>Ga0070726_10003886_pt1 | contig 12252 bp, 11 predicted proteins | sample tdAd471_FD_67275 | JGI IMG/M metagenome (GOLD analysis project Ga0070726, IMG submission 67275) | Marine sediment microbial communities from the Atlantic coast under amendment with organic carbon and nitrate - tdAd47.1 | ecosystem: Environmental > Aquatic > Marine > Coastal > Sediment | place...
TGCTTTTTAAATTGTTTCCTGCTACAAAAAAATAATTTACTACTGGATTTGGGTAAATGCGTACTGCCTCAACTACTGGCTGTTCAATTTCTAAAGTGTTTGGTATTACTACTAGTTTTGATGTTGCAAAACGCTTTATAATTGTGCCAACATTTAAGGTATCACCATATATTGTGACTTTGGCATTCATTATTTCTAAGGTTTTATGCTTAAAGTCTAAATTGCCAATGTGGTTAAACTCTGCGTAAGGTTCAATGCTATCATTGCCTATGCTATAGCCTTGTTCTAGTTCTGAAAACACATAGTTGGCATCTGCTGTGATGTCAAAGGTGTAGAACTCCTGAGCGTTTAGGCTTAGACTTAGAAATAGTGATATGTAGGTTAGGAGTTTCAATATTTATTTGCTAAATAATTTAATATACCATCTCTTTCTTCTGTTGTTAATTCAGCATCAGATATAAAACATTCGTAAAAATCCCAAGTTTCAGCTGCATATTGACTTCGACCACCTAAATTAAAATAGTTCCCTGTCGCTGTTGGAACTCCTGTAGCACTATTATATACTAAAGCATTATCGTTTAAATAACCTGTTGGAGTATTACTAATAACTTTAAATTCTAATATCCATATTTCATCAGTAACCGTTGCTACGTCATCAAAAGCAGTATTCCAACTTCCTATGTATTTAGTAAAGCCTATTAACCCAATGTCTTTTCTTCCTAAAGACAGCCTGTTTGACGATGCACTTCTGTTAACAAAAAAAGCTGATGATGCATCCCAATTAGAAAACACTATAAAGCCATGTATATCTGATGTGATATTATTATTTGTACTAGCACCTAAACCACCACCTGAAGGTGTAAAAGTTATTTTTGTGCCATCGAAAACAGAACCAGATAATGATACATTTTTAACAGCAACTTCTGCATTGGCAGATTTATCTGTTATAGATAAAACACGATTACTCCCATCCAATGACATAGAACTGCTATCTGTACCATCATACCACATAGCAAGGTTTGATAATTCATCTGGTGTAATTGATGGTCCAGTTGAAGCTAAACGATATGGATTAAGTACGTGCATTAAATTATATTATCGTAAGCTGTTTTTTCATCTGCTTTAATGCCTGATAAAAGCTCTATTGCTTTTAGCATGGATTCTGTGGTTCTGGTTTCCCAATAATTAATATTACCTTCTTGGGTTTTTGTTACAAACACCTGAAAGTTGTATAATTCTGAAAATTGTGTAACTACCAGTTTTAATAATTTTCTAAAGGTGTTGCCATCATTATCAATAATTTTATCGGCTGTTCTGTATATTTTATTCAAATAATTACTTGCATCATCAAAGGCTTTTTGTTCTGCTTCTGATGGATTTGCAGATAAGGCTGGAATTACCTTTGGATTTTGGTAAATTTCAATAGCTTTTTCAAGTGCTATTTGAGTAACCAAATCAAAGAATTTTACTTTTCTATCTACGTTATTGTGATCTAAAATGTTTGGTGGTTGTAGTTTACCACTAATCATTAATAAGCTTTCATACGCTTTAAAATTTCCCATTGTTTTATGTTTTTTGAATTTTTAATACTATTTGTAAACCTTGTCCTACGTCTGTTGAGCCAACTGCTAAAATGTCGGCATTTATATAATCACCTTCTACAAATGATGTGGTTGTAAGTACTGGTGATGTTCCTGTTAAACTGGTGCTTTCTGTTGCGTCAATTTCGGCTGCTGTACTTGTGCAACTAGAACCGTTTTTTAATAAATCTACTTCTAGTCCTGATCCTGTTGGTACTTGTGTTACTGCTCCAATCCAATAACTTAAAAGTGTAAAATCATAAGGTGCATATATACCTGATGTTTCGCCAGTCGCTAAATCTGTTGTTAGGTCTGAGGCAAAGAAGCTTATGGAGTCGGTTTTGTCTGCATAAAGCGTATCAAAATAGGTTTTGAGAGTTGCTTTAAAATTTAACCAAGTAACGCTTCTTAATAATCCGCTAACACTATCCCAAATTCCTATTTTATCAGCATCAACTGGAGTAGGTTTATTTGTTGCACTGTTGATTGCTGCTGCTAAATCGAATGCTGAAATATCTCTTAATTGCCATTCTGGAGAGCCATCATCAATGTATAATGCGTCTTTATCTTCTGCATCTACATAAGCTATATAACCTTCTAATGGTGTTGTAGCAACCCAATTTGTGCCATCAAATTCAACAATATCAAAAGCTGAAGCTCCATCCCAATTAGCATGTGACGAACCTGTATTGTCAAGTATATATCTATCTCCACTTACTTCTGTTGGTGGAGCAGCTGTGTTATCAATAATATCAATTACTGCTTTTCGTCTGGAATAACTAGAAACTAAAGCTGCTATTTCAGATGTATGTGAGGCAATTGCTGCTCTTTCGGCTGCTGTTAAAATTTTAGTATCAGCACCTTCAGCCATGTTATCCATATCAAATGCATCACCTTCTACACTTGTTGGGTCGTAGGTTGCTGCGAGCATGTCGCCTCCGCCAGCTGGCACATAATCGTCTATAGTTTCAAGTGCTTTTTGTACAGTGTCATCAGCTGGTGATAAAATACCATCAAAGTTTGTAGTGTCTACAGCTGAAGCTGCTCCAAGATTTTTATAAGCCAAATCATTCCAAGCAGTAACACCATCACCAATCTTTTCTTTTTTGGTGTCTATTTCAAGTGCTGGCTCACCTTGTGCTAATATTGGATTTGCAGCTGTAAAATTAGCTGCTGTATCTCGTCTAAGTTGTAATATATCTGCCATAGTTAATTTTGTTGTGCGTTACCTCCATCTATTAATCCTGATGCCATTATTGCTGCTGCTCCACCATCAATGTTCTGCGTGGCCAGATAAACACTATTTGCAAAGCCTCCATCAATGTTCCTGTTGGTGAATTTTAGCATATCAACCTTACCAACATTACCATTAGCATCTAAACTGGCTAAGTGAGTTGGTGTGCTGCTCTCTTCAAACATTAAAAGCTTCAGCTTGTTTATTACTGTAGTAGCATCTGCAAGCTCCAGCGTTTCTATTTCCTTCCAGCTCTCACGTTTGTTCCTGGTTATCATACTATCATCTGCACCTATATATTGCCACTTTATAACAAAGGTGTTACGATTGTAAAAGTTATTCATGATGATGTCTCCAGCTTCAAGCTTCTCAGGATTATCTAAATTGTCAAAGCTTTTTTCCCAGGTAAATTCTCTATCAAAAACAAGCACCTTACTTAAATTACCTTCATTAATTACAGTAGTGTTATTGTTGTTGGTAATTTGTGTGTTGTTATTAATAGTATTGTTTACAATATTCTCAATGGTATCACCAAAATTGGCTACTGTACCAACAATTTGCTCTTGCAATGTTTTTGGTATAAAGTCTGCAATAATGGCTGTGATTTTGTAACGGTTTACTATTGGGTAAGTTACCTGAGCGATTCTAATTGAACGATCTACACCTAAATAAGCATCTACAATTTTAACCAGGTCGCCAGCATCTAATGTAATGGCTTCAGATTTTGTGTATTTTGGGTCAAGCTTTACAATGTAAAGGCTTTTTGGTACTGCGTTTTCATCCAGAAAAACTTGCGTTGCTGCTTTTAAATCATCTTCAGCTTGAAAAATGTAACTTGGTGGCATCTTTAAATCTACCAAAGTGTACTCATCACCAATAGCTGGTTTATTAGTTTCATTTGGCAATGCATAACCATCACTTTCATTAACAGGATTAATGAAAATGCGTCTGTTATCGTGATCGTATTTCCAAATCTCAAATTGATAGCCACTCAGATCACCACTTTTAAACACCACTTTTGGTGTAAGGCCTTCAGCTAAAAAATCATTAATGTTAAAATCTAGCGTGTTATCTTCAATGTAACTATCAGTTACATTAAACACTCCAGCATTAAATAAGATGTTTACAGCTGTAAGATTGGCTGTACGCTGAGGGTAAATATCATTATTGGTATAATGACCTTCACGTATGCCATAAATAGAATCGTTTTTGGTTAAAAAACGCTCTTCAAAAACCAGACGCTTTGCATGGTCACGATAAGTGTAAGGTATGTTTTTAGTACCACCAAAACCATATACTTTAGTAACAAGCGTATTGGTTTCAACGCTTTTTCTAGTCAGGTTATAAAGACCTTTGTTCTGGCCATACTCAAACTCATGCTCAGTAATAGTTCCTACAGCTTCTTTTAGATGTATGGTTTTACCACTTAGCTCAAACTCAAACTGAAATAAACTAGCTATTTTAGTAAGTGCAGTTCGGCAGCTTTCATTGGTGAATTTGATTGTTTTTTTCTCAGAGGCATCAACATCACCAACAGTCCAACCAGAATAAATTTCATTCATGCGCTCAACCAGGAGCGTTAACATATCTTCAGCGTTGGCAGTGTATGAAAAATCGGTTAGGCCATCACTACTAATAAGCATCTTGTTATACATATCGTACAACACCGAATGAAACACCATGTTATATTTGTAGGTTTTATCATTCTGCTTTTCAATAGATGGTAATTGGTTTAGGTAATAGTTATTGCCAGCAAAGGTGATATAGTCGCCAATCTCAACAGGAATAACAGCCTTAGTTATAAAGCGTGACGTTATTTTATCGGCTGCCATTAGCTTTTTTATAAGCACAGTTTTCTCATCAATACTAACTGTACTGATAATGCTTGCGTCTCTATATATGTCTAAGTTGGCCATTTAAACGATTATTAATTTCATTTTAAAACGTGCATACACAGCGTTATTAAATACTCTCACTTTATCTATGGTGTAACCTTCAGTACCAAAACACGTTAAAGCTTCAGGATTAAGTACAATGGCTCTAGTACCTGAAGCACTTAAAGCTGTGTACAAAGCAGCTGTTTTGGTTTTAAAATCTGCCAAATCTGAAGCGATAATAAACCCATTAAGCAACAGCTCATTTTCTTTGCGTTTGGTGATCTGGAAGCCTTCAGTTTCATAAGCAGTAAAAAACTGATCCTTAGCATCAACCAAATGCAATTCACCTTCATGGCTTGCGATGTGCAAACCATAATCTGTCATTGGTATGGTGTCTATTGTGTACATTATGGATTAGTTACGTTATGATAAAATTGCCAGTTTCTATTGATAATAACTTTTAATATGTTTGAGCCTTCAGTACTTGCTTCAGGTGGAAAAAATATGGTTGACTCTGGTGGTGCTTGGTCGTTTGCATTCCACTCACTTGCTGTTGTGCTATTGATAATGTTCTTTAATGCCAACACAATACTTGCTGGTGTATCTGCACCAATAGCTGTGTGTGAAACTGTAACACCAAAGCATGTTAAACTAAACACTGAGCCAACTCTAATAGACTCACCAACCTCAAAACGCTGTCTCCTAATTCTATTTAAAGGTATTCCTGTATAATTTTCAATCATCACAAAGGTTGAAAACCCTGTTGGTGGATCTGCTGTACAATAACCATTAGCATTAGCATAGGCTTGGTCAAAATTGGCTAAGATATCAGCATCTGCTTGAGCGTCTGCATCTTCCTGGCTAATCTCTGAGCTGTACGTAAAAGCTTCAACCACATAAGTAACCATAGATCCTGTACTACCAGAAGCACAATCATTTTTTTGAAGCTGAGCAGTCTTTTGTACATTGTAATACACTGGTGGATTAATAATACAAGTGCCTTGAGCGTTGGCATAGGCTTGTACATTTTCTAGCACCCAATTTACAGCTAGTAAGTTGGCAGCTGCTTGGCTTATGGTGCTGGTAAACATTCCAGCTGTGGCAGTGAGTCCTACTGTACTGCCATGATAACCACTCGGACAGTCATTTTTATCTGCTGTGGCCAAGTACTCTTCAGAGTAGTAAATGGTATCTTCAACATTAATACCACAACTTGCTCCAACTACAGGCTCTCTAAACTCAATAAGTAGTGAAGCTCCACCATTGTAATCTTTAACCTTAATATCTGTAATATAAACACAAGCATTACCATAAGGTGTTTCTAAAGGCACTGTACTATTAAAGGCATTAATAGCAGTTTTAAGGTTGTTAAGATTAGTGGTTACAGTGGCTTTATCACCAAGTATAATGCCTTGAAAAAGGATGTCTCTACCTGAATAAAACAACTCTTCAGCTGCAACATAAGGCTCAACAGAGTTGGATTCATCCCAGCTGTAGTGTGTATCACCATGACGTTTAGGCAAATCAAAAATGCCTTTTATAGCAATGCCTTCGCCACTCACTCGTGTTGGAATGATGCCATAAGTAGATAATAATATGTCGTTTAGTTTATACATTAACCTCCTAAATCCAATAAATAATGTTGCTCAGTATTTTCTGAAATGCTTTCCAAATGCACCAATGCAGCTGAAAGCTTTTCAACAGTGTGCAAGGTGTTTTGTTCTATCAATGTGTTAATTGCAATAAGCTCTAGTAAATTGGCATGGTGTGCTTGCTCACGCTCATAGTAAGCTTCAGTAAGCTCAGCCATACGTTTGGTAATATCAAACTGACCTCTAAATAAACCTACAAGCTCACTGCCTGTCTCTTCAGTAATTTCTCTACGTATAGCTCCAGTTAATCCTTGCTGAGCAGATGAAGAGCCATCAAAAATATTAAAGCCTGCTGCTGCTGCTTGCGCTTGTGCTTCAGCGAGTGCTGCATTAAAGTCGTCTGTGAGTCCTGAAGCTGAGTTAAAGAAGGCTGCAAAATCATCTATCCAGCTACCATCACCACCAACACCAAAACTCGCTGCCATTTGTGCCTCTAAATTATCAAAGGCCTCTTGAAAAATAGCGTTAAACACAAAGCTACTCAGTACGTTTTCCAAAACATTTTCAACCGTTTCACCCATTCGTATGGCTGCATTTTCGCCAGACTGAAAGGCATCTACCAAAACATTTTTTAAATCAGTTCCTAATGAGCCTGTTAAATCACTAATCACTTCTTTTATTTGCTCTTGGGCTGCTTCTAAAGCTTCCTCCCAAGCAATAATATTTTCTAATATTGCAGCTGTTTCATCATTAATAAGTCCGTTATCAAGAAGGCTTTGAGCCAAGGCTGTGTTTAAGCTATAAATACCATCTTCGCTCTGTTGTAATAAATCAGGGTAATCTAAAGCTGAAGTGCCCAAAAATTGTTGAACGAACTGTGAATTAGACTGAGTTATATTACCATTTTCAATCAGGTTATTAATGGCTGCATCATAAGCAGCATTAGCTTCTAATATAGCAGCTAAAGCATCACGTATTCTACCTTCGTAATTGGTTATAAATACGTTTTCGTCAAGAACACTTTGTAAACGCAATTGCTCTTGCAAACTCAAATTGTATTGGTTCTGCATGGCTATTACAGATAAATAATACTGCCTTGCTTTCTCTCTTCGTTCTGCTTGCTTAGATCCTATTTTACCAATTAAACCCAAAAGGCTTGTAATACCACTCAAACCAAGTGAAATAGCATCGCCTGTACTTACACCTTCAGCAAATGCACCAAATAAATTTTGAACTCCTCCAGCTAAATTGGTTAAAATGTTGCCAGCATTTGAAAGACTACTGTTATTTAAGTCATTGCCTAATTGTGAAAGTGATGCGCCTAAACTACCAATGGCATTGGTGTATTGTTGTACGTTAGTGAGCTTACTAGCATTGAGTATTTTTTCAACTTCGGCAATTTGCTTGAGTATTTTTGTTTTTAGCTCAGCCGAAATGTTTTGGGTTTTTAAAAGCTCTTTAGCGTTGGCAATAACAATACGTGCTTCTTTAGCTGTAAGGCCTACAATACCATCAAACAGGGTTTTGTAGCTTTGTAATTTTTTAACGTTGGCATCATCTAAAGCGTCAAGCTCTTCCTGGTGTTGTTTGTCCAGTTCTGCAACTGCATCATTCTCACCAGCTGCTATGAGTTGTAATCGTTGTGCATTGTACTGCTCAATTAATAGGTTGCGCTGTTGCTGGTAGTTTAACAGCTGAGCCAACTGCTTATCAAACAATTTCTTTTGCTCATCAGTTTCTTTTTTAAGAGCTTCATTAATAAAGTTTACACGTTCAATTTGCGCTCCTGTTGCTGTACCATTATCAACAGCTGTAAAGGCCTCTTCATTTTCAAGCTTTTGCTGTTTTAAATACTCATAGTAACTCGTGGCTGCATCAATTTTACCAGCAAACTCTTCTTTGGCTTTGTCTATACCAAAGGTTTTTTTGTAGTTTTCAAAATCTTCAAAGAGTTGCTTTTGTACAGCCAGCTCATCCTTTAAATTTTCGGTGCTTTGTCTGTAGGTTAGCGTTTCTTCAGCTTGTTTTTGCAAGTCGTCTAAGCCACTTAAATCTATTATTTGAGCCTTGTTATCAGGATCTGCATTATAGCGTTGTACAAGGGTTCTAATTTTGTCAAACTTATCTCGTAAGGCTTGCAGCTCTTCCTCATCTTTAGTAAAGCTTTTGCGTGAGTATTCTTTGTCAAGCTCAGCAAGTTTGTCCAGGAGATTTTGGTACTCACTTAATTGCTTTTTACCTCCATCATCACCAAATAAATTGAAGCCATTTAAAGTGGCAAGATTTAAAGCATCTTTTTCAAATTTTTTAATAATATCATTAAAAGAGGTTTTTATCTTTTCCGCATCTGCTTGGGTCTTCTTTATTTTTTCCTCAACAGTTTCAAGTTCTTTTTTAGCAGAAAACGCCTTACCAAATTGCGCTCCTGTTCTGGTTGAAGTTTGCACAGGATCTTGCGCACGTTGCGTTAACGTTTCTTCTCTATCTTGAAGCCTAAATAACTCTGTTGTTGCGTCATTTAATTGTTTAGCAGCTTCAGCTGTGGCTGCTGTAGCAGCAGCTCTATAAAGCATTACTTTTACATAAGCATCTGATTTTTCTTGAAATGTAGCTTCAGCTTCATTAATATCATCTGTGGTTCCAGCAACCTGACCTAAAGTTTCATTGTACTTTTTTAGTACTATATCTTTATCTAGTAAACCTTCATTAAATAACTCAAATTGAGATCGTAATTGAAATACGTTTTGTAATGCCTTAGTAAAGCTGTTGCTCTCTAGTGCTGCATTGAGTGATTTAATACGTTCTTTTGCAACGTTAATGGCATCACCACCTTTTAATAGGTTAACAACCCATTGTGCAATTTCTTTACCATATACAGCCAGTAATGTTGCGCCAACACTCAAGGCTGTTCCCCAACTAAACAAACCTTTAGCCACTTGCTGCCAAACTGGTATAGTAGCTTCGCCAGATTTAGTTAGGCCATCATTCTTTTCTTTAAGCCTATCTATCTCACTAAGTAACTGAGGTATTTTGTTTTTAAGAGTGTCAAGGCCTTCAAGTGAGCTTTTAGAAAAATCTTCAGTGATATCTTTTAAAGCTTTATTGTAGTCAAAAATCTTTTGGTTATTTGCACCTACAATAGTGCCTTGCTCTTTAAGTCGCTCATTAACATCACTAATGGCTTTTTCGTTATCAGGATTAGCAAAAGCACCTTTTATTTGTTCATTAACTTTTTTAGAAGTTTCTTCAGCTGTTTGGCCAACAGATTTAAGGTCGTCTTTAATCTTATTGGTATCAGCCTTAACTTCCTCTGAGTTAATTATAAAATCAATATCAATTGGGTCAAACTTTTCCATGTTCACTTCCCACGAAAGTGGGAATCTGTTTTAGTTAGCTTTTGCGCTTATACTTGTTAATTAAATCTTTTCCTGATCCTACTTTCTCACTTGCTTTTACGCTTTTTACATTGCTTCTATCTGCCAGCATGAGCAAGATGTTTGCTCTGCTCACTTTCCATAACACATAATGCAGTGACCATCCTGTTTCACTTATTATTTGATGTAACATTCCCCAAGGGCTATGTAGGCCTAATTGCTTTAACTCCCTTGGCTCTTCTGACCCATTCTCGGTGTCGTCAGTTTCATCTTCCGAACCGATTTGGTAGTATTCATAAAATCCTGTACACCTCCATAAATGAGTAATGCTGTGGTAAGCGCAAACAACTCTTTACTTTTTAAGTGCCAACGCAAATACCAGGCTAATGGCCTTGTAAACAGTTTACCACTCCAGTAACCATTTAGTACTGCTACAGCTACTGCTTTACTTATGGTTTTACCATGCTTTACTTGTAGCAATAAAGCCTCTTCAGTAGTGATGCCTTCCAACATATCAAAAGTGATTCCTGTACGTAAATAGTAACTGGCTACTCTATGCATTGTGCCTTCCAGTGGACTTGTAATTTTTAGATTGATCGTTTTTTTGCCAAATACCTTTAAAAAAAAGGGAGCAGGGATTTTAACCTGGACTCCCTTTTGCAGTATGGTATCAGCAGCAAACTTTTCAGTGTGCAGCTGTTCTTTCATGACTAAGGTGCTGGATCAGTTACAATTACTGGGCTTAATGGTGTACCTGAAGGCAACAATGGTGTTAACACAGTCATTGTTACATCTAGCAACCAAATACCTTGCTTACGTAGCTGAAAGTTTTTACGAGCTGATACTTGTACTCTTGGGTACTCTAAATCTGTACCATCTAAAGTGGTTACTTTAATGTACTTTTCAATAGATACAGCTCCACTTGGTTTGTTCCAGGTATCTCTACCTCCAACCACAGTTTTTGTACCTCCTAAAAAGAGTACCAACTTATCTACATCTGTATCCATCATTTGAAACGTAATGGTTTCCTTACCAATATCTTGAAATGATATTTTTGGCGTACTATCCATTTCTGAATAGTGGTCTACTGATGAGCCTTCCTCTTCAGTAACGTTGAACGTGTCTTTGTAAACGGTTTCTTTCAGGTCAACAGGACTTGTTTGTAAGCCTGTTGTGCCATCAATATCTCCCATTGTAAAGGCACTAATTCCATAACTATACTTAGCCATAATTTGTTTTATTATTAGGTTAAACGATTATTCCTCTTCCTCATCAACATCCAAACCATTGGCTGCTGCTGTTTGTATTTCTGCAATACGTGCATCAATAGCATCTAAAGCTCCTTTACGTGGCTTTTCGGCTGCTTCCTCTTCAGACTTTAATGCTTCTAAAGCTTCAATATCTGTAACATCCTGAAGTGCTTTTTTAAGGTCGCCAATGCTATTGTCTAGTATGTTAGTCTCATCAGCTTCAGGAGCTGGAGTATCTGTTGGTGCTGTTCCTGATGTTCCTGGAAGATTCACTACAGGTTTTTTATAATGAGGGTTTTTAACTGCCTCAATAGTTTTATCTACCAATCTGTTGGTGTGAGCTTCAGCTGAAGATTCTTTTTCAAATCCTTGGTCGTCTGCTGTAACGTACAGCGTTTGGATGTGTTGGTTATGCGCTAACATGAGTTCAATTCTGCGCTCTCTACTATTTTCTTTTGACATTTTAAAAAGGTTTTTAAAAAGGTTTAAAATATTTGATTCCGAAAATAAGCAGCACTATACCACCAATTAAGGCTAAGGCCTTCATGTACCAAGGCGTTTTATATTCGGTTTCTGTAATTGTTGTTTCCTGAGTTTCCAAGCGTTTGGTTAAAGTCTCAATGGTTGTGTTTTGAGATTCAATAATTTTTATTAGCTCATCAACATAACACTGCACCTCTACCAAATCATTGGTTTTACTAACAGCTGCTTTAATATGTCCTGTTTTAGAAGCAAATACAATTGGTTGCTCAGTAAGTTTCTCAAAAGGCACTCTAATGGTTACAGTGTCTCCTGGAATACGTATGGTGTCATACTTAGTTTCAACTCGTACTTTGGTGGTCGTGGTGTCTGTAACGGTTTTGTGAGTTTCTACTTTTGGCCTTGCAGATCTGCATGCTGAAAAAAGCAGTACAAAAATGAGTATGAGGTTAAAGTGTTTCACAAGTTTTGTTTTTAAAAAAAGAGTGAGTATCGTCCGTCAGGTTGGTAACTCACTCTTCCGACCAATCAAAATATTTTAAGTTAATTAAGCAGTTGGAGCTTGCTGTAATAAAGCAATACCTTCATATCCAACTCGTCTAGCTCTTGAACCAGCTCTTACTAAGAATGAATAAATATCACCATAGTACTGAGGGTCTTTCAAGTTTTCAAAAGCTTCAACACCACCAAAGGCGAACTCAACAGCATCCTGATACCAGAATAAAGCTGCTTCGTTATCAGTTGTAGTTCCAGCTGCTCCTGGAGCTAAAATTGTACCATCGGTTTGTAAACGAGCTACAGAGCTTCTTACCATAATGTTCCAGCCATAAGCTTTCATAATCACACCTTGTCTGCGCTCAGCTTC
>Ga0070726_10003888_pt1 | contig 12249 bp, 8 predicted proteins | sample tdAd471_FD_67275 | JGI IMG/M metagenome (GOLD analysis project Ga0070726, IMG submission 67275) | Marine sediment microbial communities from the Atlantic coast under amendment with organic carbon and nitrate - tdAd47.1 | ecosystem: Environmental > Aquatic > Marine > Coastal > Sediment | place...
ATCGTTCGGCCGGATCTGGACGCGGAATCCGTCGTCCTTTCCAACGTCATGCGGTTGCCCGCGGATACGGTGTTGGAGGCCAAGGCCCGGACGACCGCGGAAAATGCCGAATTCGTGGCCGTGATCGCCGCGGAACGCGGATGGCGCTCGGTCATTCTGGTAACCAGCAGGGAGCATACGCGGCGGGCCTTGGCCGCTTCGCGCAGTGCGGGCCTCGATGTTGCCGACGTAGTCGATGCATCCTCCCGCCGCCCGATTGCGGCATCGGATTTCCTGCCGGGTCCGAAGGGCTTGTCGAATTGGTCGCCGGTCGCCCACGAATATGCAGGGATTCTCTGGTATGTCCTGTCGGGGCGGATCGGCCTCTGGGATATCGTCGGCGTTTGACAGGAACAACGGTGCATGTATATGGCGGCCGTCCGTTTGCGGCGAAGGGTGTTGCCGGGCCTGCACGCTTTCCCGCCGGTATGGCGTAGGTTTATCCTGTAGCCGGTCAGGGGCGAGTTGGCTGCTCAAATGGGAAGACTCCAATCAAAACCCTTCCAGGGAAGCCAATATACCGAAAGGGCTTTGAAGCCTGCCAAACGGAATGAAGCCTGGTGCTGTCAATCCCACTGGATCGAAGAATGGAGCACTTGAGCATGCCACGTGAACAGTGGGCGAGCCGCTATGGGTTCGTTCTTGCCAGCATAGGCGGCGCTGTCGGTATTGGTAACATCTGGCGTTTCTCGTACATCGCAGGAGAAAATGGCGGCGCGGTCTTCCTCATGGTCTATCTGGCTTGCGTGCTGCTCATCGGAATTCCTTTGATGATCGCCGAGTTGACCATCGGACGGCGCGCGCAAGGCGACGCCATAACGGCTTTCGAGGCAGAAAAATCTCCAGGCCGGTGGCATGTCGTCGGCCGGCTTGGTGTGGCCGCATCCATCCTGCTTTTGAGCTATTATGCGATCATCGCTGGGTGGGCTTTCAAATACTTCGTCGGCGCGGCGACAGGAGCGTTGTGGCGTGCTGCAGGGGCAGATTACGGCGGGTTCTTCAGGGTGTTCATATCCGATGCCGGGGAACCGTTGGCCTGGCAGGCTGCAACGTTGGTGATCGCGATGTTTATCGTCGCCGGCGGCATACGGCGCGGAATCGAGCGGGTCAACCGCTTGCTGATTCCCTTCCTTGCGTTGATCATAGTCGTTCTCGCTGGGTATGCGCTCTCCTTGCCCGGCGCCGGCGCTGGGGTCTCTTTTTTGTTCGCTCCCGACTGGTCGTCTCTACGGCAGCCTGGAATGTATGCGGCGGCGCTCGGGCAGGCCTTCTTCTCGCTCGGCATAGGTATGGCGTTCTTCGTCACCTATGGAAGCTACATGCCCCGAACCTTCTCCTTGCCCGCGTCGGCGGGTATTATCGCCATCGGCGACACGATATTCGCGATCGTCGCCGGTTTAGCCATCTTTCCCGCAGTATTCGCCTTTGGCGGCAACCCCGCGGCCGGACCTGAACTCGCCTTCATCACGCTGCCGCAGGTCCTCTTGCAGATGCCAGCCGGACGCGTCGTTGGAACCGTATTCTTCTTTCTCCTCACGGCGGCAGCCATCACTTCCATGGTCGCCTTACTCGAAATTCCGGTTGCCGCGTTCACACACCGGCGGGGAGCCCTCCGATGGAAGACGACTGCGGCCGTCGGGACTGCCGTGTTCTTTCTCGGTGTGCCGTCTGCCCTCAGCTACGGTGTCCTGGCCCACCTGCGCATCGGTTCTCTCGGTATTCTCGATGCGATCGACCATGGGGTTTCCAACTTTTTGCTGCCGATGATTGGAATTTTGACGGCACTTTACGTTGGTTGGCGAATGGAACGCGCGGTCGCCCTTTCTGAATCGGACTTTGGGGACACCGGCATAGGACGCGCGTGGCTATGGCTGATCCGGATTCTCGTGCCGCTCAGTATTTTGGGAATACTCGTACAATCGACGGGTGCGCTATGAACGCTGCGCCGAGAATCTCAAATGAATCATGGCGCCTGTCGGAACGAGATTGATCGCGGGCGGCCCGGCTGATTGAGTAGGCAGGTAAGGCGGCGACGGCCGGACCACGGCCATCAGACCGTCTCAGCACATCTTCGGGAGGGAAAGACTATGACCGATTGGCGGCCGGATTTCACATTGAACGGCAAGACTATTTTGGTGACCGGCGCGTCGCGCGGGCTCGGCCTCGCGATGGCGCAGGCCATGGCGGCCAGCGGAGCGACTGTCGTGCTCAACGGCCGCAGCGAGGAGAGCTTGCGGGAAGCCTGCGAGGCCTTCGCCAAGGCGGGTCTCAGCGCCGACATCGCCCCCTTCGACGTGCTGGACATGGACGCGGCGGAAGATGCGTTCGAGGAAATCAAGAAACGCCATGGCGGGCTTTACGGCCTGATCAACAATGCGGGGCATCAGCATCGCAGCCCGTTGGAGGATTTCTCCGACGATGCGTTCCAGGAACTCATCGCCGTCCATCTGACCAGTGCGTTCCAGCTTTCGAAACGGGCTGCGAAGATGATGCTGGAAGCCGAAATTCTGGATGAATCCAAGCCGATCGACCGGGGGCGGATCATCAATATCTGTTCGGTTCTGTCCAGTCACGGGCGGCCGACGGTCCCCGCCTATGCGGCGGCGAAGACGGGGTTGGTCGGGCTTGTCCGCGGTATGGCCGCCGATATCGGCCCGCGCGGCGTGAACGTCAACGGCATCGCCCCCGGCTACTTCCTGACCGAGATCAACAAGCCCCTGCTGGAGGATAAGGAGTTCACGGCCTGGGTCGAGCACCGTACGCCTGTCGGCCGCTGGGCGGATCCGCGCGAATTGGGCGGGGCGGCGGTCTATCTGATGTCGCCGGCGGCCTCCTTTGTGAACGGCCATATCCTGACCGTCGACGGCGGCATGACGGCGGTGCTTTAGGTCGAGTGGCTTGCCGAGGGAGGAATGGCGGGCACAAAAAAACGGGGCGTCGATGACGCCCCGTTTGAAACCTGAGAACGGCTGAACGTTAAGCGGCCAGCGAGGAATCGTTCCACGCGCTGGTTTGCTTGCAGTTCGAGCAGATCCGCTCGCCCGGCCAGGAACTGTTGAATTCGTTCCGGCACATCAGGCACTTCCGGGCCTTCGTCTCATACTGACGATCGGAACGCGGCTTCTTGTTCTTTTCGGAATCACTCATCTACTCTCTCACCTTCTACTGTTTCCGCCCGGCGCTTTCTTTATAAGACAAAAAAGTCTGGTTTCGCACGGTGCCTTACGGAACCGACATTTTGCGCAGCAGTGCGGGTTGAATTTTCGAATTATGCTGAGATCAGCACCCAACGTCGTGGTCCAGACATATAGGACATCTGTCACAGAAATGCAAAGAATTTTGCCCCTGCTTGCCTCAATGCTGCAATGCAATATGCGCTTCCGAAGGCATATCAATAGTTTGGCGGGAATTGCGGGGCTTGGGTTGATTTGCCTGGGCCTTCTAGGGTGTAGTTCATACCGAGGTATTAGCATCCGTTCATCCAATGAAATCGTCGCGGAAGCCTTTCTATCCGCGGCTTTGGGGCGGGAGGGACGGTTCTCGGATGACGTGCTTTCGAAATGGTGCGGACCGGTCGGGGTGGCCCTGCCCGGCAGGGTGCCGGCAGCCCGCCGCAACAGCGTTCTGAGGGAGTTGGAAGCGCTGTCCGGGTTAACGGCTGTTGACTTCCGGGAGGGCGCCGCGCCCGGCATTCAACTTCACTATCCGGTGACGGCCAGGGAACGGGAGGCGCTGATTTCGTCCTTGCCGATCTCTTCCCCGGCGGCGCGGCGGCGCGTGGCGAGCGCAAGATGCTACTTCGTCCTGCAGGCGGACACGGCCACCGGCTGTCTGACCAGGGCGGATGTCGTCCTGCCTGCCGAATTGGGCGATCAATCCTTCGCGCATTGCGTCGCCGAGGAGTTCGGGCAGGCGATGGGCCTGCCATACGATGTCGATGCGGGCGACGGGTCCATTTTCAGCCGGACCGGCCGCGCGGCGGCGAGGACGCCCTTGGACGACCTTTTCCTGAAACTGCTCTACGACGGCGCCTTGAAGCCGGGTTCGACACGCGCGGCACTTGAACAGGTGGTTCCGGGCCTCGTCGACCGGCATCGCTGACTCCGCCCCGACGGCTTGGCTATTGGGCGGACACTTTGCCGAGGGTGAAATCGAGCCCGCGGGAATAGATCAGCGGCCAATGCTGATATTTGGCGTATTTCTGGGACAAAGCCGGGACGGCATCCTCGGAATAATGCACGACTTCCCTGACGGTCAGGTTTCCGTCATGGGGGTCGATGTCCGCGGCGCCGGCCATCGCCTGAATCAAGGCATAGGTGAAGACGCCATGGCCGAGCGATGCATGCTCCACGGCGAACTGTTCTTTTGCGGTGGCCGACACGATGTGAAGGCCGACGGATTGTCCCAGCCTGCGGATGACGCGCCGGTCCATCTGATCCTGGAACCCGGCGACGGCGGTGCCGGACTTGCAGGCGTCGATCAACATGATGACGCGGCGCGCGCCGATGTTTTCGACATATTTCCTCAAACTGGCGGCCGACAGGGCGCGCCGTTCCAGCCGGCTTGCGGATAGGGGCAGCTCGAATTCGTAGGTGACGAAAAAGAAGTCCTCCTCCGTCGCCTCGCCATGGCCGGCATAGTAGATGACGACCACGTCTTCAGGCGCGGTGTCCTGCAAATCCGCCAAGGCCTGCTGCATGCCGCGCCGGGTGGCCTTGTCGTCGAAAACCTCACGGATCCGCACCTCGCCGAATATCTGACCGTATTCAGCTTCCATGATCTGCTGAATCCCGCGCGCGTCGGGCAGGGCGTAGTTCAGGTTCAACTGCGGGTCCAGATACTGATTTATGGCGACGGTCAGCACGTGCAGCACGGGTTCCCGCGGCGGCGCCTGGACGGTCACCGTGACCAAGTTGGTCGCCCCCAGGATGGATTCGGAACTGACGGCGTTCGAATGAAACAGGTTCTGCCCGGCGATCGGGCGGACCTTGTAGATTGCCTCGATGGTTTTCAGCCCGTCGCCGCCTTCCTTTTCGTCCTGTCTGGCGATCCGGTCCGGCGAGACAAGCTTCGTGTTGTGGAACAGGAAGAAACCGTTGATGCCGCCGCCTTCGTCCTTGACCGTCACTTTGACGTCGATTTCGGTCAATGCGTCGAGTTTCATTTGCGCGGGCATGTCGACGATTGCCGTCGGGGGCGGCAGAATCCCCTCGTCCCAGTTCGGAACGCCGGGCGACAGCATCTGCCCGACGCCAAGGCGCTTTTTCTCCAGAAGATCGGGCTCGTAGAGATTGTCGGTGAAATTGTCGATCGGCAGTTCCAGCGTCTCGCCGACCCAAGCCAGATTGGACAGCGCCCGGCTCGATCCGTCGAACCGGCCGTCCCGGTCGACGACCGCCCAGCCGTTCTCGGTCGAAATCAGTTGGATGATAAGACTGCCGTCCTGGCGGCTCCACACCCGGGTGACGCCGTCCTCCCCGAAGGTGATCACGCGGCCGGGATCGGCATCGAAGGCGACCCCCTCTATGCGGCCCGGATGCGCCTCGATGATGGTGGGTTTGTCGGGCGCGTCCGTCTCCCAGATCAGCAGTTTTTCGGTCTGCTGCACGGCGGCGATCGCCTTTCCCGACGGTTCGACGGCCAGGCCGGCGATACCGCCCGAAGCGCCGGTGAAACGGTCCACGACATCGTCGGTATCGACACGCCATTTCGAAACCGTCCCGGCCTCGTCGGCGATGTAGAATTCGGTTTCGTCGATGCCGAAGCGGGCATCGGTCAGCGTTGCGTCGGTCGTCTTGCTGGTGCGCACGACGGCGCCCGACGACGCCTCGATGACACGAACCGTGCCGTCGGTCGCACCGATCAGGATGAACTGCCCCGTCGCACCCACATCGACATTGGTTGCCGGCGGGCCGTTTCCGGCGAAATGGCGCACGATCGAAAAATCGGACAGGCGCAACAACGTGGCCGAACCGTCCGCATGTCCCACGACCGCGGCGGCGCCGTCGGGGCTGAGCGCCAATGCGGTGGGCGCGGGACCGGACAATGTCGCCCGTCCCAGGGGATCCGCTTCGTCCGTCGACCAAAGGGATAACCCGCCATTCTGTTCCGCTATGGCGAAGCGCCGTCCGTCGGAGGCGAATGCCACGGCGGCCGGCGATGCGGCGAGCCTGTCCTGCCGCCTTATTTCACGGCCGTTCTGCAAATCCCAAACCCGCGGACGTCCGTCGCCGGAGATCGAGACCATGAACTGTCCGTCCGGTCCGATGGCCAAGGCCTCGATCGGGCCGGCGGAATTTTCGACCCGCAGGCGAAGCCGCTGCCGTTCGACCGCGAGCTGAACGTTCTTCTGAATGGCCTTGCGCAGTTGCCTCAGCTGCGCGTCGGCCGGGGCGCTTGCGACGGCCGTCATCGCGACGGCCAAACCGGCGGCCAGCAGGAGGGAACAAAGCCTTCTCAGAGAAGGGGGCGGGGCTATCGACATTGGATGTTCCCTCTTGCCTGTTTCCCGGTTTGACGCATGCCGGTGCCGCACTGCCCGGGCCGAATTCGCCGGCTACTCTAGCTTAGGCTACGCTTCAGACCAAAGGGGAAGGGAGCGGTAATTGGATGTGATAATTGTGCAACAAAATAACCGCAATTTACGCCGGATTCTTCACCATTCGGTTCGTTCTTATAAAACAAGAGCTTATTGGATGTTCCCAAAGCGCGCACCGGCACTTTGAAATCAGCAACCGAATGGATTTTCGGCCACCGGTGGGATAGTTTAATGATTGAAATCAAATGTCCAAGCTTGTCCTTTGAAGAACGGGCGTGGGGGAACAAAATGAACTCGATACTTCGTGCCTTTTCCGTAGTGGCCGTGATGGCGACCCTCGGCTTGGCCTCTCCGGCCTTTGCCCAGTCGATTGATTTCTCGGATGATCCTGCGCAATCCACCCAACGTGATGAAGCCGCCACGCAAGCCTTGGTGGGGGCGAACCGCACGATTACCAGCCGGACGCAGGGGGCGGTCAAGAATGTCCTGCTTCAAGGCGTATTCCGGACCGACAATGGTGAGGTGAGAACCGCCAGCGGCAACCAGCGGCAGGTTGCCGTAACGGTCGGTACGGATGGAGAATTTCCCGACCTGTGGGATTCATCGGCGATTTGGGCCAACGTCGCGATCTCGCATGCCGAGGACGATGTCGTCGATTTCACGGCGGATACCTCGATCCGTACCGGGATCATCGGCTACGACAAATTCTTCATGGACAACGTACTGGTCGGCGCCGCGCTGGCACGGACGCATTCAACGACCAAATCGATCAGTAAGTTCGGCGGTGGCGACAACAGCGGCGACAACGAGGCGCAGACTTCGCTGTTCACGGTCTATGGCGCCTATATCCTGAATGATTACGTGTTCTTCGATGCCACGGTCGGCCTCGGTGATGAACAGGTATCCTTCGAGGCACTCAATATTGCGACCAGTACGGCTACGGCGGGAAGTTCCTCGGATGGCGTGACGCGGTTCGCATCCGTCGGTGTTACCGGCGTGGTGCCTTTCGAAGACGTCTGGGCCATTACCGGAAATGCCAATTTCTTCCGGTCTATCACGAAATATAACGCCATCTTCGATCAGGTTAACGGAACCACGACGGGCAATCAGAAATCGGATGTGTCGCTATTGAGTCTCGGCGTTCAGGTAGCGCGTTCTTTCGAAAACGGCGCCTTTGTCCCCTATGCGGGCATAGCGCTGGAACACAATTACCAGAACCAGTTGGTCGGGCTTCCGATCGGCGGTATCGGCATCAGCGGAACGAACCTTCAGACCAATGATCAGACACAGGCCCTGCTCACGTTCGGGATGGATTACTTTCCGACCGACGCGGTTGCCGTAAGCCTGGAAGGTCAGCGGTTCGTGGGCCGGGACGGCCAGCTGGCCTATGGCGGGTTCTTCAACTTCCGCTACAATTTCTGACCGCCTGACGTCTTCCTGACCAGGAGTAGAGCGCGAGCGCCGTGAGCACCACGGCGCCGCCTCCATATTGCGCGCCGGTCAATGTCTCACCGAGCAGGACGGCGCCGGCGGCGATCGAGATTACGGGCTCCAAATTGAACAGCATCGCGAAGGACGAGGCCGGGAATACCCGCAGGGCGGCGACCTGGCTCAATATTGCGGCCGCATAGATCACGATGACCGTGAGTGAGGCGATCAGCGCGCCGTCGGTCGTTCCGAAGGAAAGGCCGCCGAGCAGTGGCGCCGCGGCGAGTGCGATCGCGGCGGCCCCGATATTGGTTCCGGCGATCAGGACGGGCAATTTGGTCTCCGCGAGAAGCATGCGCGACCCGAGGACGTAGAGCGGCAGGCTGCACGCGCCCATGAAGGCAAGCGCGATACCGCGCAAGTCCAGAGAGTCGAAATCCGGACCGATCGCCAACGCCAAGCCCAGAAAGGCGACCAGGAAACAGACGAGGCGCAGCGCGGTAAGGCGCTGGCCGCCGATCAACGGCTCGAATATCGCGACCAGGAGCGGCCATGTGTACAGGATCATGGCCGCCAAACCGACCGGAATATAGGCGACGGAAGCGAAGTAGCACATTCCCTGCAGGGCCATGCCGAGCGTCGCCACCCAAAAGGCGCGCCGGGCCAACAAGTCCCGAAGCCCCGGTACCCGCATCCAGAGGACGAATGCCAGGGCGAAAAGGCCGGCGACCAGGGACCGGAACGCCACGAGCGTTATGGGGGTGACGGAATCCGCATAGGCCAAGGCCGCGACCGGCGTGTTCATCGCGAACATGAAGGCTGAAAAAAGGGCCAGGGCGAATCCCTGCCACGTGGCTCCGCCGCGGATGGCGCGCTGATCGGGGCTGATGGTCATTACAGGAGGGGCGCCTACGGTCCCGGTCGAGACGGTCCAGGGACCTCAACCAACGCGGAACGGATTTCCGATGACGATGCGATGGAATCCCCGATCGCGCTTGTACCCGACCATTTTCATATGGACATAGACAGGGCGCTTGAGGTTGTCGTCCGGCCAATACTGGAAATATTGGCCCGTCCCGATCGCGGGTGTCAGGCTTTCGAACATCGCGGCATCCGCCGGGATGTCCCTGACCGGAAAACCGAATTGATCGGGCGGCAGAACCTTGGCGATCAATTGGGCCGCCTTCTTGAACCCGACTTCGGCGTCGTCGGCATCGGTGTAGAGATGGCTGTCGACCTGGATCGCGACCAGCCGGTTGCCGTTCCTGGTATCGAACTGCGCGATCACGGCGGCGGTATCATCCAGCCATGACTCCGCATTCAGGGAACAGGCGACGAAGCCTTCGCCGACCTGTTTGCAGACGCTGCTTCGGGCTTTGACCTCCTCCAGCGTGTCGGTCCAGGACAGACCGAACATGATCGGTGTGTAAAGCGACTGATCCGCCGCCAGGACCAGCTTTTCCTGCACGTCGACATGTTTCGCCCGGGCGGCGAAATCGGCGGCCCGCAGGCCATCCCCGGTTTCGAAGGTCGGATCGGCGCCCAGGGTCAGCAACCCGTCCACCATGCGCGCATCGCCGACATAGGCGGCCTGCATCAGCGGCGTCATCCCGGAGGAAGCGACGCGGTTCGGATCTATGCCGATCTTTCGGATCGCGGGTGCGATTTGCTGGAGGCTGGTCGGGTCCGCCGAACGGGCCAGGGTTCTCAAAACCCCCGGCGACGGACGGGCGCCGTGAGCGGCCAAGGCCTGGGCGTGATCCGGCCGGCCCTGCAGCAAGGCGAAATCGAGCAGGGATGTCAGGTCGGCCGGGCCCGTTGTTGAGACAGTGGCGTCTGACAATGATGCCACGTCGACCGTCCCGGTCGGCTGGGCAATGAGTTTGATCAGGTCGTCGACCGTCCCGTATTCGATCGCATCGGCCAAGGCCGCCTGATGCGCCGCCCGCTCCTTGACGAAAGCAGGTTTGCGCGGCGGGCGCGGGAATTGGACTTCGCTCCCAAGCTGGGACGCATCTCCCGCGACGGCCGTCGTGAAAGCGGCGCCGTAAGGCGAAGGCGCGGTTTGCGGGGTGACCAGACGCAGCTCGTCCGCCGTGTTTTCAGCGTATTGAACCGTTTCGACAGGCGCGGCCGCGGGCGGCGGAGCGTAATTCTCAAGCGGCTCCTGCAGGGAGGCCTGCATGGCGTAGGCTTCTTCCTCGGTCATGGGCGCGGGCGAAGCGGTTTCCGAAACAGTGGCCGGCCCGAGATCGGCTTCAGCCATGCGCGTCATCGGGATCGCCAGGGAGGCCGCCACCAAATTGGCCGCGGGCCTGCGGTTTTCCTCTTCCAGATCCTGGCCGGAAAGGGCGGCCGTGACGGGCGGTGCGGGCCGGGGCGCCGAAAGGGCGGTGGGCGGGGTTCCGATCGTTCCATCATCGCCCCAGGCGAGCGGCCAGCCGTCGTCCGAGCCGTCGATGACGTCATCGGCGGCGGAAGGGGTAGCCGACTTGGAAACCCGCGCCAGGGTTGACGGCGCGGTTTCCGTTTCCACGCCGATCCGCTCGTAAATCGCGGCGGCGATGCTGCCCGATTGCTCGGGGGCGAATGCGGAGACCGCAACGCCGACGGCAAAAGCGCCGACCATGACGCCGGCCATCAGGCGCGAGCGGGTGCCATCCAGGCGCGGCAGCGCCTGTCTTGACGGCTTCCGGAACAGTTCCTGCTGCACTGTGCGTGACGCTTCCGAACCAAGGGTGGCGCGCGCGGGAACCGCAACCTGGCGACCGGGTCTGGTATCCTGTGGGATCGGCGGCGCGGTGAGCGCGGCGGTCGTTTCCGCTGCGGCGGTCTTGCGGGTTTCGGTCGTCACGTCAGGCAGCAAGGGAGCGATCGTCCCGACGAGGTCCATGCGGACATGGTCCAATCCCGATCGGCCGGCCGGCCTGGCGAAATGCGCCCCGGCGCCGTCGAAGACGACGATCTCGAAAAACTCGGTTTGTCCCTTTTCCACGTGGAAGCGGGCTTCCAGCAATCGGACGGCATCGAACATGCTGGCCTGGGCGACGCTACCGGTACGGACCATTGCCGCGCCCGCATCGGCGACGTGCTCCAGGTTCCGCCAGTGGCCGGCTTGCAGGACTTGCAGCCAGTACGACCTTGTTCCGCTGTCATGCGACACGGACTGTTCCGGATTGTTCGGCATTCTATGCTACTCTCGCCGTCTTCTCGCGGTCCATTCTACCGGACCGATATACATGAATCAGATCTGACCGGACTTTACTTTAGTGATGAAAACTATATCGCAAAGCACTGGCAAGGCAAAATAAAAAGCCCGGTGAATAGGTCCGGATAACGTCGCTGCCCGAGTATTCGCGTATAATTTACTTTCAGATCGAAGTAGTCGCAAAAGAAACTTGCGGCTTCCGGTGTGGGGCGCCGGGCAATTCCAATCTTGTCATCGGCCCGCCGCAAAGGGTAGGCATCGGCGAACACGGAAATCCAAATTCGAGGATCGAGCGTCTATGCCGGAAAATCTATGCGGGGATTTGCCGACCATTCCTTGGAAAGATCGCTGCGCCGTCATGGGGATCGTGAATGTCACGCCCGACTCCTTCTCAAGCGACGGTCTGGCTGCGACCCCGCAAGGCGCCGAGGACGGGGGATTGATAGAACGGGCCCTGTCCCAGGCCGCGGATTTTGTCGAGCACGGCGCAGATATCCTGGATATTGGCGGCGAAAGCACGCGACCCGGCGCGGCCCCCGTTCCGGCGGGTGAGGAACTGGACCGTGTCGTGCCGGTCGTGGAAGCCATCGCGGCCCGTTTTCCCGACACGCTGATCTCCGTCGACACCTACAAGTCTTCCGTGGCGCGCGCCGCTTTGGACGCTGGCGCCCATATCATCAACGACGTCTGGGCCGGACGGGCGGATGAGGACATGCTGCCCCTGGCGGCCGGGCGCGGTGTGCCGATCGTCCTGATGCACAATCGGGCGCGCTGGGGCGCGGCCAGCCAGGATCCGAAGCTGGGGGGAAGCTACGAAGCGCCCCGATACGACGATTTCATGCAGGACATCCTTCGTGAGATGCGGGCCATGGCGGCATCCGCGGAAAAGGCCGGTGTCGCGCGCGAGCGCATCGTGCTGGATCCGGGCATCGGGTTCGGAAAGACGCTGGACCAGAACCTGACCCTGATCCGGCAGGTGGGGGCGATGCGGGAACTGGGATACCCGGTCCTGCTGGGTCCAAGCCGGAAAAGCTTT
>Ga0070726_10003889_pt1 | contig 12249 bp, 10 predicted proteins | sample tdAd471_FD_67275 | JGI IMG/M metagenome (GOLD analysis project Ga0070726, IMG submission 67275) | Marine sediment microbial communities from the Atlantic coast under amendment with organic carbon and nitrate - tdAd47.1 | ecosystem: Environmental > Aquatic > Marine > Coastal > Sediment | place...
GCAGCAGGATTGCTGGTCCAGTCCGACTGAAGCTGCTCAGCTTCTGTTAAGAAAGACGATGCAGGTGGCGTTTCGTTACAGTTTTATGACAGCCATTGGCTGACTGGAGTGCCCTTGTGCTGAATGTTTCTGGTAATACGCGGGCGCTTAGAGTAGTAATCGCGATCAGGCTGGCCGACGATTGTTACGCTGCATTGGAGCCCTTTTTATCCTGCGTCTTCGGAGCCGCTAGGTAGTCTCGCGTGAGAGGCACCGCGTCTTGTCTCTTGGCGATCTGGATCTGGAACACGACGTGCCCGCCGTGCCGGAAGGCAAGCTCGCTCAAGATGAGATAGAACCGCCACATTCGGCAGAAGCGCTCGTCATAAATTACGCGAACCTTGTCCAGGTTTGTCTCGAACCGCTTGCGCCAGGCCTTCAGTGTCTCCGCGTAGTGCAGACGCAAAACCTCGACATCGGTGACATAGAAACCCGCACGTTCGATGACGGCGAGGACTTCCGACAGGGCTGGGCTGTAGCCGCCGGGAAAGATGTACTTGGCGATCCAGGGATTGGTGGCCCCAGGCCCGTCGGCCCGGCCGATCGTGTGCAGAAGCGCGACGCCGTCAGCCGCAAGGCGATTGTGCACCGTCGTGAAGAATTCGCGATAGTGGGGTACGCCGACATGCTCGAACATGCCGACCGATACGATGCGATCGAAAATTTCGTCGACTTCGCGATAGTCTTGCAGATAGAAGCGGGCGCGATCGTCGAGTCCTTCGGCCTGGGCGCGCTCGTCAGCGATTTTATGCTGCTCCTGCGAGAGCGTGACTCCGGTGACCTGGGCGCCATGCTCTCGGGCGAGGTAAAGCCCAAGCCCGCCCCATCCGCAGCCGATATCGAGGACACGGTGGCCGGGTTCCAGAAGAAGCTTGGCGGCGATGAGCGCCTGCTTGTCTCTCTGTGCGGTTTCCAGGCCGTCATCCGGATGCCGGAAATAAGCGCAGGAATACTGACGGTCGGCGTCCAGGAACAGGTCGTAAAGCGCGCCCGACAGGTCATAGTGATGCGCTACGTTACGTCGCGCCCGCTCGACCGGATTGAACTGCGCCAGCCCGCGACAGAGCCGCCGGAGACGCGCCAGCCAGCGATAGTGCCATACGTCGGGCTGATGAGCCAGATTGACCACGAGCAGTTCAATGAGACCGTAGATGTCGTCATCCTCGATGGTAAGTGTCCCATCCATATAGGCTTCGCCCAGCGCGAGATCGGGATTGAGGACAAGTTTCCGAAGCAGGGGCCACGTATGAAACCGGACGGTGACAGGTAAGGATGACGCTTCACCATATCGCACCGATCGCCCATCGGGGTATACAGCAACCAAGGCGCCCTGCCGGATCAGACGGGCGAGAAAAAGTGACAGAAATTTAGCCCACATTGTCTTTTCTCATCTTTGATACCATTAAGCCTTTACAAGGATTACTTCATCGCATTAATTAATGGGCCTGACCCTGGGGCGTCGACATGAACTCACCGGCGCTGCCCCGCCCCCCCTGCACGACTATCCTTAAGGACGACGGGGCTCTCTGTTCGTTACAATAGGCGGTTAACGGCGAGACAGGCGTCGTTCGCGCAAAGCTCGGTTGGAGGGCTGCGAAGGGAAAACGTTGAACTGACCATGTATTCGCACGGGAATGGATGTCGGGAGTGAACATGACTGACGATCAAGACAGCAAATCGCCGGGAGACGCCGTTCATGCGGTCATGGTCGAGGTTCACCAGGACATGCTTCGTTTCCTCACGCGCCGGCTCGGCAACGAGGACGAGGCCGCCGATGTCCTGCACGATTTCTATGTCAAGGTGCTGACGCGGATCGGCGACGTTCGCGAGACGGAAAAGCTTCGCGCCTGGATGCGCCGGGTGCTCGAGACGACCTTGATCGACTATTACCGCGCCCAGGGCAAAAGACGCCAATCCGAGAGCGAATTCCAATATCTGGAGTCAGTACGACTCACCGGCAAGGGCAAGGACGACCTCGATCTCATCATCTGCATGTGCCTTTACAAGCTCCTGCCGACCTTGAAGCCAGAATATGCGGACATCCTGTGGCGCGCCGACTTGATCGGCGAATCGCGCGAAAGCATCGCGGCAACACTCAATATCTCCGAGAGCAATTTGCGTGTGCGGTTACACCGGGCCCGCCAAGCCCTGCGGCAGCGGCTGGAGGAGGCCTGCCGGACGTGCCCGATCCATGGTTATCTGGATTGTGACTGCGATTATGGTTCACATATGCGCACCGGGATCGGGCAAGACGCGCCTAAACTGTAACGAAGGCTCCTTTGGACCGTCTATCTGATGACTGTCCAAAAGGAGCTGACCATGCCAGACACATCCAAATCCACCAATCCGGCGGTTCTGCGCTTCCGGGGTCTTGACCTCGAAGCCATGACGGCCTTGCAAATGCGCAATGTCGAAGCGCTTCGGCGCATGACGAATCTGATGCTTGATACCACGGAGGCGATCACCAGGCGTCAGGCTGAATTTCTTAAATCTCGGGTTAATCAGACAAATACGGCCTTTGAGTCTCGTGAAGGCGCCTCGGATGCAAAAGCACTCTTCGAGCAGCAAGCCGAAGCCTATCGCGACCTTTTCAACGCGCTCGCCAGCCACGTCGGCGACCTTGGCGAGATCACGTCCAAGTGCTGCGCTGGCCTGGTCCAGGAGTCGACCCGAGCAGCGGCAGGCCAAAGCGAGGCGAGCGATGCCGTGAAACAACCGGAAAACGAGGGTGCCGCGGCCTCGAAGACCAGCCCGGCGAAGACGTAGCCCCATGTGTGATCGATGAACGCGCTTTTTTACTTCCTTATTTGGGCGGTGATCATCTTCCTGATGATGCGGTTTGGCTGCGGCGCCCACGTCATGGGACATGGCCATGGCAAGGCCAAACATGGCGGCGGCGGCCAAGAGGGGCGGGGAGAGGCCGAGGGTATGCGGTGGATCCCGCCGGCCAAGGACGTCGACCCCGTCTGCGGCAAGACCGTCAGCACCAACGGGGCCAAGCCGAGCGTCTATGAGGGCAGCGTCTACTATTTCTGTTCGCGGGAATGCCGCGAGATATTCGAGGCCGCGCCCGAGCAATATGTTGGCTCCTACGCCAAGAGGCCGCAGTCCCAACTGGAGAACCGTCATGTCTGAACTCAACCTCTCATCGACGACCACACCGCGCGCCGGCACGCCCCTGCCGGTTCAAGCCGCCCCGCGCCTCCCGGTGATCGCGCTTGGTCTAAGCCTGGGCCTATTCTTGGCGTTCACCTTTACTCTATGCGTCGGCTTCGACCTCTCGTTTCCCGGCCAGGCGATGTACGAGAGCTGGCTCCGTCTGCTGCCCGGGTTCACATGGCTGAGCTGGCCGAGCTTCTTCCTCGGGCTCGCCGAAAGTTTCGCCTATGGCTGGTACGTGGCCCTGATCTTCGGGCCCCTCTACAACTTCTTCGCCGCGCGTAGCGGCCGTGCAGGTCGGCCATGACCACGACCGCAAGACAAAAGGCCCCCGCCCGCAAGAAACGACCGGTACCTGCACTCAAGGTCGTGGGCCCGGCGGAGGCCGGGCGAGACATGGTCGTGGAAGCGCCCGCGGCAGCCGCACCGTCCGGCCAGGACGTCCTCGATTATCAAGTCGACCTTTGGCAGCGGTCGATCCTGTTCTGGGACACGCTTAGGCAGCGGGCCGACAACATGCTGGAACACGAGCGCGCCGGCCTGCCGCCGCTCTTGGACTTCAAATACGAGACGATCCTCGACGCGCGCCGCTTCGACCATCCGGCGAACTACGCTTTGTTGCGGATTACGGAGGTGGGCGAGGACTGCTGGGACGACTGTGTCGACCCGGCCAAGCCGCCGGTCATGGTGCTCGATCCGCGCGCCGGGCACGGACCGGGAATCGGTGGATTCAAGCACGATTCCGAAGTCGGCATGGCCCTGCATGAAGGGCATCCGGTCTATTTCGTGATGTTCTTCCCCGACCCCGCGCCGGGTCAAACGCTGGCCGACGTGCTGCATGCGCTCCGGCGTTTCGTCGAAGAGCTTGTCCGGCGCCACCCGGGCAAGCCGCCGGTGCTCTACGGCAACTGCCAGGCGGGCTGGGCGGTGACGCTGTTGTCGGCCGACTGCGAGGGTCTCGTCGGCCCGGCGGTCCTGAACGGGTCGCCGCTGTCCTATTGGGCGGGCGAGGCCGGGGTCAATCCGATGCGGGTGAGCGGCGGCTTGCTGGGCGGGGCCTGGCTCGCGCATTTCACCGCGGATCTCGGTGACGGGCGCTTCGATGGCGCCTGGCTCGCCCAGAATTTCGAGAACCTGAAGCCCGAGAAAGCCATTTGGGAGAAATATGCCGGACTGTTCAACAAGATCGATACGGAGCGCGACCGCTTCCTCGAATTCGAACGCTGGTGGAACGGCTTCTATTTCCTGAGCCGCGAGGAGATCGTCGCGATCGTCGAGAACCTGTTCATCGGCAACAAGCTCGAAAAGGGCCTGATGCGCATTTGCGACGGCTGTATCGCCGACCTGCGGCGCATCCGGAACCCGCTGGTCGTCTTCGCCTCCTACGGCGACAACATCACGCCGCCGCATCAGGCCTTGGCATGGATACCCGCAGTTTACGAGGACACGGACGATCTCAAAAAGGCCGGCCAACGCATAGTCTATCTGACCAATCCGCATGTCGGCCATCTCGGCATCTTCGTCTCGGCCAAGGTCGCCCGCCTTGAACATCGCGCCATTCTCGAGAGCCTGGAGGAGATCGAGGCCCTGGCGCCGGGCCTTTACGAAATGAAGATCGACAACCCGAGCGGCGACCCCGACTGCCGCAAGCCGCAATATTCCGTGAGTTTCGAGGAGCGCCAGGTCGGGGATATCGAGTTTCCGCAACAGACCGAGGCATTCGAGCGGGTGCGCGAAGTCTCCGAATTCAACGAGTCGCTTTACCGCACCTTCGTCAGCCCCTGGGTCCAGGCGACGACCAACCCGTGGGTTGCCGAGTCGCTCAAGTGGCTGCATCCCATGCGGACCAGCCGTTACCTGTTTTCCGGAACGTTCAACCCATGGATGCGCGGTATCGCAACCTTGGCGGATGGTATTGCGAAGACGCGAAAGCCTCTTCCTGAGGATCACCCGCTCCTGGATAAGGAGCGGGAGCTTATCGCTCAGGTCTCCGATGCGATAGAAGACTCTCGAAACGCGCGGGACGGCGCCTACGAGCAGGCATTCAAACTGCTTTATGGCGACAGCCCCGAAGGGACAGCCGGGAAATGACCGATGGCGTTGACGGAACGATCCTGGTCATCAACAGCGGCTCCTCCAGCGTCAAATTCGCGCTATTCGATTTGGCCGCGGACGAGCCCCGCCGGGTCTGGCAGGGAGCGCTGGAACGGATCGGCTTCGACGCCGGCCGCTTCGCCGCGACGGACGTCCGGGGGACGATTCTCATCGATGAGACCCTGGCAATTCCCAACCACGTCGTCGCCCTCGACCTGCTGCTCGGCTGGGTCGAGGACCGGATGTCGCAAAAGGACCTCATCGCCGTCGGCCACCGGGTGGTCCATGGCGGCGAGGAGTGCGACTGCTCGCTCCTCGTCACGCCCGCGCTCGAAGCCCGCCTGAAACGACTGATCCCTCTCGCACCGCTCCACCTGCCGCACAACCTCGCCGGTATCGTGGCGGTTCGCCTGCGCCGCCCTGATCTTCCTCAAGTGGCCTCCTTCGACACCGCCTTTCACCACGGCTTGCCCCGCGTGGCGCGGTTGACCGGCCTGCCCCGCCGTTTCGAGGAGGATGGCATTCGGCGCTATGGCTTTCACGGCCTGTCCTATGAATACGTTATCGACGAGGTGCGCCGACGGGACGGCGACGCGGCTGCAGATGGGCGGATCATCGTCGCCCATCTCGGCAATGGCGCCTCCATGGCGGCGATCAAGGACGGGCGCAGCGTCGAGACCACGATGGGCTTTTCGACGCTCGCCGGCCTGCCCATGGGGACGCGTCCCGGCGATCTCGACCCCGGGGTGTTGCTGCATCTCCTGATCGAGAAGCAGATGCCCGCCGAGGCGTTGCAGGATCTGCTCTACGACGCCTCGGGATTGCTCGGGATCTCCGGATTGAGCCGCAACATGTCCGACCTCTTGGCTCGGCGGGTCGCGCCGGAAGCGGCCGAGGCGATCGAGTTCTTCTGCCACCACGCCCGCCGGCATCTGGCCGGCCTGACGGCCGCGCTTGGCGGCCTCGACCGACTCGTCTTTACGGGTGGTATCGGCGCTAATTCGTCCGAGATCCGCGCCCGCATCTGCGAGGGTCTCGGCTATCTGGGTCTCGTGCTCGATGCGGATCGCAATGCCGATCAGCAGCGTGTCGTTTCGTCGGACGGCAGCCCCGTGCTTATCGAGGCCCTCAAGACGGACGAGGAACTGGTCATCGCGCGGCACACGCAGGACTTGCTGGGTGTATCCGGGGAGAGAAAGGTGCAGACCCATGGCTAATCATCCCGCCACTCTTGATGATCTCGTCGCACGCGCGAAGGAATGCGCGCCGATCCGCGTCGCCGTGGTCGCTGCCGATCAAGGCCTTGTCCTTCAGACGGTTCAGGAGGCTGTGACGCTCGGCCTGATTGAGCCCCGGCTTGTTGGCGATCCTGACGCGATCCTCGCTTGCGCCGAAGCCGCTCGTGTAGAAATCGACCCGGACACAATCGTGACCGCGGAGAGCGACACCGAGGCTGCGCGGACCGGTGTCGATCTTGTCCGGAATGGTGATGCCGATACAGTCATGAAGGGCCATATCCACACCGACGCCTTCATGCGAACGCTCCTTGATACGGAGCGTGGGCTGCGGCTCCCCGGCCAGCGGGTCAGCCATGTCTTCATGGTCGATATCCCGGCCTACCCGAAGCTGCTGGCAATCACGGATGCGGCTATCAATATTACGCCAGACCTCAACGCCAAGGCACAGATCCTTCAGAACGCCATCGCACTCCTCCGGCTCCTCGGCATCGAGATACCCAAGGCCGCCGTGCTGTCCGCGGTCGAGACAGTCAACCCGTCCATTGTATCGACCCTGGACGCGGCCTGTCTCGCCCTCATGGCCAAACGCGGACAAATTGCAAGTGCCATCGTCGACGGCCCGATGGCCTTCGACAATGCGATCTCGGCTGACGCCGCGCGCGAGAAGGGCATCGTCTCGGAGGTTGCCGGCGACGTCGATATCCTGCTGGTGCCCGATCTCGTCTCCGGCAACATCCTGGCCAAGAATCTCGAATATCTGGCAGGCGCCACGGCGGCAGGCATCGTCCTGGGGCTGTCCGCGCCGGTGGTGCTCAGTTCTCGCGCGGACCCCCCGGCCGCACGCCTCGCCGCGCTAGCGCTCACTGTCCTAATGCATCAGCCCCGGGCGCAACGGAGGGAAACGATGGAGCCGGAATCGGCCATCCATTGCGCACCCCAGCCCGAAGACGCCTGCTGTCCGATCGGAGCCTGAACCATGCTGCAGGTGCCAGACGATAAGCGAAAGGGACTCGACAGTACGTCGCCTTGTCCCGATGACGAGGCGAGGTCCCGGCCGTCTCTGGATCAACCTCTACACGCGGCGCTCGGGCGTCTCACTGCCGGGATTTCGCCGGTGGCGCTCGCCCAGGCCTATACGGATTGGGCCCAGCATCTTTTCATATCGCCCGACAAGCAGATAGAATTGGTCGGAAAGGCGGCGAGCAAGTGGGCGCGCTTTCTGAACTTTTGTGTCAGTGCCTGCGCAGATCCCGATTGTCCCGCCTGCATCGAGCCCCTGCCACAGGACAAGCGCTTTGCCGGCGATCCGTGGCAGGCATGGCCATACAATGCGATCTATCAGGGCTTCCTCCTGACCCAGCAATGGTGGCACAACGCCACGACCGGCGTCCCCGGGGTCTCCAGACATCATGAGGAGGTCGTCTCCTTCGTCGCCCGGCAGCTCCTCGACATGGTGTCGCCGGCGAATTTTCTGGCGACCAACCCCGAGGTCCTGAAGGCGACCCTCGACAGCGCCAACCAGAACCTGGTGCATGGGGCGGTGAACTTCCTCGAAGACTGGCACCGCGCCGTCAGGGGCGAGCGGCCGGCCGGCGCGGAGGATTTCGAAGTCGGCCGGAACCTCGCGGTGACACCGGGCAAGATGATCTTCCGCAACGAATTGATCGAGCTGATCCAATACGCGCCGGCGACGGACAAGGTTCATCCCGAGCCGGTCCTGATCGTGCCCGCCTGGATCATGAAATACTACATCCTCGATCTCAGTCCCGAGAACTCGCTGGTGAAGTACCTGGTCGAGAAGGGCCACACGGTCTTCATGATCTCCTGGAAGAACCCGGCGGCGGAGGACCGCGACCTCGGTCTCGAAGACTACCGCAGGCTCGGCGTCATGGCCGCGCTCGACGCGGTCTCCGTGATCATCCCGGAGCAGCGGATCCACGGCGCTGGCTACTGCCTTGGCGGCACACTCCTGTCGATCGCCGCGGCGGCCATGGCCCGCGACGGCGACGACCGTCTGGCGACCCTGACCCTCTTCGCCGCGCAGACCGATTTCACAGAAGCCGGCGAGCTGATGCTGTTTATCGATGAGGCTCAGGTGAGCTTCCTCGAAGACATCATGGCCGAGCAGGGCTGTCTCGATACCAAGCAGATGGCCGGCGCCTTCCAGCTTTTGCGCTCCAACGATCTGATCTGGTCGAAGATGGTTCGAAACTACCTGCTGGGTGACCGTGCGCCGATGTTCGACCTGATGGCCTGGAATGCGGACGCGACACGTATGCCGGCCAGGATGCACTCGGAATATCTTCGGCGGCTCTTTCTCGACAACGATCTGGCAGACGAGCGCTATTGCGTTGACGGCAACCCGGTCTCCCTGCAAGACATTCGCATCCCGGTCTTTGCCGTCAGTACCCTCTCCGACCACGTCGCACCCTGGCGGTCAGTCTACAAGATCCATGCTCAAACCAATGCCGATGTCACTTTTGTGCTCTCGAACGGCGGCCATAATGCCGGCATCGTCAGCCCGCCGGGCAATAATAGACGTTACCACCAGATTGCCACCCACGACGATCTTGCCACCTATCTCGATCCTGATGCCTGGCAAGAGCATGCGGTTCACCATGACGGCTCCTGGTGGCCGTGCTGGCAGGGGTGGCTCGCCGATCATTCGGGTGAGCCCATCAGGCCGCCCCGGCTGGGCGCGCCGCGCAAAGGCTATCGGTTGCTGGGTGACGCGCCCGGCACCTATGTACTCATGCCGTAAAGGACGGATTTATGAAAACGACTGTCATCGAAGTCGCAGGCCTGATCTCCACGCTGAGCGCGAAAGGTGTTGAAAAGCAGCTCACACGGCTTCCCGGAGTGAGCAAGGCCGAGGTGAACTATGTCGCCGGCAGCGCCACCGTCGTTTATGATGAGACACGCATTGACCTCAAGGCGATCAAGGCGAAGGTGGCCGAGTGCGGCTATCACTGCGGCGGCGAACTCGTGCCGAAGCATGTTTGTGAGCCCGAGGATCCGCCGGCTGAGACCGTCGCCGTTGCGATGCCGGCGCATGAGCACCATGCGAAGGCGGACAAGGTGAAGGCGGAAGCCGGAAAAGCCGACGCCACTGACCATGCGGCCCACGAGATGGGCCATGGCGGCGGCATGAGCATGGAAGCCATGGCGCGCGACATGCGCAACCGCTTCTGGATCGCGTTGGTTTTCAGTATACCGATCTTCGTCTACTCGCCAATGGGCGGGCTGTTCACGCCGCCGGCGCCGCCGTTCGGGTTCCGCCTGGACCTCTGGCTGTTCTTTCTGGCGAGCGCCGCCGTGCTCTATCCGAGCTGGCCGTTCTTCGTTGCCGCCTGGCGGGCGCTGCGCAACGGCGTCCTCAACATGGCGGTGCTGGTCGTCCTGTCGGTGGGCACCGGATACATCTTCAGCGTCGGTGCCACCTTCTTCTTTCCCGGCGTTCAGTTCTACGAAGCGGTCGCCGTGCTTCTGGTCTTCATCCTCCTCGGTCACTGGCTGGAGATGCGCGCCCGAGCGGGAGCCTCCGACGCCATCCGCTCGCTGATGGACCTCGCGCCGCCCATGGCTACCGTACTGCGCGACGGCCGCGAAATCGAGGTTCCCACCGCGGACGTGCTTAAAGACGATACGGTCGTGATCCGGCCCGGTAACAAGATCCCCGTCGACGGCGAGATCCTTGAGGGCAGTTCGCAAGTCGATGAATCGATGCTCACCGGCGAGTCCATGCCGGTGGCGAAGAAGCCCGGCGATAGCGTCATCGGCGCGACGATCAACAAGAGCGGCAGCTTCAAGTACCGCGCCACCAAGGTTGGCGCCGACACGGCGCTTGCCCAGATCGTCAAGCTCGTGCAGGAGGCGCAGAACTCCAAGGCGCCGGCACAACTCCTTGCCGATCGCGCCTCGCAATGGCTGGTGCTGATCGCGGTCGTCATTGGCCTTGCGACTTTCGCCACATGGTTCTGGTGGATCGGCGAGCCCTTGCTGTTCGCCTTGACGCTGACAATCACCGTCTTCGTGATCGCCTGTCCGGACGCCTTGGGGCTGGCGACGCCAATGGCGGTGATGGTGGGCACGGGCCTCGGCGCCATGAACGGGATCCTGTTCAAGAACGCCGGCGCGCTGGAGGACGCGACCAAGCTCGATGTGATCGTCTTCGACAAGACCGGGACGTTGACGATGGGCGAACCGGACGTGGTCGAGGTCGTTGTTTCGTCCGACATGACAGCCGACAAGGTCTTGGCGTTGGCGGCCGCTGTCGAGCAAGGCTCCGACCATCCGTTGGCGCAGGCGATCTTGAAGCGCGCGGGCGACATGCAGAAGGCGCAATTGAATGGCTTTGAGAACATAGAGGGCAAGGGCGCGCGAGCGGAAATCGACGGCGAGGAAGTCTTGCTTGGCAACCGCCGGCTGATGGACGAGCGCAAGGTCGCGATGGATGTGCTTGAACCCGAGGCGAAGCGGTTGCAAGGCGCTGGCCAGACGGTGGTTCATATCGCACGTGCCGGACAACTGATCGGGCTGATCGCCATCGCCGATGCCCCTCGGCCGACGGCCGCCGCGATGGTGGCGAAGCTGCGCGAACGCGGCGTCGAGGTCGCAATGCTCACTGGCGACAATCAGGCGACGGCCGACCGGATCGCCGCGGGTCTCGGCATCACCACGGTGCTGGCCGACGTGCTGCCTGGCCAGAAGGCGGACAAGGTCAAGGAGCTTCAAGATCAGGGCAAGAGGGTCGGCATGGTCGGCGACGGAGTCAATGACGCACCGGCCCTGACCCAGGCTGACGTAGGATTCGCTATTGGGGCGGGCACGGACGTTGCGATCGAAAGCGCAGACGTCGTGCTGATGAAAAGCGATCCCTATGACGTCGTGGGCGCGATCGAACTGTCGCGCGCGACCCTGCGCAAGATGCATCAGAACCTGTTCTGGGCGGTGGCTTACAATGTCGTCGCCTTTCCAGTGGCTGCCGGTGTTTTCTATCCCTACGTCATCAGCCCCGAGGTGGCGGCGCTCGCGATGTCGGGAAGCTCGGCCCTGGTGGCGGTCAACGCCATGCTTTTGAAACGAACGCGTCTGGAGGGTATTCATGCCGCGACCCGCAAAGCCTGAAGAGGAAGAATGGCGCCCGGGCTCGTCACCGGACGAGGCGGTTACCATCGTCGGCGCGGGACTGGCCGGGCTCGCCTGCGCCATCGTGCTGGCCCGGGCTGGCCGGCCGGTCGTTGTGCGAGAATGGCACAAGACGGTCGGAAGCCGCTTCCACGGAGATTTTCAGGGTCTGGAGAACTGGAGCGACAGCCGGGATGTCCTCGCTGAGTTAAGCGCAGCAGGCATTGAGACAAGCTTTGAGGCCCATCCTGTATACGAAGGGATTGCCTTCGACGCCTGGGACAAGGCCTACCCAATCCAAAGCGACCAGCCGCTCTATTATCTGGTGCGACGCGGCGGCCACGACGGCAGCCTGGAGTTTGGCCTTCTCAAGCAGGCCATCGACGCCGGGGCTGAAGTGCGGTTCGGTGACAGGGTCGCCAATCCGGAGGGGTCAACCGTTCTCGCAATCGGGCCACGGACCGCCGCCGCCATCGCTGCCGGCTATGTCTTCGAGACCGATCGGCCGGACGGCAACTGGATCGCCTTTAACGACCGGCTTGCGCCGCTTGGCTACGCCTATCTCCTGATTCACGCCGGCCGCGGCACAGTG
>Ga0070726_10003890_pt1 | contig 12248 bp, 11 predicted proteins | sample tdAd471_FD_67275 | JGI IMG/M metagenome (GOLD analysis project Ga0070726, IMG submission 67275) | Marine sediment microbial communities from the Atlantic coast under amendment with organic carbon and nitrate - tdAd47.1 | ecosystem: Environmental > Aquatic > Marine > Coastal > Sediment | place...
AGCCCGCATATCAAACCGGAGACTATGTTGAGAGCGCGACAATCGTCTCCCTCGTCGGCGATGCCGGTGCTCAAAGCTATGCGGATTCATTTGCTCCCAGCCATCAAGTCGAGTTCGATGTCTACGTGCCGAAAAACTACGATCCGTCCACGCCAGCCGGCCTGTTGGTCTATGTGAGCCCGATTGCTTCGGGTGGCATGCCGGATGCGTGGCAAGAAGTCTTCGATCGACGCAACCTGATATGGGTAAGCGTCAATAATTCCGGCAACACGATGCCCGCGGAGCGAAGAATTGCGGAGGCAAAACTGTCATCAGCATTCATCTTGAGGAACTACGAGATAGACCCACAGCGAACTTTCATATCGGGCATGTCAGGCGGCGCGCAAATAGCCACTATCGCGAGCTCCCTCTACCCGGGGTTGTTCAACGGCGGGATATTTCTCTGTGGCGTCAACCCCTGGTCAGAAAGAGACCCCGATCCCTGGGTCGAAGACCCACCCGAGGAGTTGGAAACGCTCAGGAAGAATCGTTACGTGTTCCTAAGTGGAACGGAAGATTTCAAACTTGCGGCAATTGCGCGTGCCTATCGCCTATTCAAGAAGGCGGGTATCGACAATAGCAAGCTCATCGTCATCGAAGACATGGGGCACGAGCTTCCAAATGCTGAAGACTACGACAGGGCGCTCGAATTTCTGGACACGCGCTCGGCGGTTACTGCAAAGCCCGAATAGCTTGCCGGGCTTACCCGCTGGGGTTCGGTTACTATGTGCGCGAGTTATAAGGAGTCCCGATGAAGCGTCTGTTCCTGCTCACCGCTATCCTGTTGGCCCCTGCCCTGCACGCCGGCACCCTCGTCGTAGCCAATAAGGCCGAAGCTACTGTGTCACTGATCGACCAGCAGAGCGGTGAAGTCGTCGCCACCCTGCCGACAGGCGATGGGCCTCATGAAGTCGGCATCTCGCCAGACGGTCGCTTTGCCCTCGTGACTAATTACGGTACCCGTCAAGGTGCCGGCAACAGCCTCACGCTCATCGACATTCCTGCCGCCGCGGCGGTGAAGACGATCGATCTGGGAGAGTACAGCAAGCCTCATGGCGTCGAGTGGATAGACGCAACGCGCGCCGCTATTACCGCCGAAGAGAACAAGGCTCTTATCGTCGTCAACGTGAAAAGCGGTGAGGTAAACCAGACCATCGACACCGATCAGGATGTCTCCCACATGGTCGCCCTCGATCCCGATGGTCGACGCGCATACACGGCTAACATCGGCTCGGGGTCAATCACGGTCCTCGACCTCGAGTCGGCAGAGCGCGTGAAAAGTGTCGCGACGGGCGAAGGCGCCGAGGGAATAGCTGTATTAGGCAAGCGCATCTGGGTAACGAATCGAGCCTCGGATACAGTGACCGTCCTCGATGCAGATAGTCTCGATACAGTGAAGGAGATTTCTTCCGAGGGATTTCCAATTCGTGCGACTGCGACGACACAAGGACAGGTTCTGGTCACGCGTGCACGCGCCGGGGATCTCGTGATCTACGACGCCGAGACGATGGAAGAGGTTCGTACCGTGGCATTCGATCTCAAGAGCATGGATGTCGAGGAAAGGCTGTTCGGCGATCGCTTCGGTGACAGCTCGGTACCGATCGGGGTCATCGTCGACGATTCGGGCGATCGAGCCTTTGTCGCTCATGCCAATGCCGATGTCATTACCGAAGTCGACCTAACGACCGGAGAACTCGTCCGCTCGCTGCACGCCGGCAAGGAACCCGACGGCATGGGATTCTCCCCTCTTGAGGTAAGGTAAGCGAGGAGAAAAGAGATGCCAGTGACTTCCCGGGAACGTGTCCTCACGGTGCTCAACCACGAGGAACCTGATCGCGTCCCGTTGGTTCTCGGGGTCAGTAATGCCACCGGGATCAAGATGGGAACGTACCGGGGGATCAAGGACATCATCGGCGTCCAGGCACCGGACAATTACATCTACGACTGGCCTGAACTGGGAACGGCCGACATTGACGAGGACACGATGCGTCGCCTGCACAGCGACGTGCGCGGCGTGCTGGACGTCGAACCCGAGAAAACACGCAAGCGGAACCGCGAACGTGAGCCGCACAGTGACTACATCGATTCCTGGGGCAGCGGCCAGACCGAAATTGTCCCGGGTGATTGGTTTCCGGCCGTTCACCCCATTCCCGACGCTCTGACAGTTGACGACCTGGAGGCCTACCAGGGCTGGCCCGACATGAGTGATCCGACTCGTATCGCGCACGTCCGGGAAACCGCCAGCCGTCTCGCTAAAGAGAACCAGTACGCGATCCTGGCAACGCCATGGCTCCTGTTTCCTTTCGAGCGGGCCTACGCCATGCAAGGAATGGAGATGTTTCTGCTCAACATGGCCAGGGATGGAGAGTTCGCGCGCGCCCTGATGGAAAAAATCGCCGTTTACTGCAAACAGCTGATGGGGCCATTTCTCGAAGAACTCGGCGACAACGTCGACATCATCAAAATCGGCGATGATCTGGGGACGCAAGAGAGCCTCATGATCTCACCGAAAATGTATCGCGAGTTGCTGAAACCCATTCATGCTGATTTCATCGGCTTCATCAAGGCCCGGACCAATGCCAAAGTCCTGTTTCACTCCGATGGCGACGTGGCCACGTTGATTGACGATTTCATCGAAATCGGCGTCGACATCCTGAATCCCATCCAGACATCGGCTGGAACCATGTCGGACCTGCCCGCGCTCAAGAAACGAGCCGGGAAGAACATCGTTTTGTGCGGTGGCATCGATACACATCGTGTCCTCCCGTTTGGCAGCGTCTCGGACGTCCGCGACGAAGTGCGCCGCGTCATGCAAATCCTCGGCCCGGGCGGCGGCTGCATGATCGGTGCAGTGCACACGGTAATGAACGACGTCCCGCCGGAAAATGTCCTCGCGATGGCAGATGCCGTCGAGGAGTTCGGTTACTACCCGCTCCGCTAAAACTCGTCAGTTCACCACCGTTAGCTCTTTCACCAGGTGATCGGCGCCATAGACGGTGCGCAACGCCTCGAGAATAATGGCTGTGTTGACGCCGACCGTCCGATTGATCGTTGGATCAAACCAGTAGTCCCCCGCGATCGAATGAATATTGCCGTCGAACGCGAGGCCAACTAGTGCGCCATCGGCCGCAACGATCGGGCTGCCCGAGTTGCCGCCCGTGATGTCTGTCGTCGCCACGAAGTTGAACGCTGTGTCGGGATCGAGGTCTTCCCTCGCCTGCTGCCACGAATCGGGGACCATAAACGGCCGTTCCCCCGTGGCACGCTCGAACAAGCGGCTGGTCCTCGTGAACGGATCGACCATTTCGCCTTTCTCTTTCCAACCTTCTACAGCACCGAATGTGACACGTAACGTGAACGTGGCGTCCGGATAGGTATCCGTTCCGTAGACCCGGAAGCGCGCATCCGCAATCATCTCTTCGCCACGAATGCGCGGCGCCTCGACGTCGTGTTCGTAGCGCTTGCGCAGTGCACGCGCCGGTTCATCGACCGCGAGCGCCAACTTGATCATTGGGTCATCGCTGGCGGCAACGGCCTCGATCCCACCGGCCCAGAGTTCCTCGCGAAACGCCGGATCGTCCAGACGACTACCGTCGACCAGCTTCGCGGCGAGCGCGTCCGGGGAGTCATTACCGAGTACCAGGTGCACGTATTTACTATCCGGCCCTAGCCATTCGCGCATTTTGTCGAGCGAGAACGCCATTCGGAGCTTTTCGTACCCCTTGTCAATTGGACGATCAGCCAACAGCCCTTGTTCCACTTGCGGCAACGCCGCGTCAGTGTAGGCACGAATACGCTCGTTGTTCGGTAACTCGCGCTCGGCCGTGCCGCGCACAATCGTTTTTGCATAGTTGAACAGACCGCCCTGCAGTCCGGCGGCATCCTCGATAAAAAGGTGTTCCTCGTACATGTTGCGATGCGACTCGACAGCGCTGTCGATCAGGGTCCAGGCCTCACCGTACGCCGCCTGCCATTCCGGATTTGTGGCAATTGCCGCGCGCAGTTCTTTCTCCTGTTCGGCCTTCCGCCCCATCATCTCGTCGTTGTGCAGGGCCTTGAGCAAGTTGCGGCGGACCTTGATGCCATTCTCGAAGCTGAGAATCCGCTGCTGTACGATCCGCGCTGCCTCGGGACTCGTATTTGCCCAGGCGAGCATGCGACCGCGAAATTCCGAATACCGCAATAGCCATAGCGGATAGGAAACATCGCGAAACATCCGGAGCTGCGACATCGTTAGCTGACGATCCGTGGATCCCGGGTGCCCCGTGATGAAAACGGGATCGCCCTTTTGCGGACCAGCCTGGCGCCATTTGAGGTAGTTCGGGGTCGATGCCGGCTTGCCGTCCTCGTAAGCCCGCAGGAAGGACATGTCGAGACACCACCGCGGGAAATTGAAGTTGTCCGGGTCGCCGCCGAACGCGGCGATATCGAGCTCCGGTGCAAAAACCAGCCTCACGTCATCGTAGCGCTTGTATTTGTAGATGAAGTACTGCCCGCCGTTGTACAGCGATACAGCCTCACAACTTAGCTTACCGTCAGTGGATGCTTCGCACTCCGACTCGAGATCCGTCAGCTCTGCCTTGCGCGCGTCATTAGCTGCCGCGTCGTCCAGGTTGGCCGTGGCACTGGCAATTTTCGACGTCACGTCGTCGAAGTCGACAAGCACAGAAACCTGCTGGCCGGGGCACTGCATTTCCTCGCCTTTGGACATCGCCATGAAGCCATCGTCCGAGAGATTGCGGGTCTCGCTGCTCAGGTTCCGAATGCAGCCCCACGTACAGTGATTGTTGGTCAGGATGAGCCCGTCCGGCGAAGCGAATGAGCCCGTGCAACCGTTCTCGAGTCGGGTGGTCGCGAGCTGCGCGGAGCGCAACCACTTGTCGTTGATATCGACGTTGTACTTGTCGGCAATCTGATCCGAGGGAAAGTTGTCTATCGTCCACATGCCCTCGTCAGCCAGCGCTGACAGCGACAGCGCCACGAGCCCTGCCGCAAAAACTTGTCTCAACATACGAGTCACCTGTTCCTTTTGTTGGTTTTGGCTACAGCTATTGACCGGTCACTTCTCGAGAAGTGCGATTTGCTTCTGCACCTCGTTAAAAAGTTCGTCTCTGAGCCCGAGTATCTTGAACAACTCGACGACCGTGAAAAACGGCGCCGCGAGATTCGCCTGAATGGGGTGCCCGATGAGTACGGGCATGGACTTCTCGATCGCGTGCCCCACGAACTGGGCTGCGTAGCCACCGAAGAAGGCTATGGCAGCGACAGTGCCGGACACAGCCAACGGCAATGCCGCAATCCATGCCGCGATCACGGTCAGCGCGAAGCCGAATACGAGGAAGACAGCCGCGAACAGCACGTCGAGCGTCAGGTAAAAAAGAAAGAACGCCACGACCACAACCTGGGCCGGTGTGATAGAAAAATCGTTGACCGCAATCGTCGTCCAACTGAGGGGAATCAATACGCCCAGCATGATCGTCGGAATGCCGATCATGTGCACCGCAACATTCACGGGATGCTGATGAGACGCCGCGTAGCCCGTCAACATCTCCATCAGCTTGCTATCGGTCCTCATGCCCTTCTCCGCTCGTCACGGCTTTCGCATGTTACACGATCGCGGCAGCCTGACCGACGCAAACCGGTATACTCGGCACGAGCCATTTCCAGGAGCTGCGACGATGACCGTGTTGATCGCCGGATTGCTGTTATTTTCGGTAGCGCACCTTTTTCCGTCCGCAATGCCACAAGCTCGCAACCGGTTGGTCGAGAAGCTCGGCTTCAATCCCTACAGGGGCCTGTTCTCGCTGATCATTATTGCCTCGCTCGTACTGATTGTATTCGGCTGGAAAGCCGCATCTCCGACGGGCGTATATGCGGCTCCATTGCAGGCCGGGCCAATCGTATCGGCACTCGTCTTCCTGGCCTTCGTGCTGTTCGTGGCGTCGCAACGCAAGACCAGTATCCGGCGCTTTGTTCGTCATCCGCAGATGGCCGCGGCCCTTCTCTGGTCGGTCGTCCACCTGCTGGTAAACGGCGATTCGCGGTCGCTCGCGCTGTTCGGCGGCCTTGGTCTCTGGGCCATTGTCGAGATTGTCCTATGCAACCGGCGTGACGGGGCGTGGGAAAAGCCGGCGCCGGTCACCGTGGCACAAGATGCGATCACTGTGGCGATCGGTGCCGCGGGATTCGCGCTGATCTGGTATTTTCACCTGGCGCTATTCGGCGTGCCGACGAGCTAGAGAGGAATCAGCATGAGCATGCACCGCAGGCATTTGCGCGAAGTCGTCGAGATTGTAGGCGTACTCAGTATCGTGGCATCACTGCTTCTGGTGGCCTGGGAGGTTAGGCAGTCGAATCGAATCGCCGCGATTGAATTCCAGATGCAATTGGGGCAGCAATTCAATGAGATACACAGACTGCGCCTGACCTCGCCCGACCTTGCGAAGTTGTATCCGAAGCTTGCTGCTCCCCAAAGTCACCTGATCACAGCGACAGAACTCTCGCAGATCGAAGGGCTGGCGTGGCAATACGTCAACGTGTACCTGGCAGCGCAAGTAGCCCATGACAACGGCCTGGTGAGTAGGGAACAGTTCGAAACTTATTCGGCAGGCGCCGCTCGCCTGGTCGATACCTACCCGGGTCTGCAACCGTACCTTGTCCGAATCTACAACGTCTTGCCACTCATGCACGATACGGAGATTTTCCGGCCTATAGCCGATATTGCCACCAGGCAAGAGCCTGAAATTGCTGAAGAGCCGTAGCCTGAGCGGCTGAGATCGTGTTTCCGAATTGCTCTGAGGGGGCACGGATATTAAAGTAAAATCATTGTGGTCAGACATTCTCGGGGGCACTAAATGAGAACCGTCCTGCTGTTGCTCGTTCTGGGTCTGCTCGTCGCCTGGTTCTTCTATCGCAAGGGGCTGGATAAGCCACAAGATCGACAGGATCGGCGCGTATCCGGCGAGTCGGGCGGTGGCGGCACGTACCACGCGGTGTCAATCAAGCCTGGCGCCTATGCATGCAGTGCAGCCAACGAGATGGCCGGTGAGCGCTTTCTGGCAACCGAGGCACCCGAGATCCCGCTGCCAGGCTGCGCCTCATCAAATTGCGAGTGCCATTTCGTACACTACAAAGATCGCCGTGCCGGCAAGGATCGCCGCAGCCCATTCACATCAGGGGGGCTGGCTGCGGCAACCGGTAAATATGCAAAAGAACGGCGCGAGGGCGCTGAACGCCGGGACGACTCCGACGACTATACGCTCTGACGCCGTCGGGACCGTCTAGTAGCCGTAGGCTGCGACGGTCGCCTCATAATCGCGCAATTCGTACTCGTAACGCGCGCGATCCGCGACCAGCGCTTCGATCTGTGCCTCGAGTTCGCCGTTGCGCTCGGACAGCTCTTTCAGGTCAGCCAGCAACAGTACCCGGTCCTGGGTAGAAACACCGTCGCTGATCAACTCTGCTTCCTTGGCGCGAATGTCCTTCTGGATGCGCTCGATTTCAGCTTCCTTGCGGTAAATCTGTGAGTTGGCGTTGCCAACATTCGAGCGCAGACTGTGCAATTGCTGACCGACACGATATCCGTCGAGGAATTCCTCCTCCATGGCAACGTCACAGACGCCGTGGTAGGTGCCACCGCTGGCGCCCAAGTTGTAGCCACGGGTTGGCTGACAAAACTCGACCAGGCCCTCGGCGCGGCCTTGCTGGTACGCCTGGAAATCGGCCGTCATGCCGTGCTTCGCGCAGGCCTTGCGGCGGTTGCCGAATCTATCCGTCGGATACCCTTTGGAACCGTCTTCGTAGCCAACGGCTACCCAGTCACTGTTCGCGCACTCTTCGCTGCTCATCGATGCGCAACCACTGAGAGCCACGATGACCAGTATCATTCCTGCATTTATCCACTTCCTGTTCATGACGCACCCCGTCTTATGTGAACTGATATTCCCGACGCTATCAGCCGGGTCACGGTCGCTGCCGTGATGACATTCACAGATAGCGGATTACGGCTGAACGTTAGCTGAAAAATGCGGCTCGCCCGGGACTCTTCTGCAATCACTGTGAAGCGCGTCACAGAGCGTGGGCGCCGTGCTGGATACCCTGATGGTCTTCACGACGGCAGGGAACTGCATGAATATCGAGGCTATCAGTGGGTCGGCAACGGTAGCGATCGCGTGCACGATCGTTTTCTTCCTTGCCGCCAAGTCCTGGCAACTCGTCGCCCGGTCAATTGGCTCCCACCCGAACTTTCCGGACAGCATCATGCGCGAAGCGGCACAGCGCTTTCGCGACGAACTCGAACAACTCTCCCGCCGACAGGCCACCTACCTTGGCGCCGGCTTCATGTTTATCTTCGTTTTCGGCGTCGCCCACACATTTCAGGCTAATGAACTGTTTGCGGGCTATCCGGCCTGGCAACTATATGTGCTGCTGGGCGCCCTGGTTTCTGCAGCGGCACTCGCACTGTACCGGCTGGTCTGCACCCTAACGGCGTGGCGGGAGATCAAGTTCCTGCGTGACGCAAACATCGCCGTAGGCCATTCGCTGCAACGCATTGCCAGCGGGCACGGACGAGTATTTCATGATGTCGTAACATCAGCCGGCGTGGTCGATCACGTCATCGTAGGTCAAAGTGGTATCTACGCGGTCAACGTCGTCGCTCGCCGTTCGTCCCGAAACGGTGGTGTACAGCTCTCCGGCAATGAACTGCATTTCATGCCGCGCGATCAAGCCGTGTCGATCGTCGACATAGCCGCCAAGAGCACTCGGCTCGAGCGCGATTTTCGGCAGTTGCTGAAGAATTCGGTACGCGTCCGATCAGTAATCGCCGTACCGGGTTGGAACGTTGAGAATCAGAACGGCGAAGGTCACCTGGTCGTCAACGAGAGAACATTGCCGATGTTGCGTGGTTGGAAGGACGAGGCCGACTATTTGATGAACGAAGATGTCGACGCCTTGCACAAACGCCTGACAGCGAGCTGCAAGCGCGCTCGTCGCGCGAAAAATTCCCGGTAGACGGGTTCGCCTACGCGCCAGATGCCTCGCCCAGCTGCCGCTGGGCATCGGCGAATTGCTCTGCCGCCTTGCCGAGATAGGTCGTCGCCTCGGCATCGTAGCCATCGGCAGACGATGACCAGACCCGATTGATATACCGCTCGCCGGCCGCGAATTCGCTCATGATGTCCGCGTAGGTTTGCAGACCGAACAAATGCACCATACTTTGGCGTGCATCGACAAACCGCCGCAGATCAGGTCGCAGCTTCTCGTCGATCCAGTCACGCAGTTCCTCACCTCTTGCCGCGGTGCCGTCGGTCATACTGCCGAGATCACGAACAATATTGTCGATAGATTCATTGAGCTCTTTGCGGTTGCTTTCCAGGACGGTGCCTGACGTCGCATGCGCACGAGTCGCACGCTTCGCAATAATTACGCCCGCAATCGCCGCGACTGCGGCGACACCAAACAGCGTCCAGTCGACATTCTGCACGTCGATGGCTGTAGCATACGCGCCGACCAGGAAACCGCCGGCAATTAACAGATACGCAATGTTCTTCATTTCATTACCCCACTACGCCGGCGCAAATACGATGCTGAGCGCGTTGCCGACGCCGACGAGCGCCTCTCCAACGATAAATCCTGCGGCGATCGGTATGCCGACGTTGTCGCTCCAGTCCTTGCCCTTGACCCGGTCGGCAACTTCGCGCGCCAGCGTGCCTAACGAGTAAGTCAGCACGATATTGAATGGGAGGTAGAAGCCGAGCCCCACCGTAATGCCGAGCCCTCCCATCAGAGCAGACAGAATACCGCCCAGCACCGCGCCCGCAGCATACTTCTGAGTCGGAACATCGCCGCCCATGATGCCGTCGATCGTGCTCGCCAGGGCCTGAGCTTGCGGGGCGGGAAGGCGACTACTACCGAGCCCATAGGCCTCGTTCAATGCAAATATGACGAAGATGACGACGATCGGGCCGAGCCAGGCGCCGATGAATTGTCCAAATTGCTGCATGCGTGGAGTAGCACCAACGAGGTATCCGGTCTTGAGATCCAGCATCAGGTCTGTCGCTTGCGACATGGCGACGCACATGGCCGCGCCCACCATAATCGCCGCAATAATCGAGTCAGTTCGCTCCATGCCAAACGCTTGCGTCACAACGATCAACAGCGTTATCCCGACGAGCGTCATACCTGACAACGGCGACCAGTTCGTGCGACCGATGGCCTCGGAGAGAATGATGCCGGCCATCCAGATCCAGAGAGTACCCAGCAACGCCATCGAGATGCCGCCTAACAATGTCATTGACTTCACAGCTGTTACGGCCATAACGCCCAGCAAGACCGCGGCACCGACGACCGCGAAGTAAAGCAGCTTGATTGGCATTTCCTCGTTAGATGTACCGGTCTCCACCTTTGCGGCTTTTTGCATCGACTTGATCGCGCTCAGAATCAATGGTGCGGCAAGGATGACGCCCATGATTGCACCGCCAATCAACATGCCAATTCCGAGCGGCCGGTACAACATCAGGCGCAGGGGCTCCGGCTGGCTGATAATTGCCCCAAGTTCGTCAAGTGGAAAGCTGTTTGTCCAGGCGAGCATCGGCGAGAGGAACCAGTAGGCAACGAAGCCGCCAATGATGAATGCGACGCCACCGCGTCCGGCAATGAAAGCAACGCCGACCGTCATCAACGATAGATACCAGACTCCATTCATGAATTCGGGCATGCCGAAGAAATCACCGACATGGGAGTTGGTGACGTCGTACTTGATCGTGAGAGCGTGCACTGCAGCGCTGACCAGCGCCGCAGCGACCAGGATGATCGCTTTGCGCACACCCGCACCCGGAGACTTCAGGATCGTGGCCACGGCAACCCCACCAGGATAGGTCAGTCGTTCATAGTCGATCATGTGTTTCCGTAGCGGAATGATGAATGCGATGCCGAGGAACGCGCCCGCGATGCAGCCGAAAGTCAGGAGAATCGGATCGAAACGGTCACTGTAGCCGAGCAGGAATATCGCCGGCACCGAGAACATCATGCCCGACGATGCGCCATTCACGCCGCTGGCAATTGTCTGCACAATGTTGTTCTCGATGATGCTCCTGCGCCGCAACATACCGCGCAGGATGCCGAAGCCGAGAATGGCGGCGAGTTCGGAGCCTTCAATCGAGAAGCCGAGGATCAACGCTGCGTAGCCGATCGAGATGGCGATGATCACACCGAGGAACCAGCCGACGCCGACGGCAATCCAGGTTAGCTCGGGGTAAGGCTTGTCGGCATGTGCCGCGACGGTTGCGTCAGTCAAAGCAAGACCTCTTGTTATTTTGCGGCACAGACTATCACAGCGGCTTCAGGCGCGCCGCCAGCTGGTCTTTCTCGATCACCTCGTGAAACTCGTCCGCGATTTCGTCACACATATCAACCACGGTGCGCCAGGTGCGCACGCGTTCGTCTGGTTCGAAATTAACGAAGTCGCGCCGATCAGGGATCTTGCCGTACGGCAAGCGCGCGACGAATTCGGGCGACGGGCTGACGAGTATTGTGCGGTCGATGTGCGAGGGATGCGGCCGCCGCCACGTCAGTCTCTTGTCAAACCAGCCCGGCACAATACGATCGATAAAGTGCAAATACAGGCTCAGGCGCCCTGCTTCGCTCTGCGGCAAGTCGAGGTGATAGTCAATGACACCACCGTCGCGATACATTCCCCTGGGCGCACCGTCGATATCGGCGACACCGGACAACACCAGTGGAATTGCGCCGGTTGCGACGATTGCATCCTTCAGATTGCGCTCACTCAACTCGACCCGCGTCAGGGGAAATCCCCGTGCGTCGAAAAACGGGGGTAGATCCCGGTCATCGTAAAACAGTACCCGCTCGAAGAATGCTCCCAGCGTTCGCCGGCTCACCGAGTTCAGTGCTGCGGCGGTAATGAGACTCGGGGCGAGCACTGCCGGATGTTCGCTCGCGGTGACATGCCGGCTGCGGACGGTCATCACGTTGGTACGAAATACCGGGTGCGACAAAATCTCGGTCGTGCCTGTTAGTCCCAATACGTAGTCAAGAATCTCGCGAGTCTTCGCCGTAATTTCGTCGCGATCCGGTTTCTCCGTGTAGGTTTGCTCCAGGTACGCCTTTTCGAATCGTGCAATCGCACTCTGAGGGTCGTCCTGTGCATAGCAGGCGAATCGCCACGAGCCGATGGAAGATCCGATCAGGTA
>Ga0070726_10003896_pt1 | contig 12239 bp, 9 predicted proteins | sample tdAd471_FD_67275 | JGI IMG/M metagenome (GOLD analysis project Ga0070726, IMG submission 67275) | Marine sediment microbial communities from the Atlantic coast under amendment with organic carbon and nitrate - tdAd47.1 | ecosystem: Environmental > Aquatic > Marine > Coastal > Sediment | place...
AAGGCGACACAAACGGAGACGGCGAAATCGATCTCGCCGATCTCAATACCGTGCTCGGCGAGTTCGGCACCACCTGCCCCTAAAGGCCGATCAGTGTTGGGTCGTCAGCTTGGCGATCCAGCCGCCGCCGAGAATCAGATCGGGCTCGTCCGCGCTGTACAGCGCGGCGGCCTGTCCCGGTGTGACCGCGCGCTGGGGCTCGTCGAACTCCAGTTCGAAGGCTCCCGTTCGCCCGGAAGGCGATGGTGCGCTGGCGGGCAATGCGACCGGGTCGATCACGCGGACACGGGCCGGAACCGGCTCGGAGTTGTAACGGACCTGTGCCAGGCACTTGGCCCACCGCCCGGGTGTGGGCGGATCGACCAACCAGTTGGCCTCGGCCACGGTGCAGCCCGACGACATCAACCGCTCCGGATCGCCGACGGTGATCGTGTTGGATTCGGGGTCTTTGTTGACGACATAGATCGGGTACCCGAGCGCGACCCCTACGCCGCGGCGTTGGCCGATCGTGAAGCGGTGCTGGCCCTCGTGCTTGCCGACGACGGCCCCCTCGGTGTCGAGGATATCCCCCGTCCGGCCGGCGAGGTCTTCTCGTCGGCGCTCGACGAGCCCGGCGTAGTCGTTGTCCGGGACGAAACAAATCTCCTGCGAGTCGGGCTTGTCGAACACCGGCAGCCCGAGTTCCTCGGCCATCGCGCGGACTTCGGACTTCTCGTATCCGCCGATCGGGAGCATCATCTCGTTCAGACGCGGCCGCGGGGCACCGAACAGAACGTAGGACTGGTCTTTGGAGTGGTCGACGCCGCGTAAAAGGCGGGGGGTACCGGTCGATCGGTCGATCCGGGCGTAGTGCCCGCTCGCGACGAATTCGGCGTCGATCTGTTTGGCGTAGGCGTGGAGCTTTCCGAACTTGAGCCAGTCGTTGCAGCGGACGCAGGGGTTGGGCGTCCGGCCGCTCGCGTACTCCTCGACGAAGTAGTCGATGATCCGGTTGAAGTCCTTCTTGAAGTTGCAGACGTAGAACGGCACGCCGAGTTCGGCCGCGACCGACCGGGCATCCGCCGCGTCGTTGATCGAGCAGCAGCCCTGATGACCAATTTTGATACGGGTGGGGTCGCAGCTGACCCCGGCGGAGTCGAACGGCTCGAGCTGGTCGAGCGTTTCACCCGGGGACCCGAGGCGCATGAAGCAGCCCACGACCTCGTACCCGTCGCGCAGCAGCAGCGCCGCGGCGACAGAGGAGTCCACGCCGCCGGACATCGCGACCAGCACTTTGCCTTTGGAGGAGGGCATGACGCCCAGTCTAGCCGCCGAGCAGCGGCTCTTCCGAGGCCCGCCAGCGATCTCACCCTACAATAAGTGGCCCCGGGTCCGCCGTCTGCGTGTGCAGCGGGTCCCTGTGGAGTTCCGCAAGAAAGCGAGCATCCATGGCCATCTTTTCGCGCCGATCGACCAAGACCAAGCCGCTCAATGTTCAGCCCAGCGTGACCGTCGTCGCCGAGGGCAAGCACGTGCGGCCTCCGGTCCAGACGAGCGCGGAGTCCGAGGTCTGGCGCGATAACCGGGTCATGGAATTCGGCACGGAACTGCTCAAACTTGCGGAGAAGCACCGCTCTGGTCTGCTGTCGAAGCAGTTCTGGTCGGACAAGATCATGGACTGGTCGATGAAGGACCAGGACTTCAAGGTGCAGATGTTCCGTTTCGTGGACTGCTTCCCGATGCTGCGTACCTCGGACGCGATCTTCGAGCACCTCACCGACTACATGAACCAGCCGGGCGTGACGCCGCCACCGGTGATCTCGACCGCGATCAAGGCGGGGTCCATGGCGAAGGGCATGGCCGCGAAAACGATTTCGGGCCAGATCCAGAACATGGCCAAGACGTTCATCGCCGGCACCGATGCCGAGAGCGCACTGCCGAACCTCGAGAAGCTCTGGAAGAGCGGCATCGCGTTCAGCGTCGACCTGCTCGGTGAAGCCTGTGTCTCCGACGCCGAGGCCGATATGTATCAGGCCAAGTACCTCGACCTCGTCGGCAACCTGCCCGACACGGTCGCGGGCTGGAAGTCCAACGAACGACTGGAGACCGATCACCTCGGCGTCGTGCCGCGCACGAATGTCTCGATCAAAATCAGTTCGCTCAGCGCAAAGTCCGATCCGATCGATACCGAAGGCGCGATCAGGGATCTCATGTCGCGGATTGTGCCGATCCTCGAACTCGCGCGCGACAAGGGCGTGCTGATCAACTTCGACATGGAGCAGTTCGAGCTCAAGGACCTGACGCTCGAACTCTTCATGCGCTGCTGCGAGAAGGTAGACTTCCACGCCGGTCTCGCCATGCAGGCCTACCTCAAGTCCGGCGATGAAGACGCGAAGCGGATCGTGGAGTGGTCCAAGCGCACCGGGCGTCAGGTGACGGTCCGCCTGGTGAAGGGAGCGTACTGGGACTTCGAGACTATCCACGCCGAGGAGCAGGGCTGGCCCTGCCCGGTCTGGAACACCAAGCCCGAGACCGACGCCTGCTTCGAGCGCATGACGGAGATCTTCTTGGGCTCCACGCCGCGCTCGGAGAACGAGGGCGGCGTGAAGCTCGCGCTCGGCTCTCACAACGCCCGATCCATCGCCGCGGCTCTCGACGGTCTCGACCGTCGCGACCTTCCGCGCAACGCCATCGAACTGCAGATGCTCCACGGCATGGCCGACGACCTCAAGGGCGCCGCGTCGGAGTGGGGGTTGCGCGTGCGCGAGTACGTGCCCGTCGGCGAGATGATCCCCGGCATGGCCTACCTGGTGCGTCGCCTGCTGGAAAACACTTCCAACGAGTCGTGGCTCATGGCCTCATCCACGGGCAAGCTCGACACCAGGGCGCTGCTCAAGTCGCCCCACGCGATCGTGCGAGAGCAGGGCAGCAAGGCCGACCTGTACCTCTCCGCGCCCGAGCGACACGAACTGTCCCCGGCGATCGAAGGCGTCGGCGACGGCAAGCCGTTCCACACCGAGCCGCTCCGCGACTTCTCGTTCAAGAGCGTGCGCGAGACGTATGCGCGGGAGGTCGAAGCCGCCAAGGTCCCCCAGATCCCCATCAAGGCCTCGATCGACGACGCGAAGAAGGCACTCGACACCGTCGAGTCCAACTTCGTGGCGTGGCGCGACACCGATGTGAAGACCCGCGCGAAGGTCTTGACCGAAGCCGCCCGCATCATGCGCTCGCGCCGCGACGAACTCGCCGGCGTCATGATCAAGGAGGCCGGCAAGACCTGGATTGAGGCCGATGCCGATGTCTGCGAAGCCATCGACTTCTGCGAATACTACGCCCGCTGCGTCGTACCGCTGTTCGAGCGCAAGCGCCTCGGCAAGTTCATCGGCGAGCTCGACCAGACCTGGCACCAGCCTCGGGGCGTCGCCGCGGTCATCAGCCCGTGGAACTTCCCTCTGGCGATCTGCTGCGGCATGACCGTTGCGGCCCTCGTTTGTGGCAACACCGTAGTTGTGAAACCCGCCGAGCAGACGCCGGGCATCGCAGCGCTGCTCCGCGACATCCTGTACGAGGCCGGGTGCCCGAAGGGCGCGCTCCAGTTCGTCTTCGGCGAAGGCGAGACCGTCGGCGCCGAGATCGTCCGCGACCCGCGGGTCGCGATTCTTGCGTTCACCGGATCTAAGGCCGTCGGGCTCGACATCATCCAGGCGGCGGGCGTGACGCCGGAGAACCAGGCCCACGTCAAGAAGGTCGTCTGCGAAATGGGCGGCAAGAACGCCGTCATCATCGACACCTCTGCCGACCTCGACGAGGCTGTGCTCGGCGTGCGCCATTCTGCGTTCGCGTTCCAAGGCCAGAAGTGCTCGGCTTGCTCGCGCTGCATCGTCGTCGACCCCGAGGGCCCCGACGGCCCCGCCATGCGAAACTTCACCGAGCGCTTCGTCGAATCCACGCGATCGCTCGTCATCGGCGAACCCATCCGCTCGGGCACCGATGTGTCGCACGTCATCGACAACGAGTCCGCAGCAAAGATCCGGTCGATGATTCAGAGCGCGAAGGACGAGGGCTGCGCGTGCCTGCTCGAGATGGAAGTCCCGGAACATGTTCGCTCCGACGAGCGGTATGTCGGCCCGACCATCTTCGGCGGCGTGAGGCCCGATCACCGCATCGCCCAGGAGGAGATCTTCGGTCCCGTCGTCGCCATCATGCACGCCTCATCGTTCGACGAGGCGCTCAAAATCGCCAATAACCACGTCTACAAACTGACTGGCGGCGTCTTCACTCGCAAGCCCGCGAACATCGAAAAGGCCAAGCGCGAGTTTCGCGTGGGCAACCTCTACATCAATCGCGGCTGCACCGGCGCCCTTGTCGCACGCCAGCCCTTCGGCGGCTTCGGGCTTTCCGGCGTCGGCTCCAAGGCCGGGGGCGAAGACTACCTGCTCCAGTTCGTCGAGCCGCGCGCCTGTTGCGAGAACACCATGCGTCGAGGCTTCGCGCCGGAACTCTGAGCAATTCCTCGCAGCACAATCACGACGGGGCAGGCATGACGCCTGCCCCCTTTTTATTCACCTTCGACCAACTCCCGCTGAAAGAACCCGCGGATCGCCTCGGTCGCGGTGCGACTGGTCATCCAGTCCGCGTGGTCGTAACCGGGAAGCAGCACCAGCTCGACCCGCACGCCCGCATCTGTCGCGGCATCGCGCAGACGCTCGGAGTGGTACGAACGCACGATCCCGTCCGAGGTGCCGTGCACCAGCAGCAGCGGGCGCGTGCCGAGCGCGAGCACCGAGTCCTCGGCGTTGAAGCCGCCGGGGATGAGCAGCTGGCCCAGGATGGGGACATAGTCGCCCGCGACACGCTTCCACGACGAGAACGCCGCGGCCGCGACCACCGCGTCGATCTCCTCGCGCTCGGACGACACCGCCAGCCCGATCACGCCGCCCATGCTCCACCCGTACAAGCCGATCCGCTCCGGATCGACATCCGATCGCGTCAGTAGGTAGTCGAGCGCCGCGTGTCCGTCGGCGATCAGGTTCGCACGGAGCAGGCGCCCGCCGTCGCTCCGCCCGTATCCCCGATAGTCGAACATCAGGACATGCACGCCGGCATCGCGCAGCCAGTCCACGGTCGAGAGGTGTTCGTTCATGGTCCCGGCGTTGCCGTGCAGATGCAGCACTGCCGGTACCGGCTCGTTCGCCTCGAGGCCACGGGCCGGGATGAACCAGCCGTGGATCCGGGACCCGTCTGGTCCGTCGATCCAGACCTCCTCAATGCCGCGAGGCGCGTCGGGTGTGTTCGAACCCGGGTGGTAGAAAAGCGTCGATTCCAGGCAGCCGGTGACACTCGCGAGCGCGAGCAGGAATCCAGGCAGAGCGATGTACGCTGAGACGCGGACCAGCGTCGCTTTCCAGAATGTTCGGCATCTCTTGCTCACGAAACCCGATAACCCCATCGTCAAACTCACGAGCCGAAAAATGAGCGGCGATTGTGCCTTCTGCGAGCCAATGATCGCTTGCAATCCGCTCTGCGTGCTTATCCTACGGGTATCTGGACCGGGCTATCCGTTCGTGCCCCTCCTGAATTGATGAAAGAGAAGAGTTGAACATGAAGTTGAGTACCGCGATCCTTGCGGCCACAGCTGGCGTTCTCGGTTTCTGCGCGACCTCGTTCGGATCCACCGTGACGTTCTCGAATCCAAACGGCCTCAGCGCCGAGGCGACCTTTGTCCTCCTTAATGGCGGCAACTCGCTGCAGATCGCCTTACGCAACACGTCCTCGTCCGTCCCGGCTGGGTTCGGAGACTCCGACCGCCTTCTCACCGGCATCGCGTTCGACCTGGGCGGCGTCGACATTCTGGCGAGCGGCTCATCGGTGTTCACCGGCGCTTCGAGTTACACCTTGAACTTCGATCCGTCCGGTCCCGGAGGCGCTCAGAACTACGGCGCGAACTACGATGTTTCCGGCGAGTACGGCTTCGGCAACGGCTCCGCGACCGGCACCCTCTCAGGCTTCAGCGGCCTGACAAACCATGTCTCGACAAATACATCGCACACCACGCCATTCGGTGGCCCGAACCTCGACGGCCCCAGCGGGCTGGGCGGACCGGCCGGGGGATTGATCTCAACCGCTGGTCTCACTGGCTTCGGCAACGGTCAGGGCGCGATCCATGACGAGATCATCATCACCCTCGGCCTCAGCAGCGCCCTCGCTGATTTCTCGTTTCTGGAGAACGGAGCGCGAGTCGAGTTCGGCTCGGATCGATTCTTCTTGAACGGCACGCCGACAGCCACGACGGTTATCCCCCTCCCGAATTCGGCGGCTCTCGCTGGTGCGGGCCTCCTGCTGGTCGGTACCCGCCGCCGGCGCTGAACCGCACAGTCTCCCTTGCTCGTCCAGTGGTTTGCCCCAGCCTCCCGACCCTTCGGGAGGTTTTTTCGTGGTGGTCGCGTCGAGCGAGGCCGCACTAGCCTTCAGCGTTACGTTTGGATTCCGGGCCAAGCGATTCCGCTTCCGCGTTCGCACGCACGCCTCCCCTCGAAAGGAAACTCATCATGGCCGAACAAACCACCAACTGGCCCGAACTCGCCATCGGTCTCTATGACAAGCTCACCGGTCGCGGAGCGGAGATCACCTACGAGTTTCAGAAGATGTCAGTCGCCGTCCCAAGCGGCACCGGCGACAACGCCAGCCACGCCACATGGAAACTCGACGGCACGTTGAAGATTTCCACGCGTGACAACTCCAACTCGTGAACCGGCACGATTCGGCGTTGTCCATCCGGGGGCGACTGAGAATCAGCTCGCCGACTGATCGGTTCACGCTGGAAGGCTGCGGACAGACGATCTGGTTAGACGGGCCGTCCATTCGCGCGTTCCTCCGACTTCGCCGTCAGATGCGACAGGCCGAGTCGCCCCCCTGGGTGGCCTCAGCAGTAGCCGAGGACCTTTCTAACCGCGCTGGCCTCCGTGTCGAGTGCCGCTGCCGCGGGCGCACCATCGCATCGGGCCCGGTTGCGGGCAACTCGGGCGGATTACGACCGCACTTCGCATCGATCCTGCTCGCCGCACTCCGCATTTGATGTGTCGCGAGCGGTACGATGCGCGCATGCATCGGTCCGAACTCGCCGGACAACGCGTCACCGTCATGGGCCTCGGTCGCTTCGGAGGCGGTCTCGCGGTCACCCGCTTCCTCGTCGAATCGGGCGCTGATGTTCTCGTCACCGACCTCGCCGATGAGGATTCGCTCGCGAAATCTCTGCAATCGCTGCGCCCCCTGATCGACTCCGGCGCGGTCCGGCTCCGCCTTGGTGAACACAATGTCAGCGACTTCACCACCCGTGACCTCATCGTCGCCAATCCAGCGGTCCCGAAACCGTGGGCCAACCGCTTCCTCCGCGCCGCATCCGCCGCGTCGATCCCGATCACGACCGAGATCCGTCTCGGTATCGAGCGTATTCCCGACGGCTGCCGGGTCATCGGCGTAACCGGCAGCGCGGGCAAAAGCACCACCGCCGCGATGATCGCCCACGCGGCGCGCGTGTGCTGGAAGAAAGGAAGCGTCGTCTTCGCTGGCAACATCGGCAGTTCGCTGCTCGACGAATCGCTGCAGCCCGGCGATCTGATCGTGCTTGAGCTCTCAAGCGCACAGCTCCATTGGCTCGGCCCCGACTCCTTCTCCGGCCCGCCCGCTCGCTTCCGCCCCGACGTCGCCGTGTTCACCACGCTCTCGCGGAACCACATCGACTGGCACGGTTCGTTCGAACACTACCGCGAATCGAAGCGTCTGTTGGCTGGACCCGATTCGACCGCGGTTATCGCGTCTCCCCAGGCTTGCGATGCCTTCGGATTCAACGATCCCGTCTCCCCTCACCCGGACATCGAGCTCGCCATTCCGGGGCGCCATAACCAGCAGAACGCATCCCTCGCGCTCGCCGCATTGCGCGAGGTGATCGGCACGGCTCCCGACCCCCGACTCGCTCTCGCCGACTTCGCCGGCCTCCCGCACCGATTGCAGCTCATCGCCGACACACGTCTCCCGCGCGGTCGATTCCGCGCGTTCAATGATTCCAAGTGCACCACGCCCGAAGGCGTCGGCCTCGCCATCGAGGCGTTCAACCAGCCCGGCGAGTGCGGGGCCGAACGGGTGTGGCTCATCGCCGGGGGCTACGACAAGGGCACCGATCCCGCATCGCTCGTCGAGGCTGCCGCCGGTTGTGCCGGCGTCTTCTGCATCGGCGACACCGGAGCCACTCTGGCCGAGTCCGTTCGGGCCCGCGCCGGGCGGGCGGTCAACGCCGAGACACTCGATCGGGCGGTCGCAGAGGCCGCCGAGGCCATCGCGCTGCACGACGGCGAGAGCGTGTTGCTGCTCTCGCCCGGCTTCGCTTCCTGGGACCAATTCGCCAACTACGAGCATCGCGGCGAGGCGTTCGCCAAAGCCGTCAATCGCCACTTCGGTGACAACAGTATGTCACCCAGCCGACCAGATACCGTTCAAAGTTCCGAAAATTGACCGAACAGGTCTTGCAATGGCCTCCGCGTCCGCTATCCTGACGGCACCCAAACATTCTTGTGCCCGAAGGAGTCTTGCGGTATGGTCAGCACAGTTACGAATTCAGCACGCCTCAACGCCTCAAACGGCCTGAACAGAGCAGCGGGAGACAACGCCATCATGGACGAGAAAGTCGCAAAAGAGCGGGCCGCCGCCCTCGATCGCACCAAGGCCCAGATCGAACGAACCTTCGGCAAGGGCTCACTGATGACCATGGACGAGAACGCCCTCGCGTCCATCCCCGGCATCAGCACCGGCGCGGTCTCGCTCGATCTCGCCCTCGGCGGCAAGGGCCTTCCTGTTGGCCGCGTCATCGAGGTCTACGGCCCTGAGTCCTCCGGCAAGACCACCCTCGCGCTCACCGCGCTGGGCAACTGCCAGAAGAAGGGCGGCGTCGCCGCCTTCATCGACGCCGAGCACGCCCTCGACCCGTCGTGGGCCCGACGTCTCGGCGTCAACATCGACGACCTGCTCGTCAGCCAGCCGAGTTCCGGCGAAGAAGCCCTCGAGATCTGTGAGCTGCTCGTCCGCTCCAACGCCGTGGACCTCGTCGTCGTCGACTCGGTCGCCGCGCTCGTGCCCCGCGCCGAACTCGAAGGCGAAATGGGCGATTCCCATGTCGGCCTCCAGGCCCGACTCATGTCGCAGGCCCTACGCAAGCTCACCGGCGCGATCGCCAAGAGCAGCTGCACCGTCATCTTCATCAACCAGATCCGAGAAAAGATCGGTGTGATGTTCGGGTCGCCCGAGACCACCACCGGCGGCCGGGCCCTGAAGTTCTACTCGTCGATCCGCATCGATGTGCGCCGCATCTCGTCCATCAAGGAAGGCGATGAGAATGTCGGCAACCGCGTTCGCGCCCGAGTCGTGAAGAACAAACTCGCCGCGCCGTTCAAATCCGCCGAGTTCGACATCATGTTCAACGAGGGCATCTCCCTCACCGGTGACCTCGTCGACCTCGGCGTCGCCGAAGGCATCGTCGACAAGTCCGGATCTTGGTTCAGTTACGGCGAGGTCCGCCTCGGCCAGGGACGCGAGAACGCCAAGCGTTTCCTCGCCGAGAACCCCGATCTCAAGCAGGAGATCCACCACAAGATCCTCGTCGCCAAGGGCGTGCCCGGCTACGCCCCCAAGCCCGTCGCGGAGCAGGTCGAGGCCAAGCCCGAAACCGAGCAGGATGAGGCCGCCAAGTCCTCCGGCCCCAAGACCTCGCGCAAGACCGCAAAGGCCGGTTCCAAGTAACCCGGCCGCCCGTCGTGAGGTCTCTGCATGTCCTCGGGAGGGGAGAGAGAGCAGTCGCCCGGAAGATCATCGCTTGGTGATCCCGGGCGGTTGCCATTCACAAGGAAACAGGTATCCTGTCGGGCCGCTCGCGGATGTGGCGGAATTGGCAGACGCGCTAGGTTCAGGTCCTAGTGGGAGTAAAATCCCGTGGAGGTTCGACTCCTCTCATCCGCACTGATCGCACCAGACGCCCGCCGCCGCGCGGGCGTCTGGCGTTTTTGCGCGACGAACAGGGCTTCGCGACCAGTCCCCTTATTAGGGCAGGAAACGTCGCAAATCGGACAAAACCCGGAAAATTGTCTGGGATAGCCCGGTATTTCGCAGTAAATTGAAAGAGTCTTTGCGAAATCCGCGCGGAAGGTGCAACCGCACCTCTCGCGCCTTCAGCGGAACGGATCCGTCTGTAATTCGCCGAGTTTTCTGCCTCTCGGAGTGAGACGCAGCTCGGCACAAAGTGTTCTGGCGAGGAGCCATTCATTTCCGTTCCGCGGCATCGATCCGATGCCGGCTCCACGCAGGAAAGGAGGCCTTCAATGGCCACTCGTAGGAAGAGCGGTTTCACGCTCGTCGAACTGTTGGTGGTGATCTCGATCATCGCCCTTCTGATCTCGATTCTTCTCCCGGCGGTGGGGCAGACCCGTCGCCAGGCCCGCATCTCGGCGTGCACGTCGAACATGGGCCAGCACTCGCAGGGCATGTCGAACTACGCCTCGGCCAACGACCAGGCGCTGCCCAACGCCCCCGATTCCCCCGGCGGTGATGTCGCCAACATCTACGGCCCCAAGGGCCAGCCCGCGTACCGCTTTGCGACCGAAGAGCGTCCGCTCAACGGCTTCAAGTTTGGCACGGCGGGCATCCGCGTGCTCGGCGCCGGTAACGCCAGCGGCCCGCCCACCTACTATCTCTACGCCGACCCGTGGATGAACAGCCAGCAGGGCATGTCGCACCTGTACTGGGTCGTCATGAGCGAGTTCATGGTCGACGGCCAGGGCGCTCAGGCGATGCAAGACGTCTTCATGTCGCCGTCCGACGTTCAGGGGCGTCGCGAGTGGGACATCTTCCTCGACTGGCTGCGCGTCGATCGCCAGGGCGAGTTCCCGGCGCTCCCGCCGGTGAACGGCGTCATCGCGCCGATCACGCAGGACGGCCTGAACCTGCTGGCTCCCAGCGGTATCTCCAACGGTTCGTACCTGTACCCCTCGAGCATGATCTGCACGCCGGAAGTCTGGCTGCGTAACCCGCGCACCGGCGGTGCGGTCAACCCCCAGGCGTTTAACAGCTGGGGTCAGTTCAACACCTACACGCCGCTCAGCGCCGCGAACCACACGCAGCTGATCCGCAAGAACCGCATGAGCGACATCTCGCACCCGTCGAACAAGGTGGCGTTCTTCATGGACGACGCCGTGCACGACCCGGACATCCGCAGCTGGTACGAGCAGGGCGCGACCTGCACCCTCGCCACCGGAGACGGCAGCGCCCGGGCCTCCCGTCCCTACACCGACGCTCTAAAGGCCAACCAGCGCGAGAACGCCGGCAACCGCTTCGTCCTGTACTACACCAATGAAGGCACCACTTCGGCCTTCGACGTGCCGTACATCTGCAACTGGGGCGGCATCCGCGGGCGTGACCTGCAGTAATCCAGGGATGTGTCCCCTTTGCGCGAGAAACGCGAATGCCCTTTCTTGACGCAAAGTAGGTAAACTGTGCAGCACGCGTGCATCGCCGCGCGTGCTGCTTTTCTTTGCACATCTCCAGACAGGAATTGAGCCATGAAATCCAATGACACAATCAAGATCGTGATCGCGGTGGTTCTGCTCGCCGCGGCGGGTATTTTCATCGTCATGCAGTTCGGCGGCGGTGGTAGCGACGGCCCGCAGGGCGGCGAAATCGTCGACGATTTCACGCCTCCCCCGCAGGAACCCGATGCCCCGCAGACGCCCTACGGCGTTCCCGAGTAAGCGTATTCCCTACCGAATTCTCCCAGCCGCCGGTCGACACCGGCGGCTGGTTTCGTTTTTGAGTCGCGACGCGGCCGATTCTGGCTTCACGCCGCGCGGTTTCAGGAACAAAGCCCGGACGCGATCGTCTCACCGGGAACTCACGAGCGGGCCGGTATCTCCGGCTGGCGAATGGGGCAATCTGGGCGAAATATTCACGGTTTCACGGCATCTCTCGGCCCGGCGTTGCGTATAGATAAGCCACAGTTGCGCTCGCGTGGGGTGGGTCGCACACAGCGATTCGAGTGGGTACGCCGTCCACGGTGGGCGGTGCCTGCATCATCAAGTCTGGCGCGGAGCCACCTTCATACTCCGTCCCACGCGTCGCAACAGATTCGGTTCCGCGCAGGAAAGGAGGCCTTCAATGGCCACTCGTAGGAAGAGCGGTTTCACGCTCGTCGAACTGTTGGTGGTGATCTCGATCATCGCCCT
>Ga0070726_10003897_pt1 | contig 12234 bp, 8 predicted proteins | sample tdAd471_FD_67275 | JGI IMG/M metagenome (GOLD analysis project Ga0070726, IMG submission 67275) | Marine sediment microbial communities from the Atlantic coast under amendment with organic carbon and nitrate - tdAd47.1 | ecosystem: Environmental > Aquatic > Marine > Coastal > Sediment | place...
GGACGCGGTCGCGCCCGACATCGGTTCGAGCGAAGGCGGGGACCGGGTCACCGTCATCGGCCCGAGCGTGCAGGACGCGACGCGGGTCCTCTTCGACGGCTCGGCCGCAGCGATCGTCGAGGTCTTCGACGGCGCAATCGTCGTCGACACGCCGTCCGGCGACGTCGGCCCGGCGGACGTCACCGTCGAGGTCGACGAGCTCGACGCGACGCTCGCGGGCGGGTTCGAGTACATCCAGCCGCTGCAGATCGAGGCCATCGACCCTGCCGAGGGCGACGTGGCCGGCGGCATCACCACGACGATCAGCGGGTCCGGATTCACCGAGGCGTCGCTGGTCCGGTTCGGTGCCATCGAGGCGCGTGACCTGACGGTGGTCGACGACGAGACGATCGAGGTCGTCGTGCCCCCGGGTTCGGTGGGCGCGGTCGACGTGGTCGTCCGCGACAGCGGCCGCGAGGCCGCGGCGGTCGATGGGTTCACATACACCGCGGAGGCCAGCGTCGGGGCGATGACCCCGAGCCGCGGCGCGATCGCCGGCAACACGTACGTGCTCATCCGTGGCGACGGCTTCGTCGACGGGACGACCGTCGCGTTCGACGGCATCGAGGCGCCGGTCGTTGACGTCATCGACGCGTCGACGCTCGCGGTCCGCACGCCCCCGCACGAGGCGGGCACCGTGCGCGTGACCGTGACCGTCGGCGAAGAAGAGCTCACCGTGGCCTCGCCCTTCGTCTTCTACGACCCGTTCTCGCCGGCCGGCGGCTGGTGGGGCGGTGAGATCAACGGCTCGGTGAACGTCACGACGATCGAGCAGGAGACGGGCGCGCGCATCGAAGGCGCGTTTGTCACCCTGCACATCCGCGAAGGCGACCGCGAGTGGACCGGGGTCACCAACGAGAACGGTCAGGTCACGATCAGCGGCCCCGGGCTCGTCGGCGAGCAGACCATCTCGGCCAGCGCGCCGGACTACAGCGCCGTCACCGTGACGAATGTCGACGCCGAGAACGTGATGATCGTGCTCGCGCCGACGGTGCCGCCGACGCCGGGCTCGCCGCCCCCGGGTGAAGCGCTGCCGATCGTCTCCGGTGATCTGACCGGGCTCGACAAGATCACCGACCCGGGCCCGGACGAGCAGCTCATCGCGGTCATCCGGTCCACGCCGGGCGGCTACGGCTCGAACCCGCCGGGCGTTGGTGTGGTCCAGGTGGTGTACACCGACGGCCGCGACACCTTCCCGTACGAGATGCCCGTCCTGCCCGGTGACATTGCCGTGGTCGCCGTGTGCGGTGTGTACAACTCGCGGACCGAGGAGTTCACGCCCCTCTACATGGGCCTGCAGCGTGGCCTCGCGACTCGCTTCGGCGAGACGTATCGGGTCGACGTCGACTGCGACATCCACCTGAGTCAGGAGATGACGTTCAAGTTCGTCAATCCGCCGCGCGGCTCCGAAGGGCCGGACATCAACCGCGCCATCCCGCTGCTCGACTTCGGCAGCGAAGGCACGATGGACCTCATCAACGTGGCCGAGGGCGACGAGAGCATCATCACGCGCGGCCACTTCGCGCCGCTCGACGATCCCCAGCTCGAAGGTGTCGACTACTTCATCATCGGCGAGTCGGTGCCCCGCGACGGCGGATTGCCGTTCAGCGTGCATTACGAGCGCAGCGTGACGAACGTGGACGACCGCATCACGTTCGATCCCTTCCTGCCGCCGGCCGAGCTTCGGTATCCGGCTGCGCCCGGGCGGCGTCTCGTCGAGCGCCGGTTCGAGTGGGAGCTCGCGACCGACGTCGATGCCGACTTCTACTACGCCTACATCCAGAACCTCGCGCAGGACACGACGTACTGGGAGGTCTGGCTGCCGGGCGACGAGACCGGGTTCAACCTGCCGTACTTCCCCGACGGGGCCGACGGCGGCACGCTGCCCGACGGGCCGCTCGTCCTCATCGTCCTGTCGATCGACGCGATCACGTTCGACTACGACGCGTTCGAGTTCAACGACTTCGGTCGGTGGAACTGGGACGCCTACAGCGCGGCCGGCTGGGTCTTCTTCAACGAGTGACCCGACAGCGCAGGCTTCGGCCTGCGCGCGCTGTGCGACGACCGCCGCTCGCCCTTGACGGGGTGCGCGGCGGTCTGTGCATGTGACCGGCGCCGAACCGACCCCCGACCACGGAGGCGGCGTGAAGATCACGCCCATGCTCAGGCAGTACTTCGACGCGAAAGAGGCGCACCCCGAGTGCATGCTCTTCTTTCGCATGGGTGACTTCTACGAGCTCTTCTTCGAAGACGCCGAGGTCGCCGCGAAGGAGCTCGAGCTCACCCTGACGGCACGGTCGAAGGACAAGCAGGACCCGATCCCGATGGCCGGCGTACCGCACCATGCGGCCGCCGGGTACATCCGTCGGCTCGTCGACCGCGGGTACCATGTCGCGATCTGCGAGCAGCTCGAAGACCCGGGCGCGACGAAGGGGATCGTGCGTCGCGGCGTCACCCGCGTCATCACCCCGGGCGTCCGCGTCGACACCGACGGCATCGAGGCGTCGAGCCATCTCTTTCTCACGGCGGTCGCCGTATCGAACCCGAAGCGGGCCGACGTCACCGCCGTCGCCTCCGTGGACGTGTCGACCGGCGCGCTTCGTGTGTGCGAGCTGTCGACGCTGGACGACGTGGTCACCGAGCTTCGACGCATCGGGCCGGCCGAGATGCTGGTTGCCGAAGGGCACCACGCGCTCTTCGCCGCGCGGCTCGACGGACTCGACGTGCCGGTGACCGTGCGTCGGGACGAGCAGCTCGACCTGGGCCGCCACGTGCGCAACGCCGAGGCACGGACCCTCGACACGAACGCCCGCACGCCCGTCGAGGCGTCGTTGTCGACGTCCGACCTGCGCGACCGCCTGGCCGCGCTCGACGACCACACCCTGCGCGACCGGTCCGCCGTCGACGCGGCGCTCGGGCTGCTCTTCGGGTACCTGCACGCGACCCGTGGCGGTATCCCGGCGCTGATCGATGCGCCCGAGGTGTACCGATCCGACGACTTCCTCGTGCTCGACCCGGCGTCGGCGGCCAACCTCGAGATCTTCGAGACGCTGATGGGCGGTCGCAAGCGCGGCAGCCTCGCGTCGGTCATCGACGAGACCGTCACTGGCGCCGGGGCGCGTCGACTTCGCACGTGGCTCTCGTACCCGCTCACCGACGTCGCCCGCATCGAGGACCGGCAGAGCGCCGTGACCGAGCTGGTGCGCGCGCGCCGACTGCGTGACCAGATCCGCGAACAGCTCGACGCGACGACCGACATTCAGCGGGTCGCCGCGCGTCTGGCTGCCGGGCAGGGCAATGCCCGGGACCTCGTGTCCCTCGGCCGCACGCTCGCCATTGTCCCCGAAGTGCAGGCGCTGCTCGGCGAGGCGTCGTCCAGTGCGCTCGCTCGGCTCCGCGAACGGCTCGACCCGTGCGACGACGTCACCGCACACATCCTCGGCGCGATCGTGGACGAACCGCCGATCGCGGTGACCGAGGGGTCGATCATCCGACCGGGGTGGGACGACGAGCTCGACGAGCTGATCGAGCTGACGACGAACGGCAAGCAGTGGCTGCTGCGGTTCGAGCAGAACGAGAAGGACCGCACCGGGATCTCGTCGCTCAAGGTCCGGCACAACCGCGTCTTCGGCTACTACATCGAGGTCACCCGGGCGAACCTCGAGCACGTGCCCGACGACTACGTCCGCAAGCAGACGCTGGCGAACGCAGAGCGCTTCTTCACGCCCGAACTCAAGGAGTTCGAAGAGAAGCTCGTCTCGGCGCAGGACCGCCGCCACTCTCTCGAATACCGCATCTTCGAGGACGTGCGGTCGGCGGTCATCGCCGAGCTCGCGCGCATCCGTGCCACCGCCGAAGACCTCGCCGAGCTCGATGCCCTCGCGGGGCTCGCTGAACTCAGCCACCGACGCCGGTACGTGGCGCCGACGATGCGCAGCGACACCGCGATCCAGATCCGGGATGGCCGCCACCCGGTCGTCGAGACCATGGTCGAGGGCGAACGCTTCGTGCCGAACGACATCACGTTCGACGACGATCGGCGCCTCTGGGTCATCACCGGCCCGAACATGGCCGGCAAGAGCACCGTGATTCGTCAGGTGGCGCTCATCGTTCTGCTTGCGCAGATCGGCAGCCACGTCCCGGCGCGCGAGGCGACGATCGGCGTCGTGGACCAGATCTTCAGCCGCGTCGGCGCCAGCGACAACCTGGCGCGCGGCCAGTCGACGTTCATGGTCGAGATGACCGAGACCGCCCACATCCTGCAGCACGCGACGGAACGGTCGCTCGTGGTGCTGGACGAGATCGGGCGCGGCACGGCGACCTGGGATGGCTTGTCGATCGCGTGGGCCGTCGCCGAGCACCTGCACGACGAGATCGGCGCGGCCACGCTCTTCGCGACGCACTACCACGAGCTGACGGACCTCGCCCGGACCCGCGAACGCGTGCGGAATGGCAGCATCGCGGTGAAGGAGTACAACGAGGAGATCCTCTTTCTGCACAAGCTCGTCGAGGGCCCGGCGAATCGCTCGTATGGCATCCAGGTCGCTCGACTCGCAGGCGTCCCCGAGCCCGTCGTGCAGCGGGCGCGGGAGGTACTGACCAATCTGGAGTCCGCGGAGTTCGACGGCGACGAGCCGACGGTCGGTCGCGAACACGAGGACGGCATGCCCGTTCGGCGTCGTGCTCCACAGCTGTCTCTCTTCGGCGAAGCGCCGAAGGCGGAGCCCGCGGCGCGACGCGACCCCATCGTCGATGCGATCGCGGACCTGCCGCTCGATGCAACGACCCCCATCGAGGCACTGAACCAGCTGTACCGTTGGCAGCGTCAGCTGAAGCGTCGAAAGCCGAACCGCGACTAGTCGGTCGACGGTTCGGTCGGCGCGCGATCCGGCGACGAGGCTTCGTCGAAGTCGATGTCGTCAGCGTCGCAGTACGCGTCGGCGGCCACGGCGAGCACGTCGATCGCCTCGAGGTCGAGGTCGCGCAGCTGGATGAGCTGCCGCCGCTCTTCGTCGTCGACGTCGTCAGACACGAGCGCGGCTTCGATGTCGGCAATGCCGACGAAGAGCGGCTCGAAGGTATCCTGCACGATGGCGCAATAGTTCGCGAACCCGTCGAAGCGTCGGGCGAGGGCGGCCTCGACGAACAGCGTGCGGATCCACAACTCACCGGCTCGATGGCGCGCCATCACGGTCTGGGCGAGGCTGCGCGCCTCGTCGAGCCACGCGGTGGAGCAGTCGTCGACACGGGCTTCGCCGCGCGCACGCCAGGTCTCGAGCTCGGACTCGGACGCGAGGTCGAGGTCGAGGTCATAGAGCTCGTGCAGCAGGGTATCGCAGGCGAGGGCGCGCTCGCCCGGGCCCACGCGCTGCGGTGGCTCGTTGGTCTGCGCGCCGCCGCATGCCGCGGCTGCGGCAAGCAGCGAGGCCGCGACTCCCGTCGCCGCTGCGCGTACCATGGGCACGGGGGACCGTCGGGCGCGCATCGTCACGCTCCGTCGACTCCGGCGAGGTAGCGCAACAGAATCCGCTTGAGCACCTCGCGGCTGCCGTCGAGGGCTCGACCGAAGCGACGGACGAGCGCCATGATCACGAGCAGGCACGCGTCTGCGTCTTCTCGCTTCATCCGGCTGAATGACGCCTCGCTGAGTTCGAGAACCCGAACGGGCTGTGTCGCCTCGATGGTGATCAGCCGCTCGCCGCGAAGGAGCAGCGACATCTCGCCGAACACGTCGCCGGGGCGGACCGTCCGGATGTTGTGCTCGCGACCGTCTGCACCGGTGACCTTCGCCACCAGCTCGCCCTCGATGACGACGTACAGGCCGACGACCGAGTCGCCCTCGGAGTACAGCCGGTCGCCCACCGCGCCTTCGAGCACGTCGAAGTAATCGGCGACACGCTCGACCGCGCCACGTCCGAGGTCGGCGAAGAGGGGACACGCCGACAGGGTCTGGATGATTGCGTCGTGGGTCACTCCACCAACCCTTCGACGGCCGCGCGATGCCGCGCGGCGAGAGCCACGTAATGCCGAGCCGACGTATACAGGTTCGCCACCTCGTCGTCACGCAGGGTGCGTTTCACACGGGCCGGGCTGCCGACAACGAGCGAGCGCGGCGGGATGACGGTGCGCGGCGTCACGAGGGCACCGGCGCCGATCAGCGATTCGGCGCCGATCACCGCATGGTCGAGCACGATCGCGCCCATGCCGATGAGGCACCCCTGCTCGACCGTGCAACCGTGCAGGATGGCGCGGTGGCCGATCGTCACGTCGTCGCCGACGATGCAGGGCGCTTCGTCGCTGGTGACGTGAATCATCGACAGGTCCTGCACGTTGATCCGCGCACCGAACCGGATCGGGCACACGTCGCCGCGCACGACGACGTTGTACCAGAACGAGGTGCCGGCGCCGGCGGTGACGTCGCCGATGACGACGGCCCCGGGCGCGACGAACACGTCGTCGGCGAGGGCGGGCTCGTGGGATTCGAAGGGCAGCTGCATCACTTGCCGTCGGGGATGCGACCCGTCGGGTCGGGGGTGAGGTCGACGAGGGCTCGGTAGCCGATGGCGATCTCGTCGGACAGCTCCGGGCGTTCGTCACCCTGGAAGACGATGCTGTTTGCAACCGGATCGTAGTCCCATCCATTCGTCGTCGACCGCGGCACGATGCGGCCGTTGCGCACGATGCGGATGGTGCTCGACATGGGCGCGTCGGTCAGCTCGAACTGGGACGCGGCTCCGAGCGCGGCGCGGATCATGGCGTCGACGGTCTCGCCGAGGTCCTCGGCGCAGAGCGAGCTGAACGTGCCGCCGGTCTCGAACGCGACGCGGCGGTACGCGGCCGACGCCTCGGCCGTCGGGCGCCCGTCACGGGCGCAGCCGCCGGGCACGTCTCCGCCGATGGCGAACGCGACGATCTCGCGGTCGCGCAGCACGTCGATGACGTCGTTCACGATCGGGCAGTCGGTGAGCAGCGGGTCGACGGTGACGTCGCACCCGGACACGCCACGGTCGACCGCGTTCTTCACGTCCTGATCCTCTTCGTCGGACATGTACACGAGCACCCGGCGGGCGTCCGGGCGCCACCGCTGGTTGGCCGAGGCGAAGTGGCTGTCCGCGCGATCGACGACGTTGAGTGTGGTCGCCAGCCCGAACTCGCTGCCGGGCGGTCCGGTCTGGCGCGGCGGGCGGCGGATCTGGTCCTCGAAATCGGGCAACAGGTCGCTGAACCCGGGCTCGACGATGAACCACTCGTCGTTGAGCATCTGGGTCGACACCACCGCGATGCGGAAGCTGAGGAGCGAGCTGTTGAGCGTCTCGAAGAAGAGCCCTGCGGTGCTGGCCACCTGTTCGCGGTCGTCGAGCATCGACGCGGTGTCGTCGACGACCCAGAGGAAGTCGACGTCGAACCGCTCGACGAGCAGCGGGATGGACTGGCACCGGGATTCGGACTCGTCACCGAACTGGGCGAGGTTCGTCGCGTCGGTGAGCTGGGCGATGAGGGGGGCGATCGCGTCGTCGGAGGCCGATGCCACCGGGGTCACGGCGCCGATGAGGATCGCGCGCTGGCTGGACCGCCGCAACACCGTCATCGTCAGGCGGAAGTCCGTGCCGGGCGCGCCACTCGCGGCGGGGCTGTCGAGCGGCGTGTCCGCATCGAGCCCCCACAGGTCGGCGACCACACGGTCGCGCACGACGGACGTCGCGGTGGCGACCGGCAGGTTGATGTCGAGGCGCGCGATGCCGGCGCGGAATCCATCCCACGTGTCCAGCGGCTGAATGGACTGGCCAAGGATTCGCGCGTCGGACCGCACGCGAAGCACACGCTCCTGCACCTCTTCGAGGCCACGCTCGGCGATCGGCGCGCCGCTGAGGACGAAGGCGTGGACGTCCTGGCCGGGCAGGGTGAACCAGGCACCGCGCAGCAGCCGGTCCTCGAGCGAGATGTCACCGTAGAGCGTTGCGTCGGACCAGGCGTCGGACAGGGTCAGGCGCCAGTCCCCGAACTCGTCCTCGAGCGCGCGCAGGCCGGGTTCGGACCGCCGCGCACAGGCGATGGGCAGCGTCTCCTGCCCGTCGAGCAGGCCGTCGCCGTCGGTGTCCGGATCGTTCGGGTCGGTCTCGCGATCCCCGACGACGCCGTCGCCGTCTCGGTCTTCGTCACCGTCGTCGAGCCCGTCGCCGTCGGTGTCCGGATCCGTCGGATCGGTGCCGCCGCGGATCTCGGCGCCGTCGTTCAGCCCGTCGCCGTCGGTGTCGGGGTTCGACGGATCGGTGCCGCGGGTGGGCTCGTCCGTATCGGTGAGACCGTCGCCATCCGTGTCGGCGGTGCGGGGATCCGTCTCGCCCGGATCGACGGTGCCGTTGCGGTTGGCGTCTTCGACCCCGTCGTCGAGGCCGTCGCCGTCCGTGTCGCGGGTCTGCCAGTCGGTTTCGCGGGTGCCGTCCTCGTACGACCCGTTGCCGTTGAGGTCCTCGAGTCGGTTCGGCAGGCCGTCGCCATCGAAGTCGGCGTCCGGGTCGATGCCGCCGTCGGCGCCGATGGTGTCTGTACCATCGCCGTCGGCGCCCCCGACGTCGTCGCCGCCGCCGCCACCCCCGCCGCCGCCACCATTGCCGGACGAGGTCGAGGCTGTGTCACCGCACGCGACGAGAGCCGCGGCGAGGCACAGAATCACGAGCAGACTGCGTCGAAGGTGCTGCATGAGGTCCCGGGGCACAGGCGCGTCGAAGTCTAGCACCGTGCTCGGACCACAACCACCGGTCAGGTCTCGTCGGTGCCCGCGCCGGCGTCCGGGCGAATCGCGCGGGCGAGGCGGACGGCGTCACCGATGTAGGTCGACGGCGTCAGCTTGCGCAGGGCGGCGCGCGCCCGGTCCGGGATCTCGAGCCCGTCGATGAACGTCGCCAGCGAGTCGCGGTCGATGCCCGAACCCCGCGTCAGCGCCTTGAGCCGCTCGTACGGATTCTCGGCCCCGAACCGCCGCATGACCGTCTGCACGGGCTCGGCGAGGACCTCCCAGGCGTTGTCGAGGTCGGCGTCGAGTCGACCGGCGTTCACCTCGAGCTTGCCGATGCCCTTCAGGGTCGACCGCCACGCGATGAGGGTGTGGCCGAACGCGGCGCCCATGTTGCGCTGCACGGTCGAGTCGGTGAGGTCGCGCTGCCACCGCGACACGGGCAGCTTGCGCGCCATGTGCGAGAGCATCGCGTTGGCGACGCCGATGTTGCCCTCGGAGTTCTCGAAGTCGATCGGGTTGACCTTGTGCGGCATCGTCGACGAGCCGACCTCGCCGGCGACGACGCGCTGCTTGAAGTACCCGAGCGAGATGTAGCCCCAGACGTCACGGTCGAAATCGAGCACGATCGTGTTGAACCGCACGACCGCGTCGAAGAGCTCGGCCATGTAGTCGTGAGGCTCGATCTGCGTCGTCCAGGGGCTCCAGGTCAGGTCCAGGCCGGTGACCATGCCGCGGGCGACGGACTCCCAGTCGACGTCGGGGTACGCGGACCGGTGCGCGTTGAAGTTGCCGACCGCGCCGTTGATCTTGCCGAGCAGCTCGACGGCCTCGACGGCATCTCGCTGCCGGCGCAGGCGAGCGACGACGTTGGCCATCTCTTTGCCGAGGGTCGTCGGCGACGCCGTCTGCCCATGGGTGCGCGAGAGCATCGGCTGCTCGGCGTGCTCGACCGCGAGGGCTTCGATGGCGTCGATGACCTCACCCATCACGGGCAGAAGCACGTCGCGTCGCGCGTCGCGCAGCACGAGGGCCCACGACAGGTTGTTGATGTCCTCGGACGTGCAGGCGAAGTGGACGAATTCGCGCGGCACCGCGTCGATGCCCGCAGCGTCGAGCTGGTCCTTCAGCCAGTATTCGACGGCCTTCACGTCGTGGTTCGTCGTGCGTTCGATGTCTTTGATGCGCCAGGCGGCGTCTTCGTCGAACCCGTCGACGATCGCGAGCAGAGCCGCCTCGTCGTCGCTCGACAGCGGCGCGAATTCGTCGACCCCCTCGGCGCTCGCGAGCGCGAGCAGCCACCGGACCTCGACTTCGACCCGCGCGCGGATCAGCCCGAACTCGCTGAACATGGGCCGCAGGGCGTCGGTCTTCGACGCGTAGCGGCCGTCGACGGGGGACAGGGCGGTCAGCTCGGTGCGGGTCATCGGCCGTCTCGGTCGGGGGTTGCGCGTGCCGCCGCGCGGCGCCACGGTGTCGCGGCGCACCCTGCGGGATGGGGTGCACAGCGTCAAGGTGAGGCATGGCGGACGCAGGCGAGAGCTGGATCGACGTGGCGGCGGAGTCCGAAGTGGCCGGCGTGATGCCCCGTCACGTGGTCATCGACGGCGAGGGTTGGCTGCTGTGCCGAGACGCGCGCGGCGTGCACGCGGTGCAGGAGACCTGCCCGCACAAGAACGAGTCGATGCGGTATGGCGTGGTCATGGGCACTTCGATCACGTGCCCGCATCACCAGTGGACCTTTGATCTCGAGACCGGTCGGTGCGCGGTGCGCCGTCGGTGCCCACCGCTGCGGACGCTCCCGGTGCGAATCGTGGACGGGCGCGTGCACGTGCAGCGACCGCAGCATCCGTCGCAGGCGGGCTGAACGCGGCGCGACGGCTTGCCCCGCGTGGGCGGTTGTGCGATCAAAGGCGACGTCCCCACTACCGCGCGGAACCCTGTCGATGACGCCACGTACGCTTCGCATCCTCGCCGCTTCTGCCGTGTTCGGCGCCGCTACGCCCGCGCTCGCCCAGACGGTCGAGATCGACGGCTTCGCGATCACGCCGGTCAGCACCGCGCTCACGCAGCCGAGCGCTGTGGCCGCGGGCAACGACGGCCTCGTGTACGTCGCCGAGGACGGGCTCGACCGCATCGTGGCGATCAACCCGTCGGACGGCATCATTCAGAGCTGGGCCGAAGGCATCACGACGCCGCTGGCGATGTCGTTCCCGCCTGCGGGATCGGCGGTATTCTCGCCGGGTCTGTACGTCATCGACGGCGGTGGGGACCCGCTCGGGCCCCTGAGCGTGGTGCGCATCGACGAAGTCAGCCGTACGCCGGCCCCGTTCTACACGGCGGCGGACGCGCAGGAGTCGACCGGTGTCGCTGTCGCGTTCGACCGCGATGGTCGGTACCTCAACGAGGTGTTCGTCGCCGAGTCGGCGGCGCCGGACGGCATCGTCCGCCTCTCGTCGACGGGCACACGGTCCGGGGCGTACACCACGGGTGAAGACCTCGCGGACATCGTGGTCGCCCCCGGCGGCGAGTTCGGCCAGAATCTCTACGAGCTGCGCGCGGACAGCGGCACGGGCGCGGTCCTTGCGCGTCGCCCCGGACCGGGCGTCCCGCCCGAAACGGTCGCGCAGGGCGCAGAGCTCGGCTCGCCGTCCAACTTCGCGGTGTCGGCGGGTGGATGTCTCGGCGATTTCGCGTGGGTCACCGATGTTGCGGGCGGGCGCATTCTTCGCGTCTCGCCGACGGGCATCATCGAGACCGCCGTCAGCGGACTCACGTTCAGCGCCGGGCTGTCCGGTGGTGACCTCGCGGTGTCGAACGACAGCTCGGCGCTCTTCGTGGTCGACAACCTCGGCGGGCGGCTCCTTCAGCTGACGACGTCGGGCGGCGCGGACGCGGATTCGGACGGCGTCCCGGACGATTGCGACGGCGACGACGACAACGACGGCATCCCGGACGAGGGCGACAACTGCCCGACGGTGTCGAACGCCGACCAGCTCGATGCAGACCGCAACGGGATCGGCGATGCCTGTGAGGGCGGCGCCGGGGCCGACGCCGGCGGCGGCGGAGGTGTCGATGCAGGCACCGACGCGGGCGCGTCCGGCGACGCCGGTCGCGGCGGCGGTCGCGGCGGTGACGCCGGCGCCGGTGGCGGAACCGAGGTCGAAGAGATCAAGATCAACGAGGGCTGCGCCGCCGCGGGCGGCGGTCCCGTCGGGGCCGGCGGACTCCTCGTCGCCCTCGGCCTCGTCGCGGTGCGCCGCCGGCGGTAACGGTGTCTCAGTGCACAGTGGCGGCACCGCATGCATTCAGCAGGGCATGGCCCTGCTGCTTTCTGTGCAGAGAGGTGGATAGGCCACCTGTGTGCAGAGCCCGGGACCTCCATGCTCTGCAGCAGATTTGACCGCCTGCACCCCTCCCCACAGTGGAGGCCGGGCCATGCCCGGCCGGTGCCTCAGTGC
>Ga0070726_10003898_pt1 | contig 12232 bp, 9 predicted proteins | sample tdAd471_FD_67275 | JGI IMG/M metagenome (GOLD analysis project Ga0070726, IMG submission 67275) | Marine sediment microbial communities from the Atlantic coast under amendment with organic carbon and nitrate - tdAd47.1 | ecosystem: Environmental > Aquatic > Marine > Coastal > Sediment | place...
GTGACTTCGGTGACGGGGATGAAGCGGATGGCGGAGCTGGCGCTCGGAACGACGTTCCCGGCGAAGATGCTCCGGGCGCTCGACCGGACGAACAGCGAGGAAGACGCGGTGCGTCGGGTTGGTGTGCACTGGGCGACGCAGCAGTGCGCGGAGCTGCTGGATGCGGGCGTGGACGGGATTCATTTCTACACGCTGAACAATTCGACGGCGACGCAGGAGATCTATGCGTCGCTTGGTGTGAGCAGTTCTTCGCAGCTTGCGAGCTGATAAAGACCCCCTCCGTCCGCTGCGCGAACACCTCCCCCGTCGGCGACGGGGGAGGAGAAGACTTAGATCGCTGCGATGAGACGTGCAAAGAGGTCGCTGCCGAGCGGGGCGCAGTCGGTGCGTTCGGGGTGCCATTGGACTCCGAGGTAGAACCGGCGGCGCGGGTCCCCCACGGCTTCGATGAGGCCGTCGGGCGAGGTGGCGAGGACTTGGAGTGAGCCGGGATTGCTGATGGCCTGGCGGTGCCGGCTGTGGACGGTGCCGGGCAGCATGATGGATGTGGTTGGGATGATGTCGTGGTCGCGGTCCCAGTGGTCGGCGTGGGTGGTGTGCGTGTCGGGGAGGTGCTGGTTGAGGGAGCCCTCGGCGATGAGGGACATCATCTGCATGCCCAGGCAGACGCCGAGGACGGGTGCGTTTGGGTGTGACTGCTGGAGTTCGCGGAGGAGTTGGGTTTCGTAGATCTGACGGGACTCGTGGACGCGGACGGCTGCGGGGTGTGTGGGGTTGCCGAAGGGTTCGGTGACGGGGTCGTCGCCGCCGGTGAGGACGAAGGCGTCGCAGAGGGCGAGGTGGGCCTGGATGTCCTTGGCGACGGGCGGGAGGATGATGGGGATGCCGCCGGCGTTTGTGACGGCCTCGGTGTAGGCAGAGGTGATGGCGTGTCGCTGGCGGTCATTGAACACCTGGACATCGGCGGTGATGCCGACGACGGGATGTGGGCGTTTGTGTGCGATGCGGTGGCTCCGGTTGGGCTGCTGTTGGATGGTAGACTTTCGGCATGAATGGACGGACTGCTGCGATCTTGGTGGTGATTCTTGGGGCGCTGGTTGCTGCGGTGATTTTGACGACGCCGGGGGCTGGTGGGCCGGGTGTTGGCAGGGTTGTGCCGTTGGTTGGGGTGCCGGCGAGTCAGATTGGTGGATTGCGGGTGACGGATGCTGCGGGGGATGTGTTTGTTGGTCAGGATCCGCGGTGGGATGGATGGTTCGTCGAAACGCGGGATGGTGATGTAGCTATCAGTTCTTGGCCGGCGTCGGGGACAACTGTTTCGGCGGGGATGAGGGTGCTTGCCAATGCGAGGTTCTGGCATGGGCAGCGTCATGGTCTGGCGGAGCCGAGCGAAATTTTGATTCTGGATCAGAAGAACGAATTGGTTCAGGAGTTTGGGATGAGCAGCGTCGCACTTGGGGGGCGGGTGCCGGTGCTGACTTCTGAAGGGGAATGGGGCACGATCGAGCGGGAACTGGCGAACTTCTTGAGTTTGGATTCGCTGCTGGCCTGGCGGGATTCGGCGGTTCTGCCTGGGCTTGATGCGGGTGCAGTGACGATCTCGATTGATCGCGGGGGCGATCTGCTCTCGCTTCGGCGGGTGGGGTCGGCGTGGGCGTTGGAGTTGCCGGTGATTGAGCCTGCGGATGGGACGCGGGTGCAGGAGCTTCTTGACGGGCTGGTTGGAGCGCGGTCGGAGCGGTTTGTGGACGACAAGCCGGAGAGCGAGATTGTGACGCTGATGGTTGAGGCGGGGCCGAGCGGGGATCGGCGGCGGTACACAGCTGTGATCGATACCAGTTCGCTCGTCGCGGATGTGATGCTGTTCAAGACAGACGGGGAGACGACGACGGAGGTGGCGCGGGCGTCGATGCGGGTGTCGGCGGCGTTTGCGGGGCTGCTGGATATCGATGTGGTGGATGTGGTTTCGAGGCGGTCGGTCGCCACGCCGGCGAGCGAGGTGGCGGGGATGACGCTGACATGGAGCGGACAGGAGCTTGCTCGGACGAGCAGCGGCTGGGCTTCGAGCGAGGACGAGTCGGCGGCGGAGAGTTGGCTTGATCTGCTGACGAAGCGGGATGCGGATGCAGTTGAGATGTCGGCCGGGGAAGCTGAGGACGTCGGGGTGATCGAGTTGGCCGGGTTTGGCGATCTGGCGATGGGGTCGGTTCGGGTGCGGGTGGGTGAGGGGATGTTGTGGGTGGCGAAGGATCGGGTTTGGCGGGGGTATCGGGCTGGCGAAGATGATCTGATGCGGCTTGGGGTGAGGTAGGGGCTCGGTTTTTGGGTAGGTCACGGTAGATGGGCGGCGGGACGCCGCCCCTACCGGGGAGCCTCCGCCACTGTTTTTAGAGGGCGCCGATGTCGGTGCGGAGTTGTTTACCGGGGAAGTCGATTTTGCTGGCGGCGAGGTAGGCGCGTTCGCGAGCGTTTTGCAAGTCGTTGCCGATGGCGACGATGCTGAGGACGCGGCCGCCGGCGGTGATGACGTTGCCTTTGTTGTCGAGCTTGGTGCCGGCGTGGTAGACGAAGACGTCGCCCATTTTCTCGGCTTCTGCGATGCCGGTGATGATGTCGCCCGTGACGGGTTTCTCGGGGTATCCCTTGCTCGCCAGGACGATGCAGCAGCTTGGACGCGGATCGAAGTCGATGTCGATATCGCTGAGCTTGCCCTTGCAGGTGGCGATGCAGATGTCGAGGAAGTCGGACTTGAGTCGCGGGAGGATGGCCTGGCATTCGGGGTCGCCGAAGCGGACGTTGTACTCGAGAACTTTGGGGCCAGAGGGAGTGAGCATGATGCCCGTGTAGAGGACGCCTCGGAAGTCGATGCTGTCACGGCGGAGTGCGTCGACGGTGGGCACGAGGATCTCGCGCTGGATGAGGTCCATCATTTCTTCGTCGACGCGCAAGCTGGGGCTGAACGCGCCCATGCCGCCGGTGTTCGGGCCTTCGTCGTTGTCTTTGAGACGTTTGTGGTCCTGCGCCGTTTCGAGAACGTAGATGTTGCGGCCGTCGACGAGGGCGAGGACAGAGACTTCGGGGCCTTCGAGCCGTTCTTCGATGAGGACCTTGCGGCCCGCGTCTCCGAATTTGTTGCCCTTGAGGCAGTCGGAGAGGAATGCGACGGCTTCTTCCATATTGGCGGGGAGGACGACGCCCTTGCCGGCGGCGAGGCCGGCGGCCTTGAGGACGGGCGGGGCCTCGCGTGTTTCCATGTAGCTGACGGCCTGCTCGAGTTTGGTAAAGACGCGGGCGTCGCCTGTGGGGATCGAGGCGCCTCTCATGAGCTGCTTGGCCCAGGCTTTGTCGGATTCGAGGATGGCGCCGTTGGCCTTCGGGCCGAAGACAAGGCGGGTGTCGGAGGCGAGTGCGTCTGCGAAACCCTCGGCGAGGGGTCCCTCGGGGCCGATGACGACGAGGGAGACTTTGTGCTTGTCGCAGTACTGGCCGAGGCGGTAGATCTCGGCCTTGGAAACGGGCACATCGACGGGTTTGGCAAGCTTGGCCAGGCCCGGGTTTTGCGGGTGTGTGGTGTGGAGAGTGCCGAGTTTGGGGGATGCGGCGAGGGTCTTTGCGATGGCGTGCTCGCGTCCCCCACCGCCTATGAGAAGGACGTTGATTTTGGATTGGGTGTTGGTTTCGGTCATCACGGGGCGATGGTAGGTCGCAGGGTTGGCAGAGGAGCGGGTTGATTGTCTTGAGCGGCGTGGCTACGCTCCCCTCCTGATTGCGGGGTAGAGCAGTCTGGTAGCTCGTCGGGCTCATAACCCGGAGGTCGTTGGTTCAAATCCAGCCCCCGCTATTTCTTGTTTCAAAGGGACTTGCGTCAATTCGCGAGTCCCTTTTCTTATGCCCATGTTGACCGGTGTTACCTATAAGCGTCACCTGCCAATGTGAACACTGGAACGAGACTCTCCATGCAATGAGGAGGCACGCCATAGCGAGTCTTTTTCATTCCAGTAGAACGGAACATGAATTGGAGACTGTGGTTGCCTGTGCGCCTTTACGTTGAGGTCGCGTAGAAGTGTCGCACAAGATGGAAGAAGAGCGGGGCTGCGAACGTGAGTGAATCGAGTCGGTCAAGTATGCCACCATGGCCTGGGATCGCTTGCGAGTAGTCCTTGACACCGATGTCTCGCTTGACTGCGGACATCGTCAGGTCTCCGAGAAATCCCATGAACGCGATGCAGAAGGCCATACCTGCAGCCGCCCATGTATCGAATGGCGTAATCCACGAAAGCGCGGCCCCTACTGCGACTGAAACGGCCAGGCCTCCCACGAGTCCCGCGATGGTTTTGTTCGGGCTGACCAGCGGAGCGATCGGGCGTTTCCCGAGCAACTTGCCGGTGATGTATTGGAAGACGTCGTTGACCTGAACAATAAGAATAAAGAAGAAGAGAAGTGTGGCGTTGGACTGTTCGTAGTGTTTGAGTTCCAGCGTGAGCAGCGCCGGCACATGGCTGATGAAGTAGACGCACGTCATAAGACCCCACTGGATGCGGCTCATGCGCCCAAGAAACTCTCTGGTTTCACCGGCTGCTGCCATGCGAGCGGGGATGAGCAGGAACGCATACACCGGGATAAAGACTGAGAAAGCGGTGTAGCGTTCCTGTGCGATGAGTATGTACTGGATCGGGATAATGACAAAGAAGGCCCAGAAGAGTGCCCGGTGGTCGCCGCGGCGCGTCGGCGTGAGTGTGATAAACTCCCGAAAGGCCAGGAATGAGCTGATCCCAAAGAGGATGACGGTCATCGTGCCGCCCACAAGGATTGAGACGACGAAGATTGCGGCCATCACCCACCAGCTGCGCATGCGGGCTTTTAGATTTCTGGCGACTTCTACGCCTTTTTCCGTGCGTGCGGTGCGCACACCGATCTGAGCGGCCAGCGTGCCGAGTGTCAGCAGTCCCGCGACGATGCCGAGAAGTATGAGCATGCTTTGCTCGATCATGCTGCGACTCCTCGGAGGCTGAGCATTGCGCTCCTGCAACGTTCGAGGAATGCCGGCTTCGTTTCGGAATGATCGCGCTTGACGGGCTCACCTATTGTGACTGCGACAGCGATCGGGACGGGCAAGACCTCTCCTTTGGGTAGGACGCGGCTGAGATTCTCGATCCACACGGGAACGAGTTCGATCTCAGGGCGTGCTCGGGCGACGTGCCACAGCCCCGGTCGGAATTGGGCGGTGGTTTCGCCGTCGCCGCGGGTGCCTTCCGGGAAGATGATCACTGAACAGCCCTCGTCGAGGCAGGTTGTAATCGCGGTTAAAGGGTTGTTGTGTCGAGACACATCTGTTCTGTCGATGAGGACTGCGCGAAAGACCTTGCATGAAAGCCAGCGACGTGTTGCCGTCTTGCCCCAGTAATCACGAGCGGCGACGATGCGGCAACTTTGTCGGCATTGTCGCGGGAGGGAGGACCACACCACAACTGCATCGAGGTTGCTGGTGTGGTTTGCAAAGTACACTTTGGGCCCTGTTCGTACACTTTGGCCCACCTGTCGGGAATGGCAGCCGGTGATAATGCGTGCAGCGAGGGCGACTCCGTCTCTGATCACGACAGCACCTCCAATGATCTTGCCGTGCGTGTGAGACGACGAATGATCGTCAAACAAGAACCCGCACATATCACGGCAAGGGCCGTGGGCAGGGCGTACTGCGTTGTGCCGACTTGCCGTTCGATTGCCAGTGCGACACAACCGATGGCGAGCACAGCCATGCGGTGCGGCTTGGCCATTGGTCCTACGAATTCGTGTGGCGCACCGGTCGAAGCACCCAAGACTCGTACATATGCAGTAAGAATCGAAAACAAAGCAGCCGACCAGCCGAGCAGTACACTGCCGGCGGTGCCATTCGTGGCGTATCCCGCAGCGATGAAGAATGCAATATCGGATATACGATCGGGAAAGTCGTTGTAGAGCGGGCCGGATGGTGTAGCGCGGCCGCCTTCAACTGCGATCATGCCGTCGATCAGATTGGCAAAGCAGCGCAGCCCGATGCATGCGGTTGCCTGGAGAAGGAGTGAACTGGCCACAACTGGAGAAGACTCGTGCTGGAACAACATCGCTGTTGCCCCGAGAATTGCGAATCCGATACTGGCGACAGATACTGCATTTGGTGAAACGCCCGCCTTGTTGAGAGCGGATGCAAGAGCGATGACAGACCGAGAGCCTCGAGCACGTATAGGACGCCGTGCCGATGCGTTGTCTGTGTAGTTCACTTCTGCCATTCGATACTCCAAGCCCGCTATATGTTAGTATACGCTAACTATTATACACTCTGATCCCATGGAGATCAAACAGATCGGTTCCCCGTCCTCAACTCAATTTAGAAGAGCGAATCTTTTCAGGAATTGCCACGATCGATCCCGTGCGGAGCGCGGGGAGCGAGGAGAACCAATTCTGTTCAATGTGGGAAGTAGAACAGCTTAGAGAATCGGAGACAGGAGCTGGGCGGCTTGCTCGGCGACCTTTCTCATGGGGCTTCGATGCATCCAGGGGGAATCGGTGAGGAGGGTGCTGTTTGCGATGTATTGGTTTTGGAGAGCGCGGAGGGAAGTGACGGCGTCGTGGCCGTGGAGGATGAGGCTGAGCTCGTAGTTGAGCCAGAAGCTTCGGCGGTCGATGTTGACGGTGCCGATGATGGCGACGTCGTCGTCGACGGTGATTGTTTTGGCGTGTAGGAGGCCTTTGTCGTAGAGGCAGACTTTGACGCCGGCTTCGAGGAGGTCGTCGTAGTAGGCCATGCTGGCGTAGCGGACGAGTGGGCCGTTGACTTTGGCGGGGACGACAACGGTGACATCAACGCCGCGGAGCGCAGCGCCGATGAGGCCGGCGACGAAGGCCTCGTCGGGGATGAAGTACGGCGTTGTGAGTGTGAGGGTTTGCTGGGAACCGAAGACGGCGGCGGTGAGGATGTGGTAGAGAGCCTTTGGTTGCTGGCCCGGGCCGGAGGGGACGACCTGAACTATTTGCATGCCGGTGCGTTCGGTCGTTTTGACGTTGATTTCGCTTCGGAATGGGTCATCGGTATCCATGGCCCAGTCGGCTTCGAAGAGATCGCCGAGGGTGGCGGCGGCGGGTCCGGTGACACGGGCGTTGAGGTCGACCCATTTGCCGTAGCCCTCGTTTGATTTGAAGTAATCGGGGTCGGCCATGTTGAGGCTGCCGACGTGTGCGACTTTGTCGTCGATGACGGCGAGCTTGCGGTGGTTTCGGATATCGACGCGGTGGAGCGAGGCGCGGAAGAAGTTGACGGGCAGTGACGTCCGGACGCGGACGCCGGCGGCGGTGAGGCGTTCGCTGTAGGGACTGTCGAAAAACTCTTGGCCGCCGTGCGCATCGACGAGGACGCGGCAGGCGATGCCTCGCTTGCTGGCACGGATGAGTGCATCCTCGACAGCATGGACTCGGCCGCCGGGGTACCAAATGTAGTAGAGCAGGTCGCAGCACCGCTCGGCGTTGTCGATGTCTTGAATGAGCTGCGCGAAGCAGTCATTGGGGTTGCCGAGGATATGGATATCGTTGCCGCCGAGTGGTGCGCTCATGCCGGAGGCGCGTCCGAGTTTGGCGATGGCTTCTGCCGCGGGGTGGTGCTCGTCGAGAACGGCGCCAAATCGCTTGTCGAGTTCGCGGATGGGGCCACCGAGTTGTTTGGCGGCGAGAGCCGTTCGTTTGGTGCGCCTGCCGCTGAGCCATGTCTCACCGACAAGGACATACATGAATGCGCCGAAGATTGGGAAGGAGAAGACCAGGACGATCCACGCCGTGGAGACTCCCGTAGGTTTGCGTTTGCTGAGTACACGGATGGAGAGGCCGCCGACGATCGCGATGTGTATCAGGATCGATCCGAGCGCGGTCCAGGTGAAGAAGGGTTCCATGGTTTGTAGTGTACTATTATTTGAAGATGCAACCTCGACGCAGCGAGAACGAGCCCCGGCGGACGGGGCGGGTAAAGCACACGACCAAGGCTGTGCGGTCGGCCCTGCGGCGCTACCCGCCTGAGATCGTTTCTTCGTTATTAAAGAAACCTCATCCGATCGGTGCGCCGATTCGGGATGTGCTTGCGGAGTTGTCGCCCAAGGGGCTTGCTGCGTGCTGGCTCGGTCACGGCTCGGTTGTCGTGGGGCTTCATGACACGGTTGTGGCTGTGGACCCGGTTCTTTCAGACCGGATCGGCCCACGGCTTGGCAAGAGGACCGTTGGTCTGAGCCGGCTTGCCCCCCCACCGCTGGATGCCGGGTCGCTGCTTGGCTTGGATGTGCTGCTCATTACGCACGCGCACTTTGATCATCTGGATCGGCCGACGCTCAAAGCGCTTGCGGATGAGCGGACGACAGTGGTTGTACCGCCGCGATGCCGTCGGCTGATCCCGAAGGGCTTTGGGGCTGTGATCGAGCTCGGGCCGGGAGAGACGCTCACGCATGGTGAGGCAACGATTGAGGCAGTCCAGCCGAGGCATTGGGGCGCCAGGACTTGGCTTGACCGCCGGCGGGGTGCGTGCTCGTACTGCATCGAGTTGGCCGGGATGCGTGTGCTATTGGCGGGGGATACCGCTGAGACGAATACTTTTGATGATATGGACGGTCTCGATTTGGCGGTCTTTGGGATCGGTGCGTATGACCCGTGGGAGCACATGCACGCGACACCCGAGCAGGCGTGGCGGATGTTCCTGGCGTCGGGCGCACGGTATCTCTTGCCCGTTCACCACTCGACCTTTCCGCTTTCGGATGAGCCGATGGAAGAGCCGATGAAGCGGTTGTTGCAGGCGGCGGGCGACAATCGTGACCGAGTCATCGTACCAACGCCGGGCGAGATCGATGTCGTGCTCTGATTGCCGTAAATTTCAAGCTGGACGCAGCTCAGTGTTTTGCAAGCCTGATAGAGTGACGAGATTACCTTTCGTCTGCGGGCACTTCTTGTTCACGGATGATTCGCTCCATGAGTGTAACTGTGCCTTGAGTGTTCGGGTGATCCTTTCCGAACGTTGAAAGCATGATCTGATGGGCGGCTTCTGCTTCCTGCATCGCTTCGTCATACCTTGCGAGTGTGCAGAGCGTGTCGCCGTGCTGGAGCATGAACGCGGCCACAATCCAGTGACCGGGCGGGAATGTTTCTTTGCCGAGTTCGACGGCTTCGCGGCCGAGGACCTCTGCTTCTTCCACCCGGCCAAGATCACGCAAGACGACGCCGTAATTGCTGATGCCGATGATGGTATCTGGATGGTTGTTACCGTTGATCCTGCGGTATTGCTCGAGTGAGATTCGGTAGACCTCTTCGCATTTTTCTAATTGCTTGAGGGCGCGGTAATAGCCGCCGAGATTGTTCAGTGCGCGGATTGTTCGCGGGTGATCGTCGCCGAGTGTCCGACGGCGGCCTTCGTACGCCTCAATATAGAACGGCTCGGCTTCGTCGTATTTGCCCTGGTTTTTGAGATTGACAGCAATGTTGTTGGCAGAGCTGAGGGTTTTGGCGTTGTCGAGACCGAGCACTCGCTTGTTGCCTTCGTAGGCCTCGCGGAAGTACTGCTCGGCTGTCGCGTAGTCGCCTTTGGTCTGGTATGCGCTGGCGATATTGTTGATCGCAGCCAGAAGTTCTGGCGCTTCGGACTGGAGTAGTTTTCTGTAGCCGTCGAGTGATTCACGGAGATATGCCTCGGATTCCTCGAATCGTCCGAGTTGGAGCATGAGGAGCCCGATGTTGTCGAGCACGCTGAGTGTCTCGATGTTTGCATCGCCTTTGACATATCTGCTCTGCTCGAGCGCCGTGGTGAGAAGATCCTCTGCCTCGTCAAACTGGCCTGTGTTGAGGAGGAGCAAGCCCAGATTGTTCTGAGCGCTGATCGAATCGGGATGATCGGGGCCGAGTTCTCGCTCACGGATCTCGAGTGTTCGGCGCTGCACATCGATGGCCAGTTCCATGAGGCCCACACGATCAGCCGATTGCGAGAAAGACTGGAGCAAACGCGCCTGAATCAGAGGCTGGTCGGCAAAGCCCGCATCGATGGCTTCCAAGCTCTCTTCAAACATGTCTTGCTTGAGAACATCGAGCGCGACACCGGTAAAATCGATACCCTGAACAAGCTCTTCGGGTGTTCGCTGGAGAACTTCTGCGTTAGGGGCAAGGCGTTTGAGGAGTTCCTCGCGGAAGTGATGCCCGACGGTCATCGCGTCGATTGCTGCGAGTTGATCCTCCTGAAATTTCGCGACGGATTCGAGCTGATCGGTCCGTTCTTTCTCGGCTGCCAGAGCTGCGGTAGTCTCTTCGTTGGCAAGAGTCGCATCTGCGCGAGCACTTTCTGCACGCAGCGCGAACGCTGTGGTGCCGGCGAGGCCCGCCACAAGAAGTACAAAGCTCACCGCCACACCCACAACGACTTGGCGGTGCCGTTTGCTGTACTTCTTGAACTGGTACAGCGCGCTGGCGGGCTTGGCGAGAATGGGCTGATCGTTGAGATACCGCTCGATGTCGCTGGCGAACGCGGCGGATGATGCGTATCTCCGCGACGGATCCTTCTCGAGTGACGTAGCGATGATGGTTTCGACATCGCCCTTGAGAGATCTGTCTGTGGCGCTGAGCCTTGTGGGCTCGACTTCGCGGATGATCCGGACGGCCTCGTGGACGAGCCGACCTGTGAGGTCGAGCGGAAGACTGCCGGTCAGGATTTCGTATGCGATCACGCCGAGCGCATAGACATCGGAACGCGTATCTACTTGAGACGGGTCGCCGGCGGCCTGCTCGGGAGACATGTAGGATATTGTCCCGATGATCTGGCCGATATCTGTTTGGAGTGTCGTGACCGCGACATCGGATTCGGTGAGCTTTGCGACGCCGAAGTCAAGTACCTTGGGTTGCCCGCTCAGCTGGGACTGATCATCAACACTGAGCTCCGTGACGAGAATATTGGCGGGCTTGAGATCGCGGTGGATGATGCCGTGCTGGTGAGCATGCTGGACGGCCGAGGCAATCTTTGCGATGAGTTTGAGCTTGTCTCGCGTGCCGAGTTGGTGGCGTTTGGTGTACTCGGTGACGGGCAGACCATCGACATACTCCATCGCAAAGAATGGCTGCCCCTCGTGGATTCCCGCTTCATAAATCTGTGCGATGCCTGGGTGGCGGAGCTTGCCGAGTGTCTCGGTTTCGAGCTCAAACCGCCGGAGCAGGCGGTCAGTTGGAAACCTGGCTTTGAGAACTTTAAGCGCCACCTGCCGTGAAGGCTTGCGCTGTGTTGCAAGGTACACCGCCCCCATGCCGCCCTCGCCGAGGAGGGAGTGGATCTCGTAGCCCGCGATTGAAGTTCCGGGGTTCACTGCGGTTGTATTCAGTGTTTCGACACTCTCGAGTGACTGTCTGCGGCCGTCGATCGCCGCGTCGCTGAGTGGGTCATCCTCACCTACAGAAGTATCAGCGGCGGCGATGAGGCGAGCAAGTTGATCGCGCATGGAGATATCTGAACCACAGACTTCATGTATGACCGAGTCCCGGCTCTGCGGCGGGACGGACATGACCTTTGCGAACGCGTCGAGAAGAGACGGTGGGTGTTCTGGCCGCATCAGTGAGCACCCTCGTTCGTGCTGTTTGGGTTGGAGTTGTTCTCGCCATTGAGTTCCGAACGGATCCATGCTCGTGAGAATTGCCAGTCGAGTCTCGCGGAGCTTTCTGAGATCTCCAGAAAGTCGCCGATCTCGCGGAAGGTCAGCGATCCGAACGCTCGCAGTTCAAATACTTCTGCTTGCCGCGCGTACCTGCTGCGCAGGCCTTCGAGGATTTCGTGGAGATCGGCGAGGTCCACCTCGTTTGCGTTCTGAGTACCATCCGCGTCGTGGAGCGTGAATCGGAGTTGGTCGCCGCCGCGTTTCTGGCTGGTCTTGGCGCGGGCCGCGTCGGCCATCACCTGGCGCATGGCGCGGGCGGCGAGCGCCAGGAAATGGCAGCGGTCGGTGACTTGTCCGAGGTTGCCGTTGAGTTTGAGCCAGGCTTCGTGGACAAGCGCGGTGGCGTTCAGCGTGCCGCCATGGTTTCGGCCCGCCATCGCACCGGCGATGCGTCGCATCTCTTCGTAAGCGAGATTGACGACCTTGGCCTCGGCCTGGCGGGGATCGAGCCCCTCGCGGACAACCTGGAGCAGGCCCGTGATCTCTCCAACTTGCGGCACGTCTTCAGGCATGAAGCTGAGTGTACTGAGAGAATGCCGATG
>Ga0070726_10003899_pt1 | contig 12232 bp, 13 predicted proteins | sample tdAd471_FD_67275 | JGI IMG/M metagenome (GOLD analysis project Ga0070726, IMG submission 67275) | Marine sediment microbial communities from the Atlantic coast under amendment with organic carbon and nitrate - tdAd47.1 | ecosystem: Environmental > Aquatic > Marine > Coastal > Sediment | place...
TGGTATTCCGATTACACCCTCTATGCAGCGGACAATCCGCGCACCCACCGCTTCGTATCCAAAGCTGCCACTGCAAAGGACTCGTCATGATTCACATCTATGGAATTGCCAATTGCGACACGGTGAAGAAGGCGCGCAAATGGTTGGACGCGCAGGGGCTGGAATACAGTTTTCACGACTACAAGAAAGAAGGCGCGGATGCCGACAGGCTGGCGCGCTGGGCTGACCACGTGGGATGGGAAGTGCTGCTCAATCGCCGAGGCACAATTTTCCGCAGGCTGGACGAGGCGGACAAGGTCGATATCGACCACGACAAGGCGTTGGCGCTGATGGTTGAACACACCAGCATGATCAAGCGGCCAGTCGCCGAAAGCGAGGACGGTGAGCGGGTGCTGGTGGGCTTTTCGCAGAGCGAATGGGAGAGCGCTTTTTGTTGAAGCAATTTGCATTTATTACAACACTTTGCTGCGCAGCATTGGGTGCAGCATTTTCGCCCGCTTTGGCGCAGCAGAACGGAGGGCAGGACATGCTGATTATCGCGCATCGTGGAGCCAGCGGAGAGCGCCCCGAGCACACGCTGGCGGCCTATGAACTGGCAATCGATCAGGGTGCCGATTATATCGAGCCGGACCTTGTGCCGACATCCGATGGCGTGCTCGTCGCGCGGCATGAGAATGAGATTTCGGGCACCACCGATGTTGCCGAGCGGCCCGAATTTGCCGAGCAACGCACCACCAGGCTGATCGATGGCGAAGAGGTGACCGGCTGGTTCACCGAAGACTTCACGCTGGCCGAATTGCGCACCCTGCGCGCCCGTGAGCGCCTGCCTGAAATTCGGCCTCAGAACGTTGCCTATGATGGCCTCTATCAAGTGCCGACACTGGCCGAGATCATCCAGCTTGTCCGCGCGAAAGAGGCCGAGACGGGCCGCGTGATCGGGCTCTATCCAGAGATCAAGCACCCGACCTATTTCGCCGGCATCGGGCATGATCTCGCTGCGATGCTGGTCGAGCAGTTGCACGGTGCTGGATACGCAGGCGAAGACGCTCCGGTTTTTATCCAAAGCTTTGATATCGCGCCTTTGCGTCGTCTTGACGGAATGACGGAATTGAAGCTCGTGCAGCTTATTTCGTATGAGGGCGGTCCGGCGGATGATCCCGCTCGGAGCTATGCCGATATGGTGACTGTGGAGGGCTTCGCGCAAATCGCGACTTATGCTGATGGGATCGGTATCGCTTTTCCTCTGCTATTCACCGTCATGGACGATCCGCAGGACAGTGTGCCAACGGGCGTTCATTTTGATGCTCGCGATCAGGGCTTGTTCATTCATGCATGGACCGCGCGGAAAGAAAATGCATTCCTGCCACCAGCATTTCGTCGCGGTGATGATCCAGCTGCAATTGGCTGCGACCGTCTCGTGTACTATCTTCTCAGAGGTTACGCGATTGACGGCGTATTTTCAGACGATCCCGGCAGGGCTCTCCGTTTTGAAAACGAGTTCCAAGAGGGGTGCCCGGATGAACTATATACGGTTGTTGAATGAGCCGTATCGGCCCCCACAGCCGTCATTGCCGCATCGCCTGCGGCTCCTCGCAATGACGAGTTACGCAAGCCGCGCGATAAAGATATAGTTCAGCGCCATATCATCGCTCACATGCAGCCCCTTGAGCGGCGAGAACGCGATGCCCTTTATCCGCGTTGCTTCCAACCCTGCCGCAGCAAGCAAGTCTGTCAGCTCTCTCGGCGTGACGAAATCTTCCCAATGATGCGTGCCCTTGGGCACCATGCCCAGCGCTTCCGCACCCTCGACCAGCAAGGCCTTGCTCGCCAGCGTGCGGTTGGGCGTGGACATCACCAGCAGGCCATCCGCTGCAAGATGCGCGGCCAGCTCGGCAAGGAAGGCGGACTTGTCGGCAACATGCTCGATCACTTCCATGCAGGTAACCAGATCGAATTGCCCCAGGCCGAGCGAACCGAGCTCTCCGGGAATATAGCGAATGTCCAGCCCGGAACCCTCGGCATGAAGCGCAGCTACCGCCGTGTTTTCCGGCGCGGCGTCCACGCCTGTCACCTCGGCACCCATGCGCGCCAGCGGCTCGCACAGCAGTCCGGCTCCACAGCCAACGTCGAGCGCGGTCTTGCCTGCGAGCGGCTTCACCCTCTCGACATCGCCCGCCCAATGCATGTCCACACACTCGCGCAGGAAGCCCAATCGCACCGGATTGAGCTTGTGCAGCATGGCCGACGATCCCTTGGGATCCCACCAGTCGCGCGCCAGCTTTCCGAAATGCTCTGCCTCTTCGGGACGGATGGTGGCAGAACTGGTTGCAGATGTGACAGTTGCGTCGGGCATGATGCACCCCTAACAGCGCGCGGGGCATTCAACCATACCGATAAGAGGCGGCAGTGGCGCGCATTGTAATGAAATTCGGCGGAACCTCGGTGGCGGGCACCGAACGAATTCGCCGTGTCGCCAATATCGTGCGGGCGCAGGCGGCGGGCAAAGCTGGCGGGCGCAATCAGGTCGCGGTGGTCGTGTCGGCGATGGCGGGGGAAACCGACCGGCTGGTCAATTTCTGCCGCGAGGCGAATGCAATTTTCGATCCGGCAGAATATGATGTGGTGGTCTCCAGCGGGGAACAGGTGACGGCGGGGCTGCTCGCGCTGACGCTGCAAAGCATGGGCTGCAAGGCGCGCAGCTGGCTCGGCTGGCAATTGCCGCTCAAGACCTTCTCTGCCCACGCCAATGCTCGTGTCGGCGAAATCCACGCCGAACGGCTGCTCGACAGCATGGGCGAGGGCGAGATCGCGATCATTCCCGGCTTTCAGGGCATCGGTGACAACGACCGGATTACCACCATGGGGCGCGGCGGCTCTGATACGTCGGCGGTCGCCGTGGCAGCCGCCATCGGCGCGGATCGCTGCGATATCTATACCGATGTCGATGGGGTCTACACTACCGATCCGCGCATCGTGGCACGCGCGCGCAAGATCAAGCATATCGCGTTCGAGGAAATGCTCGAGCTGGCATCGGTTGGGGCCAAAGTGCTGCAAACCCGCTCTGTCAGCCTGGCGATGAAACACAATGTGCCGGTGCAGGTGCTGTCGTCCTTCGTCGATGACGGTTCGCCAGCAGCCGACAGTCTGCCGGGCACAATGATCGTCTCCGAAGCGGAGATGGGAAAATTACTGGAGGAAGGCCAAGTGGAACGCCAATCGGTTACCGGAATCGCGCATGACAAGAATGAGGCGCGCGTGGTGCTCACCCGCGTGCCCGACAAGCCGGGCGCGGTGGCCGATATCTTCACCCCGCTGGGCGAGGCTGGCATCAATGTCGACATGATCATCCAGAATGTCGGCCGCGACAAGGGTGAGACCGACGTGACCTTCACCGTCCCGCAGGCAGAATTGGCGCGCGCTCAGGCGCTGCTGGAGGACAAGCAGGATGCGCTCGGCTTCAACCGCGTGATCACCGACAGCAAGGTGGCCAAGATCAGCGTTGTCGGCATGGGCATGAAGAGCCATGCGGGTGTCGCTGCACTGATGTTCCAGTCGCTCGCCGACCGCGGCATCAACGTGCAGGCGATCTCGACTTCCGAAATCAAGGTCAGCGTGCTGATCGATGAGGATGAGACCGAATTGGCGGTGCGTGTGCTGCACACCGCCTATGGTCTTGATGCGCCTGATGACATTGGGGATGCAGCCGAATAAGACCGCTTCACTGTAATTCCGAAGAGGTCATCCAATGAGTCATACCGCGAAAATCCTCCTCCTTGGCTCGGGCGAGCTGGGCCGTGAATTGGTGATTTCCGCAAAGCGGCTCGGGGCTTACGTCATCGCGTGTGACGCCTATGATAACGCGCCTGCGATGCAGCTGGCCGATACGCGCGAGGTGTTTTCCATGCTCGATGCAGAGCGTCTGCGCAGCGCCGTTGACAAGCACCAGCCCGATTACATCGTTCCCGAGATCGAGGCGATCCGCACCCAGGTTCTGGCCGAGCTGGAGGCCGAAGGGTTCAACGTCGTGCCATCCGCGCGGGCGACGCAGATGACCATGAACCGCGATGCGATCCGCGATCTGGCGGCGCAGGAACTGGGTCTGGTGACGTCGCGCTATCGCTATGCCGGGAGCTTTGCAGAGGTGCAGGAGGGCGCGGCGTACACAGGCCTGCCGTGCGTGATAAAGCCGGTTATGTCATCGTCGGGCAAAGGCCAGAGCAGGGTCGAAAGCGAGGGCGAATTGCGGGCTGCATGGGATTATGCCGTTGCCAACATGCGCGGTGATCGGGCGCGGGTGATCGTCGAGCAATTCATCGATTTCGATTACGAGATCACCCTGCTGACCGTGCGCCATGCGGGCGGCATTACCTTTTGTCCACCGATCGGGCACCGGCAGGAGCGCGGCGATTATCAGGAAAGCTGGCAGCCCACGCCGATGAGCGACGGCGCGCTGGAGCGTGCGCAGGATATGGCGCGCAAGGTCGTGCTCGCGCTGGAAGGCGAGGGGCGCGGCTGGGGCCTGTTTGGCGTCGAGTTCTTCGTGAAGGGTAACGAGGTGATCTTCTCCGAACTCAGTCCGCGCCCGCATGATACCGGCATGGTCACGCTGGTGAGCCAGAATCTGAACGAGTTCGACCTGCATGCGCGGGCAATTCTCGGCCTGCCGATCCCGGATGACATGCGCGCGCGCCCGTCTGCGTCGGCTGTGATTCTCGCGGATCGTGACAGCGAAACGCTATCCTATGATGGCCTTGCCGAAGCGCTCACCGAACCAGCAACCGATCTGCGCATCTTCGGCAAACCGACCAGCCGCCCCTATCGCCGCATGGGCGTTGCGCTCGCGACGGGTGGAAATACCGATGAAGCGCGGCGCAAGGCGAAAGACGCGGCGGACAAGGTCGGTATCCGCTACAAGCGCTGACGCTTGCCGTCGAACGGATTGCGCCGTAAGCGCCGCTGCATGAGCACCTATCCCAAAACATCTGCGCTGATGGCGCGCGGCACCCAATTCCTCGGCACCGAGCACGCCATTATGTGCGGCGCGATGAGCTGGGTTTCGGAACGCAATCTCGTTTCCGCGATCAGCAATGGCGGCGGCTTTGGCGTGATTGCCTGCGGCGCAATGACACCCGAATTGCTCGATAGTGAAATCGCCGCGACCAGGGCCATGACGGACAGGCCGTTCGGCGTGAACCTCATCACCATGCACCCCGATTTGAGCGAGCTTATCGCGATTTGCGCCAGGCACGGCGTGTCGCATGTAGTGCTCGCAGGCGGCATACCGCCCAAGGGCAGTGTCGCGGCGATCAAGGCATTCGGCGCCAGGGTGATTGTCTTCGCGCCGACGCTGGCGCTGGCGAAGAAGCTGCTGCGATCAGGTGCCGATGCGCTGGTGATCGAAGGGATGGAAGCGGGCGGCCATATCGGCCCTGTCTCCACCAGCGTGCTGGCGCAGGAATTCCTGCCCGCTCTGGCGGAGGATCATATCGTCTTTGTCGCTGGCGGCATTGGCCGTGGCGAAGCGATTGCGGGCTATCTGGAAATGGGTGCTTGCGGGGTGCAACTCGGCACGCGCTTTGCCTGCGCCACCGAGAGCATCGCGCACCCCAATTTCAAGAAAGCCTTCTTCCGGGCCAAGGCGCGCGATGCCGAGGCCAGCGTGCAGGTCGATCCGCGCCTGCCGGTAATCCCGGTGCGCGCATTGAAGAACAAGGGCACCGAGCAATTCACCGCCAAGCAGCGCGAAGTTGCAGGCGTGCTCGATGCAGGTGAAGTCGATATGGGCGAGGCGCAATTGCAGATCGAACATTATTGGGCGGGCGCCCTGCGCCGCGCGGTGGTGGATGGCGATATCGAAAACGGCTCGCTGATGGCGGGGCAGAGCGTGGGCATGGTCACGCAGGAAGAGCCTGCCGCCGACATCATCGCACAGCTTATGGCAGAAAGCGAAGCGGCGCTTGCGCGGCGCTGATCAGCCGTATTTTTGCCAGAATTGCTCGTCGTCCATCGTCAAATAGATGATGCCCTCGATCAGTCCGAGCCAGGCAGGAATCGTCGTCCAGAAAAACAGCGTGTAGAGAATGCCCTGGCCGATCCGGCCGAGGTAGTATTTGTGCACACCGATCCCGCCAAGAAGGATTGCGAATATCCCTGCGGCTACTTTGCTCTTGGTCCGGGTATAGGGAACCCCGCCGGGTGTTCGCATCATTTGGGCCTGCCGCAGCGCCGCGTCGAGCGTCTCGCCGCAATGACGGCACTTTTTCGCGCGTGCCGAAATGTCCTCATCGCAGATCGGGCAATTGATGCGCGCGCCTTGCTCGGGGACAGTGGGGAGCTTGCCCTCTTCGCCCAATGGCACCCTGACCGACGGGTTACGCTCATCGAGCGGCCCCTTGTTCAGCATGGCACGAATTTCGTCTGAACGGCTTGACATTCCCAACTCCTGGATAGCTCATCCAGCCTGCCCGATTTTGGCGGGTGATATCAAGAGAGGAAGTGGCCTCGGCGCGATCAATTCGATCAATAAGGCACTGAGCGCGACGGACAGCAAACACACGACACGCAAACTCCGACGCCGCGACAAGCCATCCGCAGCATGGCCTGTCACGACGCCGGAGCAACTCGTGTCAGATCAGCGGGTGCGTGCCGCTGCGCCGAGGGTGAGCGCCAGCACTTGTGGTTCACCGCGCTCGCGCGCTTCAGCCATGCGAATGGCTTCCTCGCGCATCACCTGTGCAATCATGCGTTCGGCCTGCCGTTCGGAATTGGCGAAGACGATATTCGCCTGGATTTCGCGCCCCTCCACGCTTCCTTCGAAGTCCGGCGTGATATCGTTCAGCCTGCCGATGGCCCACAAAGCGGCGCGGTCGAGCTGATTGCTGCCCGATTCGCCGATGAGCGTCAGATTTTCCGCCTCACCCTCATGGTTGGCTGTGAAGCGCACGCGCACGACGCCGACGACCTGCGTCCTGAGCGGGAAACTGAATCGCGCCAAATTGCGATCGAGCTGCCGACCGACCTGCGTGACATATTCTGCCTCTGCCGAAGTCGGCTGGACGAAAATGGTGTTATCCTCATGCTGGGAGTGATCTTGTGCTGCCAGCGGAGCGGACAGCGCGATCCCGGCGGATGCGAGTGCGATAGTTGCGTTGCGTAGAGTTTTCATTGGATCATCCTTCGTTGCTCAAAAGACGATCGGCCACAGAATGTGCGCGCCAAAGGCGTCCCGGATCTCGGCGTGTTCGAATAGCGGTCGATCACGTCCCCGATGATCTGCGGAACCTCAGGGGCAAAACGAATATGTACGGCCAAGCGGTTCGAGAGGAGTCGGTTTCTACGAATTGCCAAATTGGTGCGACTACTGGTGTAGTCTTATGGGCAGACGCCTGTTTTCTGCCGATGAACGGTATAGTTCGGCTTGCGCGGCGTGCGGCGGAAGGCCACCATCGACTGAAATCAGGAGGGCAATCATGCAGGTCGAACGGCTTGATCATATCAACATCATTACCGAGAGATTGGACGAAACCGCCGATTGGTATGCGCGCATGCTCGACCTCGAGCGGCGCGATGCTCCGCCGCCAATGACGCCGCAGAACGCGCAATGGATGTTCGATGCGCGGGGGCTGGCCATCATCCATATCAATGCGCTCGACTTCAAACGCACCTGTGATCGTCCGGTTGAGCCGGGCGGGCACACTGGCGCACTGCACCATGTGGCGCTGCGAATGCAGGGCTATGACGACATGAAAGCGCGTCTCGATGCGCAAGGCGCGCAATATCGGGAGAATTTTGTCGAGGCGATCAATTTGCGCCAGATTTTCACGACGGATCCGAACAACGTCCTGCTGGAACTGAATTTCTTTGGCGGTTGAGAGCGTGCCGAGGCGGTCTTCGTCGCCGCCTCGGCGAACACATATCCGGAGCCTATTCGCTAGCTTCAGCCATTTCGTCGCCCGTGTCTTGAGCTTCAGCTTCACCTTCGCTCAACTCGTCAGGCGAGATGGGCCGCACCGCGATCGGCTCTCCGCCGTCAGGTGTGGTTGTAAACGAGCCATCTTCGGCGGGCTCGCTCTCCGTGTAGCACAAGGGCTCTGCACCCGTGGTTTCGAGGCGCGCGCATGTCCGCCCTTCCACCACTTCCAGCGTGCCGGTCGCCCCATATTCGCCATCGGGCGTCATTTGGGAGAAGCTGCCATCGGCATTGACCGTAATGAGCGATACCGAGCCGTCCGCGCCGGTGAATTCGTAGACACCCGGAGGTGAACCATTGGCCGTGACGAAATCCTCTGCAACTTCCTCAGGTTCGGTGACCTCCGGCTGCTCTGTCGAACATGCTGCCAACACAAGTACAGCCGATACAATAGCAAATCGCTGCATCATTCTCTCCTCCTTCAGATTCTCCCGCAATTGAAGGTTACCATGAAACAGGGGTCAGCGCGAAATCTGTTGATCTTGACATTGTTGAGGAAGGCGAGAGGTCTTTGTTCTCACATCGCTGTTTGCCTGTCGGCCATAGCGACTGCTATCGCTCCGCCGCGACGGGATAATCAGAGGCATTTCATCATGTGTGACCAGCAACAGCTCGCGGCGATGGATCGCTTGAGCCGCCGTGATTTCGGCAAGATCGGTGCCATTGGAACCGCAGGCGCTATTGCCGCCTGTACGCCGATGGACAGTGCCGACGGCAGCACCAGCGGGCTTGTCGAAGACAATGTCAGCTTTGCCGCAGATGGCGGGACCATGGATGGAGTGTTTATCCATCCTGTCAGCGGCACGCATCCCGGCGTTATCCTGTGGCCCGATATTGCGGGCCTGCGCCCGGCCAAGGTTCAAATGGGCAGGCGGTTGGCCGAAGCCGGCTATGCGGTTTTCGTCGCCAACCCCTATTACCGTTCGGTCGCCGGACAGCAATTTGCCGATTTCAGCGACTGGCGCAGCAATGATGGCTGGGCCCGTGTTACGGCCTGGCGCGAGGTGAACACGCCCGCAGCTATCATGGCGACAGCGCGCAGCGTTGTCGGATGGCTCGACGGTCAGGACGCGGTCGATAGCGCACGCGGCATCGGCAATCAGGGCTATTGCATGACCGGCAGCTGGACAATCTACAGCGCCGCCGCAGTGCCGGCACGGATCAAGGCCGCGGGCAGTTTTCATGGCGGCGGGCTGACGGGCGATGGGGCAATGGCTCCTGTCGATCTGCTGGATCGGGTGGCCGACGATGCCCATGTCCTGATCGCCATTGCCCGCGACGATGACGCACGGGACCCTGAAGCGAAGAATGAACTCAGGGCAGCGGCGGTGGATGTGTCCGCCCATGTCGAGGTCGAAGTCTATGATGGCGACCACGGCTGGACCGTGCTCGACAGCCCGGCCTACAATGAAGCCGAAGCCGAGCGGGCGTGGGGCGAGCTGCTGGCGATCTACGCACAATTGTAGCCGCGAGTCGCACCAACCAAGGGTGAATTGAGGCTCTTGCGCGGCGATTGGCGGCAGCTTCCGGCAGCGCATTCGTGGCCTGCCCGCAATTCGTCGCGCGTGCGGCACAAGTTTCTCCAGCCGTCCTTTTCCCGAAGCATTCGAGCAGTTTGGCGATTGCCGTGCGGGCAAGGACGGCGCAGCATCCCATTCGGGGGCGTGAAGACAGCCTTTGGAAGGACTCATCCATGAAACCCCTCATTACCCTCGCTGGCGCTGGACTGATGTTGGCAGCGACAAGTGCCTTTGCGCAGGACGCGCGCGATCCCATCATGCCGGATATGGGGCCGTCGCACACCGAGCCGATGCCAATGCCCGAACCGATGCAGACGCAGGAAGTCCCGCCTGCCGAAACACCGCCACCCGCTCCCCGGTCAAACTCCGAATCGGGCATGGAAATGGCCAGCTTCACCGATGAGCAGATTGCCGCATTCGCCAGGGCTGCCGTGCAGATGCGCGAATTGAATTCCAACGCCGATATGGATGATCTGGCCCGCCGCACCGAAGCGGAAATGATCATCGCGCGCGAAGGGCTCGACCCGCAAACCTATTCCGCCATCGGCGCTGCTGCATCGAATGATCCGGCGATTGCCCAGCGGGTGCAGGTCGCGGTGGAGGAGATTGCCGGAGAACCCGAGGGCTGAGGCTCGGCTCGCGCAGACAAAGGTCCTGCCCGAGCCTGCTCGGGTCGCAAGCACCTGGCCCCGCCGACCACTCGCCGGCGGGGCCTTTTGTGTCTGCGACCGGCAGTCGCGGGGCGCCCGACCAAAAATCACATTCGTGGCTCTTGGTCACCGGCGCGAAGTGGGTATAGTGCGCCTTCAATCAGACCGGCACCGCGTGGAAAGATCGGTCATATACGGAGAGAGTTATGACCGAGCAGCGCCTCGATAAGGCCCATTGCGACTGGTTTGCCGGCGAGGAAATCCTCGACACCACCATTGGCGGATTGCTGCGCGATCAGGCGCATGCGAATGGCGATGCCGATGCGGTTGTCGAGGGATTGATGGATGGCACGACAGGTCGCCGATGGACCTATGCAGAGCTGCTCGCCGACGCAGAGCGGCTTGCCAGGGGATTGGCCGCGCGGTTTCAGCCCGGTGAGCGGATTGCCGTGTGGGGCCCCAATATCCCCGAATGGGTGCTCGTTGAATATGGCTGCGCGCTCGCCGGCCTGACGCTCGTTACTGTCAATCCGGCCTATCAGAAGCGCGAGCTTGATTATGTGCTGCGCCAATCGGGCAGTGTTGCGTTGTTCCTGATCAAGGAAGTGCGCGGCAATCCGATGGCCGAAATCGGCAAGGCAGTGTGCGCCGAAATCCCCGCCGTGCGCGAGGTGGTCGATATGCACGATGAAGCTGCGATGTTCACCGAGCCCAGCGGCACCTTGCCCGATATCGCGACGAATGATCCGGCGCAGATCCAGTATACATCGGGCACGACGGGCTTTCCCAAGGGCGTTGTCCTCTCGCATCGGAACATTACCAACAATGCGCGCATCTTCGCCAAGACCGGCAATCTGGGCGATCGGCAATCCTCCATTGGCCTAACGCCTCTCTTTCACACGATGGGCTGTTCGATGGGCGTGCTTGGCTCACTCCAAACCGCATCGAAATACGTGCCGCTACCATTCTTTGAGCCAAACGCGGCGCTGTCGATCATCGAAGCGGAGAAGGTCAGCTGGACGCTGGCGGTGCCGACCATGGCGGTGGCGATGATCGCCATGCAGAAGGCCAATCCGCGCGATTTGTCATCGCTCAAGGTCATCGGCATGGGCGGCGCGATGGTCGCTCCGGAACTCGCCAGGGCAGCGGAGGCGGTGCTCGGTGCGAAGTCGCTTGTCGCATACGGCCAGACCGAGAGCAGCCCGGTGATTACCACCGCACGGCCCGAGGATTCGGTGGAGGATATCACCACCACCATCGGTCGCCCGGCGCTTGGCTGCGAAGTCGGCATTTTCGATCCGGCGACCGATGAGATGGTCGCTTGCGACACAGTCGGCGAGATTCGCTCGCGCAGCTATGCAACCATGCTCGGCTATCACGAGAATCCCGAGGCCACTGCCGAAGCGGTGGATGCCGATCGCTGGCTGCGCACTGGTGATCTTGGCACGATGGACGATCGCGGCTTCGTACGCATCACCGGTCGCGTCAAAGAGATGATCATTCGCGGCGGTGAGAACCTGTTCCCTGCAGAAATCGAGAATGTGCTGGCAGAACATGAGGGCGTGGCCGAATGCGCAATTGCCGGAGTGCCTGACGAAGTGCTGGGCGAAGCCGTTGCCGCATGGGTGCGCATGGAAGAAGGCCACCCATTCGATGCAGACGAGCTGCGCGCCTTTTGTCGTTCACAGATCGCGCCGCAGAAATGCCCGGCCTATTGGCAGCAAGTCAGCGAATGGCCGCTCACCGGCTCGGGCAAGATCCAGAAGTTCAAGCTGCGCGACGAGTGGATCGCCGAGCATGTGGCGGAAAAGGCGACGGGCGTTTTGGGAGGCTGATTGGGTCACGCCACCAGTGGCAGCCCTGACCTTGCGACCATCGTGTTACGCTACAGGATCGACTGGCCGGTCTTCGCCCAATCGGCGAGGAAGCCTTCGATCCCCTTGTCGGTCAGCACATGCTTGAACAATGCGTGGATCACCTTGGGCGGCGCGGTCATCACATCGGCTCCGATGCGCGCGCTTTCCAGCACATGGACCACGTGGCGCACGCTGGCGACGAGGATTTCGGTCTCGAACGCATAATTGTCGTAGATC
>Ga0070726_10003900_pt1 | contig 12230 bp, 9 predicted proteins | sample tdAd471_FD_67275 | JGI IMG/M metagenome (GOLD analysis project Ga0070726, IMG submission 67275) | Marine sediment microbial communities from the Atlantic coast under amendment with organic carbon and nitrate - tdAd47.1 | ecosystem: Environmental > Aquatic > Marine > Coastal > Sediment | place...
ATAAATTCGTTTTGAAATGCGCACTAAAACTTGCTCTTTCTTCAAAATTACGCCTTATCGCACTAGCAGGAACTGACTTTTCTTCATCTCTATCTCCTAATTATAGCCAGGAAGCATGATATAAATCACCAGTAGATGAAATACGGGGCCTGATCAAGTTTGTTTTCGAGTTTGTCGCCATACATTTCTCAATCTAGGCTAGATTTGATTTCTTTGTGCACAAAATCAAGCCATGCAAAGCATTGAGGAATTAATTGATCTACTTACCTTAGAAAGCATCGAGGAAAATATATTTCGTGGCCAGAATTACCAGGCCCCGTGGAAAAGGGTATTCGGTGGACAGGTATTAGCGCAGGCCCTGCATGCTGCCTATAATACGGTACCGGAGGATCGATTTGTTCATTCCTTGCATGCTTACTTTATCCTTGCCGGGGATATTAATCAGCCGATTGTCTATGATGTAGATCGCATCAGAGATGGTGGAAGCTTTACGACCAGGCGAGTGGTAGCTATTCAGAAGGGTAGGGCGATCTTCAATGCGGCTGCTTCCTTTCAACTGGAACAAGAAGGTCTCGAGCACCAAGTCGCCATGCCGAATGTACCGCCTCCTGAGACCTTGCTTTCTGATGCGGATTTGATAGCCCCACTCAAAAAAACGAATCCAGAACTGCACCGCCGTTATTTCCACGAACGCCCTATTGAGTTTCGACCAGTCGAGAAGTTAGATATTATTAATCCGAGAAAAAGTAGACCCTTTCGTCATGTTTGGTTTAAAGCCAAAGGGACTTTACCCGATTCAAAAAGAGTGCATCAAGAGGTTCTCGCTTATGCTTCAGACTACAACCTCTTAATGACAGCTAGCTTACCTCACTTGGAAGAGGTAAATCGTTCAGAACTCTTTTTTGCCAGCCTTGATCATGCGATGTGGTTCCATCATGATTTTCGAGCTGATGAATGGTTACTCTATGCCTTGGACAGCCCTAGTGCATCCAATAGCCGAGGCTTTACTAGAGGGAATATCTTTACCAGAGATGGGAAGTTGATTGCCTCAGTGGTACAGGAAGGCTTGATCCGACAGATTAGAAAGTAAGGTATGCCACTAATTAACAGGCAGTTAAATTCCAAACGGCATCGATAGACACACTACTGGATAAATACGGTTTATCAGATGAAAGTTGAAGATTTATGAGTCCAATTCCTTGGCATAAACCTTTAACCCTAAACTTTTAAACCCAGTTGGCGTAAAAGGTCCAGTAGTATGATCGATAAAATCTCTATTCTAGCACGACATTGCGTTTGAAAGCACAACCGAGTTCGATGATTGAATTCGTTTTGGCAACGCCAGGAATATTGTCAATTTTATCATAGAGTATACTACGCATATGTTCATTACTTTTTGCGATGATCCGCAAGTACAAAGTGTATGAGCCGGTAATAAAGTAGCACTCGGTAATTTCCGGAATGGTTTTCAAGGCTGTAATAATTCGTTGCGTATCATAGTCCTTCTCTAAAGTGAGTCCGGTAAAGGCCGCCCAATCAAAGCCCATCCTTTTTTCATCCAAGACCGGTTTGATACCCTTAAGAATGCCTAGGCTAGTCATTTTGTTAACCCTTTGGTGCACCATGGTATTGGAAATTCCTAGTTCAGCTGCGATGGTCGAAAAAGCCACTCGGCCATCCTCTTCTAGCCGTCTTAGGATTTTTGTATCATATCTATCCATAATCTGCTATGAAATGAGTTAAATTTTACTTATTTGAAATAAAAAAGTAAAATATGACTTTGAAATAAAAAATAAAAGTCAATAAATACTTTTTTGCTTTGAAAAGCAAAACAATAATTTTTTCTTTGTTCGCAGAACCCTCAGCCTATACCAACCGTTTTATTCTTACACAAGCATTTTTTTTTTTTAAAAACCACCACTTGTATGTCTCAGGATATTGTCCTCAGCCCAACTAATACCAAAACAGCGGCCTTAATTGAAAAAGAAAGCCGCTATGGGGCGCATAATTATCATCCGCTACCCGTCGTACTCGAAAAAGGGGAAGGGGTCTTTGTATGGGATGTCGAAGGTAAGCGATACTTCGACTTCCTCTCCGCCTACTCTGCTGTCAACCAAGGGCACTGCCATCCAGCCATTATAGCAGCCTTAAAGAAGCAAGCAGCGCAACTCACTTTAACCTCTCGTGCATTTCATAGCGACAAGCTGGGAGATTTCGAACAGTTTCTTTGTGAGCTCTTCGGTTTTGACAAAGCCCTACCCATGAATTCAGGTGTAGAAGCCGTCGAGACCGCGATGAAGCTTTGTCGTAAATGGGCTTATCAAGTAAAAGGAGTAGCGGAGAATCAAGCCAAAATTTTATTTGCTACCGGTAACTTTCACGGGAGAACACTATCCGTTATTTCTGCTAGTACTGATCCTTCTAGCCGTACTGGCTTTGGACCTTATATGAGCGGGATCGGCATGGTTACCTACAACGACCTCCATTCTTTGGAAGCCGCCTTGGAGGCAGATCCCAATATAGCTGGATTTATCTTCGAACCTATCCAAGGGGAAGCAGGGGTCGTGGTTCCTGATGATGATTACCTAAAAGGTGCACAAGCCTTGTGCAAAAAGCACAATGTATTATTTGTAGCAGATGAAATTCAAACCGGTATTGCCAGAACAGGAAAAATGTTAGCCATCGACCACCTGGGGATTCGTGCAGATATCCTCATTTTGGGTAAGGCCTTATCCGGAGGGGTACTGCCGGTATCTGCCGTCCTAGCTGATGATGAAATCATGCTGACGATCAAGCCAGGAGAGCATGGTTCTACTTTTGGTGGTAATCCACTGGCTTGTGCGGTGGCAAAAGCCGCTTTGCAGGTGATTCTAGATGAAGATTTAGCCAATTCAGCCGACCGACTGGGAGAGCAATTCAGACAAGGACTTTGTGAAATAGCCGACCGCAATCCCTTGATCCAATTGGTTAGAGGAAAGGGGCTACTGAATGCCATCGTGATTGATTCTGAAGAAGATTCAAGCCTGGCCTGGGAAATTTGCTTGCGTTTTAGAGATAATGGACTATTAGCCAAACCGACGCATGGCAATAAGATTCGTTTGGCTCCTCCTTTGGTCATTACCGAAACACAAATACAAGAAAGCCTCGCTATCATTGAGAAATCATTAGCTGACTTTAGCTAAGACAGCTGTAAAATATAGACCTCAGACCGAAAAGCCTTGCTCCCCAGCAAGGCTTTTTTTATGCGCCAATCTCATGTTTCTATCCTTCCTGACGATATCAGCGGAAGACCTCTACAGGTAAACCCTTAGAAAAAAATCAGTGCATCCCTGTCCACTTTCCTAGGGATGCCTGTATTTCATAGCCAGCTATTCCGCCCCATCTTTGTATCGTACTTAAAAACAATCAAAAACAACAAGCAATGAGTAAGGAAATACGACATATTATCATCAAGCATTTGAGTGGAAGCAAAATCAATCAGATTGAAGAATTTGATTACCAAGCCAATGACAGCATCAGTTTTGGTAGAGCTGTACAAAATCAATTGCAATTTGATGCCGAGCAAGATAATGCGGTTAGCCGCGAACATGGTAAAATTGTGAAAGGCGATGCACCTGGGCTATTTACACTAACCGATAACAATAGCTTGAACGGAACTTACCTAAATGGGCAAAAAATAACGGGTAGTGTAGCACTCAAACCTGGTGATGAAATCACCCTTGGCGCCAACGGGCCTCGCTTCCTATTTGACGTCAACCCCAGCCTGGTGAGCGCCGATGCTACTCAACTCATTAACATTCCTGCTGCAGCGGCTACAGCTGAATATCAAATTGAAAATGCCCCGGAGCCAGTCAAAACAGGAATTGGGAAAGAAACTTTTGAAAGAGCTATCGTTTCAGAAAGAAAACGATCTAAAAAGACTTTAGTTTCTATTCTGGGAGCACTATTGCTAGTCTTTACGGCTTTAGGCTACACCTTTAAAGACAAAATCTTACCCGCACCTCCACCTGCTGAAACACAAGTGGTTAATCACACAACGACTGTGGTTCAAGAGGCCTTTTCGCCTGAAAAAATTGCCAAGGAGAACACTGATAAAGTAGTTTTCATTGAGTTTGGATTCAAATTAACACATGCACCGACCGGGGATGACATCTATCACCAATATTCTCGCCAGAAAGATGAAAAGACGGGTAAAGAATACTTGCTGCCGCTGTTTATCGAAATGCAACCTGGTGTGGTAGAGCCTTTACTGGGATTAAAGAAAAATGTTGTTGATGGTGCGCCGATTGCTATGGCTCAACTATCCGGAACAGGATTTATTGTAGATGAAGATGGCTACATTCTCACCAATAAGCATATAGCTGAACCTTGGAAATACCCATATACTTTCCCTGCTGATGCGGCACAAGGTCTATTGTACCAGTTGGTCAACGGAGAGTGGAAGATCACCGGTACCGTCAATGCACCAACGCACTGGATTCCTTCTGAATCTCAGTCCTTTGGACAAGAACCCATTTCTGGTAAGATCTTGAGTGGAGAAAGCACTTATATGACCGTCACTTTTGCCAAGACAGATTCTCGAATCAATGCCCGAATGGTACAAGCGAGTTCCAATCATGATGTAGCCATGTTGAAAATTGATCACATGGCAGAATTCACACCCGTCGTTCTCAAAGAAGATGGAGGTAAAGTCGCCCAAGGTCAGAAAATAGCAGTAATGGGTTATCCCGGCATTTCTCCATCAGTAGTATATGGACGAGCAGTACAAGAGTTTGGTAAAGCGAATGCTGAAGTGAAAATGGTGCCCGATCCGACGATAACAGATGGAACTATTGGCAAGATTATCCGGGGTAGCAATTTGACCAACAATGCAGAATTGAGCGGTTACTATAGCCCAATGGGAGAATACTATCAACTCACCGCCAGTGAGACAGGTAGTGGAAACAGTGGTGGACCTGTATTTGATAAAGATGGAAAAGTCATCGCGATTTTCGCCGCTTCTACTACTTCTCAGGAAGGAGCTAGAATAACCTTCGCCATTCCCATCAAATATGGCTTGGACTTGATGCACCTAACCCCAGTTATCCAGTAAAATCTGATTCTCTTTTTAAACTCAAATACGCTCCAACTATGGCTTTCCTATTTCGAAAAAAGAAACAAAAGGCAACCAATATTCGGCCCGTTGCCCCTGTAAAATTGGATTATCGGGCAGTGGCTATTACAGATGTCGGTTCGGTTCGAGATAGCAATGAGGATCACCTTGTTTTTATCCGCCCATTTGACACCGCCATCCGAGATAGCCACGGATGCCTGGCCTTAGTAGCTGACGGGATGGGAGGCCATAGCCATGGAGAGATAGCTTCGCAAATGGCTGCCGATATTATTACCCGGCACTACTTTGATACCAACTATAGCGTATTGGAAGCCCTCAAAAGAGCTTTTGAAAAAGCCAACAAATCAATTTTTCAGAAAGCGGTCAAAAACCCATCTCTGAAGGGAATGGGAACGACTTGCACAGCAGTCATTTTGCAACAGAATCAATTGTACCTGGGCCATGTGGGAGATAGCCGAGCTTATCTCTTAAAAGGAGATCGCACGCTTCAACTCTCAAATGATCATACGCTGGTGCAACACTTACTAGATACTGGCCGAATTACCCAAAAAGAGAGCTTGAGTCATCCACAGCGAAATATCGTAACCAGGGCCATGGGAACTGCCGCAAAGGTGAAAGCAGATTTTGCACTCTTATCACTTCAGTTTGAAGTAGGGGATAAATTACTGATTTGTAGTGATGGATTGTACGAATATATTCAGGCCCCTGAATTACAAGCTATCATCCAACGTAATAAGCTCAATGAAGCTTCTCATGCACTGATTGAATTGGCGAAACAGCGCGGAGGCCACGATAATATCTCAGTCTTGATCGTGGAGGCTTTCGCCGCAGACACCGATCAAATTGCCAAACAAACCCAAAAGATAAACTTATCATGATAGGCCGGAAACTTTCCAATTACCATATCAATGAACGGATCGGAGAAGGGGGCATGGGGACTGTCTATAAGGCAACGGATGTCAACCTAAAACGCACCGTAGCTGTAAAAATGCTACACCCATTTTTAGTGAGCAATGGCGATTCCTTGAAGCGATTCCAGAATGAAGCACATCTATCAGCTAGAATATCACATCCCAATGTAGCTACGCTGCTAGATTTTAAAGCCTCTGACCAATCCCATTTTATCGTGATGGAGTATGTGAATGGCCGGGCTTTGGATGACATATTAAAGATACAAAATCGCTTGCCAGAAAAGGAGGCCGTTAGAATTATCATTCAAGTGCTAGAGGGCTTAGGAGCGGCCCATGAGTTGGGAATTTTACACCGAGACCTTAAGCCAGGAAACATCATGATCACCCAGCGTGGTTTTGTAAAACTCATGGATTTTGGCATAGCTCGATTGGAGAATACCGAACGTATGACCCGCCAAAACAGTGTCATCGGAACCTTGGAATACCTTTCTCCTGAACTGGTAAAAGGAGGAAACCCAAGCAAGGAAGCTGATTTGTATGCAGTAGGCGTCATGTTGCATGAAATGTTATCCGGACAATCCTTGTATGCCGGCGATAGTGAAGCCAGTCTCATGTATCAGATTGCTCATAAAGCCCCTCAACTCCAACTACAGGGGGTAAATAGACAACTAGTACAAGTCGTCAAAAAATTGACACAAAAGCAAGCGCATAAGCGATATACTTCAACGACAGCTGTAATTGAAGCCCTGGAGAAAATCTATTCAGCGGGTCGGATCAATACAGCTCTACTGGATCAAAAGCCATTGTTGGCTCCCCAGGAGGAACAAAAGACTATAGCGCTTCCATTCAAAATGGAGTGGCCAACCTTTAAGCTTCCCTCTGCTATTAATATGCCCTTCGATATCGACTTTAGAATCTTAGCAGGCGCATTAGTTACCTGTTTATTGATTCTAATCGTAGGAAGGATGGCTGGAGGTGAGAAAACCCAAGCCGCACAGGATGCCTCCTTAATTGAGCAAGAGAACCTACTGCCAGCAACAGCTGCTGAAGGAGAAATATCCTCAGAAAGCTTAGCCCAAGGAGGATTGCCCATCGCGCCGAATTCGGACAATAGCATTCAATTCATCGAACGATTTGAAGAGAAGGAAGCTGCTGTTTCAGAGCCCGAAAGAGAACAAAAGGCGAATAGAAAGAAACCAAAGAAAGCCTCCCCACCTCAAACAACCAAAGACCGCGCTAAAAAGGCCCCAGCTCAAGCAGAAGCGAAAACTACCACTTACCCCAAAGCGGAAGAACCAGCTGAAAACAAGGTCGCCGAATCAGTCGAAGCTCCTATTCAGCCTGAATCTTCTTTCGCTAACGAAGCAGCAAAACCTACTGAGATCGAACGAATAGTCGAAACGCCTGCTCGTCCTACAAAACAAGTGACGGTCAGAATCCCAGATATGTTCGTATCAGCCAGTTTTGCTAACACGGTTTCTACCACCCAGAATAGTCAGGGTGAAATTATCTACTTGAAAACCAGCCAGGCTATCTATCAAGGGGAACACCTCATTATCCCTCGTGGAGCACCTTTGCAGGCAGAGATCAAAAAACTACGCCCAGCGGAGGGTAAGAAAAAAGCTTTTATGGCCATCGAATTAAAAGCGGTGCAAGCCATTAATGGAGACTGGTTGACCGTCGCCTATCCCGAATATAGCAACATCTCCAAAACACTGGTGGCCTTTCAAAAAGGCAGCCAACTCAGTAAAATCAAAATCAAATCAACTAACATCACGCTTAATTACTAAATACCATGAAATCCATCAAATACTTAGGTCTAGCTCTTTTTATGCTCTCGATGCAATATCAACTTAGTGGGCAAGATATTCGATCTACCGCTCAAGGATTTTCTATCAATCTAGACTTTGCCTATGGCAGCTGGAATTCCGAAAGCCAATTCCTGGGAGACTTAGATGACCTGGAACCCAGCGGTCTAGGGTTTGGCGCCAAACTTGCCTATGGTATTGACCAAAACATTGAAGTTTTCCTTGCTATCCGTCAGATTGGGTTTAAACAGGAGTTTGATTGGGATGCTTATAAAGTCAATAACGTGGATATCGGAGGACGCTATAATTTCGGGGCAACCCTGCGCCGGTTTCGCCCCTTCTTAGAAGCGGCCTTGAGTTTTCATAGCTTAGTCATTGATCCAATTACCTTTGATGGGACTACGGTATTTAAATTGGAAAGTAGTGGGGCTGGCTTAACACTTGGGGGAGGATGCCATATCTATATTCTCCCGAATCTTAGTGCCAATGCCAATGGTAAACTGACTTTTGGGAACTTCAGCTCCACCTCTTTATCCGGTACGGAAGTAGATAATATTCAGGAAAGCCTCGATTTTGCGATGACCACGATACAATTGGGCTTGACTTACTTTTTTCAATAGACTTGGCGAAGTACTCTGTAAAATAAAAGAGACAACAATGCCTTATCTTTTTCCGTAATTTGCACACTTGCACTATAGCAAAGCTCAGGAAGAATCTTATTTTAGCAAAAAGTCTAAATAAACACTTGTAGCTATGGCAGCTCCCATTCGGGTCATGTTGGTAGACGATCACCAAATCATTTTGGATAGCCTGGGCTTATTATTCAACCTGATGGATGATATACTATTGGTTGATTCCACCAATGACAGCAGAAAAGTCCTGGACATTTTAGGCAAAAAGGAAGTAGATATGCTCATTACCGATCTAAGCATGCCTTATATGAATGGTGTTGAACTGAGTTTTGCGGTTAAAGAGAAGTTTCCCAACCTGAAAATTCTGATGCTGACGGTCAATGATCAGGGGGATCGAATTCAAGATGCTTTCAAGGCTGGCATTTCCGGTTATGTGATGAAGAAAGCCGATCGGCAGGAATTAGAACAGGCGATACGGACCGTAGCAGCTGGGCAACTACATTTCAGCCAAGAAGTTTTGAAATCACTCCTAGCCCCCCAAGAAGTGGATAATCATGCAGAAAAATTGAAACATCTCACGAAAAGAGAAATAGAGGTGATTAAGCTCATTGTGCAAGAACTGTCTTCCTCAGAAATAGCCGAAAGATTATTTATCAGCTTAGGTACCGTGGAGACTCATCGGCATAACATCTTTAAGAAACTCAATGTCAAGAACTCCATTGGCTTGGTAAAATTCGCCTTAAAATATGATCTGATTTGAAATCAGTAAAGTCATATCTCTCACTACTACTGTTATTTGTAGCGTCCTCCTACCTGTATGCACAAGGAGGGGAAGAGCTATATCAAAACTATCTAAAAAGTCGAGCACTAAAGAATACGACAGCTCAGGATACCCAGATCATTAAAGACTACGCCGCCTATGTCGTCTACCAAATTAATGATGGGGCTGCCAGTGTGGAAAAGATGCTGGATACCTTAGCCGATCTAACTGCCAATTCAAGATGGCCGAAGTCGCTAGGAATTCAAAAAAGAGTTGAGGCACGTTATTATGAGCGGCAAGGTGATATGGATCGGGGCTTACAATTGTACAATCAGGCCATTGATACCCTTAGAAATGCAGGGCCTTCTTACCAAGATTTGTCGACGGCCTTGATCGGTTCTGGCTTCGTCTTACTCAATTCACAACTGCATGATGAAGCTTTCAAAATCTTACAAGAAGGCTATCAATACGCTCAGTCCTCAGGGCACCTCAACAATCAGCTACTCACCCTGAATTTCTTTGGCGATTTCTATTACTATAGCGCCTACAGAAAGGAGAATTTTGATTCTGCCTTGTATTATTATCAAGCCACAGAGCGTCTTATTGACACCTTGGGGACATGGGGGTACTATAAGTCCGACAACGACTTGGGTTTAGCTAATGTGTATCGTCGATTGGGAAAAAAAGAGTTGTCAGAAATGTATTTTCAGCGTTCGCTACAAGAGGCAGATCAGTATAAAAACTATGGGGTTATATACGCCCTGTATGTGGACAAGGCAGAAATTTATGAAGGGCAAGGTGATTTCAATAAAGCCTTAGAATTGAAACTGGAGGCCTATGAATATGTACAGGCATCAGGTTGGGTTGAATTCATAGCACGAGCAGATCTACAATTCTATTACACCTATAAGTCCTTGGGTAATTATGAACATGCGCTCATGCACTATGAGCGATATATTGCAGCTCAAGACAGTATGAAAAAACAGGAAGCTACGGCCCGATATGCGGAGCTGGAAGCCAAATATGAAAGCAAAGCGAAAGAAGATGAAATTATCCGTTTGCAGAATAAGAATCTACAGCAATCCCGTGATTTTCTCTTGGGTTTAGCTGGTTTGGGCGGCTTATTGCTTGGGTTTATTAGCTGGCTCAACTGGCGCTTACGGAATCAGAATAAGGAACTAGAACGCAAGAACAAAGAGATTTTGCTGGCTCAACTCCGCGGCCAGAATTTGGAGCGAAAACGAATGGCTGTAGAACTGCATGATAACTTGAACACCAAAATTGCCGCCATCCGCTGGCAGTTGGAAGCCGTGAACCCATCCGTCAATGAGAAAGCACAGAACATCCTGAATTCAACCCTTAAATTGGTCAATGATGTGTATGGAGATGTCCGCCTCATCTCGCACAACTTGATGCCCGAAAAAGTGGAAGCACTTGGGCTAGTCCCAGCCTTAAAAGAACTCCTTTTTCAATTAAAGCAGAATAATAAAATCAACTTCAACCTGGTAGTCAATACACCGCCAGATTTCCAATTTGGGTCGCTGACTTATCATATCTATAATATCATTATGGAAATGATCAACAATATATTAAAGCATGCGGAGGCGGAAAATGGATGGATTAGCCTCTCTCGCGATGATAATAAAATATTGTTGACCGTCAGTGATAATGGCAAAGGATTCGAGATAGGTGAAATGACCAATGGGTTTGGCATTCGAAATATCACCTCCCGTTTGGAAAATATTAATGGAAAATGGAATATCGAAAGTTCACCGGGAAAAGGAACGAAGTTTTACATTGAAATCCCGCAGCTAGATTAGCGCCTAACGAATGTCCCCACCTACCGCCAAACCACTGGGAACGCTATCAGGTTCCGTCTGATCAAAATTAGAATCATTAAGTGTGTTGAAGAAAGAAATGATAGGTGCCATGTCTTTCACACTTAGCTTGAGATCCTTAATCAAGGGGTCAAAATGCGTTGGCGGGATGGCTTCATTCCTTTCCTTACCCATTGCAATATCCTGGTAAAACTCAAGCACTCTTTTCAGATTGGGTAGGCTTCCATTGTGCATATAAGGTGCCGTAAACCGTAAGTTCCGTAGGGTAGGGGTTCTAAAGCCAAAACCCGCTTCGAAACCACTATCCGCCTCCGGTAGTTTGTCATTTTCAGGTACGCCAATCACATGCACCTTGTAATCAGAAAACATGGGCCCATTGTGGCAATTGGCGCAGCCCACTTCCTTAAACAAGGCATAGCCTTCTTTTTCGGATAGAGAAATAGCGGATTCATCTCCCCTCATATATTGGTCAAATCGCGAATTATTGGTCACCAAGGTTCTTTCAAAAGCAGCAATCGCCTGCCCTACATGTGTAGTGTTGATGGGAGCATCTCCTCCAAAGGCAGCAGCGAATAAGGTTTGATAGGTAGGTATTGCTTTAAGTCGATTGATGACTACATCCAAAATTTCTGCTTCCGTATACTGTTCTCCACGCATTTCCTCAAAGGCTTTGATCGGTTCCAGCGCTTGTTCCTCGAGACTATGACTCCGGACGTCCCAAAACATCGGCGCATCCGTAGGGCTATATTGATTATTCGTGTTGATTCCGTTGAAAGCCGTATTTAGGATGGTGTGCGCATTTCTTTTGACAAAAGGTATTGCATTGGGCTGTCGAAACACCCGTTTACTGCCAAAACCCTTTCCATTTACGCCAATGGATAAGTCGCGAAACTCTGCATAACCATTACTGGGATGATGACAAGTGGCACAGGCTACATCCTTATTGCCAGACAGAATAGGATCGAAAAACAATAGCCTTCCTAGGTGAATCTTTTCGCTGGTGCTCGGGTTATTGGCTGGGTACTTGATCTTTTCGGGCAGGGCCGTATGTCGGCTTAAATTTTCTAGATTGGCTTTACGTTGTAACTTCTCAGCCTTCACGCGCTCATACTTGCTTTTTTCATTGGTGCAAAAAAGCATCGAAAAACACAGCAGTAAAATGGCGATA
>Ga0070726_10003901_pt1 | contig 12229 bp, 6 predicted proteins | sample tdAd471_FD_67275 | JGI IMG/M metagenome (GOLD analysis project Ga0070726, IMG submission 67275) | Marine sediment microbial communities from the Atlantic coast under amendment with organic carbon and nitrate - tdAd47.1 | ecosystem: Environmental > Aquatic > Marine > Coastal > Sediment | place...
GTGACTTTTGCTTCTTTGTGTCAGACAAAGAAGTCGCCGAAGGCACATTTAAATAAAAGGGGCAAGGACATATCCATTTTCGGTAAAGTAAATTTTATCCATTTATTGGCCTATCGACCACCCCACTTCTGAAGTCTTTATCCACTTGTTTTCTTTCCTAATCCACCACCTTTTTAAAATTCTTATCCGCTTTCTTATAAGCTTCAATCTGCGGTGCGACCGTTTTCTCATCCCCCACTACCATCAAAAACATTTTTTCTGGATCGAGATACCGCTGTGCCACTTCCTTAACCTTTTCTGGTGTTACAGCGTAAATACTTCGCACCCGGTTATCGAGATAATCCTCTTCCAAACCGTGAAATTCAATATTGAAAAGTTGGTTAATAATTCCCCCTCTCGAAGAGTTTTGTAAAACAAAAATACCCGCCATATAATTTTTGATTCCGTTTAGTTCCTCTTCTGTTGGGGCCTCACTTCCGAGCAAATTCACCTCTCTAGCGATCTCAACCAAGGCATCTTTTGTACTCTCTGTAGTCACGTCAGCTGCTTGATACCACACCGAGGAACGATAGCGGTTGGCCAAGGTACTACTCGGAGAATAAGTATACCCTTTATCCTCCCGAATGTTGGAAGTAATACGGGAAGAAAAAGAACCTCCTAACAAATCATCCATCACTTCTAAGGCCACAAAATCGGGGTGGGAAGGATCAGGAACGGGGATGCCTAACCGAATCGTCGATTGGGGTGCGTTGGGACGGTCACTCAAAGCAATATCTGTCTCCATATTTGGAGTCGCTTCTGGATACTCCAGGTCTTTGCCAGCTGGCCAATTGGCAAAATTAGCCTTTACGGCCGTCTCTACTTTTGCTTGATCAAACTTGCCCACCACGTATAAAATACTGCGTTTTGCGCCAAACTCTTCTTGATAAAAAGCCTTGATTTCATCGATCGTAATACCATCAATCATCTCATCGCTAGGCAATTCTCGACCATAAGGATGATCGCCAAAAATAGCTTTATCGAAAAGCTGAGTAGCCACTGTACCTGCTTGGCTTTTAGCTACACTAATCTGCCGCTTGAAATTATTTTTCACTCGTTCTAATTCGCTTGCTGGCAATTTAGATTGTTGAACTACCTCGGAAAAGAGCGTCACCACATCAGGAGCAAATTCCGATAATACGGTTGCACTTATCGTGCTTACATGAGTGCCTGGCGTCACGTTTAGCTGCCCGCCCATTTTGGCAAAAGCCACTGATAAATCCTTGGCCGATTGGGCCTCTGTTCCTTCTTCTAATAAACTGGCTAGTAGATTAGTTAAGCCCACTTTATCGGCTGACTCTAATATAGAGCCCGCACCAATGTATAGCTGGATGGTGACTTTAGGTACTAAGCCATAATCAACCATGATCGTTTTGAGTCCATTATCTAACTCAAATTTGTTTTGTGCCGGAATCTTAAAATTCTTGGGAGTCCCTCCTTCTGGTGGAAGCTCCTTTTCTTGGGCTGAACTTACTCCTGGCAACAACACTAGCGCAAGGAGAATGAAGAAATAGGAATATATTTTCATGATCTTTTTTTTTGTTTTTAATAGTCAAATAGGAATGCTCGTCTAGCTTTCTGGTGGAGCAGGTTCCGTAATTAGTATCGTCCGGTTACTAGGCACCAAATAGGTACGAGCCGTTTCTCTCAACAATTCCAGGTCAACTTTTTTAAATTCTTTCTCCAGTTCATTCACCCGGCTCGGATTATCATCAAACAGCGCAAAACTGCATAGCAAATCCAATAAACCAAAGCCCGAAAACTGTGCTATCATGTCATACAAAGAGGATCGTTGCTTGACTAAAGCAATCTCTAGGTGTTCGTCATTTAAACCTTCTTCTGTCTGTAAAGAAGCTATCACTTCATCTACTCTGGCAATGATGCTATCTGGATTCAGTGTAGCATCGTAATTGAGGTTAAACATCCACAACATGGGGCCATTGTAATTGTACATATTTCCAAGCAAGTAATTAATCCCGCCGCCTACATTGGCCGTGTACCCATTATCCTGTACCAGGCTTTGGTACAACTTACTATCATTTCCTGATACTAAAATCTGATCGAGTAAACCCATGGCATAATATTCCGGAGTATTGCGTTCTGGCATGTGATAGGCTAGTGCAATACCAGGCCGTGGGGCTAAAGGGTCAGGTTTTGTAAATCTTTTTTCGGCAGTTTGCTTAGGTTCTGTTAAGTCAGGCTGCGGGGGTAATTCACGACTAGGGATGGCACCAAAGTACTTTTCAACTAAGGCTTTTGCCTCATCGATATCAAAATCACCTACAATGGCCAGTGCAGCATTATTGGGTGTATAATACTGATCAAAAAAGGCTTGTACATCCACCAAAGAAGCAGCATCTAAATCTTCCAAATCTCCATAAAAATTATGCGCATTGTACCAATTTTCATTAGCATATTGCGGCATATCTAGCCAGGGAAATCCACCGTAGGGTTGATTCAGCACATTGACCTTTACCTCATTTTTCACTACCCCTTGCTGATTCGTCAAGTTTTCCTGCGTAATCGCCAAGCCTTTCATACGATCGGCTTCCGCCCACAATATAGTTTCCAACTTATGGGCAGGAACTACTTCGAAGTAATTGGTGAAATCAAAGCGAGTTGAACCGTTTAAAATCCCGCCATTGTTGCTAATCAGGTTCACAAACTCCATCTTACCTAAATTTTTGGAGCCTTGAAACATCATGTGTTCAAATAAATGAGCAAAACCAGTTCGGTCTTTAGGCTCATTTCTAAACCCAATATTGTAGTATACGCCTACGACAACCGTAGGACTTACCTGATTGGGTGAAAGCGTCACCTTTAGGCCATTATCCAGTGTATAATATTCAACTGGAACCTGAAACTCCATGCTTTCTGTGCCATTATCGGCAGCAGGTGTCTGGCAGGAAAAGGCGAAGCCCATCATTAACAAAAGTGGTAGTAGTCCACTGAAAAAATTCCATTTAATCATAGCGTACTTATTTTTTTCTTCCTAAACTTAGAGAGAACTGGCGGTTTTTAGGGGAAGTATCTTGCTAAGACTGCATTTTTTCGACGTTCAAAGGTTTTGTAAGGATTAAGTTTGCCTATTCTTGGCTTAGTATTAAGACTTTTGAGGTTTTCCTCCCTACGATACCGCTCCTCCTCCAGTACATCCAATAAATTAGCAGAATTTTAGTAGCAACTATCTCCTAACCTTTTTATCATTAGTTTCAAACAACCATCATATGCAAGACTACCCCAAAGCGCTGGATGTCAAAATATTCATCCCCGCCAAAGACTTTAACACTTCACTTGCTTTTTACACCCAGCTCGGCTGGCAACTCAATTGGGAACATGACGGCGGCTTAGCAGAATTAGAACTAGCGGGTGCACGATTGTTGCTACAGAATTTTTATGTAAAAGCCTGGGCTGAAAATTTCATGCTATACATCCCGGTAGAAAACGCGCAAGCTTGGTATGAGCATGTGATCCAACTGATTGAATCAGGAGACTTTCCAAAGGCTCGTGTCGCCCCTCCTAAACTACAAGACCATGGAGATATCGTCACTTACGTCTGGGATCCATCTGGCATCTTATTGCATTTTGCAGAAACACCCGCTAAATAGTTAGGTAAAAGAGAAGGAAACTTGAATCCTGTGGTGGGTTTGATTATCTTGTTTATTCTTCAAAACAAATCCAACCAACATGAAAAAGAATTCTATTACCCATTTACCACCCAGTCGCCGACAATTCCTACGTCAATTTGCCCTTGGCAGTGGGGCTTTCGCTTTCGGCGCCCCCCTCATCGCCAGCACGCCATTAATTATCAGGAAACCGGCAAAAAAATTGGGCGTCGCCTTGGTTGGCCTGGGCAATTATGCGACCAACCAGCTAGCTCCTTCTTTACAAGATACCGAACACTGCTACCTGGCTGGAATTGTAACAGGTACAAAAGAGAAGGAAGCGAAATGGATAGAAAAGTACAATATCCCCACTAAAAACATTTACAATTACGACAACTTTGACCAAATCGCCAACAATGATGATATTGACATCGTCTATGTGGTATTGCCCAACTCCATGCATGCTGAATATACGATCCGGGCGGCTAAAGCGGGCAAGCATGTCATCTGTGAAAAACCAATGGGATTATCCGTCAAGGAGTGTGAAGATATGATTGCGGCTTGCAAAGCAAATAAGGTCAAACTCTCCATCGGGTATCGCTTGCATTTTGACCCGCACCATATGGAGATCATCAAACTCCCAAAAGAAAAACCCTTCGGTGCCGTTAAGTACGTCAATGCTGAATTCGGTTTCCGAATTGGTGATCCTACCCAATGGCGACTGCGGAAAAATCTAGCTGGAGGTGGAGCCATTATGGATGTCGGCGTTTATTGTATACAAGGTGCTCGCTATGCGACAGGTGAAGAGCCCATTGCGGTCACGGCCCGAGAATTCAAAACAGACCCCGTCAAATTTGCAGAAGTGGATGAAACGGTAACTTGGGAAATGGAGTTCCCCAGCGGTGCTATTGCCAACTGTACTACTTCTTATGCTTTTAGTACCAACCGATTGCATGTGGGCATGGAAAAAGGAACCGCCGAAGTGCAACCCTCCTATAGCTATCGAGGATTAGCAGGACATGTCAACCGGAAACCTATGGATTTCCCCGTCAAGCGACAGCAGGCCAGTCAAATGGATAACTTCGCTCAAGTGATTAACAGTGGCGGTGAATCTGAGGTGTCAGGCCAAGAGGGCTTACTGGATCTAAAAGTCGTTGAGGCGATGTATAAGTCTATTAAGAAGAAAGGTAAACGAGTCAAAGTATAACTTGGATTCTTGGTAAGACTTCAGAAGTTTCCCCAGTCCTGTCCTGGAAAACTTCTGAAGTCTAAGCCCAGTCTACCTCGTCAACAAAACATCTCCATTGAAGCGGTAAAGTCGCCCATTAGGCTGCAAAATTTCAACAAAATAAACATACACCCCGACAGGTGCCGTCTGGCCTCTAATTTTTCCATCCCAGGCATTATCCAGCGAATTGGGTGCGAAATTCTCTCTTTCAAACAACAGTGACCCCCAGCGGTCAAATACCCGAAAGTAGCTGACATTCTGAATGATTCCGTCGGCTTGTACCTGAAAGACATCATTTACACCATCTCCATTAGGACTGAAGGCATTGGCCACAAAAATGGGAGGATCTGGATCAACCACAATTCTGATATCGTCACTCGTTGCGCAGTTATTATTATTGCTGATTTCTACACGATAAATCGTAGTGGTTAAAGGCTTAGCGATCGGTGTTAAACAATCACTACAACTTAAGTCTGTAGGTGGATCCCAGCTAACGGTCAAGTCAGGAAGATTGGTGATGGCCTCCAATTGGACACTATCACCCAATCGAATCGAGACATCCTCACCCAGGGCTACTTCCAATTCGGTAGGAACAGGAACATTGATCAGCTGGTCAATCGAGCAATCATTGACATCTCTAATCGTGATATTGTAATCTCCTGCAGCCAGCCCCGCTAAGTTGAAAGGAAAACTAGTCATCGGCGAGAAAGCCCCCCCATTCAGTGAAATGGAATAAGGTGCAAGTCCGCCCGTAAGCGATTCTACATTAATGGAGCCATCCGCTTCTCCGAAACACGAAGGCGGGAAGGCCTTCGCATTCGCCATCAGTCCTTCAAAAGTCAATTGCACCGTTAGCATAGAATCACATCCATTGGCACTCTGCCCAATCAGCACCTCCGTTCCGCTAGGGTTATTGATATCGTATATCGTTCCATTAATTAATACTTCACTTTCTGGGCAGATACTCAGCAAAAGATCACCTGTTGCTTCAGGTATAAAAGATAAATCGATGGTCACTAAACTATCGCACACACCACCACCACCGGGTATTAACTCTGTGCCGCTTGGATTGTTTTCATCATATATTTGCCCGTTCACTCGAATAGATTCCCCTGGACAAAGGCTTGAGCTGAGATCAACTTCTACCGTTGTAATGAATTGTAGATCGATGGTTACCGTACTATCGCAGCCATTGGCTGCTGCCCCTTGGAGCACCTCGGTTCCGGTAGGATTGTTTTCATCATAAGCCGTACCGTTAACCATCAGGACAAATCCTGAACAGAAAGTTTCTGAAAATGTACTTGTGATAGGTGGTGAGAAGGAGAGTGTAACCGCAACGATGCTGTCACAACCATTCGCTGCCTGCCCTGCTAACACCTCTGTACCTGTGCTATTATTGGCATCATATGTTGTGCCATTAAATAAGATATTTCCGCCATCACAAACCACTGGTTCAAAAACACCATTGGCCGCTGGATAGAAATCTATTGATACATTAACTGTACTATCACAACCATTGGCCGCTTGGCCGATTAAAATCTCCGTGCCACTAGGGTTATTAGCATGATAATCGGTCCCATTCACAACGATGGTATCGGTAGCACAGATCGTCGAGAAAAAATCACTCTCCGCAGGCGGAAAGAAACTGAGTTGAACATTGACGATACTATCACAACCATTGGCTGCCTGGCCAATTAAAACCTCTATGCCGCTAGGATTAGAAGCGTCATAATCGGTACCATTAAAAGGAACACTCCCCCCTTCGCAAGCGGTCAACAGGAGTTCACCTTCCGCAGCCGGGAAAAAGTTAACCAGGACATTGACAAGGCTATCGCAGCCGTTCGCCGCCTCGCCGATGAGTCGTTCTACGCCCATGGTATTATTAGCATCATAGGTAGTGCCATTAAAAATGAAATTAGCTGTGGCACAAATGGTGGTATCTATGGTCCCCTCTGCCAGTGGAAAAAAACTGAGGTTTACCTCCACAATACTATCACAACCACTTGCTGACTGTCCAATGAGTCGCTCGGTACCACTCGTATTATTCTGGTCATATATCGTACCATTAAATAAAACCATCCCCCCCTCACATACCGTCGTATCTAAAGTACTTTGTCCAGCAGGAATAAAAGTCAAACTCACATTAAGCAGACTATCACAACCATCGCTTGCTTCACCAAGCAAGCGCTCAACGCCAGTCGCATTATTTACATCATACACCGTCCCATTGATCAGGATATTTGAAGTTTCGCAGATCATAGTATCCAAGTTCCCCATCGCTAGCGGTAAAAAACTAAGATTGACGGTTACGATACTGTCACAGCCATTGGCCGCCTGGCCCATTAAGGTTTCTGAGCCGCTGGTATTATTCTCATCGTATACCGTACCATTGACAGTGATACTGCCTCCATCACAAACCATCGTATCAAGGGTAGCTTGTGAAGCAGCAATGAAACTCACATTGATAGCCAGCATGCTATCACAACCATTAGCTGCTTGACCTACTAGTCTTTCTGTTCCTGTAGGATTAGACTCATCGTATTGGGTACCATTAATATCAATGGTGCCCCCTGAACAAATCATAGTATCTAGCGTACCTTCTGCCACCGGGTAAAATTGTAACTCTACATTCAAAACCGTATCACAAGCGCCTGCTTGCCCAGGCTGCATTTCAGTACCCATCGGGTTATTTATATCATAAGTTGTCCCATTGACCAAAACCGATCCATCAGGGCAAAGAATTTCGCTCGGATCAGCACCAATCGTAACCATAATAGAAGGAAGAATCTCTACTAATGTGGAATCGATAGAGCGCCCGCAAGTATTGTCGGTCACTTCGAGGTAATACATCCCCGGTTCCGTCGCCGTGTTCGGGTTTTGACTATTAGAAGTATAGTTGTTGGGGCCAGTCCAAGAAAAGGAAAGTCCTGCTCGGCCAGTCTGATCTGCGCCAAAGAGTTCTACCACCGAATTTTGGCAAAAAGGGCCAGAATTACTAGCCACCGCGATGATTTCATTTTCTACAATCGTACAGTTTCCAAAGGGAGAAGTATTGGAGGCCAAATCAGTCGCCGTAGCACCGACTATATCACCAACATTTAAACTAACAGGCACCGACCAATCCCCATTGGCGTCGGTGACATCTTCCCCTAAATAAATCGTACCCTGACAGGAGGTGTTAGCTGGACAAGCAGCATTATCCACTTGAAATACTTCTATAATAGTATTGGGGGCCGCTTTACCCTCCACGAGTCCCGTACTCACACAAAGTACAGCTGGCGGCGCAGTACCATTGGTTGTACTATTCTGGTATTGGATACCTGTTCCATTACAGAAGAAGCTATTCCGCTGAAATCGATTGATAGCCGCAGTAGGGTATTTAAAAATCCCCACACTATTAAAGGCGATGGTATTGCCTTGCCCCGTCCCCTCTCCGCCAATCAGGCAATTATTAGGCGTACCCGGAGAATCATCCAGGTTGATTCCAAAGCCTGTGTTTCCTAAATCCATCGTAGCCGTTTCATCAGTACCTACAAAATTACCCTGTACCACAGCCCCTTCCACTCGGATTCGTATACCGTCACTATTAAACCCTACTACATTTCCTTCCCCTTGGGTAGCATCTCCTCCAATCAATACATTAGTGCAAACGCCCTGCATCACTACTATGCCATTGATCGTATTGCCGATATCTGACATGCCTGCCGTGGGGTCTACCCCAACGTAGTTCGACTGAATAGTAACATTATTACAGTTGGCTATAAGATCGATAAAAATCCCCTGGTGGCAATTTCCAACAATATTGGATTTACCGGGCGCACCGATAATAATATCACTGAGTTGATTATTAGCGCTAATATTTATCCCAGCATTATTGCTGATATCAAAATTGACAATCTTCAGGCCATAAATTTCGGTATTGCTAGCCGACACCACTAAGCCATGAGACTTAGGCGCCGTGTTGATCCCATCGATGACAACATCTCCTAAGGCATAAGCCGTTTGCGTTGTACCATCAACTATAGTTTCTGCATCGGTCAAGGCTGGCAATGGGGAGATGGGCTCAATGCGATAGGGCGCAGCCCCGGGAATCGCAAAGCCAATAATATCTGCACCAGCCGTTGTATTGGCAGCATTGATAGCCTCTCGTAAACTACAATGTGCAGCATCACAAGTACCATCATCGACATCATCGGTCGAATTGACCACCCAATTGGTCTGTGCATGAATAAATGATACGGGAACAAACAGAACGAAAAGGCTTAAAACAAGTAGATAGTTGCGAGGAAACATGCCGGTTAATTTTCTTAGATAAGCATACAATGCTATGAACGAATACCTATTAATAACTATTAAAATGCGCGAACATTATAATTTGACCGCAAAATTAAACATTAAAGATGAGTAATAGCCATAGAAGCCCCCAAATTAGGTGGATTGTTTAGCGTTGTCATTTTCATAAAATTATTAACACCCGCTATGAATTGATAAACACTTACGAACTCCATTCGGAATTATTGCGCCCAATTTTTTTCCCTATAATTGCAGTTTATTTTTCTAGGAGTACACTCTAAAACCAGCTTGACCTAATGTCCAAAAAGTACACTATTCTTTATGCACTCTTCTTGGTACTTTTCTTTTTTTGCGCGGCTCCTGGCTTCGTAATGCGAAGTATGTATAATGATGGCATTTGGTATGCTATTCTCTCTCAAAATATATCTGAGGGGCTAGGTAGTTTTTGGAACCCACAGCTCACGGCCACGATCTTCACCAGTTTTCACGAACACCCTCCTTTAGTATTTGGTATTCAATCCTTGTTCTTTGATCTATTGGGAGATAGCTTAGCCACTGAAAGAATCTATGCTTTCTTTATTTTTTCCCTCTCTACATTATTGATCGTCGCCTTATGGAAAAAGGCTTTTTCTTTCAATCCGAACCTACGATTACTTTGGCCAGTTCCATTGATTCTGTGGATAGCCAATGAAGTAGTTTACCTATTTTATGCGGGAAATATATTAGAACCCACCATGGGGCTATTCACCTTGCTCGCCACTTATCTTTTGCTCTATGCAGTCAACTCGACATCCAATAAGAAGGTCATTTTTTATATTACTTTGGCCGGGATAGCCGTGATCGGGGCGAGCTTGAGTAAAGGCTTTGTAGGCTTATTCCCTTTGGCGGTATTAGGGATTCATTGGTTGATATTCAGGAAGTGGACTTTCAGCAAAATGATACTGGGCAGTTGCTTACTGCTAGCGGTATTAGTCTTAGGCTATTGGATCGTATTAGCTAATCCGGTAGCGGCTGATAGTCTCCAGCAATATATTGATAGCCAAGTGATGGCCAGTATAAAAGCCGAACGGACCAGCTACCATCATCGCGACAGCCGATTTTATATCATAAAAAGATTGATTGAGGTATCGATTCCGGCGATTATTGTTTTGGGAATAGCCTTATACTTTTCCTTTAAAAAGAAACCCAAGGACTTCAATCTCCCCACATTCAAAGTGGGTTATTTCTTTCTTTTGATTGGTATTTCTGCCTCTTTTCCTTTGATGATTTCTCCCAAGCAATCATTTTACTATTTGGTTCCCGCGCTACCTTTCTTTGCGCTGGCCATGGGCGCATTCACTGCTCCCATTGTCCCTATTGCTTTTGAAAGAATGACAACAAAGTACCAACAGCGTCTACAATGGGGCTTGGGTATACTACTGGTTGGAGCATTCGTTTTTAGCCTAAGTAAGATAGGGGCGGTCTCCAGGCGAGAGCGAGTCAGTGTGACCGATATTGAAAAAATTGGTTCAATTGTGCCCGGTGGAAGTACCTTAGGAGCCAAAGCTTATACGGCTCAGCTAGTAGGTTACCTCTATCGGTATTATAAAATCAGCATAGATACCACCCAACAGTTCAATTACCCCTATCTAATTATTGATAACACCAAACATTCAGCTCCCGAAGGCGGTACCTTCGAAGCAATAAACTTGGACACCCAACGATTTGATTTATACCGTAAGAAGTAGTTCCCTTATTTCCATTTCCGCACAACCACTAGCCAATCTTCATCGGCTTCTATCGGTGCTTTACCCAGGGAAACCACTTTCCCGCCTTTAACCTTTTTCACCTTTCCCCTTCCCAGTACGCCACCTTTTCGGGGGTTAAACCACTCTACCGTAAACTTTCCGGTTTGATCTGTCAAATCCAGGTCGGTAGTGGATGCATAGCCCAGGTAGACGAGGTAAATTTCTCCAGCCTTTGCAAAGCAATATTTATCCTTACTATTGGCCGTATTGCCAATCAATCCATTTTGGTTTTCCATTTCCCAAAAAGGAACCGACAAGTCCTTGAAGAAGTCTAAGGCAATACGGCAATAGTCCCAGCTTTTATCTCGGCTCCTAAAATCTTCACATACCAGGTCATTCTCTGGTAATTTATATCCGAAGTAATACTCCACGCCGGCACCGCCAGCCATTAAATTGCCCCACAGGGTTTGTTTTCTAATATCGTGAATATCGTAGCTCAGCTGATCCGCACGATACCCTTTATAGCCGGGGTCGGGAGGTACGCCTTCACTAGCTGACCCTTGTTCATCATTGGCTACGACCCAAGCGCGACCGGCTTTAGCTGATTTTTCGCGCCATTCCAAAGTCATTTGATGGGTGGCCTTCCAACTGTTTTGCAAAGACACCCCAGTTAGGGCAGATCCATTCGCCAATAAGGGAGTGTAGACCTCATTTTGCTGCCGCGGATAGGTGTGCAAAACGATATTATGCGGATAAGGATCCAACTCATCGATATGGGCCGCCATCGCCCGACGAGCGGCTTCGCTTTGTGTATTCTCTTCCCCGAGGTTCCAATTGAGCGCCAATAGATAGCCATAGCGAGCGATAATTTCGCGGAGGTAAAGCCGACGTTGTGGTCCTAATTCGCCAGCGTCCAGAGCTTCTGGTACGATGTCTTTTTTACCGTGCTCATTATCATCATTTTCTGTCTCTTGTAATTTAAAGTGTAAGTACAAGCCTTTGGCCTGAGCGTGATCAAAAACGATTTGCCACTGGTCTAGTTTGGAACAATCATAATGATACTTCGCATCGCGCGCTGTAAAAGGCCAAACATTATCCCCATCACCGCCAGCATTATAGGTGAGAAAAGAAAAGGCATTCGCTCCTTTAGCCGATAGGTAATTCAAGGCACCAATGAGTCCCTTTCCTTTGCCTTGCTTCCAACTGGGGTCCCCCGCTTTCCAATCCTGCACATGTCCCGCCCATTTTTTAAGCGGCGTCTTTTCGGTATAGGTGCCATCAAAATCTTCATACTCCAAGAGCGTTTCGGGTGCGTCAGCCCCGGCTTTTAAAAAGTA
>Ga0070726_10003902_pt1 | contig 12228 bp, 10 predicted proteins | sample tdAd471_FD_67275 | JGI IMG/M metagenome (GOLD analysis project Ga0070726, IMG submission 67275) | Marine sediment microbial communities from the Atlantic coast under amendment with organic carbon and nitrate - tdAd47.1 | ecosystem: Environmental > Aquatic > Marine > Coastal > Sediment | place...
CTTCCGACGATTCGTGACGCCGTCGTGGATTTGCTTTGTTTTTGGAACAAATGTAGCTCTTGTTGTTCTTGGTGCAGGATACTCCATTTATCGAGATGTGAGCACGATCATGTCTCCCCAGCCTGGGCGCTATCCGTTAAGTAATGAATGGCTCGTCCTTAGTATTATTGCAACGGTAGTGCTAGGCTTTCTCTACTTGTTTTCACTTCGGATCATTCTTGAATGTGTCATCGTACTCTTTCGGATTTACGATGAGTTTGTGGCATCAAGAAGATCGATTCTGGAAAAATCTCGATAATTATCAGCTAATCCTCGGATCCACCCACCTATACAGCACGTCCACCGCCAGATTGAACAGCACGAGCATCGTGGCGAAGATGAGGACGACGCCCATGATGAGGAAGAGATCCTTGTTGAGGACGCCGTTGACGAAGTGCTGGCCCAGGCCCGGGATCGAGAAGACTTTTTCGATGACGAAGCTGCCGGTCATGGCGTAGGCGGTGGCCGGGCCGAGGTAGCTGAGCACGGGCAGGAAGGCGTTCTTGAGCGCGTGCTTGAGCAGGACGGTCATCTCACCGAGCCCCTTGGCGCGGGCGGTGCGGATGTAGTCGGCACTGAGCGCATCGATCATGCCCATGCGTGTGAGGCGGGCGATGTAGGCGGCAAACGGGAGGCTGAGCGTGGTCGCGGGCAGGACGAGGCCCGAGAGCGTGCCCCAGCCGCCGACGGGGAAGATCGGGAAGATCACAGCAAAGAGGAGCAGGAGCATCGTGCCCACGACGAAGCTTGGCAGGCTGATGCCGATGAGCGCGACCATGAGCGTTGCAAAGTCGGCCGCGGAGTTGGGCTTGACCGCGCCCACGACGCCCGCGGTGATGCCGATGACCAACGCGATAAGGATGGCTGTCAGCCCGAGCACGACCGAGACGGGCAGCGCATCGGAGACGATCTCGTTGACGTTCCAGTCGTTGTACTGGAGTGACGGGCCGAGATTGAAGACGTAGGTGGTGGGGGCGGCCACGCCCACGGCCTCCGCCTGCTCGCGGTCGCGCGCCCGCTTGCCGCTGAGCGTGTCGTTGAGGTAATCGATGCCGGTGGCGCTCTTGAGGTAAGACGTGTAGAAGGCCGGGAAGCTGTCGAGCTTGTACTGGCGCTTCATCGCCTCGATGACTTCGGCGCTGGGCTGGCGTCCCTCGGGTTTTTCGAGGGGGTTGCCCGGGATGGCCCAGCTCAGCGTGAGCGTGATGGTGTAGATCACCAGGATGATGACGGGTAGCTGGAGCAGTCTTCGAAGGATGAGGCCGAGCATCAGTTGAGGTCCTTGTTGCGGATGTGCTTGATCTCGTCGCGTCCCTTGCCGTCGCCGAGCACATCGATGTTGAAGAGGTCCTGCTGGAGGCGAGGGTGGTTGCTGATGCCCGTGATCTCGTCGGGGTCAAAGAGGTAGATATTGACGTAGTAGTAGAGGGGCACGAGCGGGAGGTCTTCCTCCATGATGATGCGCTCGGCCTCGGTGAGCAGGGCCATACGTTTTTCGGGGTCGGTTTCCGCCTTGGCCTGATCGAGCAGGCCGTCGTAGACGGGGCTTGAGTAGGCTCGGTCGTTGTTGCCATCGCCCGTGCGGTTGAGGTCGAGGAAGGTGGTGGGGTCGGCGTAGTCGGCGAACCAGCCGGCGCGGCCGGTCATGAAGTTCTGCTTCTTGAGATCGTCCTTGTAGACCTTGATCTCTTTCTGCGCCAGGAAGGTGCGGACGCCCAGGAACTCTTCCCAGTCCTTGGCCAGCTGCTGGGCGACAAGGCCGTGCCCGCCGTCGGAGTTGAAGAGCAGCTCGATACGTGGCATCTCGGCGGGGTTGGGGTAGCCGGCTTCTTTGAGCAGGGCCTTGGCCTCGTCGATGATGGCCTGCTTCTCGGCCGGGGTGTTGGCGTCGGAGATGCACTTGAGGCCCTTAGGCGAGGTGTACCCCGCGATCGCGCCGGGTGGGAACATGTTGCGGGCCACGGGCGTGCCGATGCGCATGACATCGTCGCAGATGCGCTGCTTGTCGATGCACATGGCAAATGCTCGGCGGACGCGTGCGTCGTGGAACGGGTTCTCCCGGCCGTCGGCGAGCGTGGGCTTGCAGTTGAAGTTGTACCAGTACGTCCCGAACGCGGACAGCGCGTGGACGTTCTTGCGCGGGTCGTCGGGCAGGGCCGCGTCGATGGCGAATTGGTCGAGCCCCTCGGCCTTGAGCTTCTCGTACTGCTCGCGGTTCTCGTCGTAGAACGCCTGCTTGTCGGCCAGCATCTGGATGCGGTAGTCGGCGTTCACGTCGCTGACCCACTGCACCGCGCCGGATTCAAAGGCGAGCACCTGCGAGTTGGAATCCTCGACTGAGGGGATCGCGATCGTCTCGATGTCCAGCGTGTCCTTGGCCCACCACTGGGGGTTGGACCGCAGGAACAGGCCCCGCTTGAAGCGCCAGTTTTCCAGCACGAACGGGCCGTTGGAGATCATCAGGGGCGGCTTGGTCCACCCGAGCTGGAGCCTGACCATCCCCGTGTCCGGGTCGATCTGCTCGTACTGACTGACCAGCGGCTCATAGACCGGCGCAAACACGATGAAGGAGCACAGATCGAGCCAGTATGGCGTCGAGGCATCCAGGCTCATGGTGAGTGTGTGATCATCAACCGCGCGGAGCGCCACGTTCTCGTCGAAGTACGCCGAGGCCTCGTCCCAGAGTTTCTGCGACTCGATGCGTTTCTCTTCGGTTGTCAGGTTGCGGGCGCGGATCGAGTACTGGCGCGTCTGCTCGGAGCGCCACTCGAAGAAGTCCTTGGCGCCGTCGATGATCTGGAAGAGCGCGGTGTAGTCGGCTGCTGTCTCGGGCAGGAGCGCCCGCTTCCAGGAGTAGACGAACTGCTGCGCGGTGACGGGCTCGCCGTTGGACCACTTGGCGTCCTGGCGGAGATGGAAGGTGTATTCCTTGAAGTCCTCGCTGACCTCCCAGCGCTCGGCAACGCCCGGGACGATCTGGTAATCAGTCGTCATGACGTCAAGGCGAACGAGCGGCTCAAAGAGCAGGCGGGCGACGCGCAGGTCCTGCATCCAGCTCATGCGCTGGGGGTCGAGCGTGGTGACGTCGCCGCGGTTGATGAACGTGAAGTCCGCGGGCGGGTCGGGCTGGTCCGAGGCGACCACCGCGAAGATCGCGGCAAAGAGCAGGACAAACGGGACAATCAGTTTGAGCATGACAAGAGGATACCGCACTAGAGCGGCTGCGCGGCATCAGCCGCCCGAAGCGACGAATCGGTCCGCTTCGAGCGAGAAGGGCGGCTGGGTCAGCACGCCAGAGCCCCCGATGATGCTCAGGATGTTGCGGTTGAAGTCGCGGTCGTTGGCCGACTCGAAGTTCGCACGCAGCTGCGTCTGCTCGGCCGTCTGCCCGAGCGCCCGGCGGGCGTAGTAGATCAGCGTCTCTGACGAGCCCACGAGCTGCGTGAGGACCGCTTTCTCGTCGGGATCGATCGAGCCGATCTGCCGGCCGGCGTCCTGGAATCGCTTGTAGACATACGCCAGTGAATCGCCCGCAAGGGCGGCGGCCTCACGGACGGCGGCCTGCCCCGGGCGGTTGGCGCCCTGGAGCATGCGTCCGAGTTCGAACGTCGAGATCATCGCGACACGCACGACGCCCTCTTGCTTGTCTTCGGGCAGAGTGGACAACTCGGCCAGACGCGACGAGGCGCCCTTGGCAAGCTCAGTGAACGCGGCCTCGGCCGACGCGGCCAGGCGGTTGTCGGTCATCTTGGCGGCTTGGGTCAGAGCCCTTGCAGCGCCCTCGGCAACATACGCGTCGCTGTCGGTGCGGAGGATCTCGCCGGCGGTCTTGAGCTGTCGAGCGACTTCCTGCGTTTGCAGCGAGGGGGTCCGCTGATCGCCCAGGATGCGAAAGCTCGTCCGCAGCGCCCGCATCGCGGCGTACCGAACGCCGGGGATCTCGCTCTCGTACGTGCTCTCGATCAGGCCGATGGCCTCGGGCGTGACGATGCTGCCGGCGATCATGAGGCCGTTGACGATCTGGTTTTCTTCGCCCGATTCGATGAGCGCCCGGACCGGCTCGATGAGCTGGCTCGATGCTTGAAGTCGATCGCCCACAGCCATCTGCGGGTTGCTGATCGCGGTGATGATCGACGAGCGGGCCGACTGCACCTGCTCGATCTGGTCCGAACCGAGTCGGTCGAGATCTCGCTGTTCCAGGGGCTGTGCCAGCGCGGGCAAGGCGGTCATCAGGGCGATTGCGGCTGCACACATCGGTCGCATCGGGCGATAGATCATCGGTCGTCCTTCATTCCTGCTCGCGTTCAAGGCTTCATCCGCCCCGCTCGGGTGGTGGGCCTGTGGGCAATCACTATAGGGCCAGCCGCGACAGAGGCCCAAACACGCCTCTCAATAGACTTCGACGAACACTCTCCGGGTCGGTTTGATCTTGCGGTGGAGCATCTTTCGCGTCCAGCCGTCTACATCGCCCCGGATCTCATCATCGATGCGGAGATACTGCCCGAGAGCCTCCTCGGGCAGGATCCGGGCCATCTGCTGGAAGATGCCCATCTCCATGCCGATCAGGCCGCAGATGTAGATGAGTGTGGTGGGGCGGCAGAGCAGTTCGACCATCTGCTCGCGGTGGGTCCGCAGGCGGTCCTGGACGTAGAGGCCCTGATCGGAGTCTGCCTGGCGTGTCCGGCTGATCGCGGTGAGGTAGGTCATGCCCGGGTTCTCGCGTTCGAGCATGGTGAGCTGGTCGTGGTACATGAGGTCCGTCGCGTAGGGCGTGCCCATAATGAGTGTCGCCGAGCGGGGGTGTGATTGCTCGTCGACATCGTGACCGTAGAGATCCATGAGCATGCCCCGGAAGGGCGCGATCCCGGTGCCCGTGGCGATGAAGAGATAGTCGTAATCGCCCTGATTGGTCGGCAGCAGGAAGCGTTTGCCGTTGGGACCGAAGACCTCGATCTCGTCGCCTACATCGAGATCGCAGAGGTAGTTGCTGGCCAGGCCTGTGTAGAGGCGGTGGGTGACCCAGTCCTCGTCGATGAGGCGTTTGACGGTGGTGGAGAGGACGTTGCCCTGCCCGTCTTCACCCCGCGATGGGCTGGCGATGGAGTAGAGCCGCTGCTGGTGGGGACGGCCCTTGTCGTCGACACCGGGCGGGCACACGCCAAACGACTGCCCACTGCGGAACTGGCCCGCCAGCCTTGTGTTCGAGACGTCGATCTCGACGTGGCGCACAAAGCCAGCGGCCTTCTTTGAGGTGCAGATCTCGTTCTTGGTCACTACGCCGACGCCACCATCGCCGGGGCGGTGCAGGTGCATCTGCACTTCGGGCATCGCTGGCCCATCTCCGCGGCTGGTTTCAGGCATGGGGCATCCCCGTTCTCAATCAGCCCTCGCCGGCGTCGGGGTCCTCGGCGTCGACTGGGGCCGATTCCTCTTCCATCTCGGGCTCGTCCTCGAATGAATCCTCATCGTCGAAGGACTCATCCGCGGCGGGCTCTTCGAATTCGGGCTCAGCGGCCGGCCCGCCGAGCGATTCGATCATCGTGCTGATGTCGGCGGTGACGCGCTCGATGCGCTCGGCTTCCTCGCCCCGCACACCGGCCGATCCGAAGGCGTCGCGGGCTGCGATGAGCGCCTCGACGGCCTCGCTCCGCGCTGCTTCGGCGTGGGACTGGAACCCGCTGGCGGCCGACTGCACCGAGCCGATATTGGGCAGCGGATTGCGAGCATTGGCGGCCTGATTCAGCACTTCGGCGACGAACGCTGCGGTGGCTGCGTGCGACGCGAGCGTGTTGCCCAGTGTTTGCTGGATCTCGGCGGTGGCAAGCGAAGCGCTTGCGCGGTCGCCCGATCGAGCGCGACCGGCAGAGCCAAGCGCGGCCTCGTACGCGGATTTGGCCGCTTCGAGTGCGCTGGCAGCGTCGCCCGTGCGGAGCGATTCGAGTTCCCCGATCACCTTGCCCAGCCGCTCGGCGACCGTGGCGGCCTGCGCCCGAAGCTGTTTGGCTTCCTCGCGGCCCTCGACACCCTTGGCAGCCAGTTCCTGTGTGCTTGCAACAAGCTGGTCGCGCTGCTTGGTCAGGCGATCGATCTCGAGCTGGTGGTCGGAGATCTCCGGGCGGATGGTGTCGGCCTGGGCCATGAACTGAGCGGCCTTGACCTCGAGCGCATCGGCTTCGCGGCGGACCTTGGCGGCCTGCTCGTGCACCGGCTGCGCTTCGACGGGGTTCATGGAATTGGCGCGTGTTCGAAGCTCGGTCTCCTGCACACGCAGTTCGCCGCCGGCCTGCGAGGCCTGTTCCGCGAGCTGTTCGAGCTCGGCGACCCGCTTCTCGACCGCGGCCGTCGCGTCGCGCTCGGCCTGGATCTCCTCGTCGCGCTCCTGGATCTTGGCGTTGATCTGCCCAAGTTCTTCGTCAGGATTGAACGAGGCGCTCGTGTCGGCCAAACTGTTGAGTTTCATCCAGACGTCCAGCTCGCCGCGTGCATCGGCGGCAAGGTCGTACAGACGCTGGTTCATCTGAGCGAGCTCGGCTGCGGGAATCTCGGCAAGACCCATCTCGGCGCGGGCGATCATCAGCGAGGCCGCCGCGTTCTGGATCTCACTGCCTTTGGTTGAAACAGCTTTGAGCGTGCTGATCGTCTCGCGGTATTCCTTCATGCGAAACTCGTCGCCCGGGATAGCCGTGCCCGGCGCACCGAGGGTTTCGAGACGAGCCGAGGCTTTCTGAAGAGTGGGTGTGACCTCATCCTCTTCAAGGCACCCGGTGGCGAAGACCAGAGAAGCCGCGATCAGGGCCCCTGCGAATCGGATCGAGGGCTTGCGGTTGTGAGACAGGCTGCGGGGCATACGGATCTCCGGACGCGTGAGGGTGGGCTCAGTTTCAGTTCGTTGCCGAGTCTGGGTGGGGTTCCAGCCGGCTGCCCGCCGATGAGCGTCGCTCACCGGCTCCCGTCGACCTCTGGGTCGGCAGGCTCCATGGCACTAGGGGGATCATAGTCGATCTCGTAGTCGGGGCGTGGGGTCCAGAGCGCATCGATCCAATCGACCGCTCGGCGGTAATTCCGGTCCTCCTGAGAGCGGAACACAGGCCGCCAGCCCCGGACGATCGGGTGGGGGGTGCTTGTCTCCCGCCTGGGCAGGCTCATCTGGAGCAAGATGCTGTTGGCAGGCTCCTGAAAATCGAGCAGCGGGAAGCCCTCGTCCGTCCGATAATGCTCGAGGATGTACATGTTCGTGTAGTACACCTCAGGCGTGTTGGTGGTCGAACGGACGAGTTGGAACCGCCCGGCCTCGGTCCCGCCGTGGCATCGGGTGGTGGCGCAGGCGTTGCGGAGCCAGGTCTTGTGGACCTGATCTCGGAAAATCTTGATCGAAGCGGGGTCCTCGTGGACCTCGACCTGGCTGTAGAACTCGCGGGCCTGGAGCGCAAAGAGCAATCTGAGCTGCTCGGCCGGCTCGAGGGCAAGGATCTCCGCTTTACCGGCAGCCGAGTCGGGGATGCGGGGGTGCCCGGCGTACTTCTCGATCACCGACTCCATAGTCTCGCGGGGGATGGTGATGAGCGGCGGGTTGTTCTCGTTGATCTCCCACACCCTGATCTGGTTGACGTCCTCGGAGGTCAGGAGCGGAAAGTTCTGTGTGTCATCGCCGCGGTCGGGACGCGCTGGTTCGTTCTCGTCGCGTTCGACTGGCTCGAGGCGGTTCTTCTGGAGCTTGATGTTCTGCTCGGCGATCACTTTGAGCGATCGGGCAGCATCGTTGAAGGGCTCGTGCTCGAGGATGCCGTTGATCTCAATGAGAGCAAGATCGTGCCGCCCCTTGTCCATGAGCCATCGCACCAGGTGGATGAGCGACTCGGCATCGTCGTCGTCGATCGAGGCACGGGTAGCCTTGTATCGCTCCTCGATGGGCGGCTGGATGTAGGACTCGCGGATCCTGCGGGTTTCGAGCGTCGTCCTGATGCCATTGATCAGGAGCGTGATGGTCTCGTCGCTTTCCTCGACAAGCGTGCCCGTGATGACCTGCCCGTCGTGCATGATGACGGTCGCGGTCCGGCCCTCATTGGGTTGATCGGCCGGTTGAGTTGCTTGATCCGCTGATTCGCTTGGCTCCGATTCTTCCTGTGCCTTTGCGGGCAAGGAATGCAAGACCAGACAGGCCGCAGCGGCTGCCAGGAGGAGACGACACATCGGGATGTTGTTTGGATTGCTCACCGGCCTGATTGTGAGGCAAGCGGCCGGCGATGTCCAGCGGCCAGTCTCAGGCGGCCTTGCGGAGCCCGGCAGGCAGTTCCTGGCGGCTGAATGACGATTCGTCGGGCGAGAGCTTGGCCATGTTCTTCACAGGCGTCACCGAACCAGACTTCAGGTCGACACAGACCATCTCGCCGATCTCATCGAGCCGGATCGTGAGCGGCCCCTGGATCGACTGGGTGAAGACCGCCTTGTGGCCCCCGGCCCTGATCTCAGACCCCTGGCACAGAAGCCCCTGCACAGTCAGTGTCGGCTCGCTTTTCTCTTCGATGAGTTTGTACGTCCCCTCGAGCGCTGCCATCAATGGCTTTTTCTTCGACTCTGCTTCGGACGCCTCAAACTTCAAGGAAGTCATCATCTCGGCCTTGAGCGATGAGGCCTCGGGATTGTCGTTCAGTTCCTGCATCTGCGCTTTGGCCTTGGCCGCCTTTGCAGACAGCTTGCCGATGAGTTTGAGCGTGTCTCGCACCAGCCCATCCAGCGCGTCGGCCCGGCCCAGCGAGAGGATTGTGTGAGCGCCGGCCTCGCTGCCGACCTGCCAGCACTCACACGTTCCGAGCACCGAGACGTGCCCGCCCATGATCCTGGACGAGGGGGACCGCACGCTGCCTGTGACGACGACCGTGCAGTCGCAGATTTCTTTTTCAACGATCAGATCACGCCCGACTTTGCATACGGCTGCGTTGAGATAGTGAGCGTGGATGTCACGCCCAGCGTGGAGCGTTCCTTTATCTCGGCCCGAGATCCCGCCGTGCAGTTCGATGTCGCGGGCCGCGACAAGATCGGCAGCCTCAACGAGTCCGCTCACCGTGATCGACTGGCCCGAGACCACTTCGAAACAATCGCGGATGCCCTCAAAGACCTCGACCTTGCCCGGGAAGTCGATGTTGCCCGTGGAGTAATCGACGTATTCATTGATGACAAGTGTTGGGTTGATGTGAGCCGAGTCGCCTTCGAGCAAGAGCTGCCCGGCGATCTTGGCGATCACCGCTCCGTTGTCGTGGCACTCGATCGATTGGGAATCGAACTGCAGAGAGGCCTGCACGCCCGGCTTGGCGCTGATCGTGTTGCCGCAGACGTCCGTGCCGTCGATGCCGTCGGTGGCGTGCTTGATCTGTCCGAGACGCTGACCCGCTTTGACGACCATAATGACCGAACGTTCACGGTGATCCAGGTGCTCGTCGTCTTCGTCGGCTTTGGTATCTTTCTCAGCCTGTAACGCACGCTTTTTGCTCAGCTGCTGGATTACTGCCAGCTCGGTTTCAAGCGTGAACTGGCTGTCTTGGCCGTCCTCACTGGCCTGCCCCTTGGCGATGACATATTGGAACGCGCCGCGTTCCACAAGATCGTAATCCCCAAACGCAATGAGCGCTTCGGAGATCCGCTTCGTGAGTGCCGATCCGGTTTGAATGGCCTGCGCGACAGCCTTTGCGAGCACCACGTCGGAATTGACATAGTTCCGGTCGATGCCGGGCATGACGGTCAGTGTCGCTTCGAGGCGATCAGAAGAGACTTTGACCGAGATGAGATTGTCGTCCTGCGTATCCATGGTCGGGTTCTTTCCCCCGAGCCGCCCGGTGGCCGCGGTTAGGCGGCCTTCTTGGACAGCGTCTCTGTGATCCGCTGGCTGAGGGCGTCGGGTGTGAAGGGCTTGACGACGTAGTTGTTCACGCCGGCCTTGATGGCCTCGATGACGCGTGACTTCTCGCTCTCGGTGGTGACCATGATGATCGGGGTGGTCTTGTTCGACTGGCGGTAGTTCTTGACGAACGTGATGCCGTCCATGTTGGGCATGTTCCAGTCGACCAGCAGCAGGTCGGGCTGGAACGCGCCGACCTTGCTCAGCGCGTCCTGGCCGTCGCAGGCCTCCTCGATCTCGCTGTAGCCGAGCTGGCCCAGCACTGACTTCTGGATCGAACGCATTGTCTTGGAATCGTCAACAAGCATGATTTTCATGGCGGGGTTCCTGGAATCGGATGTGGAACTTGAGAATGGAACAGATCAGGCGGCGCGCTGCGAGGAACCGGTGCCCTCGGCGGCAACGGCTTCACGGATGGCGATCTCGATCGAGAGCTCGCCCTGCTCGGTCGAGCAAGGAATGCAGATGCATGGCGTGTCGCTGCGGGTGTTGATGTGGTGCCCCGGGCCGATGACCACGCTCGGGCAGCTGATCGAGACGTTCTTGTCGACGAACATACCCTTGGCAGAGCCCGAGATCATGTTGACCAGTTCGCCCACAGCGTCGGCAAAGTCTGGCGAATCCGAAGGCAGATCCATGCCGCAGAACGCGTTGACGAGCTTCTGAGCCGTGTCCTTGGAGAAGCTGAGTACAACCGAGCCGACGACATCGCCCGACATCCCGATGATGCCCGAGACGTCATAGGTCGCGGATTTGTCCTTCTTGATGGTCGGCGCGTTGATGGTCACCGGCATGCGCAGCATGGTGGCAAAGACGTTCTGGATGCTCTTGATAAACGGTGTGATGTATTGAGGATCCATCGTCTGTCCTTCTTGAGGTGTTCGCCCTGTCCACGCACCGGTTCTGCGAATGCCACGAATGGCAAAGCGCAGCCGGACTCAGTTCTTTCGAGCCGACCGGCCAGGAACTTGATCGTGAATCGAGCGAGTGGGGGGCCAGCGCTCTTATCGGAACAGGCAACGAACGGCCGACGCCCAGACCGGGTGGTCCGCATCATGCAGAGTGAGGTATGGCAGGTGCAAATCAGTCAGCGAAGAAAGATCGGAACGCAAGAGCGTGTAGCGGCTCGAACTGTGTGCGTTCGAGCGGAAAGCAATGCCCAGGAGAGGACTTGAACCTCCACCCTGTTTCCAGGACTACCACCTCAAGGTAGCGCGTCTGCCAATTCCGCCACCTGGGCATGAGGCCCGCCGACCGATCGCTCGGGCAGTGGGGCGGAAGTATACGCCCACTCGGGCAGGAATCGAGTCCACTTAGCAAGCCATGTCAATGCCGGCAACCTAGAGTCCCAGACACAGGCCGTTCGAGCGGCCCAAAGGGAGTTGAGACCATGAGTGCAGCCGGGGTCAGCCTCGACCAGATCATCGCCATCGCCAAGGACCGGGCCGAGCAGGCCAAGGTCTTCGACAGCGTTCAGATCCAGGACGGCTGCCTTGTCTGTCAGGCTCAGGGCTCGGCCGAGCCGGCCCACTACAGGCTGACGCCGCTGGATGGCGAGCTTATCGTCTCGCTGGATATGGCCGACCGCTGGCAGAGCGAATCGATCGAATCGACCCTCATGCACACGGGCGACAAGCTCGAGGAGTTGCTCGACGAGGAGCTCGCCGAGCTTGGGTATGAGGGCGATGAGCCGACGTACCGCCACTTCCGGAGCGACGCGATGCTCTTCGTCTTCGAGACAACCGTCCCGCTGGCGGGACTGGATACCGCAGCAGCGGGGGAGCGGGCGGCTCAATTCCTTCTCGGATACGAGGCGTGCTTCCGGCAAATGGGCGACATGGACGCAGACGGCGACGAAGACTGATACATTTCTTGTATCACACGGATTTCTTTCACTGACTGGGGCGATCGATGCGGGTGCTGATGCTTGGCTGGGAGTTCCCGCCCTTTATCGCTGGTGGACTCGGGACCGCGTGCAACGGGCTGACGCGCGCTCTCGACCGACTCGGGCATGAGATCCTCTTCGTCCTGCCCCGATCGGCCGACGGCATGGCCAGCGAGCGTGTCCGCATCGTCGGGCCAAACGCCATCACCGAAACCGTTGCCAAGGCATCCGCCCAGCGCAGCCAGTTCATGGAAATCTCATCGGACCCGGAGGCAGCCAAGCCCATCGTCGATCCGTCGGGAGTCCCGGTTCCACCCAGCACGCCCATCACACCCGGATCCGCGCCAGGCTTTCGTCACACGCGTTTCGTCGCGGTGCCATCGGGCACGACGAGCCCGTACGAGAATTTCGA
>Ga0070726_10003908_pt1 | contig 12218 bp, 4 predicted proteins | sample tdAd471_FD_67275 | JGI IMG/M metagenome (GOLD analysis project Ga0070726, IMG submission 67275) | Marine sediment microbial communities from the Atlantic coast under amendment with organic carbon and nitrate - tdAd47.1 | ecosystem: Environmental > Aquatic > Marine > Coastal > Sediment | place...
AGGACGAGCGCGACCGGCTGCAGCGCAGTCTCGGACGCGAGCTCACCGACGCCATGCTCGCGCGCGAGGCCAGCGCCCAGGAGCTGCGCGAGCTCTCCGAGAACATGAGCGAGATCGCGCGCGCCCTCGACGAGGGAGACGGGCTGCTGTTGATCGGGCGCAGCTTGTTCGCGACCTCCGCCGAAACCCGGGACCCCCGCGTGTACCGTCTGGCGCAGGCCGCCCTCGTGCGGGCCTACCGGCTGGGCCAGGACTCCGCGCTCTACACCCTCGCCAACCTCGTGCACTACGACCCCGAGCTGACCGACGTCGAGCGGTGGGGCGTCAGGCAGGCGCTGCTCGAGCGGGCGGCCGAGCGCGGCTCGGTGGGCGCGATCGCGAACCTGGCCAGCCGGGCCTACCTCCTGGGGCGCGGACCGTCGGGGCTCGAGGTCGCGGACCCGGCGCAGCTCGAGCGGCTGAGGGACCTCCTCGCTCGCCTCGACGACCGCTACGCCGTGGGGACGCGGTTCGCCGAGCTGACGTCAGCCCAAGGGGTGCAGCTGGCGAGCGCGGTCGCCTTCGAGGCGCTGAGCGCTCCCTCCGGAAGCCCAAACGGCATGCAGCACCTCGCCCGGGCCTACGGCCAGCTCCACGACGTCTACCGCGCGGTCGTGCGCGAGCGGGTCGAGCCCATGATCCTCGACGACGCCCGGGTGCTGCTCGCCGAGCTCGAGCGCCGCCTGGGCCTCGCGCCGAGCGACGCAGGGGACCGGGGGCTGGCGACGGCGCGCGCGCGGCTGGCGGAGTTGCTGGAGGAGCTGGAGGAGGACTCGCCGGCGGAGCTGCAGCAGGAGGCGGCCGAGCTGGTGGAGCGCGTCGCCGAGGAGCTCGTCGACGCCGTCCTCGCGGCGGAGCCCGCCGGAGCGGACCTGGAGACGATCCGCAGCCACGAGGCGCTGACGCGGTTCGGTCAGCTGGGCGAGGCCGAGTGCCTCGTGATCGCCGGCAAGACCTACATGCGCAGCGACGCCGAGGGCGAGGCCAAGGCCGAGGCCAATCGCATGGCGCGGCTGTGCTTCGTGGAGGCCGTGAAGCTGGGGTCGGTCGACGCGCTCTACCGGTTGGCGGAGGCCTCGGGCCGCACCCCAGGCTTGAGCCGAGCGGAGCTGATCCTTGTGAAAATGGAGCTCGAGGACCGCGCTGCGCGGAAGGGGTCCTCCCAAGCCCTCGCCGACCTCGCGTCTCGGCTCTACGGGATCGCGCGCAACCAGCCCGCGCGCCGCGAGTGGGCCGAGGCGCGGCTGGTGGAGACCCTCGCGCTGCTGGACGACCGGTTCCACCTCGACGTCCTCGGCCTGGACGGCGACTCCAAGCTCGAGCTGGCGTGCGCGGTGGCCTACGAGGCGACGCATGACCCGCCGGAGGACTCGCTCGAGGACCTGCAGGCCCTCGAGCGCGCGCGGACGCAGATCGTCGAGCTGACGGAGGCTGGGGTCCGCGTGCAGTTCGAGCCCCGCACCCGGCAGCTCGCCACCTCCCAGCTCGCCGCCCTCGAGCGGCGGATCACCGAGGTCCGCGAGCGCCTCGGGCGCTGAGCGGGCCGTGTCCGCGTGGCCGCGGGCGCCGCAGGCTCGCGGTCAGCCGCCCACCGGGAGCAGCACGGCCCAGGGGACGAGCAGCAGCAGGAGCGTGACCCCGAGCGCGGCGACCACGCCTTGGAAACCGCGAGCGGCCGCGCGGCGTTTGCTGCGTTCGCGCTCCTCGGCCTCGATCGAGCCGAACCCGATCGCCTCGCTGCGCCCGAACATGAGGGCGGCGAGGTAGGTCGCGTGGGCAGGGAGCCCGGGCCGCGGCTTGGCGGTCCCCAGCCACAGCGGGCCGCCGAGGAAGACCGCCGCAGCCAGCGCGAGGAGCAGCAGCACCCGCGGGAGCGGCGGGCGGTCGAGCACCTGGGTCAGGAGCAGCGCGAGGGCGAGGGAGATCGCGCCGAGCACGCCGAGGGCCGTGAGCAGGGTCCGCCGCGAGGCCGGGGTCATGTCGTCGAGGAGCAGCCCGCCCACGCGGCCGAACCACAGCCCGATCAGGCCGAAGGCGAACAGCGCCACCGGGGAAGGGAAGCCGCCGAGGCCCAGCGGGTCGAAGGTGGGGTAGACCAGGTTCCCGACCAGCGCGGCCCCGACCGCGCCGAGCAGGCTCGACAGGCGCAGGCACACCGCGCCCAGCCCGCCGGCCTCTACGCTGAGCCCCGCCAGCGCGCGGCCCCCGAGCAGACCCAGCCCGCCGAACAGCAGGCTGGGGGGCAGGAGCTGCGGCGGGAGGGAGAGCTCGAACACGAGCTGCATGCCGTGGAACCAGCCGAAGAGCGCGCCGGCCACGACGCCGAGCCAGAGCGCGGGGTGACGGAGTGCGCGCGCCCAGGTCAGCTCGGCGAGCCGGTCCTCGCCCGCCGCGCGGTGTTCGATCCGCTGGGCGTCTCCCAGGAGCGCGGCGTGGAGGGCCGCGGCCGACGCGGGGGTCTCCGGTGGCTGCGCCGGGGGCTGCGCGCGGGCGGCGGCGACCTCGGCCACGGACTTCAGCGCCAGCCCGGGTACCGCGGGCCAGAGCACCTGGCCCGCGCGATCGATCACGCCGTAGTTCCCGTTGAGGAACGGGTCCTTGCCGGCGTTGGCCACGATCGCCTTCAGCAGCGGGTTGTCGCTGGCCGCGGCCTCGGCCTGCAGCGCGGCGTCGGGCTCGGGCGCCCGGACGAGCTCGACGTCGCGGAACGAGACCCGCGCCCGGCCCTCGGCGAAGTCGGTCGCCGCCGCGAGCTGGGGCGCGATCACCCACTCGCCCTGGGGGTCGATATAGCCCCAGCCCCAGCCTTCGTTCGCGCGGGCCAGCCCGTCGGCGAAGGGCCCGACGTCGCTGAAGCGCGGCGCGATCGCGAAGGTCCCCTGGGGATCCAGGTAGCCCCAGCGCCCGTCCGGGGGACGCACCGCGGCCAGCCCTTCGCTGAACGACCTGGCGCTGCGAAACACCGGCGGGATCGCGACCTCGCCCTGCAGGTCGAGGTAGCCCCAGGCGTCGGCGCGCGGGTCGAGGACCGCGATCCGCCCTCCGCGGGCGCAGTCCGCCGAGCCGTACGGACCCGGGATCACGACCTCGCCCTGGCGGTCGACGTAGGACCAGCCCGACTGCCCGGGGAGCGAGGCGCGGGCCACGCCCTCGTGGAACGAGTCGGCCACGTCGAAGCGAAACGGGATCGCCTCGGCCCCGCTGCGGTCGATCCAGCCGTACTGAGTCTCGCCCTTGCGCACGCTGGCGAGCCCCTCGCGGAACGGGTCGGCGCGCTCGTAGGTTGGCTCGACGACCCACTCGCCCTGGGTGTCGACGTAGCCCCAGCGGCCGCGGACCTGGACCTGGGCCAGGCCCTCGCTGAACGGGCCGGAGTAGGGGCCGAAGGGGACCCGGCCCGGCTCGATCGCCCAGGCTCCGTCTTCGTCGATCGTCCCCAGGGGTTCACCCGGGAGCCCAGCGAGGGCGAGCCCCTCGGCGAAGGGCTTCAGCGTGGCGAAGCGCGGCTCCACGACCACCGCCCCCGTCTCGTCGATCAGCCCCCAGAGGGTGCCCGCAGGTCGAATCGGAATCCGCACCCGGGGACTATACGAGGGCGACTCCAGAATCTGGGCGCGCGCGTTCGCGCTCCACTACGCTGGAGGCGTGGAGCAGATCGGCCCTTACCGGACCCAGGAGGAGCTCGGGCGCGGCGGCATGGGCGTCGTCTACCGCGCGCGAGGCCCCATGGGCGAGACCGTGGCGCTCAAGGTCATGCTCCCCGGGCGCGGGGCGTCGGACCGCGCGCGCAAGCGCTTCGAGCTCGAGGTCGAGGCGCTGACTCGCCTGCGCCACCCGGGGATCGTGCCCTTCCTCGCCTGCGGCCAGCACGAGGGCACCCCCTGGGTCGCGCTGGAGTATGTCGAGGGCGAGACCCTCACCGCGCGGCTGCGCCGCGGCCCGCCCGCGGTCGCGGAGGCGATCGAGTGGGGGCGGCAGCTCGCCGAGGCGTTGGCCCACGTGCACGCGCAGGGGCTTCTGCACCGCGACCTCAAGCCCGACAACGTGCTCCTCCGCGACGGGCAGGCCCTGCTCACCGACTTCGGCCTCGCGTTGGACACCGCGGACGAGGGCTCGCGCCTGACCCAGACCGGCGTGCACGTGGGGACCCCCGGGTTCTGGGCGCCGGAGCAAGGGCGCGGCGACGTCCGCGCCCACGCGACCTGGACGGACGTCTACGGGCTCGGCGCTGTGCTCTACGCTTGCCTCACCGGCTACCCGCCGGTGCGCGGGCAGACGCTGCAGGCGTGCATGGCCTCGGGGCAGTTCGAGCAGATCGTGCCGCCCGCCGCCGAGCGGGCGCAGATCCCCGAGTGGCTGAGCGCGGTGGTCATGCGCTGCCTGAGCTTCGACCCCAGCCGGCGGCCGAGCCTGGGCGCGGTGGCGCGGAGCCTGCGTCAGGCGCGCGACCTCACTGCGGAGAACGGGGCTCGGTTGGCGAAGGTCGCGGGGGCGTTGGCGCTGCTGGCGGCGGTGAGCGTGGTCACGGCGCTGACGGTGATCTCGCGCAGCTGGGCGGGCGGCGACCCCGGGGTCGCCGCCGTCGACTCCGGAGACGCCGCCGACGCCGAGCCGGCGCTGCCCCAGCTCCCGCGCTGCTTCGCCCTCAGCGGCAAGCCCTCGGCCGAGCTCGACGCGGCGCTCGCGCTCTACGAGCCCTGGTGCTTCACGCCGACCGCCGAAGGGCTCGAGCTGCGGGCGCAGGGGGCGGCGCGCCCGGAGCTGCTGGTGCCGCTGACCGTCCGCGAGGGGGCGTCGTGGTCGCTGCGCACGCGGCTCTCTGGGATCCAGCTCGTGACCACCGGCTACGTGGGCGCCTGGCTGGCCTCGTTCCCCAACGTGGAGGCCGAGGGCGCCGAGGAGATCCCCTGGCGCGCGATCGGCTGGCGGCTCGCGCTCGACGGCTCGTTCCACCCCCAACTGCGGGTGCCCGACGCACCGCTGTATGCCGAGCGGGTGCAGGAGCAGACGCTGGCCCTCGACGTCGACCCTCGCGAGCCGTTGACGATCGACCTGCGCTGGGACCCGCCGCGGCTGCGGGTCGAGGTCTCCAGCCGCGGGGTGCAGCTGGCCGAGCACGAGCAGACCCTCGACCCCCAGCTCGTCCCCAGCGGCCCCGCGGTGTTGCGCGTGGGGCGGCTGAAAGCCCGGACCCTGCCGTCGCTGGGCACCGCGCACGGCGACTGGGAGGGCGGGCGTGTCGCCGTGCGCTTCGACGAGCTGAGCCTGCGCGGGGAGGGCCTGGAGCTCGACCCCGCGCGCCTGCAGCAGCTGCGCTACCTCGAGGGTCAGCTCGGCTGGTGGTTCGCCAGCGGGCTCGATCCGCTGGGGCTGCGCCAGGCGATCGACGACCTCAAGCGCGCCAGCCTCCGCCGGCCGCGCTCGGCGCGCCTGCTGCCCTACCTCCTCGCCTGGCTCAGCCTGCGCGAGGGCGACGTGGACGAGGCGGTGCGACAGCTCAGCGGTCTGCTCGCGCTCAGCCAGGGCTACTACCCCGAGCCCGTGCGCTGGACCGACGTCTTCCACTGGGTGCGCAACCGGGTGCAGGCCGACCTGCCGCTCTACCCGCGGGAGCTGCGCGCGCGGCTGCACGAGGTGCTGCCCCCCGAGCGCTCGCTGCGGGACGCGCTGGAGGTCGCCTTCAACCCTCCTCCCGACGATCAGCTCGACCGTAGCCGCTACGGCTCGCGCGGTCACGCCAGCGACTGCGCCTGGCTCGAGGTCGCCCTGCGCATGCTCGCCGAGCCCCTCGACGGCGTGACGCCCCCCGCCGCCGAGGCGCTGTATCAGACCGGGCTCTACGAGGACCTCGACCCGATCCTCGCAGACGCCTCGCCCCCGACCGACGAGTACGGCGCGCGCTGGCGGGGGTGGTACGCGTTCCACCGGCAGCGCTACCGCAGGGCCCTCGAGCTGTGGGAGCACGTCGAGCCCTACCCCGCCCTCGAGCGCGCGCGGGGGACCGCGCGCCGCTGGGCGAAGTAGGCGCGGCGCGCTCTGCCTAGCGCTCGAGCGCGCGCAGCAGCTTCTCGCGCAGGCTGAGGATCGTCGCCGCGACCTCGGGAGGGGGGTCGAGCTCGAGGGCGCGGTCGCAGTCGGCGAGGGCCTCGCGCAGGAGCCCGAGCTCGAAGCGCACCGCGGCCCGCGCGTAGTGGAGCTTTGCCTGGCCGGGCTCGAGCTCGAGCGCGCGGGTGAAGGCCTCCTCGGCGTCCCGCTTCTGCCCCTGGGCGAGGAGGACCGCGGCGAGGTTGCCCCAGGCGCCGGTCTGGTCGGGCTTGCGCGAGAGGGACTCACGGTAGGCCGCCTCGGCCTCGGCGTAGTCCCCGAGGTTGGCGTGGGCTTTACCCTTGTTGTTCCACACGTGGGTGCTGCCGGGGTAGCGCTCGAGGGACTCGTCGTAGTCGGCGAGGGCCTCGCGGTGGCGGCCGAGCTGGTGCTTGCACACCCCGCGCGCGTTCCACCAGGCGGGGTTCTGCCGGTCGATCCCGATCGCGCGGTCGAGGTCGGTGATCGCCTCCTCCAGCTGCCCGAGGGCCATGCGCGTCGTCCCGCGTTGCCCCCAGTCGAGGGAGCCGCCGGGGTCGAGCTCGAGTACGCGGTCGAGGTCGGCCAGCGCCTCCCGGTGCCGGCCGAGGTCGATCAGGTTCTTGGCGCGCCCGCGGTAGGAGGCGACGGAGCTGGGGTCGAGCTCGAGGGCGCGGCTGAGGTCGGCGACCGCCTCCTCGTGTCGGCCGAGGGTGCCGCGGGCCGTGCCTCGCGCGCCCAGGGCGCGCGGGTTGTCGGGGTCGAGCTCGAGGGCGCGGCTGAAGTCGGCGATCGCCTCCTCCAGCCGACCCAGCGCCATGTAACAGCGCGCGCGGTTCACCCAGCCGCCGGCCACGTCGGGGTCGAGCTCCACGTAGCGGGTGAAGTCCGCCGCCGCGGGCTCCCAGCGCCCGAGGTCTGCGTAGCTCGCGCCGCGTTCGACGTAGGCCTCGCTCATGTCGGGCTCGAGCTCGAGGGCGCGGGTGAAGTCGGCGATCGCCTCCTCGTGGAGCCCCAGGCCGGCCCGTGCCTGCCCGCGCCCCAGCAGGAGGCGGGAGTTGTCGGGGAAGAGCAGCGCGGCGCGCTCGAACTCCACCAGCGCGCCCCTGAAGTCCTCGGCGTGGAGCTTGGCGACGGCGGAGAGGACGAGCTGCGCGAAGCGAAACTCCTTGGCGCGCTCGCCGGTCGGCTCGCCGGTCGGCTCGCCGGTCGGCTCAGCGGGTGACTCGCTGGGGGTGGGCGGCGGCGGGGGGCCCCACTCCCGCTCCTCCTCCGGGGAGTCGACGGGGTCGACGGCGTCGGGGGGCGCGGGCTCGTCGCCGGCGAGGACCAGGTAGGCGCCGAGGGCCACCAGCACGAAGGCCACCAGCACGCCGGCCGCGGTCATGGCGCCGAGCAAGGGACTCCGCGCGCCCGCGCTCGAGTCGCCGAGCAGCAGCGCGCGCGCCACGTGCTCGGCCGAGGCCGGGCGCTCGTTGGGCTCCCGCGCCAGGCAGCGCATGCAGAGCGCGCTCAGCCACTCGGGGACCTCCGCCCGCAGCTTGCGCGGCGGGGTCACCGCGCGCGCCTGGGCCGCGGCGACGTAGCCCTGCAGCGTCTCGGCCTGCACCGGAGGCCTCCCGGTGAGGCAGGCGTAGAGCACGGCCCCCAGGCCGTAGAGGTCGGTGTGCGGGCCGAAGCGCTGGGTCTGCCCGAGGGCCTGCTCCGGCGCCCAGTAGCCGGGGGTGCCCTGGAAGATCCCGGTCGCCGTGATCCGCGACTGCGAGGCGTGCTCGTCGTCGAGCACGAGCCCGAAGTCGGTGAGCAGCGCCTCGCCGTCGCGGAGGAGCACGTTGGCGGGCTTGAGGTCGCGGTGCAGCACGCCGCAGCCGTGCACGTAGCTCAGCGCCTGGGCCAGCTGCTTGGCGACGCGGATCGCCTCCCACACCGGGAGCGGACCGCGCCGCAGCCGCGCCTCGAGGGACTCGCCTTCGACCAGCTCCAGCGCCAGCCAGGGGCGGCCCTCGTGCTCGCCGCAGTCGAGGATCGAGACCACCGCCGGGTGCCGCAAGCGGGCCAGGGCCTGGACCTCGCGTTGGAATCGCCGGCGCGTGGTCTCGCCGCTCTGCCCCAGGATCTGCTTGAGCGCGACCGGGCGCCCCTCGGAGTCGGCGGCGCGATAGACCACGCCCATGCCCCCGCGGGCGATCTCTCCCAGCACGCGATACGGTCCGACCTGCACCCGCACAGGGTAGCGCCGGCGGGGGGGCTGGGGCTACCGGGGTGGTGGCCGCGTGGGGGCGGGCGGGAAGGGCGGCGGCGGCAGCCGCGGGTGGGTGCCGAAGTAGTGCTTGGCGGGGTCGAACAGGCGGTAGCCGTAGGGCGCCTGGGCGTCGGGGCGCGCGGCGCGCCAGCCGTTCAGGGCGTCGGAGTAGTCCAGGCGCGGGATCCCGCCGCGGAGGGTCGCGGCGTGGAGCCGCGCCGCCCAGTAGGTGCGGAGTTGCCGGCGCGCGGGCGCGCATTGCTCGAGCCAGCCCTCGGCCCGATCGAGGTGGCGGGAGCGCGCGGCCGAGTCGCTGGCGCCGCGGGCCCACTCCAGCTCGAGCAGGCCGTTGACGAACTGGATCCGGTCGCGGGACTGGAGCCCCTGCCCCGTCCCCACGAGGCGGAGGAGGAAGGCGGCGCTGTGCGGCTCTCCCGCGGTGAGGGAGAGCTCGGCCAGGGCCAGGGGGTCGGCCTCCGCGCGGCGGAAGAACGCGCGGGCCGGCTCGAAGTCGGGCCACACCTCGGGCTGGCTGCGCGGGTAGAGCCGCTCGGCCTGGCGCGCGCCGGCCGCGGCCCAGAGCTGGCGCCGCGCCAACCACGGCTGCTCGTCGAGGAGCGGCAGCAGCCCGCGCAGGCGGTCGAGGAGGTCGTCGATCAGCGCGCGGGTGAAGGGCAGGGCGCGAGAGGGGCCGGGGTCGCCGCCGGCGCCGTTGACCCAGTGCTGGCAGCGCTCGAAGAGCAGGCGCAGGCACGTGCAGCGCAGGCGGACGCCGACCTCGGGCAGCGCGAGCAGGATCCGGTCGAGGGCGGCGACGGCCTCCTCGTGGGTCCCGTGGAGCTTGGGCTCGAGGGCCTGGGCCAGCGGCCAGAGGTCAGCGGCGAGGGTCGGGAGCTCCCCGGCCAGGCGGGCGACGACCTCGCCCTCGCGGTCTCGGAGCTCGAGGTAGTGGGCCGTGAGCTCCTCGCGCAGCTCGCCCAGCAGCGCCTCGCGCAGCGGGGCGTGGCGGGTGCCGGCGATCCCGGCGCGGAGGGCCTCGAGCGCGCTGGCGCACGACTGCGCGCGGAGGGCGGTGCGCAGGCGCAGGTCCCACACCGCCTCGGCGAGCGCGCGCAGGTCGGGGTCGGCCGTGACGGGCTCCGCCGCCGCCTGCCGCTCGCGGTGCGCGAGGTAGGCCGTCCACAGCCGGCGGGTGTCGGGGTCGAGGCCGAGGCCGTCGAGGCGCGCGGGCACGGCGCCGGCGACGAGCAAGCGCTCCCCGCGCTCGCGCCAGGCCGCGTCGCGGGGGGTGAGCTCGGCCCAGGCGCACCAGGCGGCGTCGAGCAGCCCCAGCTCCGCGAGGACCTCGGGGGAGACGACGAGGCTCGCGGGCGCTGGTGTGGAGGACGCGGCGCGGCTCCGCACCCACACCGCGGCCGCCAGGACCACGCTGGTCACCGTCGCCAACGCCACCGCCGCGAGCAGCGCGCGCTGGCGAAGCGCCAGTCGATCCGGCGCGTACGCGCGCGCGCGCAGGGAGTCGATCAGCAGCGAGAGCCGCGGCCGCGCCTGGGGGGCGTCGGCCAGGCACTCCGCGAGCAGGCGGTCCAACCAGCGCGGGACCTCGGGGCGGAGGCTGGAGGCCGGCGCCACCGGTTGGTCGAAGTCGCTGTAGAGGGTCGCCATGGAGCCCGGCTGGCGCGGGGGGACCCCGGTCAGGAGGGCGTAGAGCAGGGCGGCCAACCCGTAGACGTCGGCGGGCGGGCCGATCGCGTGCTTCTGCCCGAAGGCCTGCTCCCGCGGCCAGAACCCGGGGGTCCCGAGGAACTGCCCCTGCACCGAGAGGCTGACGGTCTCCGCCTTCTCCGGGCCGACCTGCTTCACGAGGCCGAAGTCGGTGAGCAGCGCGCGGCCCTCCTCGTCGAGGAGCACGTTGGCGGGCTTCACGTCGCGGTGGATCAGCCCGGCGGCGTGCGCCACGGCGAGGCCCTCACCGACCTGGGCGACCCACTCGCAGACCTGCCCCACCGGCTGCGGGCCTTCGCGGTTGAGCCGGTCGCGGAGGGAGTCGCCCGGGATCAGGGGCAGCACCAGGTACGGCTGCCCGGCGTGCTCACCCACGTCGTGCACGGGCACCAGGTGCGGGTGCTGCAGCCGGGCCATGGCGTCGGCCTCGCGCTGCAGCCGGCGGCGCGCGCGCTCGCTGTCGACCTGCAGCAGCTTGAGCACGACCGTGCGCTCGAGCCGCGGGTCCCGCGCGCGGAAGACCACGCCCATGCCGCCCCGGGCCAGCTCGTCCTCGACCTCGTAGGGTCCGATCTTCACACCGCAGGGTAGCCCCGGGTCAGCGCGGAGGCTGCCACTCCCCGGGGAGCCAGCGGTCCCACACCTCGACCTTGCCCTGGCGGGCGCCGACGAGGTAGCGGCCGTCGGGGCCGAGCAGCGAGACGGTGTAGACGGGCAGCGGGTGCGTGTCGCGCAGCGTGTGGGTCTCGAGGTCCCACACCTGCAGCGCGCCCTCCCCGGGAGCCTCGAGCCCCAGCGCGTAGAGCCGGCCTCCGGGTCCGACCTCGAGGGCATACAGCTCGTCGGCGATCGCGGGGTGGCCGACGAAGGCGATCTCCGGGGTGTCTTCGTTCTCCAGGAGCACCCAGCGCGTGAGGCTGAGGTCGGTCTCGATCAGCTGCCCAATGTCGTTGCCGATCAGGAGCCGCTCGTCGGAGATCGGCGTGCAGCACTCGAGGCGCGAGGTCAGCACCCGCTTGGCGACCACGGCGTCGTCGGCGAGGCGCACGACCCGCAGAACGTCCATGCGGTCGTCGGCGGCGTCGCGCCCGACGAAGAGGGCGTGCGTCCCGCTGGGGAGGAGCGTGAGCTTCTTGGGCGAGCGCGCGCCGTAGGGGGTCTCGCCGGTCGCCAGCAGGCCCACGCTGCCGTCGGCGTGCCCGCGGTAGAGCGACCACTGGGTGCGCACGCAGATCAAGAACCGCGGCTCGTCGCGCGCGGGGGAGGCCAGGGTGCGGTAGGACACGCCCAGCTCGTCAAGGGGGGTGCCTTCCGGGTAGGCCTCGCCCTGGCGAGGGATCCGCGCCAGCCAGCTCAGCGCCAGCTTGGCCTTCTCGCGCCGGGTCAGCAGCCAGCACCGCTCTTGGGACGCGGCGGGGGAGGCGAGGGCCACGATCCCCTCGCTGTAGGGCCGCGGGGCGAGGGTGTGGTCGCTCCACGACCAGGCCCACAGCTCGCGCGCCTGGAGGGTCCCCCGGCGGACGAACAACGCCTCGCGGGTATCCACCAGCGAGGGGGTCCCCTCCCCGTCGCAGGGGATCACGTAGCGAGGTTCGGCCCGGCGGCGGGCGTAGAGCGCCTGCTCTACGGTGGCGCGCAGGGGGTCGGCGGGGTGCTCGGCCAGCCAGGCCTCGCCGGCGGCGAGGAAGCCCTGGGCGTCGGGGATCTGCTGCACCTGGGCCCAGTGCTCGGCCGGGGCCTGCGCGTCGGGCTCGGTTGGAGGCGGCGGGGGAACGGGCTCGGGCCCGGGGTCGGGCGCGTCGTCGGGGGAGAGGGCCCACGCGAGCAGCCCGACCCCCAGCGCCGCCCCCAACCCGGCGGCGGCCAGCGCGGCGGGTCGACGCGCGCCGCGGCCTCCGGCGCAGGCGGCGTCGAGGGCCTCGCCCAGGGCCCGGGCGTCGGCGTAGCGCGCGCTGGGCTCCGGGCTCAGGCAGCGCGCGACCACCGCCGCGATCCCCCGCGGCGCGTCGGGGGGCAGCTCGACCTTGCGCAGGCCCTGCTTGATCGCGCCCGCGAGGCCCAGCAAGGACCCGCTCTCGAAGGGCCGCTCGCCGCACACCAGCTCGTGGAGCATGACCCCCAGCGCCCACACGTCGGTGTGCGGGCCGAG
>Ga0070726_10003910_pt1 | contig 12212 bp, 10 predicted proteins | sample tdAd471_FD_67275 | JGI IMG/M metagenome (GOLD analysis project Ga0070726, IMG submission 67275) | Marine sediment microbial communities from the Atlantic coast under amendment with organic carbon and nitrate - tdAd47.1 | ecosystem: Environmental > Aquatic > Marine > Coastal > Sediment | place...
CCTGGGGCTGCTATTCTGTACCAAACGGACCGCTATGGGTTCGGTGGGTCACCGGGGGCACATCCACATCCGTAAAAATCAATACGAGGCCGACATCACCGTGGAACCCGTGGACGGCGCTTGGAAGATCACCAGCCTGGAATTGCCGGAAGAAAAACGTATCGACTCATATGCGAAACCAAAAATGTAAAAAATCAGCCACGGACACACGCAGATTTGTGGGGACGCAATCAAAATTTTCTATTCTTGTGATTGTTTTTCTATCGTGTTTTTTTATCTTAAATTCAGGCGGCCGTTCCCTGGCAGACTCCCCGCAAACCAAAAGCATGGATTCCTATTACAAAACATTGTCTGAAAGCGTCGAAAAAGGAGTGAGGGGGCCCATTGGAAATTGGCACTACTATTGGAAGGACGGCTCTTTTAGTATCGACAGCCGCGAGGAAAACATAAAGTTTAGGATCAACGGACAAATCTTAGTCGATGGTGGTGATATTGATGCCGATGATGAACTCCAAAACGCTTTTTCTGATCTGGACGGCAGCAACATAATTTTTCGCAAATTGACCGTTTCTACATATGGAAATATCTATAATACCTTTGATTTTAAAATTGGAATCGATTTTGCCAATGTAAGAGATATTCAGGACGTCTGGATTCGCTATCTCAAAAACCCCTTTCTTGAAAAAGTCAAAATCGGCAACATGAAAGAACCGTTCTCGCTGGAATATCTCACCAGCATCACCCGGACCACCTTTATGGAAAGGGCATTGCCCGTTGTAGCTTTTGGTAGCGGTATTAAGTATAATGGAATAAATGTGGGGTCGGGGAGTTTTTATTGTAAAAAGATATATATCAGGGGAATGGATAATCTTTTTTAAAACAGGTGAAGCTGTTACTTTCTTACCGATTTTGCCCAAAAAGTATAGCTCAGGACATGGGATGGGTAGACTTTGTACCGGGTGACGGAAGCCAGGGCTTTCCCAAGAATACGGGTGGGTGCCGAGTTATTTGATACGGAAAAGGGCACTGCATTCATGCTGCACGGCAACATCGAGTTGTACGTTGTTGGGGTTTAGGGCTTTACCGACTTCATCGACGGCTTTTTGGGGCGTATTGTTCGTTTCGCTAAGATGGGCCAGAATGACATGCTTCAACCGGTCGTGTTGAATTTCATTGAGGAGTTGTTTCGATGCCGCGTTGGACAGATGACCGGTTCTGCTTTTTACTCGCTGTTTGACCGACCACGGATAGGGACCGTTGATGAGCATGTCTTCGTCATGGTTGGCTTCAAGGATCAATAGATCGCACCTTTTAAGATGTTCTTTGACCATAGCCGTTACGATGCCAAGGTCGGTTGCAATTCCGATGGTTGTTCCGTTCTGATTTAGGGTAAACCCCACCGGATCTTCTGCATCGTGGGATATGGAAAAAGGATGTATTGCCAGATCATTGATCAGAAAAGTCGAACCACACGCAAAGTTTTTGACGTCATGGACCTTTCCGATCTGTGGAAAGGCGGCGCCTTGTGTTTTTGAGTTGATATATACCGGTAGATTAAAACGCCGCGAAAGAACACCGACACCCTGGATATGGTCCGTATGCTCATGGGATACGAGAATGGCATCGAGATCTTTCGGGGAAAGTCCTTTGGACTTTAAGCGCCGTTCAATTTCGATTCCTGAAAGGCCTGCATCGATCAGTATGGAGGTGGAACCGCTGGAAACAAAAGTGGCGTTTCCCCTGCTTCCGCTGGCCAGTATGCATACGGCAAGGTTGTAATCAGGTGCTGCTTGATAGGGTTCAGAGAATGGAGATTTTTTCATGTTAACGCCCGGTATGCCCGAACCCGCCGGTATTTCTGTCGGTTTCATCGAGTTGTTCCACAACCTTTAATTTTGCCTGATAAACCCTTTTAACCACCATCTGGGCAATCCGGTCTCCCCGGTGAATCACATATTCTTTTTCTCCAAGATTTACCACCGCAATCTTTATCTCTCCGCGATAGTCGGCATCTATGGTTCCGGGGGAATTAATGATCGATATTCCGTGATTTACCGCCAGTCCGCTCCTGGGACGGATCTGAATTTCAAACCCTTCTGGAATAGCGACGGCGAAACCGGTGGGTATCAAAGCAATCGCCCCTTTTTCCAGTATAAAATCCGTTTCTATTGCAGCACATATGTCCATCCCGGCGGCCCTGGGCGTCATGTAGCAGGGCAGGGGCATATCTGCATCCGAGTCAGGTCTTAAACGAAGAAATTTGATGGCGGGGGGCGGGGGCGTGTTCATAAATCAGAGGGTCCCAGCATATCATCGAATTCATCTTTATCGGTTACCGGTCCCAACAGGGTCAGTGCAAATCGATGGGCCGGGAAAAGAGTTTCAGCCAGATTGCAGATATCATCTTCGGTCACCGCTTCGATTTTATTAACAACCTCTTCCAGAGGGATATAACGTCCGTAGTGCGTCTCGTTCTGTGCCATTCGAACCATCTGATTGTCGTTACTTTCCGATGCAAGCATGAGGTTGCCCTTTGTGAATTCCTTTGCATAACGCAGCTCGTCCGGATCGATCCGCACTTTTTTAATCTTAAATATTTCTTTGAGGATCAGTTCAACGGATTTAAAAGCATTGTCAGGATGGACGCCTGCATAGACCCCGAACATACCGGTATCGACATAAGATGATATAAAAGAGTAGACAGCGTAAGCAAATCCTCTTTTCTCCCGGATTTCTTGGAACAGCCTGGAACTCATGTTGCCGCCCAGGATCGTGTTCAAAAGGGAATATTCATATTTTCTCGGATCGGTTATGGACATCCCTTTTGTTCCCAAACAGATATGAACCTGTTCCAGATCTTTGTAGTGAACATCGACCTGGCAGCGTCCGTCAGATGTCATTCGATCGGGGAAACCGTTGCCTGGACGAATCGATTCAAAAACCGGTCCGGCAATATCGACCAAGTGGTTGTGCTCCAGGTTTCCTGCAGCTGAAATGATAATACGTTCAGGCTGATAGAAGCGGCTGAAAAACCCTTTAAGGGCATCTGAATCAAAATTTCTTATGTTTTCACGATTGCCGAGAACCGAGCGGCCCAAAGAATTTTTACCCCAGAAATTAATTCCGGAAAGAAAGTGAATATAGTCATCCGGGCTGTCTTCCATCATTCCGATTTCCTGAAGAATGACCGCTCGCTCATTTTCGACCTCTTTTTCATTGAACACAGAGTTTAAAAAGATATCTGAAAGGATGTCGACCATGATGTCCAGATGCGTGTCCATGACTTTTGCATGGTAGCAGGTATTTTCAGCACTGGTAAAAGCGTTGGTCTGACCTCCGATGGAATCAAACGCTTTGGCAATCTGATAGGCGGTTCTTCGTTGGGTCCCTTTAAAAATCATATGTTCGATAAAATGGGAAAGGCCGCTTTCTTCAGGCGATTCTTCACGGGCACCGACATTCACCCATACGCCCATGGATACCGAATGAAAATGCGGCATATTTTGGGATACAATTTTGATGCCGTTATTGAGGGTGGTTTTATGAATTTCACGACGCATTTTATTTGGCCTGTTTTTCTTCTTCCAGAGCGGCTTTGTAGCTCAGCCGGATTTTTCCATCTCTGCTGATCTCGAGAACCTTGACTTTAATTTGGTCTCCCTCCTTAACAATATCCGTCACCTTGTTTACGCGCTGCGCGGCAAGTTGTGAGATATGTACAAGACCGTCAACGTTGGGGAGTATCTGGACAAAGGCCCCAAAGTCCATGATTTTTACAACGGTGCCGTCGTAAATCTTCCCAACTTCAGGCTCAATTATAATTTCATTGATCATCTTTAAAGCGGCGTCTCCTTCTTCTTGGGATAAAGCGGCAATTTTGACCAGGCCCAAATCATCTATTTCAACTTTTGTATTGGTTTCAGTTTGAATGGCTCTAATGATTTTACCACCCGGTCCGATGATTTCGCGAATCTTATCGGGATTAATCTTGATGGTAATTATTTTAGGCGCATACTGAGAAATTTCTTCACGAGGTACATCAATGGCTTCTATCATTTTTTCAAGGATAAAAAGCCGGCCGACACGGGCCTGTTCAAGGGCTTTTTCCATGATATCTCTGGTGAGTTCAAGGATTTTGATATCCATCTGGAGCGCAGTTATGCCTTCGCTTGTGCCGGCAACTTTAAAATCCATATCACCCGAGTGATCTTCATCTCCAAGAATATCAGACAGGATAACGATATCGTCTCCTTCCTTTACGAGTCCCATTGCAATGCCGGATACCGGCGCCTTGATGGGAACACCGCCGTCCATGAGCGCCATGATGCCCGAACATACGGTACCCATGGACGAAGAACCGTTGGATTCCAAAACCTCCGAGACAAGGCGGATGGTATAATCGAAATCTTCCTTGTCCGGCAGAACTTTTTCTATGGCCCGAGTGGACAGTCCGCCATGACCGATATCTCTCCGGCTCGGTCCCCCAATGCGCCTCACTTCTCCAACCGAAAATGGCGGAAAATTGTAATGGAGCATAAAAGGCCTGAGTTCTTCTCCGATTAAGGTTTCCACCCGCTGCTCGTCCCGACCCGATCCAAGGGTCAGCACGCTGAGCACCTGGGTTTCTCCCCGCGTAAAGAGGGCACTGCCGTGGGGCCTGTTTAATATGCCGATTTCACAGTCAATGGGTCTTATTTCATCGAATTTTCTGTTATCGATACGGCGTCTTTCTTCAAGGACTATGTTCCTGCTAAATTTTTTCAGGAGGTCGTTTAATATGTCATTTACTTGGTCCCTCCGATCCGCGTACGCTTCTCCCAACTTTTCGAATATATCCGATTTGGCGGCGCGAAGCGCAGCAACGCGTTTAACTTTACCGGATGTCGTCAGGGCTTCATATATCCTCGAAGATCCTTTTTCCTCAACTATTTTGACAAGTTCTGAATCTTTTTCAGGCGGTGTAAAGGGCCGTTTCGGCACCCCGTGGGTTTCCTTGAGTTTCACCTGCATATCTATAATCGGCTGCATCGCTTGGTGGCCGAAAAAGATGGCTTCCAGCATGTCTGACTCATTCACAATATTACCACCGCCTTCTACCATAACGACACCGCTTTTTGACCCGGCAACGATGATGTTGATGTCAGAATTTTCGTATTGGTCGACGGTGGGGTTGACGATCAGTTGACCGTCTATCCGACCGACACGTACACATGCAATCGGTCCTGCAAACGGAATGTCTGATATTTCAAGTGCGGCAGACGCGCCGATCATTGCCAGAATGTCGGGATCGTTTTCCTTGTCCATGGACAGTACCGTTGCAATAATTTGAGTTTCACTGCGATACGCTTTGGGGAAGAGCGGCCGGATGGGTCGGTCGATGAGACGGGCGGTCAGGGTCTCTTTTTCACTGGGTCTGCCGATTTCACGCCTGAAATAATTCCCGGGAATGCGGCCCGCCGCATAACCCTTTTCCTGATATTCGACGGTAAGGGGTAAAAAACTCATCGGGCGTTCTTCGTAAGAAGATACGGCAGCCACAAGTACCATGGTGTCTCCATATCGAACCACAATCGAACCCGAAGCCTGTTTGGCAAGTTTGCCGGTCTCGATGCTCAGAGTTTTGCCTCCGATTTCTGCTTTAAATAAAGTTTCCATAAATGTCTCCTAAAAGCCAAACAGCTTCAAATCTATGACCGTACAGAAATCTGAGCCTTTTCTTTCCGCGGGAAAAGACTACAAATTTTTAGCACGGATTTCTCATGAGTTCTACGTGTTCATTTTCAAGGCATCGTAAAATTCTTCACGAAAAATTTTCGTTCCTTCGATTGCCGATGGCAGGGTTAATTGAACTTGTGCCGTTATAAAGGTAAAGTTCTTTGATACTATCTTGTGCTTGATTGAAAATACAGGAATCTGCCAACCTGAAACATTTATCGACTGCTGTTGAGATATTCCGGTATATAATATGATTTATCTTCTTATCCCCAGGTTCTCGATGATGGTACGGTATCGTTTTACATCTTTATTTTTTACGTAGTTTAAGAGCCTGCGCCTTCTGCCGACGAGAATCAAGAGCCCCCTCCGGGAGTGATGATCTTTTTTGTGAACCTTTAAGTGCTCTGTAAGGTAAGAAATCCGATGCGTCAGCAGCCCGACCTGTACTTCGGGGGAGCCGGTATCATCTTCGTGCAGTTTGAACTGCTCAATCAAATCCTTTTTCTCTTTAGATGTCAAAACCAATTTATTTTGCCTCCTCTTTTATGGTTATGGTTTTTTTAATGTTGTTTTCGCTCATTGGGCGTTGAATACGCAGCAATACTTGTATCTATTCTTGTCTTTCGCATATTTCAGTACGGCAATAAGGTCATTGTTTGTATCGAGGATCTTGATAAAACTTTCCGGAATATCTATGGCTTCATGCCTTAAATCATCTTTTGTCAGGATGTTGCCGTGCATTATTTTTTTTTCTAAAACCGTGTCGGCAATATGTGCCGGCATGCCCCTCAGCGCGTTTGACATCCGTATTATCCGGTCGAATGATTTCCCGGATACGGCCAGATCCTCGAGTTCTTGTAATGTTGCCGCCTCCGATAGAGTAAATCCGCTGCTTTCGATCCGCTTTAATTCTTTAAGGTGGCCCCCGCACCCAAGAAATGTGCCGATGTCTGCACCGAGTGTTCTAATGTATGTTCCAGCCGAGCAGGCGACTTCGAAACGTATGAGCGGCACCTTAATTTCAAGTATTTTAATGTATAGTATAGAAACACGTCTTGCCGGTTTCTGTACAGGCCTGTTGCTGCGGGCAAGCTTATAGAGCGGAATCCCTTTAAATTTTAGGGCCGAATAAACCGGTGGAAATTGCTCTATGGTTCCCTCAAACCGCTCAAATGCCGACCGTATTGCTTTTTCGGAAAAATTAATATCATCACACGTGGCCGTGATATTTCCGGTGGAATCCTGTGTATCTGTTTCAATGCCGAGGCGAAGAACAGCCTCGTATTTTTTTTTGCCGTGCAGAAAAAAACCGGAAAGCTTTGTGGCACGGTTGATACAACACACCAGAACACCGGTCGCAAAAGGGTCGAGTGTACCGGTGTGTCCTGCTTTTCTTGCGCCGAGCAACTTCTTGACACGGGCCACAACTTTAGCGGAGCTCATATCTGCAGGTTTATCAACAACAAAAACCCCGCTTAATTCTCGGTGCATATCTCCAGCCCAATCCCGTGAGAAAAACGGGCGAAAACCCGCGTGCCTTTTAATTTAATGATATAAAAATTTCCTTTTTTTAAGCCCCGTTTTAAACGAAACGTCCTATAGCAACGGGAAGCGACGGTACAATTAAAAAACCTTCCCAAATCGTTTGCTCGGGTTTTAAATCAAATTTCATCCGCCAAACGTATAATTTGTGATTTAATATCGGGAAGTGTCGATTCAATGCTAAACCCGGCAGCAGTGGAATGGCCGCCCCCGCCGAACGAAGATGCGATAACCGCAACATCGATGGTTCCATCGGAACGGAGGCTGACATGAAACCGATTGGAATTTTTTGATTTTTCTATACCGGTCCGGTTCTCCTGTATGAGTGCTGCGACTTTAACATCCTTTATGCGTTTTGCATAATTAATAAGACCGTCCACATCTTCAGGCTGCGTATGAGTTTCGTCAAACATCTCCTGGGTCAGTGTCATGATCGACAGTTTTCCGTTTTTTGAAATTTCAATGGAGTCAAGGGCTAGATTCAAAAGCTTTATGCGACTCAGTGAATATGCTCCGTATACATGCTGGGCGATGTCGTACGGATCGACGCCCAATTCCACCATTTCTTGGCTGATTGCAAACGCCGTTCTGTTTGTATTCGAAAACCGAAATGAACCGGTATCCGCAAGAATGCCGGTATATATTGAAGTGGCAATTGCTCTATCGATGGGGATGTCCATCTGTTTTATCAGTTTGTATATGATTTCCGCCGTGGCACATGCAGATGTGTCGATGAGTTGAAGATGGCCGAAACCGGTGTTTGTGATATGGTGATCGATGTTGGCAATGACCGGTATCCCACTGACCGCGGAAACAGCCGTTCCGATCCGTTGCAGGTTTCCGCAATCAAGGATAACGGCCAGGTCGTAGTCAGGGCTGTTTATGTGATGTTCGACACGATGAACTTCCGGAAGAAAACGGTACACAGCCGGTATGGGGCTTTCACAGTATAACGTCGTTTTTTTATTCAGTGCGTTCAGAGAAAGCCCCATGGCCATGAGAGATCCGATGGCATCGCCGTCAGGGTTCATGTGAGTCGCAACTAAAATATGGCTACTTTTCTTTACGTGACGTATGATTAAATCCATTATCCGCTTTGACGTCCTTCAGAATTTTATCGATATGTGATCCGTAATCAAAGGATTCATCGTAAAAAAATCTAAGCTCCGGCATATAACGTAATCCCAGCTGACCGGCCAGCGTACGCTTTACATATCCAATGGCGCTTTTAAATCCTTCAACCGCTTCTTCGGCATTTTTTTTATTGCCGGTTGTCGTGAAGTAGATCCGAGCAATCCTTAAATCTCGTGACATCTTTACGTCTGTAATGGTCGCGGATTCAAGACGAGGATCTTTAATTCTTTTGAGCAAGACATCAGACAGTACTTTATGTATTTGACCGCAAACTCTGTCAGATCGTGCAAATGGTTTCATAAATTGATAATTTCCATTTCACTGTCGATGACCTCCGCCAGATTCAGATCATCCACCAGATTGAAAATTTTGTCTATTTTCGAGTTGATGACCCCTCGATTATTTCCCACCATGGCAAATCCTATTACAGCCCTTTGGTGGATATCGTTTGATCCAACTTCTGCCACCGAAACATTAAAATGATTGCGCAATTGACCGATAATCGATTTTACAACCTTGCGCTTACCTTTTAAAGAGCGGCAGTCATGCAGTCTAAATGTGATGATCCCTAAGCCTGCTACCATAATACGCTCACTGTCATCGGAAACGTTTGACACTTTTTCTGGATTGTTCATTACGTCCAATCCGGAGCCACCGAAGCCAAAAATCACAAAATTTATAAACAAGCTCTATAGCGGCATCTATCCAAAGTTAGTTGCGGAGCAGGGCCCTATGCCCATGGGACGCTATTCGAGTTCAGGCCTAATCTCTTCCAAGTAGTAGCATTCGATGACATCGCCAATTTTGATATCATTGTAATTTTTAATTCCGATTCCGCATTCATAGCCGCTTTGTACTTCTTTGGCGTCGTCTTTGAAATGCCGAAGGGAAGAAACCTTGCCTTCATAAGAAACCACCCAATCTCTCAGGATGCGCGCGAGCTGTCCCCGCTCAATTTTGCCATCGGTTACATAGCAGCCTGCGATGGTTCCGATTTTGGGGATGTGGAATACTTCCCGCACTTCAGCTCTGCCCAGGGTCCTTTCTTCAAAGGTAGACGCCATCATGCCGACGATGGCGTTCTTGATGTCTTTGATGACATTGTAAATGATGTTATAAAATCGTATGTCAACATTTTCTTCACTGGCCAGCGTCTGGATTTTTGAACTCGGACGGACGTTGAAACCGATAATGATGGCATCGGAAACCGTGGCAAGTGAAATATCCGATTCATTCAGGGCGCCGGTGGCTGAGTGGATCACATTGATTCGGACTTCCTCGTTGGAAAGTTTTGTCAATGCATCGGTAATGGCCTCGATGGAACCGTGAACGTCGGCCTTTATGATGAGGTTCAGGGCTTTGACTTCATTTTCCTGCATCTGTTCATAAAGTTTTTCCAGGCTTAATCTGCTGGATTTGGCCAGTTCTTTTGATCGCTGCTTCTGAACTCGATGGGCACTCACCTGCTTTGCATCTTTCTCGTCTGCCAGGGCAATCAGTTCATCTCCGGCGTTGGGAACACCGGAAAGACCGATGATTTCCACCGGCATTGACGGACCGGCAGACGTCACCTGTTTCCCTCTGTCGTTCAGCAGGGCACGGACTTTACCGTAGTGTATCCCACAAACCACAGAGTCGTGGAGCTTAACGGTCCCTTGTTTCACCAGGACAGTGGCAACAGGGCCTCTGCCCGCATCCAGCTTGGATTCAACCACGTGGCCCTGGGCCAGGCGGTCCGGGTCGGCTTTAAGTTCCAAGATTTCAGCCTGGAGGAGCACCATTTCAAGCAGATCGTCGATCCCCCGATTCTCCTTGGCAGAAACCTGGACAAAGATGGTATCGCCCCCCCAATCTTCCGGCACAAGTCCTACATCGGCAAGTTCACGCAGGACACGCTCGGGATTGGCGTCCGGTTTGTCAATTTTATTGATGGCCACAATGATCGGCACTCCCGCGACTTTGGCGTGGTTAATCGCTTCCACGGTCTGGGGCATGACGCCGTCGTCGGCGGCAACAACAAGAATCACCAGATCCGTAATCTTGGCGCCGCGGGATCGCATTTCAGTAAACGCTTCATGCCCCGGCGTATCCAGAAAGACTATCTGCCCTTTGTCGGTTACGACATGATAGGCTCCAATATGTTGTGTAATCCCTCCGGCTTCATTTTCGGTGACTTTGGTCTTTCGGATCACATCGAGAAGCGATGTCTTACCATGATCCACATGTCCCATTATGGTAACCACCGGCGGTATGCTTATGAGTTTTTCGGGGTCATCCTTTTCAATCTTTAACACCAGGTCCTCTTCAAAAGTGGCTCTTTCCAGTTCATAATCGAATTCTGCCGCAACAAGGACAGCGGTATCAAAGTCAATGATTTGATTCACCGTTGCCATAACCCCCAGATCCATAAGTTTTTTAATCATTTCACTGGCTTTTATCCCCATGCGTTTTGCCAGATCAGACAGGGCGATGGTGTCATCTATTTTTACCCGGCGTTTAATGGCTTTGGGTATGGTTATCAACGGTTTTTGCCTGGTTGCCGTTCCTTTTCCCTTGGCCATCTTCCGGCCTTTGCGGGTTCGATGCGCTCGGGTGTATAGATCCGCCCCTTCGACAACCTCTTTTTTACGGAAGGAGATCTTCTTTTTGAAAAACTTTCTATCCCGAGGGCCTTCTCCATCCGGTCGTTCCAGTTTCACCTTCTTTTTTTTGTCTTTTCCAGGCACATCTGTAACGGGTGTTCTGGTTCCAGGCTTGCCCTTTAATTTTTCAGGTGTGTCTGTCACTTTCGTTTTAAGTCTAGAAACCCGGGTTTTTTTGATCTCAGGTGCTTTTTGTTCAGGCGGCGGCGTTACAGGGAGTTTTATAATTTTTGCCGGCGTCTCTTTTGGGAATTTTTTAGGTCGTTTCTTCGGTTTTAACGGCTTGACGACACCTGGTTTTTTAAGTTTCGGTTCAACCGGTTTTTCGGGTTTCCCTTCCTTTTTTGCAAGGGCGGTAGGTGTAATATTGTCTTCAGAAACATCCACTTTTTTCAGTGGTTTTTGTTCTGAGAGCGCTTTCATCTCAGGCGCCATTTCAGTGGGTTGATCCGCAATTTCTTTTTCTTCGGGCAGAGAATCCGGTGTTGCATCCGCTTCTACACGAATAGGCACTTTTTGGACGCGTTTTTTACGTCTCCGGATAATTGTCGGCTTTATGCGCGTTTCTTCTATCTCCTTGGCCGATATCCCAAGAATATTTTTTTTGATCTTAGCCACTGTCTCGTCATCCAGAGAACTCATATGGCTTTTTACCTGAATGTCCATATTCCGTAACTTTTCGAGCAGCACTTTATTGGTCATGTTAAGATCCCTGGCAAGTTCATAGGCTCTGATCTTTGCCATCCATCCCCCCTATTGGTTAGAATTTAGAGGAAATCCTCGAACGAGGTTTTTCCCCTTAATCGAATTCTTTTTATTTGCAGCTTTTGTATGCTTTAGCAAGAGCGTTATTCTTTCTGATCGATGGGATCTGATCCCTCATCATCCGACGGTAAGACTTGTTCGGATATATTTTCGTCATTAATCGATTCTTCTTCAGCGGCGTTAGGCCCATCCGAACCCTCTGAAGTTTCATGGTCATTGTCTTCCTCGTTGGCTAAAGCCTCCTTGGATGTTTTATCGACGTCATCCATCCTCAACATATGGGCTTTCGCGGTTTCAATAAGTTGGATGGCGTCTTCTTCGGTAATATCTCTAATTTGGGTTAGATCTTCCACAGAAGCCTTGCCGAGTTCCTCTGCAGAAAAAAAGCCCTTTTCATACAGTGCGTCCGCCAAA
>Ga0070726_10003914_pt1 | contig 12206 bp, 8 predicted proteins | sample tdAd471_FD_67275 | JGI IMG/M metagenome (GOLD analysis project Ga0070726, IMG submission 67275) | Marine sediment microbial communities from the Atlantic coast under amendment with organic carbon and nitrate - tdAd47.1 | ecosystem: Environmental > Aquatic > Marine > Coastal > Sediment | place...
CCATTGGGGAGCCGCATATGATTATGGGTGCCTACTATCCCAGGAATTAAGGTCTTGTTGCTGAGGTCTATGGTATAGAAACCTCTTGGAATTTCTACCTCATCAGCGCTACCCACCGCAATGATCACATCCTTCTCGATTAGAACGGTCTGGGATGCTTTGGATGGAGCTCCTGTGCCATCAATTATTTTGGCATTGACCAATGCAATTCTTCCAGTATCCATCGAAATAAAAGACTTCGTATAATCGGAGAAAGAAGAAGATGCTATTGGTACTGTGCCTTCTTGTGCTGTCGCATAGCTAGTGGATAGCAGGATCGTTAATACAAGCCCGTAGATGATTTGTACCTTTTTCATTATCTAAATTTCGGGTGAGGAAATGAGCAAGTTTTAATGCAGTCTCTAGGGCTTTTGCTAGTAATTTTAAACAAGGAACTTATTAAACTTATTCACACACTACTGGATAAATAGGGTTTATCAGATGAAAGTTGAAGGTTTATGGGCCCAATTTCTTGGGATAAACCTTCAAGCCTAAACTTTTAAATCCAGTTGGCGTAACAAGGCACAGGCTTTCTTCTTCAAAGGCAACCAATAGGCTGGTTTGAGGTCGATGCTTTAATCGATAAAATGGTGGATTTAGACTTCAGAAGTTAGCTGAACCATAGCTATTGAAAACTTCTGAAGCCTTGGTGACGAATTACGGCTTGATATATTCCTCTGGATTCTTCCGTTTCCCATCCTTGATGACTTCGTAATGCAAATGAGGAGCAGTGGAGTAGCCCGTACTACCTACCTTGCCGATGACATCTCCTTTCTTGACTTTTTGGCCCGCTTCAACATCAAAAGCTGATAGTTGGGCATAGAGTGTCTGGTAGGCATCATCATGCTTGATAATAATGGTCAGACCATAGCCTTCTTTCTTCTTGGCCTCAATGACCACACCGTCAGAAGTAGCTACGACTGGGGTCCCGGTAGGCGCACCAAAATCTATCCCCATGTGATGTTTTGGCTTCTTAAAAATCGGATGTACCCTTTGCCCAAAGCCGCTCGTAACTTTAAAAGACCCGGCCAGTGGAGAAATACTAGGCGGTTCTTGGTTGTTGGCCAAGATGACCGTGCTTACCAATAATAGGCAGGCCAATGCCAATAGTGATACCTTTTTCATAATAACCTTCTTTTGATTAAGTGATTTAACAATTTGTTGTTCAATTTCTTGAATTTCATCTTCTGGAAAGGTATCAAAAGCTTTCGCTGTGGCAACTGGAAAAGGCATACCGGTATTGATTTGCACTTCAATATCTGTGCAAATATGATCTAGTAATTCCTCCTTAAAAGGATGATAAGATAAGGTCGATTTTTCGATTAAAGCGTGGACAAGCGCGGTCTGTTCTTCGTTGAGTTCCACCATTATTGCAAACTTTTTTTCGGATGTAGCAATAGACCAATTAGGCGTACAAATTCTTCAAATTCAGCTACTCTGTTAACAGCTGCTTTATTTCCACTGGGGGTGAGGGAATAGTATTTTCTGACTCGTTTTCCGATTTGTTCTTTCTGCGTAACCACCAATCCATCTGCTTCCAACTTATGGAGGGTCGGATAGAGCGCACCTTCGGTCAATTGTATCTGTCCTTCGGTCATGCTCTTTACGGTCTGGGTAATTTCATAGCCATACATCCGTCCTTTCTCCGTCAATAACTTTAAAATGATGGTTTTCAAAGTGCCCTTCAATAGTTCCTTGTTATGCATAGGACAAATATACATTGGACTCTTATGTATATGCAAGTTTTTTAACTTTTTTTTTTCAAAATAGGATGAAATTAGAAAGAGGGTAGGGAGGAAGGGATGGGAAATGCTCGTTGTTGTTCCGTGTTAGCTGTAGGTGAATGGGTGAATGGGTGAAATAATTCGACATGCAAAATATAAAATCGTGCTAGTTCTCTGTCAAAATGCTTATGCATACTATTGGGCATTTTACTCCAACAGGATTTAAATGCCTATTCCGCCTTCACATGAGAAACTGCGGCCTTATTTCCAGCGGTCTCATGTAAACAGTTTCCGTATTTCGAAGCCTTGTTTTATAACTCAAAAAATCCCGAAAAATGGGAAATGGGAAGTCGGAAATGAGAACGCAGGTCATGAAAATGCCTATTCCGACTTCCGAATTCGCACTTCCGCCTTCACTTGAGAAACTGCTGGCGAGTGGCGGGTTACGAGTCGGCCATGCCGTAAACCCGCAACTCGCCACCCATTCCCTCGCAAGGCTGAATTACTATTAATCTCAGCTTCCGCAATAGTCAATGCCCAAAACTGGGAATACTTTCTATCCTTCCGCAGGCGGAAGCACGTCAATCCATTTTCCTGCCGTGCGGGCATTAATGGTATTGTCATACATCGCTTCACAAGAAACAGCAGGTAAATAGAAGCGTCCTTGGTAGGCCGCCGTTAATTGCACCCGGTAGATCTGTGTTTTATTTTCTGGAATATCGAAGAAGGTAAAGACCCGGTCATCTCGAAAATCTTGATAATCTGGGCGGTTTCCGACTTTGAAATTCTGCACATTATCCATTCGCGTATTCAATATTTCCCATCCAGAAGGGAAGATCTGATTCAAGGCCATTTCATCATAACGGATACCTCTAGTCCCTGGGTTGGTGATCGTAACTTCAGCTATGAAATCGGTTCCCTGTGTGAGGGAGCTTGGATCAATGGAAGCGCCATTGGTATTTTTGTATTGGACGCTCATTTTTAGGTTGTTGGCGGCTGCATTTTCTTGGCCAGCAATCGGTTGACCCGTTAGGATTACTCGGGCAAACAAGGTGCTGTTTTCCTCATTTTTGACCATAATGGATCGGTTCCCTCCATTATCGATCGGCACATCAAGTTGTACAATGGGATTACTAGATCCTCCATTGACGGTTTGGCCATTGCCCAATTGGTAAGCGTATTTGAACGTCTTACTCACTTCGCTATCTCCTACAAATTTGCCAATAGCCAACAAGCTGTAGGACAGTGCTTGCGTATTAAACCAACGCTGACTGCTCAATTGCTCAGATATATATTTTACCACTGTTGCCGCCTGTGTTTGCTCATTCATGGACAAGAGTGTTTCCAATATCATCGCACGATCTCTTAAGCCAGAGCCAAAGGTGTAGGACAAATCTTGATAGTCTTGCACCTCGGTATTTAGATTACCCACCAATCTTTGTACGACTTCTGTTTTACCGCCAATGGCGTACGCACCCGCCAATTTCCAGGTGGCCGTTTTGCTCAAGCGATCACTCTCCCTCAGGCGATTCATCGCGGCTAGGTTGGGTTTGCCGGCGAGTGCCAAGGTGTACAATCGATAAGCTTGTGAGAGTTCAGCACTATTCCTATTGTAAAAACCGTAAGCACTTTCTTTCAGACTCCAACGCTTGGCTACTTTGGTTTGGAATTTGATGAAGCGATCCAGCATCCCTGGAGGAATGGTATAGCCTAATGCTTTAGCTTCGAGTAGGAAATGCCCTGCATAACTAGTCGACCAATGATCGGGTGTAGAACCACCGGGCCAGTAAGCGAAGCCGCCTTGATCGGTTTGAAATAACTTCAGCCGATTGATCGTAGCTTGAATGTTTCTAGGTACCTTTTCCTTTTGGGTTTCATCCAATTCCATCAATTTATTGAGGTACAAAAGTGGAAAGCCAGTGGATAAGGTTTGTTCCAAACAGCCATAAGGGTAGCGCAGGAGGTAGTTCAATCGTTTGCCTAAATTAATAGGAGGTATATTGGATATTTCTAAGACACCCGTATTCGTCCCTGGCATGCCTACTGCTTGAAAATCAGGGTTCCAAGATTCGCCAGCTGCCAATACCTTGTCCATTACGTTGGTGACATATGGATTAGGATTGCGAACCTGTATTTCGATTTCTTGGGTACTCGTTTCTCCCCCTCCTTTGGCGGTGACCACAAATTTGGCGACACCTACTTGTTCTTTCATTTGTACATCAAAATAAACGAGTTGATCTCCAGGCTTGCTAAAACGTACTTGTTGATTAGTCGTACCCAATTGCGCTAGTCCACTCGCTTCTTCCAGGCTAATGGTTGCATTGCTGATTTGGTTGGTCATCGCAAAGACGTTGACGGGTAGCTGAATGCGTTCTCCTGGACCCAACACACGAGGCAGGGTAGCCAAGACCATCAAAGGCTTGCGGACAGGGGTAGACTTCTCTGCCGAACCATAAGCGCCATCACCTGCTGCTACTACCATCGTTCGAACTGCACCTATATAGTTGGGTAGCTGGATCGTATGCTTGGCCTTTTTACCTTTCTTTAATTCAAAAGGCCCCATATTCATTACCACCGGCTTGAACCGATTAGCTTGACTATCTTCCTCACCTGGACTTATTTCTCCATCTCCACCAATGGTGAGGATGCGTTCCAACTCTCCGCCATACGCTCCTAATACTTGATCGTACATGTCCCAGGTTTTTACTCCCAAGGCTTCTCGAGCATAGAAGTGATCCCAGGGATTGGGCGTGACAAAACGCGTCAGGCCGAGCAGTCCTTCGTCGACTACTGCGATAGTGTAAGCCATGGCCTTTCCCTCTTTTTCCTGGACTTCTAGTTCAAAGGTTTTTTCGGGTTGTAATTCGTCGGGCATGGCGAGGACGGGTTCCAATTTGGTATCAGCATCCTCTACATTAATCGGAATCACACCGTACATGCGTATAGGTAAGTCATTGTTGGCTTGAGCATGCGGTTGCAGTAGGGACACATGCGCATAAACGGTCGGGGCCATTTCTGGCGTAGTTTTGAAGGAAAAGGTATTTTCACCCGCTTTAGCGTCCGTCCAATAGGATTCCAAGACTTTAGTGCCATTTTCTATTGTAATCAAGGCTTTGCCTGCTTCTCCGGTTGGGATGGTTAATTCAACATTTTCTCCCACTTCATACTTCGTTTTATCAGCCGTGAAGGCCAACATAGCCAGGGCAGAGCGATTTTGGTCATCATCTCCATACCATGGATAGCCGACATAGAAGTAATCACCGGAGCAATGTCCACTTTGCGAATCACAAACGCGCACCAAATAACGCCCCCATTCGGAAATGGTTAAGTCCCAGGCTGCTTCTCCCTTACTGTTGGTCGCTATGCTCGTTTTTTGATTGGCATCATAGTGCGTAGTTGAGTTAAAACGAGAAACTTCATCGTATCCATAATCCCACCACCATCGCCAATTGATGCGGTAGATACCAACTTCCAGGCTATGGTTTTGTAGCGGTTTTCCTTCCGTGTCTACCACGACAAAATCGATCTGACTGGGTTTGTCTATATCCAATCGTTTTTCTCCCCATTGTTTTTTAGGTAAGCCAATTCCCGTATAAGCATCGTACGGATGATAGGGAATGCTGAAGTTATCGGTACTGAAATCACCTCCTTTCTCAAATACGCGTGTTTTGATATTGGCCATCATTTTGCCAGGAACCAAGGTGTTGCCTAGCAATTGCACGGCAAAATCTGCTTTCCCGCTCGCATTAAGGTTGCTCTCAAATAGGGTTCTAGCCTCTTGCGAGAAGGTTCGGGCCGGATCATCAAAAGTATAGTCTTTATATTGGTCAAAGGTGGTTCGCACTGTTTTCAACTGCAATTCTACCTTGGCTTTTAAGTCGGAGGCGGGTGCCCCGTGCAGCCAGGTAGCGGTCAGGTCTCCGGTTAATGGCTCGTCTTCTTTCCGAAGGGTCTCTTTACCAAAGTCGAGATCAATCTTCAGTCGATTAGGTTTGACCGTTTCTACCTTCAGGTTTTTGTGAAAGGCCGCACCTCCAGCTTTGACTTCTGCCGACCAATTACCCGTAGGAGCGTCGGCAGCGGTGCTGAAATAAAGCGGGTACATACCTGCCGTATTGCTGGCTGTAGTGCGTTGCAATTGTATCTGACCACGAGGGTCGCGGACGGTCAAACTAATGGGATAATTAGGTGGTAATTTGGCGTCTTTATCTTCTAGAACAAAATTGAGGAAAATCGAATCTCCCGGACGCCATACGCCGCGATCACCATACAAAAAGCCCTTTAGTCCTTTCTGTGGTGCCTGCCCGGAAACATCGAAACGGCTCAAGCTTAAGGCATCTCCATCTTGTAGCTTCAGGTAGCCTTTTTGGGTTCCTTTCTTAGCTACCACGACAAAGGGTTTTCGATCTAATTCGACATTAGCAATACCTTGTGCATCCGTCTGAACGATTCGCATCGACTGTTGCTGGAAATCAAAAAACTCCAACTCTGCACCGGATACTGCGGCGGTATTGATCAGGTCTGTTACGGCTATGAAATAAGAATTATCATTTCCACCTTTGGCTACCAAACCTAAGTTCGAAGAGAGGATATTACGTCGCACAAAGCGATCCCGGTTATAATAAGCAGGTTTGCAAGGATCATCTCTATCCTTCCAGCTATAGTCGGGATAATAACCATTGATTCCATACCACCCATCCATAATACTTTGAATCTCTCCTTCTTCATCGAAGGTATCCATACCCGTTTGCAACTCTTCTTCCGATCCGCCATTTGGACTACCACAGAAATAGGAAGTGTAGGAAGGTCGGAAGCCAAGTCGGATTTGATAGATCGCCTCTTCATCTGCCTCTACCAATTTGGATAAGTCGAGCGCATAGCGCGTCCACTCGCTACTATTAGCATTCGGGTTTAATTGTTTCAGTGCTACCTTTTTTTGCAAAATCACTCGGCCGACTCGCTCCAGGTTATAGGTGCCATCAATGCGATTACTTTGCAAAAATTGCAGGATATTATTATTGAAAATCTTGAATACTTCTACTTCTACAGCATTGAGACTAATGGCTTCGAAAGGGAAGATGAGTCCATCAGAATTAGGGAGGATCACACCCTTGCCCACTAAGCGGACTTCGGGCTTGACGTCCTCCATTTTGATGAACCATTCACTGTTTTTGCTCATCCCCTTACCCATGCTATTTTTCACTCCACTATTGACGACGATTACTCGTTCGCCCGCGATTCGGCCGGAGGGATAGACACGGATTTGGTTGCCTTCGACAATGAATCGGAAATTACCGCTATAATCGGCCATAGTCACCAGTCCATTCAAATTTTGATCTTCTTTTAGCGGGTCTGAAAAGTTGAGCAGAATATATTGATCATCGCCTCGCACTACGCTGGCTTCGGTCACTTTGAAATCGCCGAGGGCGGGTACTTCAATTTTTCGTTCACCTTTCAAGTCAACATCTAATGGTCGACCATTCCAGCTGAGTACGACCTCCGAGGCTTGGTCGGACCGAGCAATATCCTGAATGGTAAACAGGTGTTCTCGGCCTTCTCCATCGTGTGTCCACTCGATGTCCAGTTTTTTTCCTTTTTGTTTGGCTTCGAGTAGTTCTTCCACTTTTTCAGCCTCCGCTTCATCCGTCGTATACAAGGTAGCTCGGAAGGCCTGTTTCTTCAAATCGTTAACATCGGGCGCAAATAAGCCATTAAAACTTAGATCGAAATACTGGTCTTTGGTTCTAAAATCAAACTCAAACACCTGTGCATCAGCAGGAAGTTTCGTGAAAAGTTTTTTCAGACTAACCTTGCCGAGGTAACTCGTTCCGGAGGGTAGGGAAGAGGTGGGATCGAAACGAAGGGTCATTTTATCTTCCCAGGTCGCCTCACCACTAATGGCCGGAGAGAAATTCAAAATCCCGTCTGCTGCTTGACCGATCTGATCTTCGGTGGCTACTGCACTAGCAAATCGTATTCGGATAGGGTGCGCCCGAGAAATAACACCAGAGGTAAAGGCATATATATATGCATTCACACTTTCCGGCATTTGACGAGCTCGATTTTCTTTTTTGCAGGAGGGAAGGATGACTAATGTTGAAATGGCTAGCAGGAGAAATGCCATCCCAGGTTTCAGGTTTCGCATGAACTGTTTTTATTGGTTTGTACGACTGAAAATTACTTCAGTTGTTTAAATTGGGAGTTTTTGACAATTATCGGCATAAGTTAAGTATTTTGAGCTTGATATAAAAATATTCTAACCCTTGCTTGCATCACTTTTTCAATGAATCAATTCATACCTTTATTCCCTCTACAGATAGTGGTATTTCCAGGTGAAGGTCTGAATCTTCATATCTTTGAGCCACGTTATAAGCAGCTGATCAATGATTGCGAAGTGGAAGGGATAACTTTTGGAATTCCATCCTTCATCGATAATAAATTGATGACGATAGGAACGGAAGTGGAGCTGCTGAAAGTAGAAAAAAGATATGATAATGGGGAGTTAGATATTAAGTCTCGCGGCTTAAGCGTTTTCAATATCCAGAAATACTATTCTGTTGCGCCTAATAAATTATATGCTGGTGCTGATATTGAACCCCTGGTGTATGAGGAGGAGGAGGATAGGCTTGAGAACGAAAAAATCTTATCGCTAACACGTGAACTTTTCGAACATCTAGAAATTAAAAAAACACTTCCTGAGGATGCGACGGACTTCAAAACTTGGGATGTGGGGCATCATATCGGCTTGAAAATAGAGCAGGAATTCGAATTCTTACAATTGCTAAAGTCCGAAGAGCGCCAGGCTTATATCATAGCACATCTAAAGCAAATTCTACCTGTTGTCAGAGACTTGGAAAGCCTAAAAGTGAAAGCGCAAATGAATGGGCATTTCAAGCACTTAAAACCTCCCTTAGTCTAGAAAATGCCAATTGTCATTTATATTCGGCATGGTGAAGGCGGAAATGCGAAATCGGAAGGCGGAATCTCGGTTGGGCTAGGCTAGTTTTCCAACTTCCTCCTTCCGATTTCCGCTTTTTCAATATCGTTTTGCTCACTTCTGGTACATTTTCAGACGTAAACACGCTAGATGAGAAATTATTAGCAATTTCATGTGAAGGCGGAAATGCGAAATCGGAAGGCGGAATCTCGGTTGGGCTAGGCTAGTTTTCCAACTTCCTCTTTCCGATTTCCGCTTTTCCAATATCGTTTTGCTCATTTCTGGTACATTTTCAGACGTAAACACGCTACATGAGAAATTATTGGTGTAATGAGCTTCGGCTTGACTCCCAAATACTTACAACCCTTTTTCAGTATCAATAAGAAATAACTTCATTCCTTGCTATTTCATATTTATAATTTATTTCATAATTTGCCAACCGAAACGGCAGTTTTGCTGTTTCAAAATATAACGCACAGGTGTTATAAAGTTTTTGACTCAACACTTATCAAATAAAGGTCAGATTTGATGTAACTAGGGCGGGCCTCAGCCTCGGCAACGAGGTTCTCTTCGTGAGACAAGGGGATTACCGAACCACATTAGCTGCCTTAATCCTGTTTACGAGGGGTCCAAAACAACCCTGACACTTGTGCGCTTATTTCTTCTTCGGCTTTATATCTAGTATCAACGAAATAATATTGGAAAATCGATTTTGACTATCGCCTACATCAGAAAAGGCATAGTCGATGCGTAGGGTAGATATCCGCAAGCCTACACCTAAACTTGGCCGCACAGAGAGGAATTCTGCACCAGCAAAATCGGTTTCTTGTTGAAACTGATTCACCCCCATTCTCAGGAATAGAAAATTATTATACCCACCTTCTATTCCAAAGTTCGGATCAATACTAATGGGATCGGCAGATAGCAAGGTATTTCGTTGTCCATCTGTTGTCATGACGGCATTGAGCTCTGGCCGTAGGCTGACTTTATTCATTTGGAAGGTATATGACGCGCCCAGAATTAATTGTGGCTTGGTGATTTCTACACTATTAATAGGAACCTCATTTCCGGTAATTTCTAGGACTTCTTTTTCAGCATCCGTAAAATTAAAAGACCAGGCATTAAAGGTCGTGGTCAGGTCCTTAGCCATGGCGCCAAACTGCCACTTCCCGCGCTGGTATTGGATGCCCAAGTCAATGCCAAACCCCCAGGCAGTAGCAAAGGGACCAATTCTCCGATGGATCACTTTAACATTGCCCCCATAGTAAAAGGCATTCTTATCCGCTCCTTTTTGACCGGCATAACTAATCAAAAAAGCATAATCGGCCGAAGAAAACTCAGATACATTGTCAAAATTGACCGTCCCATCATCTTCATAAAGACTCAGGGTATTCGGAATTTGATCGATCCCAAAGCGGATCAGCGATAAAGCCAGGCGAGTATTCGCATTTTTCAGCGGAAGGGTCACCCCCAGATAATCGTTTTTTCCTACGCCAGCAAACCATTCTGTATGCATAGCACCCAATTGGAGGCCATTTTCACGCGGGATTCGGGCCAAACCAGCGGGATTCCAGACTCCTGCGGTCACATCATCTACACCGGCTACCATCGCATTGCCCATGCCCTGCGCTCGTGCACCAATCCCTATCGAAAGGAATTCATTGCTATATTTTTGACCGAATAAAGGTGAAAGGAAGAAAAAAACAGTGCAGAAAAGTAATAATCGAACCATACGTCTATTTGTGATACGGGGGTTAAACAACATCCATTAAGTCCTATTGGCACCCTACTAGGGCCATCATTCTTGGAACGTAAGGCTTTATCCATCCTCTACTCCTTCAGCTTCAGCCACGCTTCTCTCCTTCAGCCAAGTTTCTCTCCTTAATATACGATCCAATCGTGTTTATGTTATACGAAGCACTAGCTTTTTTAGCCTATGTAGCCAAACAGACGTTTTACGCCTCTTCGTAAACTTTATTCTTCGGCTTTGTTTTCCTTCTTTTGCTGTTGAAGCAGCAGCCGTTTTTTATGGTCTTGTTCTTGCTTGATATCTCTATTTACGGCGATACTCGCATTGAGTTCGTAGCCGATCAGTACGACCATGGCATTGAGCTGAATCCATAGCATCAGGATAATAAAGGCCGTAATGGACCCATAAAAGCGATCATAGGACTCGTACCGACCAAAGTTGTCGATGTAAAAAGAGAAGATCAAGGAAGATAACAAAGACAGTGTAGTCGCCAGGGTTGTACCCGGAGAAAACCAGTCAAAACGCTTGATGGCAGGGGCACCGAAACGATAGATAAACGAAATACCAAAATAGTACATCGCAATAATAGCCACCCAACGGATGAAACTGAATCCGAAAGCTGCAAATCCATCCAGTGTAATCCAACCATCTAGCCAGCTTACAATGGTATTGCCTAGAATGATAAAAATGACCGATGCAATTAATAAGAATCCTAGTACCATGGTGAGTACTACCGACAATAGTCGCTTCCGGATCGCCCCTCTTTGTTTAAAGATTTTCACATGGGATTTCTCGAAACTCTTCATTAGGGCCATCATGCCATTGGATGAAAAGAAAATAGCCAAGGCAAAACCAAATGAAAGTAGCCCCAGGTTACGCTTACTCGTCAGGCTTTTGGCCAATTGGAACATCTGATCCCCCGATTTACCGGGCATGACTTCCTTAATTTGCTCATACAAGAAACCTTCAAAGTCTCCGCCCAGGGGTACAAATTGCTCGAATACATTCTGGAAAAAAGGCAATAGCGTGAGCAGTAAAATCAAAGAAGGAAACAAAGACAGAAAGAAACTAAAGGCAATGGAGTTGGCACGAGTAGTCAAATCAAATCGCCGGATTTCATTGAATACAAACACCAGAATATCATAGATAGGCACTTGAAAAAAACCAGGCAGAGAATGGGTCTTGGCCCAATCCAGCGTCTTGGTCTTTAAAGGATGTTCGAGGAAAAAATCTCGTACAGCCGTCCAGTTAGGTATTTTGAATCGCTTACTCAAAATAAGGCTGCAATTTATCAGTTAAGAAAGAAGGTGCAGCTACTGTCTTATTGGTTTTTTGATCAACAAAACAAAGCTTTACACTTCCGCCATTCACCAGTTTCCCTTTTGGATTAAAGAGTTCGTGATGGAATACAATATCCTTTTGTGGCATCCGACGCAATTCCGTTCGAATGGTGATCAACTCATCATAGCGGGCCGGGCGAACAAATCTCATTTGTAGGGACATGACGGGCATTAATATACCATATTCATCTTCCATTTGTTGATAAGTGAGCCCCAAGGAGCGGATCATTTCGGCTCTGCCTACTTCATAATAGGTAGCATAATTGCCGTAATAGAGGTAGCCCATTTGATCGGTTTCCGCGTAGCGTACACGTGTCTGAGATTCATGTGAGAACATAGTTCCAAAAGTAGAAACTAAAACGGAGAACTAGAAGGATTACTAGGCTTTAAAAATTAACGGCGGCTTGTATCCATTC
>Ga0070726_10003916_pt1 | contig 12204 bp, 9 predicted proteins | sample tdAd471_FD_67275 | JGI IMG/M metagenome (GOLD analysis project Ga0070726, IMG submission 67275) | Marine sediment microbial communities from the Atlantic coast under amendment with organic carbon and nitrate - tdAd47.1 | ecosystem: Environmental > Aquatic > Marine > Coastal > Sediment | place...
ACGATGCCAAATTTACGAGACTCACCAGATCTGGTTTTATAAAAAGAATTTAATCTCAAACGGCAATCTACAATCAATTATCAAGACTTAAAGGGCAGCAATATAAAATTCAACCAGATACAATCCACTATCGAGTATTAGCGCTAGTTCATAAATTTCAATTTCAGCTATTGAAATAAAATGAGCGCTACAGTTATATTGCTATAAGTCACCGATTCACAAAGATATTTGATTATTTACACAGGATGTTATTGACCTTTGTAGTTAGTCAGCGGCCCACTGTCCAGGAAACGAAGAAAAAATGAAATTTGTACTATGGCGATGTTTGAGCTTGCCTTTTTTCTTGTATTTGTCATCCCAGTGTTCTTTTGCCCAGACCAATGCGTCTGACTTGATCACACAAGACGACTTATTTGAAAAACTCTACACCCTTGCAGTCCCGGATCAGGAAGGCGTTGTCGTATGGCCTTGGTTGGCTTCGCCAGTGGACTTCAACGCAGACGGTAAGAAGGACATAATTTTATTTGGCCATCACAGCTCTGAGGCATACATCTGGTATGGTGCCGCAAATGAGGCAGTATTGTTGCAAAAAGAGGAATGGATTTTCGGCGCCCTCAATCCTTTATGGCTGGATGTAGATTCGGACGGAGATTTTGACGCCATAGGCAACTACGGCTGGGGTGTGGAGAATAACCTGTTTATTAACAGAGGTGGCAAATTCAGAAAGGCATTGAGACAATTCGATTATCCGATAGATGATGTCGATGATGCCGCCAACTGGATAGAAATGCCTGACCACTTATCAATTTCCCTTCATCCTCTTGGAGCTAAGTTCAGAGAAAATTTTTATGTCGATTTGAACAACGATGGGGATGATGAGCGTGTGATCAATTTTTGGGGGACAGACCCAGAAGACGCCTCACTTTACCAGATACACTCCTGGTTGCTTGGCAAAGACGGCAGAAAATGGACCGATATAACCTCCCGTGTGGGTCTTCCCGATGGTAATACCCGCATCTTGTTTCCTGACGATTTCGATGTAGATGGGGACATTGATCTAGTTGATGTTCACAACGGAGACTTGTTTATCAACGACCAGGGTGACTTTACGCGTGCCGCTCAAAAATTGTTTACAGGCAATAGCCCTTATAATGGTGACGGTTCGCTTCAAGTTATAGATTTGGATAATAATGGGTACCGGGATTACGTCTTCGGATTTGATCACGACAGCAGCCACGGTATTTTCATGAACTTCAGTGGCCATTTCAATAAATTGCAAGGCGATATAATTCCTGGAAATCGTCGGCTTAGACGATTCGCAGATCTGGATGATGATGGCGACCTCGACATGATTAGCTTCAACGCCAGAGACGAAATAACTGTCTGGCGCAATAAGACTGGCAACCCTGGCGCTTTCGTGGAATATCAAGGAGATCTGTTCGGACCGACCATCCGCGTGGAACAAGACGGTAAGTTAATTCATTACCGTCAGCGAATTCAAGAGTCTCGAATGTCACGATCCAATATGTACAGCCACAGTATTCATGTTGGTGGCATCGATCCTAATAGAGAAATAACTGTAGTAGCTGAGGAACACTAACCAGCGATGGGTTCGCCGTATTCAGGTTGCGAGCACCAGACGCTGGTACATAACAAACAAGGAATTTTGATCCACTTAATAACAGGACTCTATTAATGCAGCTCATTGTCAAATCCATACAGGATGGCATTGCTCGTTAACTTTTTCTGATCGCTTTGAAGGGAATTTCTATGGCCGGTAATTCGTTAGACTATGATGGACGTATTTCACTTGAAGATTACACAAAGGCAGCGAGTCAAAACGCCCATCAAAAACGCCGACTGGAGCTGATTGAACGATTGCTGAATAAGGTTGAGAATCCTGGCAGGGGTCTTGACTACGGATGCGGCCTCGGAGATTTGACCTATCGGGTATCACCCAGATTCGACAACATAGTTGGGGTGGACATATCACCGGAAAGAGTTGAATGGGCCAACAATGAATTCGCTCCAATAAAGTTTTCCGCTTGTAAAGAAGGTATCCTCGATTTTCCTGACAATTCTTTCGACCTGGTATTGTCCAGTGTAGTTATCAATTGGGTTCCGGACCCGGTGTCTTATCTGACAGAAATTAATCGGGCGCTTGATACAAACGGAAAATTGATTCTACTAGTAAAGTCAATGGGGAAAATGCGTAAGATATTGAAGGGGCTCAAAGGACAGAGCACATTACCGAGAGAAAATTCTGGCGACCTTTATATCGACGATATGATCAGCTACCTTGAGAAGGCCAATTTTGAAATCTGCAATGTAGATTGTTACTACGAACCCCCTCAGGATATTCATCGCAACCTGAAGAATCTGGTCATGGAAGCATTGATATTGCCTATGCGATTTCTAAAAATCCCTGCTTATGCACACTACTACGGTATTCTGGCGCAAAAGCGAAACAGCTGAATCCTGCAACGCTCGATTCATCGAGTGAAGGCTTAGTCCAGATGCTTAAGCTCACCTTCTATATAAAATTAGCATACGCGCTTTGTTCATAATCCCATGACCCCGTTTGCCGCAGTCATTTTTGACATGGACGGTTTATTGCTGGACAGTGAGATTTTAGCGCTGCAGGCATTTCAATCTACCTGTAGCGATTTTGATATTCCCTGCCAGCGTGGGGTATTTAATCGGTTGATTGGAACCTCTCGGGAATCAGGTATGCAGATTCTGAAAAGTTACTTAGCTAAATTGGTGGACGCAGAAAAATTTGCGCAACTTTGGGACATAAAATACCACGAATTTACCACTGCACAGCCCATACCTCTGAAACCCGGGGTACGTTCTTTACTAAGCAAGCTCGATCAGCTAGGCACACCAACCGCGGTCGCCACATCGACTGATACTCAACAAGCTACTCATAAGCTGGTAAGTGCTGAAATTGTTCGCTACTTCGACTGCATAGTAGGTGGAGATATGGTCACCAACAGCAAGCCGAACCCAGATATTTATTTGAATGCTGCGGCTAAGCTCAACCAGAGGGCGTCTGCCTGCCTGGCATTAGAAGACTCTGAAAACGGGGTTCGAGCCGCTCTTGCGGCCGGCATGACAGTAGTACAGATTCCGGATTTGATCGAGCCCGGGCCGGAATTTGTACAACTTGGCCATATAGTGCTCAATAGCCTTGATGATGTGCTTGATTTTGATTTCGTCGGTTATCTTGCTGAGCGGAGGCAAAATGGAAACTGAACCTTTCTCCTAACATTTACACAATGAATAGCACATCGGTATCGAAATCTTATTCAGATAGCGATGATTACTGGCTTACTGCTCAAAGTCCAGTTTACAGCATAGATAACACACGAATCCTAACCCTTAATTTTTCCCCAACCAATTCAGTTAATCTATAAGTGACTGCACCACTTCCCTCTGACCAGCTGCAAATCTTGGGAAAACCATTCAAACCTGATAGCATTCCTGATTCCAACAATACCTGACAATAATAATAGCAAACCTGTTTTGGATATGGATCGGAGTAAATCGTTGCATTCTGGCACATAGGTTGAACCACGATTGCTAAGAACTTCTATCAGATTGCGCATTCAGAGAATTTCTTGCTTCAAACTAATCAGAATCAGGCTGCGTTACTAACCGCCTACTTGAACGCAGCGCATCAAGTACTGGATGCGGCAGATCTGGTTTGCCCGGATCCGCTTGCTTCCACAATACTGGGTTCGGGAGCAGAATCCAAGCTTGCTCGATTGAATGATTATTTTTCACTCGAGAGCCTGGTCGCACTGCGCCATCACGTGGCTCTTCGCACAGTGCTCAGAGAACAGGAACTCGCCGCAGCAATAAACAGCGGAGTTTCGCAATTAATTATATTGGCGGCCGGTTTCGATACATTTGCATTTCGCCAACCCGAATGGGCCAAGGCAATCAAAATCTTCGAAGTCAACGACCCGATCACTCACAATCAGAAAATCCAACACCTGCAGGCCGCAGGAATATCAATACCGGCTAATGTTGCCCTGCTTGAATTACCTCAGCATGAACTACAGGATTTGCTTAATGAGAGTGAATGTTCTACCAAAGAGCAAACTTTTATCTCCTGGCTGGGCGAAACTATGTACCAGCAGAAAGACGACATCATTGGTACACTTGATTCGCTTTCACGTTTCCCCAAAGGCAGCCGCTTAATGCTGGACTACATGTTGCCGATGGATGAAAACTCACGCACCTTACTTTCAGCTATCTCATTCTTCAATCAGACCAAGTCACCAACAGATCAGTATCTTTGCCATTTTTCAGCGGCGGAAGTTGCCTCGACGTTAACCAATTTCGGGTATGATCAGGTCAAACAATTGTACGATCAATCTACGCCTTTACTATCCTCCAAGGGTGCTTTTCCTGGGCTTCAAAGTTTTGGACTACTGGTAGCCAGGCGGTAATACTCACTACTAGTGCTGATCGATTTCCAGCCTCAACTTAACATTGCCACTAATTCGCTACTCAATCACCTCTGTTGCGTGTTAACCCGTTAACTAATATTAAGCTGGTATTCGGTTATGCTGCGATGAAGGCAAATCGGACTAGCCCAGCAGGTTTGAACAACAGATGACAAGTCATAATAGGGAAATTGAAAAATTCTACGACCGTATTGCACGTTATTACTCGAGAACAATCCATGAAGACTCCCTTGGCACAAATTCCAACACCAGATTGCTGGCGGAGTTTTCCAAGCGGGCGTCTCACTTGCACCCAATTTGGGATCTAGGTTGCGGGCCAGGAGATGCGTGTCTGTATCTCCAACAACAGGGGTTGCCCGTTGCAGGTGTGGATATTTCCAGCCAACTGGTAACTTTGGCTAGAAAGCGGTTCCCGGGTATCGCGTTCTTGCAAGGCAACATTCTGAATCTTCCATTTCCGGATCAGAGCATCGGCGCGTTTATTGCTTTATACGCCATGGTGCACTTTCAGGAGTCTGATTTGTGTCGAGCACTAAATGAATTTCATCGCACATTAAAGCCTGAGGGCCTGTTGTTAGTGACTTACTACATAGGTCAAGAGAATCTCAAGGTTAAGGAATTTCTAGGTCACAAAATTGAATTAGAGTTTGTAACCTATAAACGCGGCTATATTGACAGGATTCTTGGAGAATGCGGTTTCAAAGACATTTTCAGACTAGAACGCGAAACCGCTGCTTCTAGCGGGTCAACCAGTAAACGCGCACATGTTTTTGCGCGCAAAAGTCGCTAGTTACGATTTATGACTATCAGGCAATCCAACCTGTATATACCGATTGAATGTTTCAATTATTACGCCAGGCGTTTAGTTCAAACACTGAATCAGTTATCTCAGCGGAATTGACAGAAAGTTTAACCCCCTGTCATTCACTAATACTCAGCAACGGTTCAAGGTACTTTGTAGCAGCATTAAATCCATTGAGCTCTCTGAAATCACTTACACAGATCCTGCCAGAACACCTTAGGCTTGAATGGCTTACTACCAAATAAACCCGGTAAAACTACTGCAGTTGACTAATCAGTCTTCCTCGCAGTGAAAGTGCCAATATCAGCGCCCTGAGCCTGCACCAGCCCGGATCCTGTGCCGTCGTCAGCTACTGTTCCACTGTAGGTAATGTCTGCACCAATCAGAGAACTGTTGAAAGAGAATTCGAAGTCATTGCCTGTATAGGTCCCACTGATTGGACCATTTGCCAATTGCCCCGAATAGGTTCCTGATAAACTGCCATCGGCTTCTTCGCTCATGGAAATTACCGCATCTCCGCTACCCAGATCACCTAAGGTAACGCTAAAGATCCAATTGCCGGATACATCAGCACTGGCAATAACTGCATTCGTCATCATTGCCAATCCACCAATTATGTGTAGTAAGTTAATTTTCAACTGCAAACCTCCTTTGAACTTTTATTCGATTGATACTCCAATCAGGACAACTAAGTTAGCACAGTGACTGGAAAATGTCGGCTATCTAATCCATAGCCAATTGTAATCGTTGGCGAATATCAGGGTCCAAAAATTGATATCGATTCATAGCACTGAGAATTTCATGCTTCGCATCACCACGCATTTGAGTTTCTACCGCTAGCAATGCTGCCTGCTGAACTTTAGTTTCATTGAATTGCGGTACCAATAACAGGGCTCTAATTACTTGAGGCTTACTGATTGGATGCAGTTCGTCGAATTCATTCAGCATCGCCAGAGTGAAATCGAACCCTCCCTCACGGTCAAGGTCAAGCATGTGTATTGCAGCAAGACGGCGTTCCCGGTCAGATAACTCGTCCAATACTCCGGCTAATCGGGGGGCGGCACCGGGGACGTCGCGTAATTTACTGGCGATTGCCTGAAATGCCGTCAATTCTCGTTGTTCACCAGTGTAAATATCATCAAAATCGGCTAACAATTCGTAAGCAATTGCGGCATCTGTGCTTGGCTGGCTCATCATCCATTCGGATACAGCCAATACATCTCCATTCGACATGGTATCCAGTTGATCAACTATTATTGAGGCAAATTCTGGCCGCGAGATCAAATTGGCTGCCAATTGGTGGAAGACCTGCTGGCGCCGCGAACGTGGTACTTCATCCAATCGCTCCAATAATTCCGACGCAACTTGTACGTTACCACTATCAGGTGAAACATGTTCAGCTGCGATACCAATAAGATCTGTGCTCTCAAGCAATGCATCAGACCTGAGCCAGGTACGTAATTTTTGCAGATCCGGGTGAGGATCAAAGGCACGTAATGCTGCATGATTAAGAATTTCCGAAAAGTTTTCCGCTGCTATGCGAGCGTCGATCGGTTGGTCCAGATTCAAGCTGCGATCTTGCCGACTTACAACATCCAAAAGTGCAGAGCTGCGTGCCGGATTTGTATTCAACCAGGATTTGACTGGTGCCAGGTACAGTGAAGTCAGAGGCAAAGCCAGAGCTGCATTGAGTACCTGCTCAGCGGATGCGTCCGTGCTATTAGTCAAAGTTTTCAGAGTTTCGTGCAATCGCCGCAAATTATCCAGGTCCGGGTGGTCAACTTGGGGTAAGTCACAAAAATCAGGCGGTTCCAAAGCCGTCAATTCATCCAGCGCCTGGATGCCATGTATCTGGCCTTCCTTAAGCACCACAATTTTCTGCGCCTCACCGTCGCACTGAGCAAATACCCAATCTCCGAACGGGTCTCCTGCGGTATAGACACCACTATTACTTGCATCAATTATCCAAGTAAGGGGTGCAAATCGGGTATCCTTCAGCGCCATACCCAGTGGTATAACAATCAGCATTATTGCGATTGCAGCCAGACGTCGGCGATAAATCACCCGTTTGTCCCTGGTATTGCTGTCAACTGGACGTGCCATGATTTGATAAATGCTAAATTATTGAGTTGTTTTCCGTTTTTCAGACTAATACATATCGCTGGTTAGTTAAATGCAAAGCACAGTATCTTGCAACTACTACGCCAGGATATTTAATACTTTGTATATCAGATAGATAGGTTTATTTCTCAATAGACTAATAGGGTATCTCGCAATATTTTGGCCAAATTTACCACCACTATTGGCAAGCTAACTTTAAGCAGTTTGTCATCATGGTCAAATACTTCCCAGAACATGGCAGAAGCTACACCCGGTGGAGTTCAGGAGACTTGCCGGTTGGTAAACATTGTCACTATTGCGGCCGTTTCTTGCGGGGCCCGTAAAACACAACAATTACCCCCTGGGAATGAACAACAATATCCGATGCACGGAGCCGGGGGTAAAACAGTGTGTTATTATCTGGCCTTTCTACACAACTGCATCATGGCTGCAAGCCAAATGGCAATGCTGCAAATTGCAGCTTCAGGCCTCGGCTCCCTCGTAAGCCATGAATAGCAATATGCCGGTTTCAAACAATGATTATAAGCAAGCTTGCTAAGCTCAGTGCCCTTACCATTCCTTCGATATTAGGCTTGATTTCCTGTACACCATTAGTCAATCCAGAGACTGATGGATGGGCCATGTATCGAGGCGGTTTTGACGGTACCGGTTATTCGACGCTGGATAAAATTACACTCGATAATGTGGGGGACCTGTCCCTTTCGTGGCGATATTCTCTAAGTGCGACGACTGATAGTGGATTAGCCAGCGCTAATTCACAAGCCACCCCTATTGTGGTTAATAATACCCTTTATGTTCCAACAGCGGATCGCGTGGTAGCTCTTAATCCTGTATCTGGCGAAGAAATCTGGAGTCTCCAGGTATCGGGATCGCGCCCATCAAGAAGGGGTGTTGCCTTTTGGCCAGGAACAGAAAGCGCTGGACCACGCATACTCTTTACCGCCGGAACTTCACTCATTGCTGCAGATGCCTTAACGGGTGAACCTGTGATGGAATTTGGAAGTCGGGGAATTGTAGACCTGGTGATCCCCTATAATTCTGTGCCTTTGATTTATGACAATATCGTTGTAGTAGGAGCTAACACTCCTGCCGGGGCACCAGGTGGAATCGGCAATGCCAGGGCTTATAACGCTCAGGACGGGCGTAAGCTGTGGGAGTTTGCGTCGGTTCCCGGTCCCGGTAATGCAGGTAATGACAGCTGGGAGGGTGACAGTTGGCGAGGGCGGTTGGGCGCCAATGCCTGGCCGTTTTACTTTACGGTGGACGAGGACAGTGAATTATTGTACCTACCCCTGGCATCCCCACTTCCCTTTGCCTATGGCGGAGATAGGGGCGGAGATAATCTGTTTGCCAATTCAATCGTAGCCGTAAACGTTCGCACTGGTGAGTATGCCTGGCATTTTCAAACTATTCATCATGACCTCTGGGATCACGACCCGCCAGCACCGCCAACCTTATTTGATATCCGAACCGAGGCTGGCCTGGTACCGGCGCTTGGTGTAACTACCAAATCAGGCTACTTGTATATTCTCAATCGCAATGACGGGACGCCGCTTTATGGTGTCAATGAGTCGCCAGTACCACAAAGTTCGGTGCCCGGTGAGCAGACTTCCCCAACGCAACCCGTTCCCCTACGGCCACCTGCTCTGGCTAAAACCAGCTTCCGACTCACCGACATCGTAACCGCGCAGGACACCTCTGAGGCGCATGCAACTGCCTGCGCTGAACTTATGGCATCGATGGGGTCAATAATAAATCAGGGGCCATTCACTCCATGGGTTTACCGACAAGACCCGTCCTCCGGTCCGGTCACCTTATTGTTTCCAGGTCTCACTGGCGGTCCGAATTGGGGCGGTGTAGCCTACAATCCAGCCAACCAGTACGCATACGTTTTCGCCACAGATGTTGGTACCTTTGGCTGGATGGAGGATGCGGAGCCGGGAGCAGACTATCCTTATGTTCGCAACGGCCCTCGACCTGCCAATTTTGATGTCGATATCGGCGGACAGAGGTTACCTTGCCAGAAGCCCCCGTGGGGGCGCCTGAGCGCGGTAGATACAACAACCGGAAATTTAGTCTGGCAACGAACCATTGGCATCAGCGAGGTTCTACCCGCCGGGCGCCAGCGCACCGGCAGGCCCGGGCGCGCTTCAGCTATTGTGACCGCGGGCGGTCTATTATTTATCGCTGCCACCGACGATAATCGTTTGCGTGCGCTGGATGCAAGCACCGGTATGGAACTTTGGAGTGTGGAGTTGGAATCCCGTGGCAATGCTAACCCTATGACCTTCCGTGGTAATGACGGAAAACAATATATTGTAATTGCCGCCACCGAGGAACTCATAGCATTCAGCTTGTGAAAGCCCCTACTTGGCATTTAGTGCCCTGATTGATCACCAGTCGAATGGGCTGAATGGTCCGGCTCATTGCCATCTCCATGGTCATGGGACATGGTATCGTTCTGAGGCAAACCTCCTGCCATCATAAGATGGTGGTCTTGATGATGTTCGCCTTGCACCATGAACCCCATGAATCCAAGTCCGCGGATTCTGGCAATTTCAACCGCATCTTGTGAATTAACTGTCAGTCTGACTCCGTTGCGGATTGTTTCAGTCTCAATTTCCCATTCGGTCTCAGTTTGCAATTGCGCAGCATGGGTTGGCACCATACGCTGAATAGCTTCCCTGGTAATCCCATCACCAGTTATACGATAACTTGCCCCCCCAGCTACTTCCTCGGCTGCGACTTGCGCATACAAAGTCAATTGATTCATATCTACCAGGTGTTGTCTCAAGGCGGGTATATCAACCTGCGCCCAGTTGGTATCCGGATTTGCCTGCAACTGATCTACTACGCTTTTAATCATGTCAAACGCACTCTGTCCGGAACTGGTTTCGGCGCTATGGAAACCCTCATGCATTTGCTGCATTCGCTGCATCATCATGCCACTCCCCATCCCGCCGGTTTCACTCCCGTGATTCATTTCTCCACCATTGCCTGCCTGACCCATCATGCCATCACCATTGGCATTACGGTTCATCATTCCACCAGAGTCGGAACCACGATTCATCAATCCTTGATCGCCATTACTCTGGTTCATCTGGGCACCCGTCCTTTGCCGTTGCCGCATCATGTTGTCGCTATCATCCGCATTTACCGAATCCTGGTTATCGGAGTTCTGAGCCCACCCAGGAGCAGACAACGTGATGAGTGTCGAAGCGACTATTAAGGCGATAAAGAAAGATAATTGGCGATGTATCATACAAGCCTCCTGTTAGTATTAATTTTTCCACCTACCAGATCAGTGCACAGACTATGCCAACCATCGATTCAGCACAGCAGGCAGCGAAAAGACGCATGAACATTAGCCTTGAGGGAGTTCAGCCATGCCTGGAGACATCAAGGCAAACAAGAATTATGTCAATTTTGGCGAGCTGTGCCAGTATTGGCAGGAGTAATGCAATTAGCAGACTCTAAATATAGATAAGTTTTACCTGACCTGACCACCGGCGAGAGGCCTCAGGGTCGGGCCCAAGCTATAGCCGTGGGAGTGCGAAATACTTGATGTGGAGAAGAGTAAGTGACCCATCCCTGCGGTGAATCGTATCTTAGCAACAACGCCGCGCCATCAGGAATTGTCGCACCCACCTGCCCTTGGGGCGGCACTGGTACTTTTCCCATGTCCTGAGAAACAAAAGCATAGTTTCCCGCCTGGTAAGGCCCGACATCCCAGGCAAATTGACCGTCTTCATAAGTAATTTGTAACCGCAGTTCTGCTTCAGCATCAAGGCTGCTTTGCAACGCAGTGCGTCGGCTGGCAATTGTCTCCGAGATATCCAGCATGCATCGGCAGTCTTTGCTGTATTCAAATAATACACCGGTTGTGGCATTCAGGAAGATATCATCGGGAACTGGCACAGGAGAGGACTGCCCCGCCAACCATCGTGTCTTCAGGTCCCGCAGACCAGTAATAAACCAGAAAGCCTGATTAGTCTCGGGGCCGGGGACAAAAGACTGACTCTCTTCACCCGCCCAAATAAATTCGGCTAGAACATCGTATTCATCGGCAGTTTCCAATACGTTGGCAGCTACTTCTCTTTGCCGGGAAAAAGCAACTCCTGCTACCGAGATGATTACAATACCGATCGCCATTCTTTGCCACAACGCAACCTCAATGTTCGGGCGCTGATACAAACTACTGGCGCAATATATCAGGGAAAATATGACCACACACCAGGGCAACAGAAGATAGCGATCTGGACTATTTATTCCGGGAGACTGGACCAGAGGAACCAGCGGCAATAACACCAGCGCCAGAACCAACGCAGAAAACAACATCCAGCTTCGGCAAACAAATCCGTAGGTGGTTATAAGAGCTACGTAACAAAGAGTGGGCAGCAACCAGAATTCCCCCAGCAGCAGCCTGGGAAAAGTAATAAAAGTGCCCATCACCTGGGGAACAAAAGCCGGATCAAAATACACTGCCGGGTCAGTATAACCTCCCAACATCGAACCCAACATGTTGGTGCGCCAGAACACATAGGTCAATGCCACTAAAATATGTGGACAAGCACCTTTTATACGAACACTGAATCGACTCTCCGGGACAAACAGCAACAATATTACAAGAGGCACATAGATTTCTTTGGCAAGCACTGCGAGCAGGTACAGAAATGTACCTGCAACCAGCCAGACCAGGTTGTGCCTTCGCAGGTAATTGATTTGACAAATCAAGGCAGTGAGGCAAAACAGCAGCCCTTCTATGTAGTGCCTGGACATTAATTGCTGGGCAACGATGGCAAC
>Ga0070726_10003917_pt1 | contig 12201 bp, 9 predicted proteins | sample tdAd471_FD_67275 | JGI IMG/M metagenome (GOLD analysis project Ga0070726, IMG submission 67275) | Marine sediment microbial communities from the Atlantic coast under amendment with organic carbon and nitrate - tdAd47.1 | ecosystem: Environmental > Aquatic > Marine > Coastal > Sediment | place...
TGTCTTAATCCTGTTACTGGATAGCCAAGTTTTGGACCTTCCGACTCTATCTGGAAGGCAGGAACCATAAGTCTTAATCCTGTTACTGGATAGCCAAGTTTTGGACGCCGAACGCCTTTGGGCTAAGTACGGTAACACCGTCTTAATCCTGTTACTGGATAGCCAAGTTTTGGACTGGCTCTGCTCAATGCAGCAAGGGCTGCGCATTTGTCTTAATCCTGTTACTGGATAGCCAAGTTTTGGACAGCACCCGCTAAATAGGTACTGATAATCAACAACTTAACATTTTCACAAGCACCAAATTATGCATCCTACCTAAATTTAGGTGAAAAGAGCTAAAGAATTAACGGCTTATAATCATGGCCAAAAAGCAATTATTCATGGCACTACATCTTCTAGCTTTTTTACTCGCAAACCATTGCTTCCGCTACAAAATAAAGAAAATTGTGGCCGATTAAAATTCCTGCCTGTTAATTTTTTAGTTGAGCTTAGAAAATGACGATTCGTTCTTCTAACATTTGCCATTGCATATGGCTCCGCAAGCTTCTTTGATTTATACCCTGCTACTGAATGATCAAATTTTGTACTTCTCTGAGATGCCGCGACGCCAGCTTACCTACGCGTCTTAACCCTGTTACTGGATGGCCAAGTTTTGGACTTACATGCAGCGCATGTAACGGTCTTGGTGTGAACGTCTTAATCCTGTTACTGGATGGTCAAGTTTTGGACACGACGACGTCAGCAGATACCAGTAAAGACCAGTTCGTCTTAATCCTGTTACTGGATGGTCAAGTTTTGGACACTGTTCCGTCACCTAGACGGAAGACAAGCGATGGATAGCATCGTCTTAATCCTGTCACTGGATGGCCAAGTTTTGGACTTGGTTCAGTATTTGCAAAATACCTGGGAACTATTGTCTTAATCCTGTTACTGGATGGCCAAGTTTTGGACGTTGTGCTTGGGGCAGTAGCTCCGGCGCTGACCGTCTTAATCCTGTTACTGGATGGCCAAGTTTTGGACGTTCAGAACGGAAGGAATATAAAGGCAACTTACAAGTCTTAATCCTGTTACTGGATGGCCAAGTTTTGGACTATTTTCCATCTGAAGTTCGGGGATTTTTTCTTACGTCTTAATCCTGTTACTGGATGGCCAAGTTTTGGACGAAATCTCAAACCTGCCCCCACGGTAGATCAGATGAGTCTTAATCCTGTTACTGGATGGCCAAGTTTTGGACGATAAAAACTCAATTTGCCGGTGCGCACTGTAATACGTCTTAATCCTGTTACTGGATGGCCAAGTTTTGGACTTTCCGTCTTTAAACAGAGTTACAAAAAAAAGAAAGTCTTAATCCTGTTACTGGATGGCCAAGTTTTGGACGCAGCAATGGTAGCGCTGGAGGACACTGTTGCCGTCTTAATCCTGTTACTGGATGGCCAAGTTTTGGACAGGCGCAGACGTCTAAGGCGCAGCAGGTAATTAAAGGTCTTAATCCTGTTACTGGATGGCCAAGTTTTGGACAGCACCCGCTAAATGGGTACTGATAATCAACAACTTAACATTTTCACAAGTACCAAATTATGCATCCTACCTAAATTTGAGTAAAAATGACAACAAAAATTAACAGCTGTCATTTGGGTTTAAAAGCAACTAATCAAGATGCTAGCCCCCTTACCCATAAACGGGAACTCTTTCCCAAAATACGGAAAATTATATGCAATCCAAATTGAGCGTCGGTAAAGAAGGGTAAGCTCGAAATTGTACAAATTCAAAATGGGTTCTTTTTTGATTTCCCGCTTCTTGTATGACGATCCGCTCCGAGCTACTATTGATACAGTGTATACCCTTGTGCTGTAGTAGGGCCACTAATGCAAAGGTAAAAGTAAATTCGCCAGCTATATGCACCGCAAAAGGGGTTTCCTCTTGTTGTTCCGCTGCCTGACGCAGGATTTCACGGGCTTCCTCACGCGCTTTTTTGATCACTTGTTCGGTAGACCATTCGGGTGGAATTGCCGGAAAGGGCAAGTCGACAATAGCCCCATATTGAATTACAGCCGCCTCCAATTGTGAAGCTGACCAGTTTTTATGTGGATGGTTGGTGAAGTTGAGTAACATACTATTAGACATTTAGATGACAGCAGTGAGAGGCGAGACCGCTGAAGTGGGGCTGCTGCCTTGTACCTAGCCAATTTCTCATGTGTCCGCTGGCTTTTGATTTCTCTCTTTGCCTACTAGTATACTTAATGATAAGGTAGGCTATGTAAGCGGCCAAAACCTAAGGAGGTCCGTTTGCCCAGAAAAATAGATTCGGGTAATAGAAGTGACGAATAGAAGGTCAAGTCAAAGGTGATGATCTTGGTATTTTCATATTTTTGGGGTCGTCGTTTCTGATAATCACTTACATAAGCATAATTCAAGCTACCGGGTAACTCCCAGCCATAGGCTTTGGCAAAAGTATGTAAATGTTGGTTCAGGATATTACTCAAAAATGCTTGCTGGGCTGCTGGTCTAACCAACTGCCCCCATTGCTTCCAATGATTACTATTCAATGCAAAGTATTGGCTTAATTGGTAGCTGCGTGGCAAACCACTCGGCTCCATAGCCAATTGAAAGCTCCGCTCTAAGTAAGTGGTATGGGCGGTTCTCCAGGTCAAATCGGTCTGCCTATAGTTGACGGGACAACCGCGGCTATACCATTCTCTTACCACTTCTGCTCCTTCTTGGATACCAACGACCGTAAATTGTCCGTCCGCATCCAGGTAATAATGTACCCGGGCTTGGCGATACAATACCCCCGTTCCATCGAGTCGATGATTATGTACCCAATCGTTGAATTGTCCTATTTTAGAAGCTACTAATTTACGTAGAAGGGGTAACCGGTATTGAGTAGGGGCCTCTCCCAACTGGCAAAAAGCCATGTGCAACTGGGGGCCTGTCTTAATATTCTTTGTTGCTGTTGAGCTGTTAGTTTCATTAAGCATAATAGTTGTTTTATACAATGGTAGCAATAACCCCCAAACACTCTTGAAGTAAAGCATCATTGGAACCCTCTTTTTTCCCAAGTGAGGCCCCTAAGGCGGCTTCTAATTCTTGCGCTTCATATTCATACTCACGGGGCAAATCATTAGCCCCTTTTACCCAAATTTTACACTTTTGGCCTTGCATCTCCGTTGATAATTCTCTTAGGGTATATATCACGATGAAATGTCGAATTTTTCCTTCTGATTGATCCTCCTCTTGCTGTGTCCTAAACTTGATGTATGGAGATAGATTAAGAAACCGCGCCTTCATAATCTGTGCACCCGTCGACTGGGCCATAGCCCGCAAATCTCCTTCACTTTGCAAGCTAATTTTATGGGCGTACATTTTCAATTTCCCTTCGTGCAAGAAGGCAACACTCAACTTCTTGGGTAAGCTATTACCCCAGGCCTCTCTGGTTTCAAAATACCAAATGGCCAAAGCAATCAATACGGTCGTCACCCCAAAGAGGGGATCTATCAGATTAGCAAACCAACCCTCCAGGGTATTCCAAGCGGCTGTGTCTTGTCGAGAAAGCAAGATCAATAGGAAAGTGATCCCGACGATAGCCGTTGCTGATAGAATAAACCTCTTTTGGGCCTTCCAAAAATAGGGTACAAACTTGTTGTTAGTATTCATTATTTAGGGTCAATGTTATTTTTTTTGAAAAAAGCTTCTGTTTTTTTAGGGCCAATCCAGGCACTAATCTTTTTATATGGGCCATGTTTTAAACTAAGCCAATTTCTCAATAGGCGAGGTTTGCCTTTTTCCACTTCCCACAGCGCTTGTAACTTCTCTTCGAGTTCCTGTTGCAAATCATCAGGAATAGGGCTATCCGTCATTTTTATTTTGTTTCTCCAGGTTCGCATAAGCCTGCTTAGTTTATCAAAGCTCTTAGCCTCCAAAATATTCAAGGGTATGGTAGTTCTAGCTTTTTCTATTTTGGCTTGTTTATTGGTTTCATCTTCCTTGGCTTTTTTCGCTTGTGCATCCTGCTCCAAGTCTTTTAGACTTTCGATTACTGTATTTAAATCGTTTAAATGCCTGCTTAATTGACCTTGAAGTTTTTGCAAAACAAAGGATATTAGATCATTGGTAAAGGGCTCATTTTTTGTTGTTAAAGAACCAACTGCCACTACAGCTACAGGTTCATTTAAAAGTTTTGAATATCGTGGTAAACCCTGTTTTTGATTTTTGAGGGTTTGAAATTCATTGAGATTACCTCCTCTCCTTTCATCAGTGACCTCCAATGTAGGGTACTCCAATCGCACATTAGTTCTGAGATTAGCTGGTCGGGCCATATTAATCAACTCCATGATCTCTGGCCTTTCACGCCATGCTCCCCTTCGAAGGCCAGTATTCATCTGAGCTTCAAAAAGCCCCATAAAACTTTGCTGTTGAATTTGATCGAGACATTGATCTCCAATCTTGCTGTTGCCTGGGTCTATGGTGACAGCTACTTTACCATATCCAAGCGCCTTACCCATTCCGATATTGTGATAACAATTTTCTTGACCATGAAAACTTAAGGCCGATAACAAAGCCCCCAATTCAACAGGCAATAAATTATGAAAATTTAAAGTCGTGCAAAATGTTGTCTCTTTTCCTAAAGGGCAAAAACTTGTACTTACATCGTCGTTTCCCGACTGTCCAGGTGCTTGGACATTGCTTCCGGCATGTATAGGATAGCGTTTTCTCCCTGCAATATTCGCCTCCCCCGGTGCTGTATTCCACGTATTATAAGCACCATTCACATTACCATTAGGCCTTACCTTTTGTTCTAGATAATAGGGAAAAAAACTGGCTTTAGGCCCACCTAATATACCAGTGACTTCTTGCATGGGTTGCGGCTCCCCTTCAGCCCAAGCATGAGCAATATGAACCCGTCCTTTTAAGAAAGTACTTCCCTGGCCCTTTTCTTCAGTATGGCCGAATAGGCATTTAGCAAAATCGAGATGTTGCTGCCGCGCCTGTCGGGCACGAATGATTTCTTCAATCCCATATTGGTAAGCTAATCGATACGTTTTACATAACCCAAAACTGTTCACTTTATCGGATTTTTCATCCTGTCGGAAAAAAACAGGAATAGGTCTACCCTGATTCAAAAACCTTTTCCAATAGGTCCAGTCTCCATTTTCAGTAGCTAAAGCGTCTCCCATTGCTATTTTGAAGTTTTCAAAGACCTTACTTCCTACATTAATGTATTCAGGTTTATTCGGATCAAAAGATCTCTTTCGGTAAACTGAGTTATCAAAATCAGTTTCATTCTTTTGCCCCACTAAAATCATACAATAAGTGGCATCAAAGTCCACTTCTACTAATGGATTTTTTTCTGACAAATCTTCGAAAGGGTATCTACCATTTGGATGCAATTTTTGGTATTTTGTATAGGCAAATTTAAGCTCCACATCTTCTGCTCCAGCTCTCAGTTTTTCCTGAAGTTTAGATACTATACTTAATTCATCAGTAGCCAAATCTTGCTCTTCTTCCTCATCTGGTATATCCTCATCTGGCTGATCTTGAATAACAAGTTTATGATTTCGCCAATAGAGCCAGCCAAAGCCCTGATTTTCCGAGTAATTCTTAAGAAAATTCCGATTATAATCTGAATCTGGTATAAAATCTCGATACCCAAATCGCCTATCATTAAATTGGTCCAACTGCCCAAAAGTCATGATCTCTACCAAAGTGCGGAGCATCCCTCGAATACTCGATCCTGGTAGGAAATAGCGGCCTTCGTGCTGGATAAAATCAGCAGATTCAGCTGGTTGATCAGCTTCATTATTTTCCTTTTTACGTCGTCCTTCATTGCGCACATAGATAGGACTTTTAGCTTCCAGCTTTAACACGATTTGTCCGCTTAGGCCTTCTTCAAACGGGAAGTCATGACTGATATAGGGGCCCCACTTCGGCGTAAATACTTCCTCATTGAGGGGCACAAAATTATAGGCTGATTTTATCATTGTATGTTGGATTTTGAGGCTTTATTAAAACCAGTAAAAAAGACACCGATTAAGGTTTTTCGGGTAAATTCACTTACAATAGGATCTTCCTTCTCTTCAAATATTTCTACAAATTCTAAGCTGCGTTTTTCATCCCTGACCGATCGAGACATCCGTTTTCGCTTGAGTTGATCCGGTACCTCATCCCAGTTTGCTTCATGGATGTAATATTCCCCTTCGACATACTTAATCGAGAGGCTTTTATTTTCTGATTTACACCAATATTTCGCCTCAACGATAAAAGGTAAGGTAGTTTTCACTAAGCTATCGAAAGCAACTCTCTTAGCCTCCAATACTTCTACAGGAGATATTTTATTAGAAAACCAATGGTAGCCAGTAACATCGTATTGTTTCCACTTCTGTAGGTCTTGCTGATTTAATTTACTGATCATGTGCGCTGCTATTTAGTGGTTCAAGAGTAGGTAAATCCCCGGAGGCTGTCAGGCGCCCATGTCCCTTATTGACTAATCCTCCGACCATCAATTGGCCATTCCCTAAATCATCAATGGCTTGTTGCAAAAAGGGGATATATTTTTCAAGCCCCTCAGCAGCTCTTATCTTTATGGTTATGTCCAGTTTATCGGGAATAATCATAGCCTCCTCTCCAAACAATGCGCCATCAATTGGGGCATGTGTAAAACGATCAATGGCTACATGATAGAAAGGCTTACTTTGAATGCTATCGATGTCCAGAAAAGTATCCTCAATAACCAGGTGGCCTATTTGACTCTTTGCTTCTTCTTTTCCTTCCTCCTCTACCACGAATCCGAATAATGCCTCCACGGCTTCATTTCTCTCTGAATTCAACAGCATACCCGCTACATCATAATGATTGATTTTGCCTTTCAATTCACCTCCAAATGTTTGGAGCAGCCCTATATCTTTCTCGATTTTCGTCTTCAAAGATTGAAGCTTTTCTAGGCTAAATCCCTTCATTTCTTCTTCTTCTGGTACGGCCCAAAGCAGGTCTGGCTGGAGGCTTTTGAGGTAAGCCATTCCTTTTTTCTCCAAGCCTGCCTTTAGCCTTTCTTCAAGGGTATGTCCATTCCCTTTATTCCAATGATAAGCTACTCTATGTGCTAATGCCCCCTTGATGGAAGAGCCTGGTATTAGCATTTTCTTTACCAATATGGGGCCATCAGGAGTCCATTCAATCACGGCTTCTCTTTTGAAGATATGATCTAGAAGATTATCATTGTAACTCTCTCCGAAATGAAGAAAGTTATTTTCTCCTGAGAAGGCTAGTGTGTAAGTAGTCCATTTCTTGGGGAAAGGAGCTATTTCATCCGGTTTTCCTTTGAATGGGAATTCATTTCCTAAGGCATTTGAAAGTGCCAGATAGGCTGAAAAATCTAGTTCATTGGTAAGGTCAAAAGTATGCGCGTCCAATTGAACAATGGTAAATTGCCCAAACCCCTTACGACTGCCCCCTCCAAGTAGAAAATCATCCGAACACCACCAACAGGAAAGCAACTCCTTCCACAATTCATCTTCTTCCTCCTTTGCCAGCATTTCCACTTGCAAACAGAATCGGGTGCCCCGATAAACAACTTCTTCGCCAAACTTGGCCTTATCCTTGGCCGTTCCTTTATGGTCAATTTTTACGTGGTCCCGATAAGGAAGGTGACGAAGCCATTTGAAATAATCTGCCAGTTCCGCTTCCGGTACTATTTCTTCGTGTACCCTTCCTTTATGATCCACCACCAAAGCCGCACTGCATATCAATCGCGAAGCAGTATCACTCTTGCTTCCAACATCCGTTTTGGCACTACCAAAAATAGAAGGGGCTGGTTCTTGTCTCTTTCCTTCAAATAATGCTCTCCAAACTCCCATAATCGAGGTACCAGGTAGGTAAGGGAGTCCGTTCCAATCTTTTTGGACAAGTTGGCCTTTTAATTCGTCCTCATCGCCACTCCCTACGCCCATAGGGGTCGTTAATTCTATGACAATCCGCGCCACATGCCTTTTATTAAATAATTTATCTTGCATCTGCTTAGCACTTTATAGGGTTTGTTATTTCGACATGATTGCCGATAGGTAATGAAGGAAATAGATTCGTTGTTTCTCGGTATTCATTCTTGTTCCGACATAAGTTGTAAGCCTTGGCAGTCGATTCGATTCTGCCCAATTTAGTTGAGATAGGCCAGTACTAAGGGCTTGCAGTTGTGCTTCTGCGCTACTTTCCGGATGAAATTTACGCAGGACGGACCACTGATTAGGTTTTATACCCCGATATAGGTCTTTGTATTGCTCCCGGAAATCCCAAGCTAATTGTTTGATGCGGGCATCGTCAGACTGTTTTTGTTCACTTAAAGCCTGCAAAAGGCGCTTATTATTAGCATCTAAAGGTGTTTCTTCTACGAGCTTAGGGCCATCAACCTTGGTACGTTTTTGGCTTATCCTGAGCGTTTTTGCCTGAAGGAAGGGAGGGTTTATCAATAATTCGCCAAAGCCCTCCGCGCGATGTACGCCGATACCTTCTAAATCAAGCGAGGGGTTGACATGCTTTGCCCCTTCTACCACAAAGACGGAACCAGCCTGTATAAAATGTCGCTCCGGATTTTGTGCACGACGTTTGCCGTTCCAGGGAGCATAACGACCACTTCTAACCGTACTTGCTTCCCAATTGATCTTACCACTAGAAAGTTTTAGGTGCCTAATCGGATCCAATTCAAGGGTGTACTGTCCATATTCATTGAGTAAACACCAACGAGAGGCGGCATATACGACTAGCCGAGCTTTCTCTTCCTTAGTAGGACTTGCCACTTCTTCTATTGGGGTTACCTTTGAGGTTGCCTTGATATCAACTTTCCCAAATTCTGCCGATTTTGATTTACCGATATATTGTATTCCGCTTAAGACGTCAGCTACTACCTTTACATACTCCTCATTTGAGCTAGAAATGGTAAAGCCAAAGACTTGATCCTTGCGTATGGCCTTATAGATATACAATTGACTATCTGCCGCCAATCCAGTTTTAGGATCACGAGCCGATTTTGGATAGGCAACTACTTCTGGAAGTACTTGTTGATAGAATGCTTCTTGCTTGGCCTCTATATCCTCAGCCTTGAAAATCATATAACCACTCTTACGGGGTTCCAACAGAATATCCTTTGCGTCTAGAAGATTCCAATCTGCCTCAAGCAGTTGATTTTTACAGTACACAGGGATCGTTTCTGCTTTCTTTTCTGCGTCAACTTGTTCTTGTTCTTTTTGATTGAATACATCAATGTTTTTACCAGATTTTGGGCTATGCCAGTCCAGTGGAATTTTATCAGCAATTGCACCCGTGACAATTGGGCGTGCGTCCGAAAAACGAACCCTCCCTCTATGAAAGAGGTCTAGTGTTTGCTCGGCTTTACTTTCATCATATAAATGCTTGGCGGCAATACCCCAAAAAACGGAACCCGGCAAAAAATCAAGTGCTTGCAGATTTAGTGCTGTAGCTAGTTGAGCGGGTAAAGCTATATCTGACAAAGTCGTACAATGAAATGTTTGTTTAAAATAACTACCCATAAGCTATATTTTTGAATCGTTTAAGCGAATGATGCAGCGGCCGAACCCTCTGTTCCGGCTGCCACCCAACCGCTTGATAAAACTGGCGTATGTTTTCATCTCCTCTAAGAGATCACAAGGGAAGTCCCCGATGGTTCCGTACAATATCATTGGTTTATAAAAAGTGATCTTACGGAGTGATTTGTCTTTTACCTGGCCTCCCTCACTTATGGCGGTAAAAGGCATTTTTTTAACTAGGCTAGCTTGCAGGTTTTGTTGGATAATGGACTGGGCCAGTATAGGATTCAATTCCGCATTAGAAAAATGACACTGTCCTCCTGTATTTACGCCCACAGCTTTGTTCCCGGTTCCGAACAACTGTGAAATGACGGGTGTTCTATCAGGTTGAAACAGGCTTACTTGCTCCGCCGCATCTTTAAAAAGCCCTTTGATAGTTCTTCCTGGGATGTAGGGAAGCTTTTGGGCATCCATGACAGGTAGCACATCGGTATCCATACCAGAAGATTGCCCGCTGCCTGCCTGCCAATAATCCAGCAGCTGAATGCTAAAACCAAGTGTTATTACTTGCATTGGGGCTGTTTTCATGATTTTAAACTGTATAGCGTTAATAAATCGTGGAAGATATAGTAGACCTTTTCATTTTCTTTGCGGTGAAAAGGAATCATATTGGTAAAGAATACTTCGTGGTTTTTCAGCAGTGTTGAAAATTGATAAGCAGCTCTTTCTGTATCATAAAAATTAGTGGATAACCATTCACGGAGTGGTCCATCGGGTGCTTTAGGATGGTTTAAACGCTTGAGTTTTTGCAATAAATCCACTACTGTACAATAGGGGTTTTCTTGAATAAGATCGATAAAATAAGGGCCGTAGTTGTAATTTATAGAAGATACCGTCTGACCTTCAATACCCTGTTCTTTCAAGACTTTCGAAAGCTGTACTCCTAGGGAAGTGGTAGGTTCCTCCACTGTATCATTGATTTCTATTTTCAGTTCTCTTTCAAAAACATCTTCAAAGTCCGTATAAGCAGTATCACGGATTTTATGAAAATATAGGGATGCGGGAACAAATTCTTCCTCTTTGAATTGCTTTGAGACCTCCTTGGCCTTTTTACAAAGATCACCCGCCAAATTCACCGCATAATGCAGCGGGAATTTATGCTTCACATAGGCAATTCCCGCACAAGCTGTAAGACCTTTTCGGATTTCAGGTAATTCCCATTCCTTGAATACACCTTTGGACTTTTCGTGAAAAAGGGCTAAAAAAGTTTTTGTAAATAACAAAGCTTTATCGGCACGACAAATAACAGTTATATCATCCCCCCCTACAATGACAGGGCGAAAGGGGATTAGTTGTTCCGTACTTACTTCCTCATCCACAAAGGTATCTCTCACGGCTTCCGATAAAGCGGCTTGGGTAATTCTTTCTATTTCTTCACTAAATATCTTCAATTTGGATTTCTCCACTGAATTTCCTTTCAGTTGTGCATTCTCCCAATCCGCCAATTTTTGAACAATCCGCCCCAGGTTGTTCCCATCTGCATGAATGACCGCTACCCAATTGCCCGCAGCGTCATTTGCGATTTCATCCATGAGTGTCGGAAATTTCAAGGAAAACCCAGTTTTTATTTTGGCTGTAATAGTTGACTGATTGATTTCCTGCCCAAGTTTATCCTTTTCATAAGTACTATAGTCCACCCATTCTTTTTCATGATCTGATCGATAAACTTGCTTGTAGGCGACTCTACCTGTTCTGGGGGCTTTTTTTTCGATGAGCAAGGAGCTGTTCTGTATAGGTGCAATTAAGTTTCTAGCTGCTTTAAGCTTCCTGATCAATGCCTCAAATTCTTTTGAGCTTAAGTTGGGCGAACTTACTTCTTGTAGCGCCTGCTGATAGCTTATGGTAGGATAGGCAGTCTCAATATGATCCGCTATTCCTTTTGCGAATGCTTGTGCAGCAGCTTCAGTATTGAATAAATATCGAATACTTCCTGCGGCATTAAATAATAACTTATCATTATCGAAACCGGGCAGGAGCTTTTTAATTAGGTGGGTGCTACAAATGGATTCAATCACTTCGCTCGCGCCAATAATTTCTCTCAATTTGTTCGTAGCAAAGATATAAGACTGAATAGCAGTAACTTGGAATCCGTATAAATACATAATTGGATTTTTTCGATCATTAATTAATACCTCATTGACGTTGGAAACTATGCATCATCAAAACCGGCAAATAGGTATTTCCATATTTAGGATCAAAATGCTGTTTAATCAATTGTTTATCCCTTGATAATTTTTTCTGGTAAATAGCAGAATATGGGTTTCTATTATTGGTATTCTTATTTAACCTTATGGGTAAATCAACGGTAAAAATTTGAAAAGCCTCAAAACCATTTTCTTGCAGTACGGACCAGATATAGACTAGCGCTGGCTGCAAACTTTCCCAATCATTTACGACCTGATAGCCGTATAAGAAAAGAAGATAGCAAGCTGGAGTCGTATTGGATTCTCTAAGGGCCTTGATTTGCCTCTTAAATTGCTTTTTAAAATGGAAATAGTTATTACTGTTCCTCACTTGCAGCTGGCCATAAGAAGTAACCTCTGCGATTATCGCCGAGTCCTTATTCTGTCGATTGGGATATAGTATAAGATCAATATCATATTTCCCTACT
>Ga0070726_10003918_pt1 | contig 12197 bp, 11 predicted proteins | sample tdAd471_FD_67275 | JGI IMG/M metagenome (GOLD analysis project Ga0070726, IMG submission 67275) | Marine sediment microbial communities from the Atlantic coast under amendment with organic carbon and nitrate - tdAd47.1 | ecosystem: Environmental > Aquatic > Marine > Coastal > Sediment | place...
GGGATTTGTCCAATCCGCTTTCATGGCGACAACGTTTTCATCTGCCAACAGAGAGGCAACCGGTTCCGCATTAAGGACACGCGCCTTGTTGAACTGGCAGGTGATGCACCAGTCCGCCGTAACATCGACAAAAACAACCTTACCTTCTGCGACAAGGCCAGGAATAGCCGTCTCATCGAACGCCACCCACAGGGAATCATCGTCGATAGCGGTCTGAACGGGAACATGCGCTTCATCCCGGGCTATAGGCACACCAACTGCTGCTGCGATCAGTAGCAGTACGACAGGCAACGCCTTACGGCCCAACCGTGACCCTTCCATTCGCCGTACGCCCAACACGGCGACCGCCAACACGGCAAGGGCGCCGACAACAAGTGCAGTTTCCATCGTCATCTGAGCCGCGAGAACGCTGCCAAGCCATACAGCCGTGCCGGCGAGCGCAAGCCCCATCACGATTTTAACCTTGATCATCCAGGGGCCCGGAGATGGCAGCATCGTGGCAACCCTCGGAAAAGCCGCAACAGCCAGATACGGCCCGGCAAGACCGATTCCCAGAGCCAGGAAGATCGCCAGAATCTCGGTTGTCCCACGGCTGAGCGCGAAGCCGACGGCCGTTCCCAGAAAAGGTGCCGTACACGGGGTCGCCAGCAAAGCGACAAAGGCGCCGGTCAGGAAATGACCGGTCAGACCGTTCCCGCTGCCAGCGCCAGCCGCTCTGTCAGCGATAAACCGGGGCAGCATGAACTCGAAGATTCCGAACATGTTTGCTGCGAACAGGACCAGGATTGATATCATGAACGCCAGAAAGGCCGGCTGCTGGAACTGGATGCCCCAACCGATGCTTGCTCCGGCGACTTTCAGGACCGCCAGTCCGGCGCCGAGAATCAGGAAAAACGTCACGATACCGGCGGACGAGGCTAGAAAACCGGCTCGAACCGCCCGTTGTTCCCCACCGCCATGTTTGATCAGCGAAAGCAGTTTCAGGGAAAGCACCGGAAGCACACAGGGCATCAAATTCAGGATTAACCCGCCGAGCAACGCCAGGCCGATAATGGTCACCGGTATAAAGGCTGATCCACCCGTGTTTCCAGCGTCGCTTGCCAAAGTCGACAGCGGAGGCAGCGAACCGAGTTCCGGCGCGATCAATGTTTCGATAGCCTGGTTTTCTTCGGCAATGGTGACCGTCGCACCCATCGAGGCGACCTGTTCAGGGGACGCGCCGCCGCCATTGACCGTCAGGACAGCTTCCGTTCGGTTCTCATTATAGACAACAGCTGGGGCATCGAAAAAACTACCCTCCGGCCCTTCCACCAGCAGTTCAAGGTCGCCAAGAGGCTGTTCGTCCAGCACCGCCACCTGCAACACCAGCGACTGATCGTCATTGGCCCGGATCGCACTGCTGCGTATCCGTAACCCCGTCGAAGCGGGGCTGCGTGGCACCCTGGCGATGAACTGGCCAATGGAATGGGTTTTAGCCGACGATGTGCCGGGGCCTTCAGGCAGGTTCAGAGCGACATCCGCCTGATGCGGGATGCAGATCTCTTTGCAGACAAGATAGGAAACCGTGCCGGTCAGTGAGACGGGATTGCCGGGCATTTCCGGCGTAACCGACAGAGGGAAGACGACAGTGTCCTCGTACCCGAAGGTTTGCAGGCCGAACAGTTCAAACCGGATAGGCAGCGGCCAGTCCATGTCGACAGCAGCGACATTCTGCGATGATGACCAGTCGGGAACCGGCGGCAATCCGGCATCTCCCGGTGAACGCCAGTAAATCTTCCATCCGGGCTGAAGCTGGAACTCCATACCGAATTGCAGTCTGTCTGTATCGCCAACGGAATCGACAGCCGAGATCAGCCGGACGGATGCCTGATCGGTGTCGGCCCAACGCCCGCTCATCGCTTGTGACGGTGAGGACAGCGACATACTTGCAAGAGACAGCACCAGAAGCGTGAAAAGCCACTGAGAAACCGCCTTTTTTGCAGAATCGACGACCGATAACCGAAAAACACCGGTCAGCGGCCTCCTTTTTGGTAATTTGGCGAACTGGCGCAAGATTAGCCTCAAATTAAGCGTTCCAATGGCAATCTATCGATCAATACGGTAAAATGCCCGTCACAAGTTCGTGCCTGCAGGCATGTTGGTCAATACGTCGGACTGGCCTAAAGGACCGCCTTGTTGTTTAATATTATTGTTATCCCACATGGGCCTGCCGTGTGAAAAACCTAGGATGGTTTTGGTGTCAGTCCTGCGTTAAACACACCATTTCCATTACATGCGGAACGATTATGACCGAACCGACTGTTACACAAGGGTATCTGACCGGCCAGTTACTGGTGGCAATGCCATCGATGGCAGATCCGCGCTTTGAACGCAGCGTTATCTATGTCTGCGTCCATAACGAGGATGGCGCCATGGGTCTTGTGATCAACAAGCTGATGGAAAGCCTTACCTTCAACGAACTACTGGAACAGTTGGAAATCGCACCCGCCCGGACGGAAGATGAAATTCGCATTCATTTCGGCGGCCCTGTCGAAACCGGGCGCGGATTTGTTCTGCACAGTCAGGAATATCAACAGGACGGCACCGTGATTATGGAAGAAGGCGTGGGCCTCACCGCAACTGTCGATATCCTGCGCGACATTGCCGACGGCAAAGGTCCCCGCGACCATCTGCTGGCACTTGGATATGCCGGATGGGGTCCGGGTCAACTGGACGGTGAAATGCAGGAAAACGCCTGGCTGAATGTGCCGCCGGATGAGCAACTGGTTTTCGGCGGGTCTCTGGAATCCAAATGGGAACGCTCGCTCGCCAAGATCGGTGTCGATCTGACCCTGCTGTCCGGTGAAGCCGGCCACGCTTAGGGTATTCAGCCCGGTTTTTTCGCTATCAGCGGACGTGGATCGTTCTCCAGCATCGCATAAACGATATGGTCCTGCCATTCACCGGCTATAAACAGATACCGGCGCGCGAGGCCTTCTTCCTGAAAGCCCGACTTTTCCAGCAACCCCCGGCTGGCCTGATTTTCCGGCAGGCACGCGGCCTCGATACGGTGCAGATTCAGCGTTCGAAAGCCGAAATCAAGACAAAGCTGCAAGGCTTCGAACATGTAGCCCTGCCGCGCGTGCGGGACCCCGATCCAGTAACCGACACTGCTCGATTGCGTAACCCCACGGCGCACATTGGCCAGCGTAACACCGCCAACCAGCGCCGAATCGTCGTTTCGGAAGACAAGGAACCCATATCCGGTTTCCGCCTGCCATTCGGTTTGAATTCGTTTCATTCGACGGCGAAACCCCGCCGATGTCAGGGCATCGCGCGGCCATGACGGCTCGAAAGGCCGAAGAAAATTCCGGCTTTCCCGGCGCAAAGACAGCCACTGCGCCTGATCGCCGGGTTTCGGCGGGCGAATATGCACACGTGTGCCTGTCAGACGGACTTTCGGTAAGGATGTTCGAAAAAACCCGATCATGGCGTTCGCGTCAGGCTGCCAGACGTTCCGTTAACCGGTCGCGGTTTTCCAGGGCGGAGAGCGGGCCGATCCCGGCCAGTGTCAATGGCCCGGAAAAAATACGTACTGCCGATTGCGCCAGACTGTCGATACTGACCGCCTGCGTTCTCGCCAGAACCTCTTCCACTGGAACCGGATGCCCGAACAGCAGTATCTGACCTGCGAGTGTTTCCGCCCGGGCTGAGGAACTTTCCAAACCCATCGCTATACCGGCTTTCGCCTGGGCCTTTGCCCGGTCCAATTCTGCGGTGGTGATGACGGAACCTGCATCGCCGCTGCGCAAGCCACGAATCTCATGGAACAGCACGTCGACAAGTTCAGGCACCGCCTCCTCAGCCGTACCGGCATAGAGTCCGAACACACCGCCATCCGAAAAACAGGACGCAAAGGAAAACACCGAATAGGCGAGGCCACGCTTCTCGCGAACCTCCTGAAAAAGACGGGAACTCATCCCGCCTCCGAGAATGCCGGACAAAACATTCGCCGTGTAGAAGTCGGCTTCTTTCATGCTGGGTCCGGGGAAACCGAACAGCAAATGAACCTGTTCGGAGTCTGCCGCGTCTCTGACCTCGCCGCCGGTATAAATTGCTTTAGCCGATCCACTTTCCGCATCGGCTGAAGTCGACGGAACATAGGCTCCGAAAAGACGTTCCGCCTGCGTTACCAGACTGTCATGGTCAATGGCCCCGGCGGCGCACAGAACCATGTTTTCCGGCCTGTAATGCCGCGCCATGAACGACCGCAACCCGCCGGCGGACAAGGACTTTACCGTCGCCGGGCTGCCGAGAACCGGATACCCGATAGCTTGACCGGCATAGGCGGCTTCCTGAAACCGGTCGAAGACCAAATCGTCCGGCGTATCGGCAACCTGTGCGATTTCCTGCAGGATAACTGACCGTTCCCGTTCGAATTCCTCTTCATCGAAGACCGGGTTGATAAGAATATCGGCCAGTATATCGACGCCTAACTCGATATCCTGCTTCATAAGCTTGATGAAATATGCTGTGGATTCTCGCCCGGTATAGGCATTCATATTGCCACCGACCGCCTCAACCTGTTCGGCGATATCTCTGGCGCTGCGGGATGTTGTACCCTTGAACGCCATATGCTCGAGAAAATGCGCTGACCCGTTCGTTTCGGCGGTTTCGACCCGCGTGCCGGCACCTACCCAGACTCCGACGGAAACCGTCTCAATCCACGGCATCGGATCGGTAGCGACTGTCAGACCGTTTGCAAGTTTTGAAACCCTGATCGATTCAGCCAACGGCGAGCGTTCCTTTCTACGAGGTTACCCGAGAATTCGTGCGTACGAACTGTTGCACAACCTGCAAGCCTGCCCCGAGGACCGTCATCCGCTCTTCCCGTTCGAAGAGATCGGCCAGATGATCCGGTAGAGCCGGGTGACAACCTGTCGCCAGTTCAACAGTATCCGGGAATTTTGCCGGATGAGCACAGGCAAGGCAAACCAGCGGAATATCCGGCCGGCGACGTGCGGCCGACCCAGCAACAAAACCAACCGCCGTGTGCGGATCGATCAACTCACCCGTTGCCTTGTACAAGGCCGCAATGGCCGCTTTGGTTCCATCATCGTCCAGCCGTCTGGCATCGAACAGTTCCCGCGCCAGGCTCCAACGGTCGGGGCTGATTGTCATCTCGCCGGTTTCCCGGAAATCGTTCATTACCGCAGTCAGTTCATCCGCGTTGCGCCCGAACAGTTCGAACAGATACCGTTCGAAATTGCTGGATACCTGAATATCCATGCTGGGCGATAGCGTTGGCACTACGGTTTCCGCCGTCATCGAGCCGGATTCGAAAAAGCGTGTCAGGATATCGTTGGAATTGGACCCGATGATCAACTGATCGATCGGAAGGCCCATCTGTTTCGCCGCATAGGCGGCAAACACGTTGCCGAAGTTTCCTGTCGGTACTGCGAAAGTGACGGGTCGGTCGGGTGAGCCCAGAGAAATACCGGCATGGAAGTAATACACGATCTGCGCCATGATACGCGCCCAATTGATCGAGTTTACGGCCGAAAGGTTCAGATCACGGCGGCAATCCGGATCGTTGAACATCGCCTTAACCATATCCTGGCAGTCGTCGAACGTTCCTTCGATAGCAATGTTGTGTACGTTGGACGATGGAACCGTCGTCATTTGCCGCCGCTGAACCTCGGAGGTTCTGTTGTGCGGATGCATGATAAAGATATCGACCCGCTCGCGGTCGCGGCATGCTTCGATTGCTGCCGACCCTGTGTCACCGGAGGTCGCCCCCACAACGGTGATCCGCTCGCCTCGCTCCGCCAGAACATGATCGAACAACCGTCCCAGCAATTGCAGTGCGTAATCCTTGAAGGCGATGGTCGGTCCGTGGAAGAGTTCCATCAGCCAAGTGTTGTGATCGATCTGCTTCAGCGGTGCGACGGCATCGTGACTGAAAGAGGAATAGGCATCGCGGACGATAGCGGAGAAAGTCGCCTCGTCGATGTCGTCGCCAACGAAAGGCAGCATGACTTGTGTCGCGAGGTCGGCGTAGGACAGTCCCCGCATGGCACGAATATCGGCCTCGCTGAACTGCGGCCATGTCGCCGGAACATAGAGGCCGCCGTCTTCAGCCAAACCGGTTAGCAGAACATCGGAAAATCCGAGAACCGGCGCTTTACCGCGTGTGCTGACATATTCCATGGTCGTATCCGCTTTTTTCAGACAAGAGGCGAGAGTCATAAATCATGCGTAACGCGAAATAAACTGCTCAGTTGCAGCAATGGCGCTAAACCGCGAGATACCGGGTACGGATATGAGACTGGAAGGAGGCAGGATCGAGGGGCCTTCCAGTTGCCTTGCTCAACACTTCCGCCGTTGAGTACCGCGAGCCGTATTGGTGAACGTTCTCTTTCAGCCAGGATCGCAACGGTGCGAAGTCTCCGGCTTCCAGCCCCGGAACGATAGAGGGGTCCGCCGCCGTCGCCGTCTGAAATAGCTGTGCCGCCGTCATCGCGCCAAGCGTATAGGTCGGGAAGTATCCAAACCCGCCTGAGTACCAGTGGATGTCCTGCAGGCAACCCTGCCGATCGTCCGGCGGGCGGATGCCCAGCAGCTCGTACAACCCGTCGGACCACGCGCCCGGTAGGTCGGCCAGTGGTAAATCGCCGGAAAGGATCGCTCTTTCAAGGCGCGTTCGCAAAATGACATGTATTGGATAGGTTGCTTCATCCGCATCGACGCGAATAAAGCTACGCGCCACACGGCGATAGCGTTTGCGAAGATTGTCCTGAGCGAAAGCGGGATCGTCACCGAACGCGCCGATCAGCTTTGGGCTCAGGTAGGACAGGAAAGCATCAGAGCGGCAGGCTTGCATCTCGACCAGCAATGACTGGCTTTCATGAAGTTGCATTCCGCGCGCCTGCCCTACCGGTTGGTACCGCCATTTCTCGGGCAGGTTCTGCTCGTAGATCGAATGCCCTGTCTCATGCAGGACAGCCATGATCGCGAAACCCGGATCGTCTTCGTGATACCCGGTGGTGATGCGCCGGTCGCCCGCATACCCGGTTGAAAACGGATGCGCGCTGACATCCATACGTCCCCGCTCGAAATCGAACCCCGCCGTCTCGGCCAGTTCGCGAGCCAGTTGTTTCTGTTTTTCCACCGGAAATCCAACCTGCGGCACTACCGGCGCACCTGCCGAGGTCTGGCGGTCAAGAATGTCGTCCAGAACATCCGGCAGAAAACCGGCATAGGCATCGAATACCGGCTCGATATCGGCGATCCGCGCATCAGGTTCGTATCCATCGAGCAGGGCATCGTAGGGGCTGACATGCAGCGAGTCCGCCAGTGCAGCCGCTTCCTGGCGGGTCAAGTCGACCAGCGTCTGTAACAAGGGCAGCACAGTAGCATAGTCGTCGTTCTTCTTCGCGTCCCGCCATGTATGTTCACAGGCGCTTCCCGCCCGGGACAGAGCATCGACCAGATCCGCCGGCACCGAAGTCGACCGGGTGTAGTTCCGGCGCATCTCGTGCAGATTGGCTTGTTGCCATTCGTTCAGATCGGATGATGCGGCCTGATCGAGAAGTTCACCAATGGCAGGGTCAGTCAGACGGGCATGCTGGATGGCCGCCATTGCCGCCATTTGTTCCGCCCGCGCTTCGGCACCGCCAGCAGGCATGGTAACGGCGGCGTCCCAGTGAAGAATGGTCGATACCTGATAAAGAACGGACAGGTCCTTGAAACGATTTTCAAGTTCCTCATAGGCTGTCATGTCTTCTTGCCGGACTTTACCGTGAAGGCGACGTAAACAATGGCAAGAGTCATCGCAAGCAGGAACCAGGTAATGGCATATTCGAGATGATTGTTTCGAATATCCAATAGCCATTGACGGCCACGGGGGAAAACACCCAATGGCGGCTCTTCCTCCGACATGATGTAGTAGTTCGGAAAGCTGTCATAGCCGCTCAGTTCTGCCATCGCCTTGGTGTCGAGCAAGAACCAGGTGTTGTTTTGCGGTTCGTTTTCCGGGATGACCAGGTTTTCGATATAGGTGTGCGGCTTGGGGAAACGCAGCATACCCTTTACCGTGACTTCACCCTCATAAAGGCCTTCGGGGCGCGTAGATTTTTCCCGCTTTTCGAACGGCAACCAGCCCCGGCTGATCAGTATAGCCGGGCTTCCATCGCTCGGAAGTAACGGTGTAATGACGTGTATTCCCGGCTTTCCTTGCCGCGACAGAAGCACCAGGTAGAATTCATGCTCGTGATCGAACATGCCGGACACTTCCACATGAAGAAATTCATGATCTTCAGGATTGAGGTCGCCTGAAGGAACTGGCTGGGCAGGTTGCGCCATCCTGCTTTCGAATTGATCGATGAGGTTCTGTTTCCATTCCAATCGGTCTAGTTGCCAGACCCCCAGCGCAATCAGAGTGATCAGCGCAGGAATGGTGAACAGGGTTGCCCCGAGCCTTGGACGAAAAGTCATTTATTGCGGTCTCAGTTATCGCCGAAATGTTCTGTGCCGGTATCGCCGGCCCGGTATTTGTACTGCAACGCGATCAGTACACCTTTTATCGGCTGCATCACCAGCAGAGTACCGCCAATAATCACCGGAAAGGTAACGGCGATCAGCACCCAGATCGGCGGCGAAAACCGGAACTCCAGAAACGCCCCCAACCCCACGCCGATTGCACCAATCAACAGAATGATAAAGGGTACAGCGCCGTCGCCGGCATTTTCGCCGCTAAAATCCAGTCCACAATTCGAACAGGATGGTGCCACCTTCAGAAAACTGGAAAACATCTTGCCTTGCTTACAGCGTGGACATTTTCCCGACAGACCCGCGCGAATAACATCACCGGTCTTGCCCGCATTATCTTCGGGCACGCCACCATCCATCAAATTTTATCCCGGTCAGACTGGATTGAGATCAACCGCCCCACCAGTACACGCACACGAACAGGAACAGCCACACGACATCAACGAAATGCCAGTACCAAGCTGCCGCTTCGAACCCGAAATGGTGCGATGGCGTGAAATGACCGGCCTTTGCGCGGAATAAACAGACCGCCAGGAAAATCGTACCGACCAGAACGTGGAAGCCGTGGAATCCCGTCGCCATGTAGAAGGTGGAAGAATAGATACCATCGGAGAAACCGAATGCTGCATGGCTGTATTCGAAGGCCTGCAGTGACGTGAAGGCGATGCCGAGAAGCACAGTCAGTGTAAGGCCGTGCACCAATTGATCGCGCTTGCCTTCACGCAGGGCATGGTGTGCCCAGGTAACCGTGCAGCCGGACAGAAGAAGGATCAGCGTATTCATGAACGGCAGGCTGAAGGCGTCGAACGGAACGACACCAGCTGGTGGCCATGTGCCTCCCGTTGCTTCGGTACGGACCACCTGCTTGGCTTCATCGAAATACAAGCTGGCGTCGAAGAATGCCCAGAAGAATGCAGCGAAGAACATCACCTCGGATGCAATGAACAGGGCCATGCCATAGCGAAGTCCAAGCTGCACAACCGGTTTGTGATCGCCGGCTAGTGATTCTTTGACTACATCTTTCCACCAAAGAAACATGGTCAGTACAACGAGAGCAAACCCCGGTAAAACGACGGCCCAGCTCACCGATTCAGCGCCAACGATATCCGGGTGCATGAAAATGACAGCCCCCATCGCCAACACAAATCCGCCAAGTGCGCCGAAAGCCGGCCACGGGCTTGGATTTACCAGATGGTAGTCGTGGTTCACTGCGTGATGATCACCAGACATGATTACTTTCCCCCTTTACCAAACCGGTCGTACCGGCCCTTTCGCCAAACCCATACGCGGTACACTACTGTACCAGCGCCAAACCTTCTGTCTTTTCATCTTCCTTATCCTGCACCGGAAAAAATGTGTAGGACAATGTTATCGTTTCCGTATGCTTCAGATCGGGATCGTCCACGATTGCCGGATCGATATAGAAAGCAACCGGCATATTGACCGTCTGACCGGGTTCGAGATGCTGTTCCGTGAAGCAGAAACACTCGACCTTTACGAAATACGATCCCGCCTGCAGCGGCGTTACGTTGAACGTCGCCGTTCCTGTCGTTTCCGTATCGCCTGTATTTTCAGCAACATAGAACGCAACCGCATTCTGTCCGACATTCAGGGACACCGATTTCTGCGCCGGATAGAAAGCCCACGTCATATCGCGAGACATATTGGCATCGAACCGTACAGTCATTTTCCGATTGATCACCGTCTGGCTTTCATCAGCAGCAACCTGCGTTGTCCCGCCATAGCCGGTGACCCGGCAGAACAGGTTGTAAAGCGGCACAGACGCAAACGACAAGGCAATCATACAGCCGACAATGCCGACGACAGTCGCCATCAACCGGCGGTTTTTGCGCTGCAGATTCGTGCCGCTGTTTTCACTCATCAGCCACCGCCTGCCATTTTGATAATGGAAACCAGATACACGATCACGCAGAACCCGAATATCGCCAGGGCTACGGCAATGTTCTTGCCGCGCTTCTGGCGATGCATATCGCTGTCTCCAGGATTCTTTTTATCGTTTTCCACTATTGCATCCATCATTGTGTTATCGGCCTTTTACCCGGCCAATGCCGTGAAAACCGTTGAATCGACCACCAATGCGCCGAACAGCGCAAACAGGTAGAAAATCGAATAGCCGAACATCCGCTTTGCAGACCGGTCCGTTTGATCGAACCAAACGGATATTGAAGCCGCCAGAAAGATGGCGCCGAGAACAAAGGCCGCTATCGCATAGGAAATACCGGTCATACCAAGCCACCATGGCATCAGACCGAGCGGCAGCAGAATAGCCGTATACGCGATCATCTGCTTTTTGGTCGCCCGCGCCCCGGCGACAACCGGCAGCATCGGTATGGACGCCTTCTGGTAATCTCCGCGGCGATAGAGCGCCAGCGCCCAGAAGTGCGGCGGGGTCCAGAAGAATATCAGGGCAAACAGAACAAGCGGCTCAATCGTGACGTCACCGGTCACGGCAGCCCAACCGATCAGCGGCGGGAAAGCGCCGGCGGCGCCACCGATAACGATGTTCTGTGGCGTTCTGCGCTTGAGGCCCATCGTGTAGACGAACACATAAAACAGGATCGCTGCACCCAGCAGACCGGCGGCGACCCAGTTAACGGCCAGCGCCATCAGGGCAACGGAAAATGCCGAAAGGATGATGCCAAAACTCAACGCTTCTGAGGCGGGAACCTTGCCCATCGGGATAGGCCGTCCCCGGGTACGAGTCATAATCGCGTCAATATCGCGGTCGTACCACATATTGATAGCCCCGGCCGCACCGGATCCGACGGCGATACACAAGACGGCAACCGCAGCCAGAAACGGATGAATCTCGCCCGGCGCAACCAACAGGCCCGCGAAACCGGAAAACACGACAAGTGACATCACCCGCGGTTTCAGAAGAGCAACATAGTCCTTAGCCTGACCGGATACCGGCAAGGCCGACTCAGCGTCGACCGAAAGGGCGGGTACAGGCCCCGCCCTTTCATAGGCAATATCCAGTGAAGCGTCACTCACGTTTAACTCCATTCAACCAGAAGCACGCTGGCTTATTTAACCTGCGGCAGGTCGTTGAAGGTGTGGAACGGAGGCGGTGAAGACACCGTCCATTCCAGCGTCGTTGCGCCTTCACCCCAGTAGCTGTCGCCAACGCGCTGACCTGAACGGATCGTGTAGATCAGCATGACAACAAAGAACAGAGTCGATGCGAAGGAGATATACGCGCCCCAGGAAGAGATCGCATTCCATTGGGCAAAACCGTCGGCGTAGTCGATATACCGGCGCGGCATGCCTGCAAGACCCAGGAAGTGCTGCGGGAAGAAGGTAATGTTAACACCGACGAACGTCGTCCAGAAATGCAGCTTACCGGCCCAGCTCGGGAACTGGCGGCCGCTCATCTTGCCAATCCAGTAGTAAATGCCGCAGAAGATGCCGAAGACAGCGCCCAGAGACAGCACATAGTGGAAGTGGGCAACAACGTAGTAAGTGTCGTGCAGCTGCAGGTCCATGCCGGCATTGGCCAGAACCACGCCGGTCACGCCACCGACGGTGAACAGGAAAATGAACCCGACCGCCCAAAGCATCGGCACATCGAACCGGATCGAACCGCCCCACATGGTAGCAATCCATGAGAAGATCTTGATGCCTGTCGGCACCGCGATCACCATCGT
>Ga0070726_10003919_pt1 | contig 12196 bp, 10 predicted proteins | sample tdAd471_FD_67275 | JGI IMG/M metagenome (GOLD analysis project Ga0070726, IMG submission 67275) | Marine sediment microbial communities from the Atlantic coast under amendment with organic carbon and nitrate - tdAd47.1 | ecosystem: Environmental > Aquatic > Marine > Coastal > Sediment | place...
CAATGTCACCGGCACCTTCCAGATGATCCGTGCCATCGGCCCGGTCATGGAGGCGCAAGGCTCCGGCAAAATCATCAACATCACCTCGGGCACCACCAAGAAGGGCATGCCCAACATGCTGCACTACATCACCTCCAAAGGGGCGCTGGTGGCAATGACCCGAAGCCTCAGCCGGGAATTGGGGGCGCGAAATATCTGCATCAACAACCTGTCACCGGGATTGATCCTGTCGGACTCGATTACCGCCAATGAAGACCATGTCGCCGCCGCCGAGGGCCCGGTGATCGCCAGCCGCGCCCTGAAGCGGCACGGCTATCCTGAGGATCTGTTGGGGGCGCTGTTGTTCCTGGCCAGCGATGCCAGCAATTTCATCACCGGCCAGACCATCGCCGTTGATGGCGGCTCGGTCAACACGTAAGGGAGACGGTTTATGAAACTCGCCGCTGCCACATCGCGCCTTGGCACCGAAAGCGCGTTCGAGGTGCTGGCCCGCGCCAACGCCCTGGCCGCCACCGGAAAATCGGTGATCAATCTCGGGATCGGCCAGCCGGATTTCAAAACCCCCGATCATATCGTCGAGGCCGCCATCAAGGCGCTGCGCGACGGGCATCACGGCTATACCCCCGCCAACGGCCTGCCGGCCTTGCGCGAAGCGGTCGCTGCCGATCTTCTGGCGCGCCACGGTGCCGAGGTGAACCCCGACAATGTAATCGTCGTGCCAGGCGGCAAACCGACCATGTTCTTTGCCTGCCTGATCTTCGGCGAGGCCGGGGCCGAAATCATGTACCCGAATCCAGGCTTTCCGATCTATGAAAGCGCGATCCGGTTTTCCGGCGCGACCCCGGTGCCCTTTGGCCTCTCCGAAGAGACCGGTTTTGCCTTCGACGCCGAGGCCATTCTGGCCGCGATCACACCGAAAACCCGGCTGATCATCATCAATTCCCCGGCCAACCCGACCGGCGGCGTGACCCCGCAACAGGAAATCGACAAGCTGGTCTCCGGTCTGGCCAAACACCCGGATGTCGCCATCCTTTCGGATGAGATCTATTCCAGGATGCTCTATGATGGGCGGGCGCATGTGTCCCTGCTCAACTACCCGGAAATCCGCGACCGGCTGATCATGCTGGATGGCTGGTCCAAAACCTATGCGATGACGGGCTGGCGGCTTGGCTATGCGGTCTGGCCCCATGCGCTGGTTGAGACCGCAACGCGGCTGTGCATCAACGATCATTCCTGTGTGAACGCCGCCGCGCAATTTGCCGGAATAGCCGCGCTGGAAGGACCGCAGGACGCGGTCGATACAATGATGGCCGCATTTGCCCGTCGCCGGGTGCTGATTCAGGACGGGCTGAATGCACTTCCCGGGGTGCGCTGCTCGCCCTCGGCCGGAGCATTTTACGCCTTTCCGAATATCGAGGGCACCGGTCTTGCCGCCCGCGACGCGCAAGACCTGTTCCTGAACGAGGCCGGGGTCGCCGTCATCGCGGGCACCAGTTTCGGCGCCTGGGGTGAGGGGTATCTGCGGTTTTCCTATGCGGCAAGCGAGGCAGAGATCACCGAGGCGCTCAGCCGGATCGACAACCTGCTGCGCAACCGGTAATCCGACCCGATCCCGTTCCGGTTCGCCGCCTAAAGATCGTCCAGCTTTTTCTGCAATGCCGCAAGCTGTTGCTTGATGGCATCCAGGTCTTCCGACTCAGGCTCTTTTTCATTGACCTCGGGACGGCCCCAATTGCCCATCATCGCGGCCATGAACTCCTGCTGCTTTTTCTGCCAGCCTTCGAAGCCGCCAAAAGCCGCCATCGGGTCGGGCATGGTCTTTTGCAGATTCTCCATCAACTCGCTTTGCTGTTGTTTCAGCATGTCGAAACTCTGCGACAGGAAATCCGGCACAAAGCTTTGCGCGGTGTCCGTGTAGGTTCGCACAAGATCGGTCAAAACGTTGATTGGTAAAACATTTTCGCCGTTCGATTCATGTTCTGTGATGATCTGCAACAGATATTGCCGGGTCAGGTCATCACCGGTTTTCAAATCGATGATCTGCACCTCTCGGCCCGAGCGGATGAACCCGGCCACGTCGTCCAGCGTCACGTAATCACTGGTCTCAGTGTTATAGAGCCGGCGGCTCGCATAACGTTTGATCAGAAGCGGTGTCTTTTCGTCCGACATTGGCCACGCCTTTCATTGCGGTGCAGCAATGCTAGTGCGGCAATGCGCTTGCAGCAAGACAGAAAAAAAGGCGAGCCGTTTCGGGCCCGCCTTCAGTAAAATCACCAACAGGGAGGTATAGTGATTTGAATTCTCAAGCAGCTTTCGCCGAGGCTTTCTTGACAGCAGCCGTTGCTTCGGTGGTTGCTTTCTTGACAGCAGCCGAGGCTTCAACCTGAGCGTCTTTGCCAGCGGCCATCAGCAGTTCGACGGTGTCCATCTGAACTTTCTTGGCAACTTCTGCAAAGGCAGCCATGTTTTCCGAAGCGGCTTCGACCGAAGCGGACGCATAATCGGTGTAAACTTTCTGGTAGTCGGCCGGTTCAGCTTGCGCTTTGGCGACATTCGACATTTTCGCGATCGCGTCTTTGGTCCACTTGTTCGAGATCTCGGCGTTCTTGGCAGCAGCGTCCAGAGCGATTTTCGAGAATTTCTCGCCATATGCAGCGGTGGATTTGAAAGCGTCGTTGAAGGCGCTCAGGTCAACCGGCATGTCGTCGAACATTTTGGCGAACGGGTTTTCAAAGGTTGTCTTGGCCATTTTCGGGGTCTCCTGGAAGGAATGTTTGTTTTCGTCTGACCCCCATGTAGATGCTGCACCGCAGCATTTCAAGAAAAAAATGCTGCGGTGCAGAAAAAAATTCGCAATCCCTTGGTATCAGGACTTTGGCTTGGACCTTACATAGGATCCAGGGGCCGGCTCCAGCAGCGGATGATCAGAACCACCCGGCGCGCGGGCGTCGATCATGGCGCCCGAGCGCTTGCCCAGCCACTTTTCCCATCTTGGCCACCACGATCCGTCCTGGCGTTCGGCACCTTTGAACCAGTCCGCCGGCGTCTCCATCTTGTCGGCATTTAAATAGTGACCGTATTTGCCCTTGGAGGGCGGGTTCACGATCCCGGCGATATGGCCGCTTTCCGACAGGATAAAGGTCTTGTCGCCGGAAAACTTGTTCAGCCCGACAAACGAGGATTGCCATTTCGCGATGTGATCCGTCTCGCAGGCAATGGCGCAGATCGGGATTTTGATGTCTTTCAGGTTCAGGGTCTCGCCAAGCACGTCGAACGTCCCTTTTGACAATTCATTGCCGACGCAAAGACGGTGCAGATATTCCGACACCAAACGCCCCGACAGGTTGGTGCTGTCGCCATTCCAGTACAACAGATCAAATGCCGGTGGTGTCTCGCCCATCATATAGGACCGGATCGCTGGCCCATAGACCAGGTCATTGGCCCGAAGATAGCTGAAGGTCCGCTGCATGAAGAACGCATGCAGATACCCGTTCTTTTCGACCTCCCGGTCGATCCCGTCCAGAAAATCCTCGGTCAGGAAAACGCCGGTTTCGCCCGGATCCTCAAAATCCGCGAGCGCGGTAAAGAACGTCGCCGAACGGATCGACTTGTCGCCCTTTTTCGCCATATACGCCAGCGTCACCGACAGCATCGTGCCCGCAATACAATAGCCGATCACGTTGACCTGCTTTTCGCCGGTGATTTTTTTCACCTCATCTATGACCGTCAGATAGCCTTCGGTCACATAGGTGTCGATGCCAACATCCTGATAGGTCTCATCCGGGTTGACCCAGGATACGACAAACACCGTATAGCCTTGTTCGACCGCCCATTTGATCAGGCTGTTCTGGGGCTTCAGGTCGAGGATGTAGTATTTGTTGATCCAGGGCGGAAAGATCACAAGCGGGGTTCTGTGCACCTTCTCGGTCAGCGGTTCATACTGGATCAGTTGAAACATCCGGTTCTGGTACACAACCGAACCATCCGAGGTCGCGATATTGCCGCCGACCTCGAAAGCGGTCGGGTCAGACAGAGTTACGGCCAGATCACCATCATGGCTTTCGATATCGCGGACCAGATTCTCCAACCCGTCAACCAGCGACTGACCATTGGTCTCTACCGCCTTTTTCAGCGCTTCGGGATTCGAGCCAAGGAAATTCGTCGGAGCCATCAGATCGACCAGCTGACGCGAGAAGAACTGCACCCGCTGTTTGTCGACCCCTTCAAGGTCTTCAAGCCCTTCAACCGCAGCTTCGATCGCCTCGGACGACATCAGATATTGCTGCTTGATGAAATTGAAATAGGGATGGGTTTCCCACATCTCGTCCCGGAACCGGCGATCCTTGGGGGTGGCATCCTCGGGCACCATGTCGCCCTTTAGCAGGCTCTCCTGGGCCTCGACCCAATGTTTCATGGTCTTGCCCCAATACGAGACCTGCTGTTCCAGGATTTTCGAGGGATGCTGCATCATTTCCGCGAAATACGCCGCAGCCGCCTTCATATAAAGTTCGTTGGAGGGGGCTTCGAGCCCGGGATTCGGTTCGCGCTTATGGGCAACCGCCGACACCAACCTGCCGGTCAGTTCTTCCATCTTTGCGATGTTTTCGTTCAAAAGCTCAATGTTGCTTTCAAATTTCACTTCTTCAGAAGTCATTTTTTTACGATTGCCCCTTTATGCTGCATGTGCATTATAGCACCGATTATGAGCCCGGTGTAAAGGTGGGGAGACTTGCACCAGGGACATTCCTGCAATGCGAGGGGCACGACCCAATGAACAAGCACTTCCCAACCTATGACGTCTTCGAAAGCTTCCGGCAGGGTAGTGAATGGATGGGCGCCACGGCAAAGGCTTTCTGGTCGAATCCTGTTTTTGGCCTCAGCACATCGCCGGTTCCCGCCACTTTTGCTGCATGGGGCGAAGTGACCGAGCGGACCTTTGCCCGCATGGTCGCGAAGCCCGACTGGGGAATCGAATCAGTCGTCAGCGCAGGGCGGGAATATGTTGTCCGCGTCGAAAAGGTTCTGGAACGCCCCTTTGGCGACCTGATCCAGTTCAAAGTGGACCGCAAACTGCCTGTTGAACGCAAGGTGCTTCTGATTGCGCCAATGTCCGGGCATTACGCGACCTTGCTGCGCAAGACTGTGCAAAGCCTTCTGCCCGATTGCGACGTCTACATGACCGACTGGCATAATGCCCGCGATATCCCGGTCAGCGAAGGCAAGTTCGACATCGAGGATTTCACCCTCTACCTCGTCGATTTCATGAAGGCGATGGGACCGGATACCAATGTGATCGCGGTCTGCCAGCCAGCGCCTTTGACCCTGGCCGCCACCGCCTATCTGGCCGAGATGGAGCCTGAGCATCAGCCAAAGACCCTGACCTTGATCGGTGGGCCGATCGACCCCGACGCCGCCGCGACCGAGGTGACGGACTTTGGCCGCCGGGTCACCATGGGCCAGCTCGAACGCTCGGTCATTCAGCGCGTCGGCGTGAAGCACAAGGGGTTCGGCCGCCTCGTCTATCCGGGAATCGTGCAACTGAACTCGTTCATCTCGATGAACCTCAGCACCCATTCACAGGCGTTTTCCGACCAGATCGGCCGGGTCGCCCGCGATGAGGCAGCGGATCACGACCGGCACAACACCTTTTATGATGAATATCTGGCCGTGATGGACATGACGGCAGAGTTCTATCTGTCCACAGTCGATCGTATCTTCAAATCGCGTGAGATCGCCCGGAACGAATTCATCGTCAAAGGCCATAAGGTCGATATCGGCAAGATTACCAAAACCGCTGTCAAAACGGTCGAAGGGCTGGATGACGACATCACCGCGCCGGGGCAATGCATCGCCGCGCTGGACCTGTTGACCGGCCTGCCCGACAGCATGAAAGCCAGCCATGTCGAGCCGGGTGCCGGGCATTATGGCATCTTCTCGGGCAAGGCCTGGCGGCGCAATATCCGCCCATTGGTCCTGAACTTCATCGACGCAAATTCGGGCGTCACGCCGGCCGAGGTCGCCAACCTGGTGAAAAAGCCCGCCTGAAACGCCGTCCTCGGTGCCGAATTCGGCGACCGGGGACGCCGCGCTTCAACAGCCCCGTGTGGCGTTATTTCGGCGCCATGCGGATGGCACCGTCCAGGCGAATGGTCTCACCGTTCAGCATCGCATTCTCGACGATCTGACGGGCCAGTTGGGCATATTCCGTGGCTTTGCCCAGCCGCGCCGGAAATGGCACCTGCGCCCCAAGGGATTGTTGGGCCGCTTCTGGCAGGCCTTCCAGCATCGGGGTCATGAACAGTCCCGGCGCGATTGTCATCACCCGAACACCGTCCCGGCTGAGGTCACGCGCCATCGGCAAGGTCATCCCTGCCACCGCGGCCTTTGACGCCGAATAGGCGATCTGACCGATCTGGCCATCAAAGGCGGCGGCTGATGCGGTGTTGATGATCACGCCGCGCTCGCCATCCTCGGTGACAGGTGTGTTTTTCACCATGCCTGCCGCTGATCGGCTGGCACAAAGGAAGGTTCCGATCAGGTTGATGCGGATCACGCGCTCGTAAAACGCGGCATCATGGGGATTGCCGTCACGATCCACGGTTTTGGCGGCCACGCCGATCCCTGCGCAGTTCACCATGATCCTTTCCTGCCCGACCGCAGCGCGGGCTTCGGCGAAGCCGGCCTCGACACTGTCCACGTCCGAGACATCCACTTTGACGAACAGCCCGCCAAGCTCGGCCGCCAGGGCTGTGCCCCGGTCCGCGTTCAGATCGAACAGAACGACCTTCGCGCCCGATGCTGCAAAATTCCGTGCACAGGCTTCGCCCAACCCCGAAGCCCCACCGGTGATGACGGCAATGGTTTCAGATGTGATCTCCATGATCGTTTCCCTTTGTTCAGTTTTTGGTGGCTCAGATTTTGTGGATTTTTTGCAAGAGTTCCACAAGCTGTTCCCGCGCCGTGTCACCAAGATCCGCCAGGATCGCGTTTTCATGGTTGCGGATCGAGGTCGCGGCTTTCTGGTACAGGTTTTTTCCCGCCTCGGTCGGATTCAAGGCATAGGAGCGCCTGTCACCTTCGACGCGGTCGCGGCGGATCAGGTTCCGATTTTCCAGTTCATCCACAATGACAACCGTACCCGAGCGTTCGATCCCAAGGGTGCGGGCCAGATCGCTTTGGCTGATACCGGGATTGGTGGCCACGAGCGACAGAACCGAAAAGGTCCGCTGGCGCAGGTCGAGATCACCCAGCGCCTCGATGAAATCCTGGTGGATCACCATATAGGCCCGTTTCAGATTATACCCGACCAGATCCAAAAGGTCGGACTGAACAATGTCTTGCTTGAGCTGCGCGGCTGCCAAGGTGCCCCCCTGTTATCTGGATAAACTGTTTCAAAACCGATCAATAACAGACACGCCCCCTGCCCGACAATCCCAAAGCGTTCCGGCCCAAAGCGTTCTGGCCCATAGCGTTCGGGCCCAAAGCGTTCCGGCCCAAAGCGGCGCGCAAGACGCCCTCCGGGCAAACCCGGTCAATCCCAGCCGGTGCCGCCATTCTCCAGAAGCTGGCGCGCGGCATCCGCAATGGCAAGACAGGCCGTTAGACCAGGTGATTCGAACCCGAAAAGGTTCAGCAACCCTTTCACGCCGTGATCCGCCTCGGCCTGAAACTCAAACTCCCGCTTAGGGGATCCGGGGCCCCAGATGCGCGGGCGGATTCCGGACATATCCGGCTGCAACGCCCCGTCGGGCAAGCCGGGCCAATAACGCCGGATCGCCGCTTCGAAGGACGGCCCAAGGGCCGGATTGACGGTGTAATCCACCCTGTCCACCCATTCCATATTCGGACCGAACCGGACCCCGCCCCCTAAATCCTGCACCGAATGCACCCCGAGTGAGCCGACCTCCGGCATCGGATAAATCAGCGTGGAAAAGGGAGAGCGCCCGGCAATGGAAAAATACGAGCCCTTGGCAAGGTTCCGGGGCGGGATCAGATTGGGGTCCAGCCCCTCGATGCCCCGCGCCACATCCCAGGCGCCAAGGGCGGCGGCGTTGATCAGATTGCGGCAACCAAGCCACATGCCCCCGGCCGACACCTCAAATCCCCTGGCGACCACCCGGGCAGCGTCGAACCCGGTATTCAGCGCCAGAACCGCGCCGCTGGCCTCGGCCTCCCCCAGCAGGGACATCATCAGCCCGGGCGCATCGACAATCCCCGAGGAAGGCGACACCATTGCCCCCGCCCCGGTCACCTCGGGCTCCCACGCGCGCAACTCATCGCCCGAGATCAGATAGAGGTCTTCCATACCATTGGCAGCGCCCCGCTCCACAAGATCCTGCAACCCGGCCAAATGATTCCGATCCGGTGCAACGGTCAGCTTGCCACAGCGTTGATGCCCGACATGGCGCGTCGCGCAATAATCATAGAGCATCTCTTTGCCGGGGAGACACAGCCGCCCCTGGGCCGAGCCCTTCGGATAATAGATTCCGGCATGGATCACCCCGGAATTGCGTGACGAGACATGCTGACCGATTGCGGCTTCGCGCTCCAAGATCAGCACCTCATGGCCGCGTCCGGCCAGATGCCGGGCGATCGCCAATCCGATCACCCCGGCCCCGACGACAATTGTCTCTACCTCGTCCATCCCCGGCTCCGCGTGATCTCTGATGGCGACTGCCCCCGAGGGGGGTACCAGAAAGCCGACGACCCCCGCCCTAGCAGGGGCGCCGCGCGATCAGGTCCGCAAAACGCCGCCCGTGGCTTTTTCGACCTTTTCCAATACCCTGGCGGACACCGCCTCGATCTCTTTGTCGGTCAGGGTTGCCTCGGTCGGTTCCAACCGGATCGTGATGGCGACGGATTTCTTGCCCGCCCCCATCTGCGCTTCGGCCTTGTCACCGGTAAACTCGTCGAACACATAAGCCCCGGAAATCAACGCCTTGTCCGCAGCTTTGGCGGCGTTGACGATGGTGACCGCCTCGACTGCCTTGTCGACGACAAAGGCAAAATCCCGTTCCACGGCTTGCAGATCGCTGATTTTCAGCGCCGGACGGGTGGCGGTTTTCGCCTTCGGGAAGGGCACATTGGCGATATGGGCGGCAAAAGCCACGACGGGGCCCTTCACATCCATGGCCGCGATGGCTTTGGGGTGCAATTCGCCAAAGGCCCCAAGGGTGTTTTTCGGCCCCAGCGACAGTTTGGCCGAACGGCCCGGATGCCACCAATCCCGGCAACCCCGCAGAATCATCAGCTTTGCCGGCGCGCCAATGGAGGCCAGAATCGCCTCGGCATCGGCCCTGGCATCATAGAGATCCACCGGACGGCGGCTGCCATGGACATCGCGGGCGCCGGTATGGCCGACCAGAATGCCGGTGATCATCAATTCCTGATCTTCCGGCTCGCCGCCATGAAAGACCGGTCCAACTTCAAAAAGGGCCAAGTCCATGAAACCGCGCGCCTGATTGCGCGCCGCCGCCTGCAACAGGCCCGGCAGAAGCGACGGGCGCATATGGCTCATCTCACTGGAAATCGGGTTGGCCAGCGCGGTCGCATCGGTGCCTCCGCCAAACAGGGCCGCCGAGGGTTGATCGACAAAGGAATAGGTCACGCATTCGTCATAGCCAAGGGCGGCGGCACTCCTGCGCGCCATCGCCTCACGCCGTTGCAAGGGCGTCAGAACCGGGCGCATAACCCCCTGATCGACCCGCGCCAACGGCTTGCCCTCCAGCTTGGTCAGCGAGGCGATCCGGGCAATCTCTTCCACCAGATCGGCCGCGCCCTTGACGTCGGGCCGCCAGCTCGGCGGGGTCACATCCATCCCGTCGATGCTGAAACCCAGCGCGGTCAGCGTGCGGATCTGCTCGGCTGCGGGAATCTCCATCCCCACCAGCGACGAAACCCGGTCTGTGTCCAAAGGATAGCTCCGGCTGACATCGGGCACGGCACCGGCCACCACCATTTCCGAGGCCTCACCGCCGCAAATCTCCTGGATCATCGCCACGGCAAGGTCCAGTCCGACCGGCGTGAAAGCCGGATCGACCCCCCGTTCAAACCGGTATTTGGCATCCGAGTTGATTTTCAGCCGCCGACCGGTCGAGGCAATCGTCACCGGATCCCAATAGGCGCTTTCGACGAAGACATCCGTGGTCTCCTCGGTACAACCGGTTTCGGCACCGCCCATGACACCGGCGATGCTTTCCGGGCCGTTCTCGTCGCTGATCACCATCATGTCGGCTTCGAGGGTATAGTCTTTTTCATCCAGCGCCGTGATCGTCGCACCGGCCTCGGCCCAATGGACCCGCAAATCACCGGCGACCCTGGCCATGTCAAAGACATGCAAGGGCCGGTTCCGGTCGAAGGTGAAGAAGTTGGTGACATCCACCAGAGCCGAGATCGGTCTGAGGCCAATCGCCTTCAGCCGGTCCTGCAGCCATTTCGGACTGGGACCGTTTTTGACGCCCCGGATCACCCTGCCACAGAAGACCGGGCAGCCTTTTTCCATCACATCCGCGTCAATGGAAACCGCGATGGGTGCGGGATATCCGCCCCTGATCTCTGCCGGTTGCGACGGTTTCAGTGTGCCGATCCCGCGCGCGGCCAGATCCCGTGCGATCCCTTCGACGCCCAGTGCATCGGGCCGGTTCGGGGTGATCGCGATCTCGATCACAGGGTCGGCTTTGGCCGGGTCATTCTCGGTCAGCCAGTCGACAAACCGGTCACCCACATTGCCCGAGGGCAGCTCGATGATGCCGTCATGCTCGTCCGACAGCTCCATCTCACGTTCCGAGCACATCATGCCGTGGCTTTCGATCCCACGGATCTTGCCAACCTGGATCGTGGTGTCGATGCCCGGGATATACGTGCCCGGCTTGGCGATCACGACGGTAATGCCTTCGCGGGCATTGGGTGCACCGCAGATGATCTGCTGATCGCCAATATCGGTTTCAACCACACAGACCCGAAGACGGTCGGCATCGGGGTGCTGCTCGGCCTTTTTCACCTTGCCGATGGTGAAATCCTTCAGGGCGTCCAGCGGGTTTTCCACGCCTTCCACCTCAAGCCCGAGATCGGTCAGCGTCTCGACGATGTCATCCACCGTCGCGTCAGTGTCGAGATGATCTTTCAGCCAGGAGAGTGTGAATTTCATCGTCTAATCTCCAGTCACAGTATTCTTGGTGCCCTCGGCACCGGCAAAAACGACCAGCACGCGGGCCAGTCCTGCGCCTGTATTCGTGCCATCATGAACGGTTTGAAAGGCTTCGATCAGGCTGTCGCCCTGGCGATAGGTACGGGTGCCGTCCACCCCGTAATTGACCGTCAACTCACCCTCCAGCATATAGCCGAACAGCGGCGCGTTGTGGATATGCGGACCAGTCGACTGACCCGGCTGCATGGTGACGATGGCGGCGGTCAGCTTTGCCGGACCCTCCGGATAGGCGATCGGCTGGCCGAGGATCGTCTCACTTGACGAGATCAGAACCTCCAGCGGCGGATAGCTGTCCCTGGCCACTGCAGAAGGCGCCGCAAGACCGATGACACCGCAGAGAACCACTGCGCCCAGCGCCCGGCGATACGCGCCAATTAAACGACGCATCCTCATCGCGACAGCCCGCCATGCAGGGCCGGCATATCCAGCGCCGAGAACCCATAATGCCGCAGCCAGCGGAGATCGCTGTCGAAAAAGGCCCGCAAATCCGGGATCCCGTATTTCAGCATCGCCAGACGATCAATGCCGATGCCAAAGGCAAAGCCCTGATATTTCTCGGGATTGATGCCACCGGCTTCCAGCACCTTGGGATGCACCATGCCGGATCCGAGGATCTCCATCCAATCGTCGCCCTCTCCCACTTTCAACTGGCCACCCTTCCAGGAACAGCGCAGATCGACCTCGGCGGACGGTTCAGTGAACGGGAAATGCGAGGCGCGGAAACGCAGTTCCACCTTGTCGACCTCGAAAAATGCCCGGCAAAACTCTTCCAGCGTCCATTTCAGGTTGGCCATGGAGATATCCGTGTCCAGCGCCAGCCCCTCGATCTGATGGAACATCGGCGTATGGGTCTGGTCGTAATCGGCGCGGTACACCCGGCCCGGCGCGATCACCCGGATCGGCGCGCCTTCGGCCAGCATCGTGCGGATCTGAACCGGCGACGTATGGGTCCTGAGCACATGCGGCGGACGATCCGCGCCCTCGGGCACA
>Ga0070726_10003920_pt1 | contig 12194 bp, 8 predicted proteins | sample tdAd471_FD_67275 | JGI IMG/M metagenome (GOLD analysis project Ga0070726, IMG submission 67275) | Marine sediment microbial communities from the Atlantic coast under amendment with organic carbon and nitrate - tdAd47.1 | ecosystem: Environmental > Aquatic > Marine > Coastal > Sediment | place...
AGTTGCATTGAAGATCAGTAAGGTCAGGTACAGAAAGCTGATTACGGTGTGTATGGATGACAGGACATGAAGTATCAGTTGGATGAAGAAAAGAGAATCCCTTCTCCCTCCGGGAGAAGGTTGGGATGAGGGGGTAAGAAAATCAGAGCGTTAGCTTTTCTGATCCCCTCACCCTAACCCTCTCCCGGGGGGAGAGGGGACTTTTACGACACCCTCCGGTGGGAGAGGGAGTTAACGGGACAGCAGTGATTTCAGATCGAAATCACATTCTCATCGGCACATGCCGGAATGACCTTGTAGGGGATAAACCAGAGATCCCCTAAAAAGCGATGCGGCCGTCGGTAAATTTCACGGCTTTCTCTCCCCGCGGGTCAGAAAAACAATGCGTGCTGTAATAAACATGGTGATCAGAACGGACGCCGCAAATGCATAGAGCCCGTAACGCATCTCGACATGTGCAATAGCACCCAGCTTGACAGCCACGACGAGTATGGCGACCACGAAAACATCCAGCATTGACCATTTACCGTACAGATGCATCCAGTGCAGATACTGGTGCAGCCGCTTCTTAGCGGATAAGCGGTTACCGACCAGCAGGTAGAGCACACCGAGCTTGAGCACCGGCAACACAATACTGAAGCAGGAAATAACAAAAAACAGGAACCACTGCCCCTCTTTCAGCAACTGAATAACACCGGACACGACTGAAAAGGTGTTCTCGATGAGAAAAAATTTTTCCAGCGTGATAATGGGCGCCACCAGGCCGATGCTCAACAGAATTGCGGCTGCAGCAATCAGCAAGCGGAGCTGCCTGGCCTTGCCGGGATATTGCCGGGCAATAATTATGTCTTCATCATTCACTGGCATGTTATCTGTTGAGCCTGTGCGCCAATACCCAGGCGTATGCGGCAAGGTTGATGAGAATAACGAATCCTCCCAGGGCCATCTGTATGTCAGCCGTTAACGCCTGCGGGTAAATCACCGGCAGCAGGTAGTGTTCTATGAACCCACCGGAATACCCCTGCTCGCCGGCCGCCTGCCTGAGTCGCTGTTCGAGCGGTGTAAGCGGGCACAACCAGCCCTGAAACTCGATCAGTGCACCCCATACGGCTGCGGGAAGATGCAGAAAGAGAACCCAGCGCCACTTCACGGCCAGGAAGCCACCGATGATCACGAAGATGATAAATCCAAGGTGGAATAGAACCAATAGATCTGCCGCTGATCGGTACAACATAGACTAAACCGCTATAGCGAGCAGCCGACACATTATTGTACTGTTTTAAACAGATGACAGCGAAGCTGGTGCGTCTCCGTTAAGCGGGTCAGCGGCGGATAGCTTTGACGGCACTCCGGCTTTGCGTGCGGACAGCGCGGATGGAAGTGACAGCCATGAGGCGGACGGGACGGTGACGGCATATCACCCTCAAGGCGAATGACCCGGCGCTCGCCGTCAGCGTTGACTCTGGGCACAGCCGACAGCAATGCCTGGCTATAGGGATGTTGGGGCTTGTCCAATACATCCTCCACATCACCCTCTTCGACTATACGCCCCAGATACATGACCGCGACACGATCTGCCAGGTAGGACACCACGGAAAGATCGTGGCTGATAAACAGAAAAGACAAGCCAAGCTCATCTTGCAGGTCCTGCAGCAGATTGAGAATCTGTGCCTGTACTGATACGTCCAGCGCACTGGTGGGTTCGTCACAGACAATCAGTTTCGGTTTCACGGCCAGGGCGCGCGCAATACAGATACGTTGTCGCTGACCGCCGGAAAATTCATGCGGGTAACGGCGCGCGTGTTCCGGTCGAAGGCCAACCTGTTTCAGCAATTCATGAACGCGTTGTTTTCTTTGCTGAACCTTGCCACCGATACCCTGGGCGATCATGCCCTCTTCGACAATGTCGCCCACACTCATACGCGGATTCATCGACGAAAACGGATCCTGGAATATGATCTGGAAATCCGAGCGCCGTCTCCTCAGGCCTTCACCCTTGAGTTCGGTCAATTCAAGTTCTTCAAAGCGCACACTGCCGGCGGTTATATCCAACAACTGCAGAATACCCTTGCCTACCGTGGTTTTACCGCAGCCTGACTCACCGACCAGCGCCAGGGTCTGTGCGCTGGAGATCGAGAGACTGACGCCGTCAACAGCGCGCACCTGGCCGACGACCCGCTTGAACAATCCCGTGTGAATGGGGAAATGGACTTTCAGATCCTCGACATCCAGCAAAGCGCGCTGCGTTGATGTTTCGGCGGGGGCTTTCACCCGGGCGTCGAGATGAACTTCTGTTGTCCCATGACCAGGGGGCGACAAGCTGCGGTCGGCGAGGTGACAGCGGACACCCTGTTCCGCGTTGGTATCGTACCAGCCTGGAATATGACGCTGGCAGTAGTCCCACGCCCGGTCACAACGATCGACAAAACGGCAACCATAAAAAACCTGGTTCAATGGTGGCACAGTTCCGGGAATAACCGTCAAGCGTTGTTCGCGTTTGCTGCTGCCGGGTAATGCCGCAAACAGCCTGTCACTGTACGGATGTTGCGAAGCGCCGAAGAAGACCTGACGCGGGGCCTGTTCGACTAGCTGACCCGCATACATCACGGCAACACGATCGGCCATTTCCGCAACCACACCCAGATCATGCGTGATCAACATCACCGCCATGCCACGTTGCCGTTGCAGTTCTTTGATCAGTTCCAGGACCTGCTCCTGAATAGTGACATCCAGTGCTGTGGTCGGTTCATCGGCGATCAAAAGATCGGGGTCACCGGCCAGGGCGATAGCAATCATCACGCGTTGTTTCATGCCGCCCGAGAGCTGGTGCGGGAACTCCCCATAGCGCCGGTTTGCATCGGGGATACCCACATCATCCAGCAATTCCAGCACCCGTTGCCGGGCTGCTTCCCCGCATAGACCTTTATGCTGCTCCAGACTTTCCGCGATCTGTGCACCGATGGTCATTACCGGATTCAATGAGGTCATGGGCTCCTGAAAAATCATGGCTATTCTGCCGCCTCGAACGGAACGCATACCGTTTTCGGTGAATGCCAGCAGTTCTTCACCATTCAGCAGCACGGACCCGGAGACGATCTCACCGGCCGGGCGCGGCAGCAATCGCAACAATGCCAACGCTGTCATGGATTTCCCACAACCCGACTCACCCAGCAGAGCGAAAGTCTCGCCGTGCCTGATATGGAAACTCAGGCCGTCTACCGGGCGTATGGCACTGTCGCCGTAACCAATACGGACCGTTAAATCTTTAACCTGCAATAAGGGTGGTGTCATTGCCGAGTACTAGCGTTGTGCCCGCAAGCGCGGATCGAAGGCATCGCGCACCGCATCGGAGAACAGGTTGGCCGCCAGAACCAGCGTAAACATGAAACTGAACGCCGCCAGCAACGACCACCACACCATCGGTTCGCGCGCCATCTCCAGGCGGGCCCGGTTTATCATATTGCCCCAGCTCATGGTGGTGGGATCAACTCCGACACCCACGTAGGACAATACGGCCTCGGCCAGTACCAGACCACTGAAATCGATCACCACGGCGATCAGCACCAGGTGCAGCAGGTTGGGCAACAGATGACGTATCAGTATCGTGGTCTTGGTCACACCAAAGGCATCGGCGGCCTGGACGTAATCCAGCTCACGCAACTTCAGGGTCTCTCCGCGTAACAGGCGGCACAAGCCGGTCCAGCTGGTAATGCCGAGAATCAGGCACAGAAACAACAGACGCAGATCGGCGCGTTCAGCCATGGTCTCGAACAATTCAGGATGGTTATCCATGTAGACCTGCATCATGAGTACGGCTGCCGCGATGAGCAAAACCCCGGGAATCGAATTCAGCGTGGTGTATAAATACTGAATCACGTCGTCGACCCAGCCACGAAAATAACCCGCCAGCATGCCGAGAAAAACAGCAAACGGCAGCATTACCAGTGTTGTGAGTGTGCCGATCACCAGTCCGGTGCGAATGCTTTTTATGGTTTGATATAGAACGTCCTTGCCGACCTTGTCGGTGCCGAATACATGATAGGCGCTGGCGAGATTGGCTGTCAGTGTGACGATAAGTGCAAAAATAAAAATGGCGGCTATTGCTGTACGCCAGGGCACATCGGACTCACCACGGAGGATACGTCGTAACGAGTCCGCCCAGGACAGCCTTCCTCTTCTCGCCAGCCATGCGGCCAGCAACACACCAAGCACCAGTATCACTGTAGCCGCCTGGACGAGGGCCCGGCCCGAGCGCAAGGCAATATCGGCACTTCTTTCATCCGGATTGGCGAGGTGTACACCACCATATTCCAGGCGCGGAAATGTTCTGTACTGTTCTCCGTCATCGCCGATAACGGATTCCTTGGCATAGAGGTGTGTGGCAAAAGGCGCCGAATAGGTTTTCTCCACCCGGGTACGCATGTCACCCAACAGTTCATCCAGCAGACTCAGCACATCACCTGAATACTGGATCTCCTGCTGCCCTGCATGCATCGGTAAAGCCTTGCGGAAATGCACCGAGTCGAGCAGGCCGGTGATTGTATAGGCCGTCAATACGACCAGCGAGGCCACCGCCATACGGCTGCGAACCACCTCGCGCCAGGGCGCCCGAAGGTGTTCCTTGTCTCGCGCATACAGGGCAAAGCCGAATACCACGGCAAGCAGTATAAATACCAGTGCATCGGTCCACAGGATGACGGGCTGGATCATGACAGGCGGATCCTGGGGTCGACCAGTGTGTAGGACAGATCGGTCAACAACAACCCCAGGATGTAGAGTACCGAACCCAGGAATACCATAGCCCTCACAATGGCAAAATCCTGCTTCTGAATCGCTTCGATGGTATAACTGCCGAGACCGGGAATACCAAAGAAAGATTCCATAATCAGGCTGCCCATAAAGAGTGTCGGAAGGACGACGACGACACCCGTCAATATCGGCACCATGGCATTTTTAAGAACATGCCTGAACAGCAGCCGGGCTTCCGGCAAGCCTTTGGCGCGCGCCGTACGCACATAATCCCGGTTTATTTCTTCGAGGAATATAGTGCGATACCAGCGGCTGCTGGAACCAATGCCGGCGAACACTCCGATAGCAACCGGCAGGAGGACAAACCGCCAGGCCAGCCAGCCGGGCTCGTAACCGGACACCGGCACCAGGTGCAGGAGTTTACTGAAAACGAACTGTCCGGCGATGATATAGAACAGGCCGGAGATAGACATCAGGATGACACACAAGGTCACCCCGGAAATATCCAGATAAGTTCCACGAAAGAATGCCAGCAACATGGCAAAACTGATATACACCAGCAGACCGATCAGAAAAGTCGGCAGGGCGATAGCCAGACTGGGCCACATACGCTGGCTGATATCCTGACCGATATCCCTTCCGGCATCTGAGGAACCGAAATCAAAGGCGAACAGGCGTACTGATTTATCGAAGAAAATGGTGCCCGTCACCTGTTCTGCGCCATCGAGCTGCCCGTTATAGATCAAGGGTCGGTCATAACCCCGTTCGGCTTTCCATTTCTCGATAGCATCCGCTGTTACGCGTTTCATACCCAGGTGCATACGCGCCATATCATCCGGTGTATTGACGACAAAGAACAACACGAAAGTAATCAGGTTGACACCGACAAGAATGGGAATGGCGTACAGTGCCCTGCGTATGACATAGGCAAACATCAGTGTTCCAGGACCCGGGCCCGTTGATTCTCGTGCCGCCGATAGCCGATGACCGCCGGAATTACCGACGCAACAAGAATCAGCATTATCAGACCGAGTGGCCAGATAACGGGCTGATTCCACGCTTCGCGCTGCTGCTCACGCAAGGCTGGCTCGATGCGCCGGTACTTGAGTGTATTGTTCGCCATCAGGTTGGATTTGGCATTGTGGTACCAGTCATGAAACAACACAAACTGTTTGGGATGGAAACCGAATACCCAGGGTGCGTCCTGACGCAGGATATCCACCATGCGGTCGATCACCTCCTGACGCTGGGGTCCGTTTTCCATGTTTTTCATCTGCTCGAACAGGCGGTCGAATTCAGGGTTCCTGTAGTTGGCCGCATTCTCGCCACTGTGCTCGACTTTAGAGTTTTTCCCATAAAGCAGGAACAGGAAATTCTCCGCGTCCGGGTAATCCGCATTCCAGCCCCATTGGAAAATCTGTGCCGTACCTTTCAGCATCTTGTCCTGAAAACGGTTGTAATCCGTGCTACGAACCTGCAACTGGATGTCGAGTTTGGCGAACTGTTTGCGGATCCAGTCCAGACGCGCCGAATCATCCGGGCCGCCACCGCTGGTATCGAAGTACAATGCCAGGGGTTTTCCGGTCTTGATATCCCTGCCGTCCGGATAACCCGCTTCCGCCAACAAGCGCCTGGCCTCAGCGATCGGTTTGCGTTGCGGACCATACGGGGTCCAGTCATAAACATGTGGATTAATGCCTTGCTTTCCATCAACATGACCGAAAATCCCGGGTGGCAACGGACTCTGCGCCGGGATGCCACGGCCGTTGTTAAAGACGGATATATACTCTTCGTAGTCCATGGCAATGGATATTGCCCTGCGTAGCAGACGTGCCCGCTCACTGTACCCACCCAGCAGCGGGTCCAGCATATTGAAGCCCATGTAGTAAACCGAGCTGGATACTGCTGTATTGAGGTGAATCCCCTTAGCCTTCAACTCCGGTGTCAGCGATATATCACCGCCCGATGCTATCTGGATCGCCTGATCAAAGCTGTCCGAACTCACACCGGATGCATCATAGTAACCCTGCAGAAACTTGTTCCAGGTCGGAATAGCTTCTTTTTCCAGACTGTAGATCACTTTGTCGATCATTGGCAACTGACGCCCGGCATCATCCAGGTAGCCTTGCCCGGCATCGCCGTTTTCACCCTCCTGCGGGTAGCGTTCGCCGTGAAAATTAGGGTTACGCTGCATAACCATCTGCCGGTTGGGATTATTGACAGTCAACATATACGGCCCCGTTCCGACCGGATACCAGTCCAGGCTGATGTTGCGTTCCTTCATGCCCGGCTGCGAGTAGAACACATCGGTCTCCCAGGGTACCGGCGCAAAAAAAGGCATCGCCAGCCAGTACAGGAACTGCGGATATTTGCCGTGAACCTTGATACGGTAGCGATAACGGCCCAGCACTTCGACGCCGGCCAGCGGATAATCGCGGAGATCCAGTGACGCTACGCCGGACTCCCCTTCGCTTTTGCGCTCAAAAGCCTGTTTCAGCGTCGCCGCATAGTCGCCCAGGCCGACGATATAGTCAGACATCAAGCCAAATACCGGTGAATGCAGCCGGGGGTGCGCCAGGCGTTTTATCTGGAAAGCATAATCTTCGGCGACTAATTCACGACTGCCGTTTTCGCGGAAATCAGACAGCGTCTTCAGCGCTTCAAGATCCTGTTCTTTCAAGGCGTGGTAAAGAAACCGCCCCTGTTCATCTTTGGCAAAAGCGGGGTGAGGCTGATAGTGGATACCGGGTTGTATTTCTATGTCATAGACACTGTAGGCAATTTCATCGGCTGCGGCATTGTCGGGCAGACGCTGCCCCTGCTCATCCAGGTAATAGGGGACAGGAATAGCGGTAACAGTGGCCGGCTCCAACTGATACGGCCGTTTGAGGAAATGGTATTGCAGGGGTGGCTCATAGATCTGGCCGGTAAATACCACTTCATTGGAACTGTAGGACTGCGCCGGGTCGAGATGTTTGGGCCTCTCACTGAAGGAAGAATAAAGGATATTCTGACCCGCCTGGTCAGGTGGATAGGGGCTGTTCCAGGCTTGATCGCTGCATGCCGTGATTGCAAGCCCCGTCAGGATGAAATACATCCATCCGACCAACAGGTTCGTGTGTCTGAACAGCGATTCTGGCGCAGGCATGAAGCTGCATTATAGAGACCGTGCCAGGAGAATCACAGGCCCTTCCAGTATCGGCATTTTTCCGGTACCTTAAGCGCCCTGAATCATCAAACAGAGGTCAGAGGCAGCTATGGGATTTCTAAGCGGCAAACGCGCACTCATCGTAGGACTCGCCAGCAACCGGTCCATCGCCTGGGGTATCGCCAAGGCCATGCAGCGGCAAGGTGCCGATCTCGCCTTTACCTACCAGAACGACAAGCTGCACGACCGCGTGGCAAAAATGGCCGGGGAATGCGGGACCGAAATCACCGTGCCGTGCGATGTCTCCAACGACGAAGAGATCGATGCCGTGTTTGACCATCTGGACAATTACTGGGATCACCTCGATATCATTGTCCACTCGGTAGCCTTCGCTCCGCGAGCAGAACTGGAAGGCGACTATCTTGAAACGGTCAGCCGTGAGGGTTTCCGTGTCGCGCACGAAATCAGTTCCTACAGTTTTTCGGCGCTGGCCAAAGCCGGTTGCCGCATGATGGAAGGCCGCGACGGCGCCCTGTTGACACTGAGCTATTACGGCGCCGCAAAGGCCATGCCCAATTACAATATCATGGGCCTGGCCAAGGCCAGTCTGGAAGCCAACGTACGCTACATGGCACAAAGCCTGGGGCCGGATGGTATTCGGGTCAATGCCATATCTGCGGGCCCGATTAAAACACTGGCTGCAGCGGGAATCAGCAACTTCCGCAAGATGTTGACGCTTATGGAGCGTGCGTCCCCCTTGCGCCGTAATATAACCATTGAGGAAGTCGGTAATACGGCAGCCTTCCTGTGTTCGGATCTGGCTTCGGGTATTACCGGTGAAGTGACTTATGTAGACGCCGGCTATAACATCACCGGCATGCCACCACTGGACGACTGAATTTGACGCGCCCCCCTGTGTAGGAGCGGTCTCCTGCCCGCGAAAGAGCGCAAATATCGTACTAAGGCCTGCTTATAAGTTAGCCGACACAAGCTTTTGGGACCGTCGGCCGCATGGACGCGGCCGTCGAGCGTACAGGGATGTATTTACAGCGTGTCCCGAAAGCTTGTGTCGGCTAACTTAAGCACTCATTAGCAAAACCGCCATCGCGGTCAGGAGACCGCTCCTACAGGTTTAGCTTTCAACACATCCTGCTCACCTTCTGTTTTGGCAATCAGCACAGCACCACAGGAATCACTGAATACATTTACCGATGTCCGGAACATATCCAGGATCCTGTCCACCGCCAGTATCAATCCAATCGCTTCAGCAGGCAGCCCGATGCTGGCCAGAATTATGGTAATAGCCACCAGGCTGGCCGCCGGTATGCCGGCAACACCAATCGATGTCAGCAGCGCCACCAGCACAATGGTAAACTGGGTTACAAAACTCAACTCCAGGCCATAGGCCTGCGCGATAAATATCGCCGCGACACACTCGTATAAAGCGGTCCCGTCCATGTTCACTGTTGCGCCTAACGGCAAGACAAAACTGGAAGTACGATTGGATACCCCGGCATTGTCCCGGACGCATTCCATGGTAAGCGGCAATGTCGCTGATGATGACGCTGTTGAAAATGCCGTCAGCAGGGCCGGCATCATGGCTTTGAAATGCGCCAGCGGATTGACTCTCGCCACCAGCACAAGCAATACCGGTAAGGTGACTGCCACGTGTACGAGCAGAGCCAGCAGAACACTCAGGGTGAATGTGCCAAGCGAGACGGCCAGATCATCGAGTTGCTCGGGACCAATGCCGGCGACCGTTTTCGCCACCAGACCGAACACCCCCAATGGCGCAAACTTCATGATCAGCTCGGTAATACCCATCATAACGTCGGCAACGCCCTGCCAGAACCGGTTAAGCAGGTCGCCGGATTCCTTGTCGATGCGTGTCATGAAATAACCGAACAGCAGGCTGAAGAAAATCAAGCCCAGCATCTGCCCCTCAGCAGCAGCCAGTACGATATTGGGTGGCACCATGCTCAGGAAAACATCGCTTAGATCGGATGCAGAACGTCCCTGCACTTTTTCTGCAACCTGAGCCACAGCTTCCTGGCTGAGGCCGAGTACCTCGCGTGCCGGTTCACCATTGATAATCCCCGGATTCAGGATATTCACGAATAACAAGCCGGTCAGAATGGCCAGCAGGCTGGTGGTCATATAAAACAACAGGGTCTTGCCACCCAGCCGCCCGAGCCCCTGTGAACCGCCGACACCCGAAACACCGGTAATTATCGACGAGATGATCAAAGGCACGATAATCATCTTCAATGCATTCATGAACAAGGCGCCAATGAACACATAGACAGCGTAGAGTTTTACCCCCAGCAAGGTACCCTCGGTACCACTCAGATGCCCGGCAAAAACCGCCACAAGGAGTGAAATGAGAATCTGCCAGTGGAGCTTGAGCTTCATGTTAATACCATTGCCTTTGCCACCTGGGGCCGCACTGAATTTTAACCACGAAGGAGTTTATTCACTGATCTGGCACGAATCCTCCCGACAGTGTTCTACAAGACACGCTGTGAATACATCCTTGTACGCTCGACGGCAGCATCCCTGCTGCCGACGGTCTTGTAGAACACTGTCGGGAGGATTCGTGCCTGCTCAATAATAAAGCTTCGCGTCCTTCGCGGTAAACTCCAATGTAACGGCTGCTACTTACTCGCTTTCTTCGTCTTCGGGAATCATGATTTCCGCACGCGCGCGCAAATCCTCGGTCATGGTCGAAACCATCACCGAGCGGCGCATATTTTCAAGGCCACGTTCGAGCTGGCCGCGGGCAGCTTCCTGCATGGAAGCCGGATCTGCGTCATTTACTCCCGTCAAAACCACGACAGCATAATCGCCATTGTTCAGCTTAAAGCCTTTATCGATGCTGGCGCCCTCCTGTGGCCTGCTGAGCCTGAACACCGCCTGCAGGACTTCGGGATTATGGTCCGCAGCTTTCCGGGTAACGCCTTCGGCCTTATGGGAAGTGATGTAATCCTGCTCGTCCAGATCTTCCATCGAGACGCCCTGCTCGAGCTGTTGCAGCAGCTCTTCACCGCGGGCCTGGGCCTGCTCCACAGCCAGTTTTTGCCGGAGTTCCTCAACAATCTGTTCCCTTACAGTATCCAGCGGCGTTGCCTGTGCAGCCTGCCGTTGCTCAACGCGTACCACAATGGCGTCGTTATCACCGACTTCAATCGGTTCGCTGTTGTGTCCGGCTTCCAGCACATCCTCACTGAATGCAATCGCCACAACTTTTGGGTATTCACCGATTCCAGCTCCCCCGGTCGCTGTCAGCCAGTCGCTGGTTTGCACCTCGAGGCCGAGTGCATCTGCAGCTGCATCCAGTGAATCCGGATTCTCATAGCTCACATCACTCAACTGCTCGAACTGTTCGTAGAACAGATCACTCACACCACGCTGTTTCAACCCGGCAATCAACTCTTCACGCACTTCGTCCAGTGGGGGTATTTCAGCTCCCCGCACCTCAGTAAGTTTTATGATATGGAAACCGAACTGTGTGTGAACCGGTTCTGATACATCATCGACCTCCATACTGAAAACGGTTTTCTCAAACTCCGGCACCATGGCACCACGCGCGAAAAAGCCCAGATCACCTCCCTGCGTCGCTGAACCCGGATCATCGGAATGCTGCCTGGCAAGCTCTGCAAAATCACTACCATTGCGGATGTTCGTCAGCAAATCCTCCGCTTCCGCTTTGGCCTTGTTAATTGTTTCTTCATCTGCCCCGGCATCATGCTGAATCAGGATATGGCTGGCCTGACGTTGTTCCTGAGTGAGCAAAGATTCCTTTTTCTCTTCATAGTGGGCCAGCAGTTCTTCTTCATCGACTTGAATATTTTCACTGAGCACGTCACCTGTCAGGCGCAGGTAGGCGAGGCGAACACGCTCCGGTGTAACAAATTTTTCACTATGCTGATCGTAGTATTCCTTAATCTGCTCATCGCTGATTTCCACGTTCTCCCTGAACGATTCGGCGGAAACGGTCAGATAGGAGAAATCGCGCCTTTGCTCCTGCAGGCGATAGGCTTGATCCACTTCGTCCCGGGTAACAAACGCCGTTTGAGAGAGCCCGCTCAGCAACTGTTCTGTCTGCAGCATGCGCCTGGTTTGATATTCAAACTCTGCCGGCAATCGCCCCTGTTGGCGGATTAGACGCTGATACCTTTCTTCTGAAAATGATCCATCCTGCTGAAACGCGGGTTCAGCGTGAATTTTTGCAGCCAGTAACTGGTCACTGACCAGCATTCCGTCTTTCTGTGCAGCCTGTAACAGCAACTGTCTTTGA
>Ga0070726_10003923_pt1 | contig 12185 bp, 12 predicted proteins | sample tdAd471_FD_67275 | JGI IMG/M metagenome (GOLD analysis project Ga0070726, IMG submission 67275) | Marine sediment microbial communities from the Atlantic coast under amendment with organic carbon and nitrate - tdAd47.1 | ecosystem: Environmental > Aquatic > Marine > Coastal > Sediment | place...
CGAACCATGCGCGATGTCCAAATGGCCCAAACACACTTCTACATCAACGACAGCTCTTTCGAACTCCACGGAAAAGCTATCCTCGGCGAAAACAACCTCAACGCTGCAGCATGACAAAATCTTGTGGCCATAGAGAAAAGGTATTGCTCTTGAGCGAAAAGGACCAGCAGGCGATTGCCGATGCTACAAAGGCAATAATGCGACGAGTGGCCAAGTCCGTATGGGTCATCGCGTGCCGCCATGAAGGCAAAAGAATGGCGATGGCAGCCACCTCCGTCGACGCCTTCACAATGGATCCGCCAGCCATGCTGTTCTGCATAAACCGGAACGCAAGCATGTATCCAGCCCTGGCCAAGGAGCGCTTTTTTTCAGTTAATATGCTGGGCGCCGACCATGAAGCGGTAAGCCAGGCCTGTAGCGGAGGGCTGAATGGTGAAGAACGCTTTTCCGTAGGCCTTTGGGAAGATCATCCCGAGACAGGTGTTCCGATGCTGAGCGATGCCCAGGGTGTCATGATATGTTCTAAGGAAAATTCGCTCTCTCACGGAACGCATGAACTGTTCGTCGGATCAGTGATTGATGTTCGCATGACAGCACCACTCCACCCCATGGTCTATCTGAGTGGTGGATACGCCCGAATACCCGTTGAGGCCTGATATACGCTCGCACAACTGCCCTTGCGTTCAAATATAAATATGTGGAGAGATAAACATGACTGCTATCAACGCCGCCATCGTTCGTGAAAAGGGCGGACCCTTTGTCATTGAAACGGTCAGCCTCGCGGAACCCGAATATGGTGAAGTGCTTATCCGGATCGCTGGCGTCGGCATGTGCCACACCGACATTGTGGTGCGGGACCAATATTTTCCTACACCTTTGCCTGCCGTGCTGGGTCATGAAGGTGCAGGCATCGTGGAGCGGGTCGGCCTAGGGGTAACGAAGGTTGCACCTGGCGATCATGTCGTGCTGAGCTTTGCAAGTTGCGGGAAATGCGCGAACTGCCTGCAGGGGCTCAACGGTTATTGCCCCGATCTTTATGGACGCAATTTCAGCGGCGCGCGGCCTGACGGCACGACGCCGTGCACCGATTGCAATGGTCAGAACGTAAGCGCCTATTTCTTTGCTCAGAGCTCGTTCGCCGATTATGCGATTGCGACCGAACGCAATGTGGTCAAGGTACCTGATGACGTACCAATCGAGTTGATGGGGCCGCTGGGCTGCGGCATCCAGACGGGCGCTGGGGCCGTTATGAATGCGCTGGCGCCCGAGCCGGGGAGCAGCATTGCAGTTTTCGGCGCAGGTTCGGTCGGCCTTGCGGCGGTGATGGGAGCTGTGGTTTCAGGCTGTACCACCATCATTGCCGTTGACCTTAACCCGGAACGTCTGGCGCTCGCCAAAACGCTCGGCGCGACACATGCGGTCAATCCGAAAGACGGAGATCCGGTTGCGGCAATTCAGTCTATCGCAGGCGGAGAGGGCGTCCAATATTCGCTCGAGTGCACCGGTCTGCCAGCGGTCGTACGCCAGTCGGTCGATGCGCTTCGCCTGACCGGCGTGTGCGGGGTTGTCGGCGTTTCGCCGCTTGGCACCGAGTTTACGCTAGACATGAACGGCATATTGTTCGGTCGCACCGTGCGCGGGATTATCGAGGGCGACAGCGTACCCGATATCTTCATTCCGCGCCTGGTCGAGCTATGGCGCCAGGGCCGGTTTCCATTCGACAAGCTGGTTAAATTCTATCCCTTGAGCGAGATCGACGAAGCCGCTCATGCCTCAGAGGAGGGCAGTGTGGTCAAGGCCATCCTCCTGCCGCGACCGGTCGAGGGGCGAGGCTGATTATGCAACCGACAATTGCAGCGCTCGCTCATGACGCCGCGAGGACATTCGGCGATGCCACGGCAGTCGTCACGTCCGCCGGCAACAGCCTGAGCTTTGCTGAAGTTGAAAAGCTGTCAGCGTGTGCGGCCGGCGGGTTGGCGGCACTGGGCCTCGGCCAGGGCGATCGTGTTATCCTCCATCTTCCGAACGGATGGAAATGGATTGTCGCATATCACGCGCTGGCACGGATGGGTGCGGTGGTCGTTCCGGCCAATATCCTGCTTTCGCCTGCGGAAATCAGCTTTATCGCCGCCGATTGCGGGGCGAGCGCGGTCATTCTGCCTGGCGAGCGTGCGGAACAGGTCGATGCCGGTGATGCCCGGATCATTGCCGATGCGGCTATGCCCGGCAGCGTTGCCTTCGACACGCTGCTTCATGGCCATGCGATGGCTCCCGTTACATGCCAGCCGGATGACCTTTTCACGATCGGCTATACCTCCGGAACGACCGGCAAGCCGAAAGGCGCGATGCTAAGCCAGCGCAATATATTCGAGAGCGTATCCCAGACCGCGACGATCCATGTGCGCACGCGCCACGACCGGATATACTCCGCGCTTCCCCTCCCGCATGTTTATGGAAATGTCGTGATGAACACCTGTTTCCTGACAGGCGCGACATTGTACTCTGAGGCAAGGTTCGATCCCGCGGCTGCATTGGCGGCCATTGGTGAGCATCGCATCACCTTGTTCGAAGGCGTGCCGACCATGTATTATCAGATGCTCGCCCGCCCAGAGATCGAAGATGCCGACCTTTCGAGCTTGGCACGCTGCACCGTTGGCGGACAGACCATGCCGACTGCCAAACTCGATGCCGTGGTAGAGCGTTTCGGATGTCCGATGCTGGAGTTGTGGGGCATGACCGAAGTGGGCGGTCCGGCGACCTCGCATTCGCCATGGTGGCCCGCACGGCACGGATCCATCGGCTTGCCCTTTCCAGGCATGGAAGCGCGGATCGCCAATCCTGAAGATCCGAAGTACGCCGCCGCCGTCGGAGAGGCGGGCGAGCTGATGGTACGCGGCCCGCTCGTCATGTCCGGATACTGGAACAATCCACAAGCCACCGAGGGCACGATCGATGCCGAGGGCTGGCTGGCGACGGGCGACGTCGCGCACTACGACGAGGACGGATACCTCTATATTATCGACCGCAAAAAGGATATGATCCTGACGGCTGGATACAATGTTTACCCAGCTGAGCTTGAGCAGGTCATTGCGCGTCATGAAGACGTCTCGATGGTTGCGGTCGCAGGCGTGCCCGATGAAGAAAAAGGCGAAATCGCGCACGCATTTGTCGTGCTGCAACCTGGAGCTGTGCTTACAGAGGCCGAGCTGATCGCGCATTGCCGTTCCTATCTCGCCGCATACAAGATTCCCCGGGCCGTCAGTTTCGTCGATGACCTGCCAAAAACCAGCACCGGGAAAATCTTACGCCGCGCCCTGCGTGAAACGGGCGTCGCCAAACCCAATACCGTTTGAGGAGTAGAGATGATGACTGATGTTTCAGAATTAAATGCGTCGAAGACCATCGATTTCTTCGATGATTATACGATGACTATCGACGGCGCGAGCGCGACGTCGGAAACTTTTTTTGAGGCCTATAATCCCGCGACCGAAGAGGTGATTGCCCGCGTTCCGGATGCGTCGCGCGAACAGCTCGAGGAAGCAGTTGCGACCGCCAAGACCGCTTTTCCCGCCTGGTCTGCGCTCCCCGTTGCAGAGCGGCAGGCGTATGTCGCGAAAATCGGAGACGCTATCAAGGCACATGCCGAAGATTTCATCAGGCTGCTGACGCGCGAACAAGGCAAGGCCAGGGCAGGTGCGGAGTGGGAAATCGGCGGATCCCATATCTGGTGCCACGAAATCGCCAAGCAGAAGCTCGACGTGCATGTCGCGGAGCAGACCGATACACGTACCGCGGAGACCCGCCGCGTACCGCTCGGCGTGGTCGGCGGGATAACGCCCTGGAACTTCCCGGTGTTGCTCGCCATCTGGAAGATTGCTCCCGCGCTTGTTGCGGGCAACACGATGGTGCTGAAGCCCTCACCATGGACGCCGCTCTGCACATTGAAGCTGGGTGAACTGTTGCGCGACATATTGCCCGCGGGCGTGCTCAACATCGTCTCGGGCGGGAATGATCTGGGCTCATGGATCACACAGCACCCGGACATCCGCAAGATCAGCTTTACGGGCTCTACGGCCACGGGCCGCAAGATCATGGAAAGCGCCTCTGGCAATCTCAAGCGCATCACATTGGAATTGGGCGGAAACGACCCGGCTATCGTGATGCCCGATGTCGATGTAGAAAAGACAGCGCAGGAGATGTTCTGGGCAGCGTTCCAGAATTCATCGCAATTCTGCGTCGCTGCAAAGCGGGTATACGTGCATGAAGACATTTACGACGCCTTCGCCAAGGCGTTGGTTGACTATGCGCGCACAATAAAGGTCGGGGATGGATCGCAGCAGGGGACCGAGCTGGGCCCGATCCAGAACAAGATGCAGTTCGACAAGCTGAAAGAATTGTTGGCCGATGCCAAGGCAGAGGGGCTCAATTTCCTGCTTGGAGGAGACATTCCGGAAGGGAAGGGCTATTTCGTTCCGATCACTATTATCGATAACCCGCCAGAGGATTCCCGCGTAGTAGTCGAGGAAGCATTTGGTCCCGTGCTGCCGCTCCTCAAGTTCAATGATATCGACGATGTCGTCTCACGGGCCAACGACACTGAATATGGACTTGCGGCCTCGGTCTGGGGTAAGGACATCGATACCGCCAAGACCATAGCCGAACGTATAGAGGCCGGTACTGTGTGGATTAATGAAATCCACAGCTTCTCTCCCCACATTGCGTTCGGTGGGCACAAGCAGTCCGGCATCGGTATAGAAAATGCGCTGGACGGCCTTTCCGAATATACGAATTCCCAGACCATCTATACCAATCGCGCAGTGTGATCAGCGGGTTTTGACAAACGGACTTGGCATCCGGGCCAGCGCTCTGGGGTGAAACGCAAACCTAGCGTTACACCGCCAAGTCCGTTTTGATATCTCAGCGCGTCACTTGAACTCGCCCGTAAAGGGTGTACTGCTGACCTCACGGGCTTCCCTTTTGGGCGATAAGTTTGGGAATAGGCGGTGCTTGGACGAATTCCCTGGCGGCATGGATGATCCGCGCCAGTGGAATTCAGCAGTCAGGCTAAAGGGCCAGTCTGCTCGTTACCGGCGAAGGCTCTTGCCTTCATGCGCGCGTAGGAAATGAATTCCATCACCACCGGCGAGGGAGCCTCCCTGTTCCAGGCCAGGCCAAAGGTCACAGTTTCGAATGGTTTGGGCTTTGAAGATACAAGAAGAGGACGAAAACTGACGCCATGCATGCGCAGGCGTTCGGCTGAGGAAGGCACGATCGCCACACCCTCATCACAGGCCACGATGCCGACCACCGCCTCGGTGGAGGATGCTTCGTGCGCGATGTTCGGTTCGAAGCCGGCCAATTTGCAGAGCGCGTGAAGATCCGCATAGTAGCTGAAGCCCCTGCGTGGTTCGTAAGTCACGAAGCGGTCAGAGGCGAGCTGGCCGATCCTCACGGGTTCGGATGCTGAGCACAGCGGATGCCCGGGTGGCAGCGCCACGGCAAGCCGTTCATGATATACGGTTTCGGTCATCAACATCTCGTCCATGATCGGCAGACGGATAAGGCCGAGGTCGACCTGTCCGTCTCGCAACGCCTCGATCTGCTCAAGGACCGGCATGGACGAAAAGATCAACCGGACGTCCGGCGCCGCTTCGCGAAAGCCCTGTATCAATCTCGGCCATAGCGAATAAACGGTCGAACCCCCGAAACCCAACTTCAACGTGCCGCGCTGGCCGCGTGCAGTCCTGCGGGCCTTGTCTCCCGCCTCTTCCGCTGCAGCCAGCAATCGCTTTGCATCTTCAGCCAGCACGCGCCCTGCAGCAGTAAGGGCGACATGATGTGTGTCGCGAACGAACAGAACTGCCCCAAGTTCTTCCTCCAGCTGTGCGATCGCGCGGCTCAGTGGCGGTTGTGAGACATTGCACCGCGCGGCCGCACGAGTGAAATTCAGCTCCTCGCTAAGCGCGAGAAAATAGCGCAGCTGCCTCAGGTCCATGCAATACCTATAAGGTATAGCAAAGCATCCAACAATATATTTCAGTTTGCCTTTGGGAAGGCGCATAAAACAGGCGGTTGAACGGAGGCCAAAGCATGTCCGAACGTATTGCGCGTCTTGCATATGAGGAGCTCTCACCAGCTCTGCAGCAATTGCTCGAATCCAAATATAAGCGGTTGGGGTATCTGGGCGAGTTTTTCCGCTGCACCGGCCATCAGCCCGATATCCTTGTGCCGTTCATGGAAATGACGGACGCGCTCAAATATGCTCTGCCCGACCGACTCACCGAACTCGGTGCGCTCAGCATTGCTGTGATGATGCAGAATGAATATGAAAAGCATCAGCATGAGCGGCTGTCGCAAAAGCTCGGCTTCGGCAAGGAGTGGGTTGCAGCCGTCGAACAGCTTGATCCTGAAAATGCGAAAGGCCTGTCGGACGCGGAGCGTACCGTTCAGCGTTTCGTCATTTCTGCGGTAAAACAGTCCGGTCAGGGCGTCGCCGCTGAGCTGGAAGCGGTAATCGACGCGATCGGCGCCGACCAGGCGCTAGCCGTGCTCTTCCTTATTGGTCGCTATATTACGCATGCGATCATTGTTAATTCCCTGCAACTGGCTGCGCCGGTTCCTTCCATTTTTGCTGAGGAAGTAAAGGCGTGAGCGAACCGATCTGGATTACCGAACAGGAAGTCGTCTCGCTCCTTTCGTTGCCGCAAGCCATTGACGCGCTGCGCGAAGGGTTGCGGGAAGAGGCCGCTGGTCGCGCGTCAAACATGGTGAAGACCCACGCGGCCTATGATGGTCATTCCACGCTGCATGCGATCGGCGCGGTCTTCGCTGGCAAGCGTATCGTGGGTACAAAGACCTGGACTCATACCGGTGGTGGAGCCTGCCCGCTATTATTGCTGTTTTCTGCTGATAATGGCCAGTTGATAGCGGTTATCGAGGCGTTCGCGCTGGGTCAGATGCGTACCGGTGGCATTAGCGGCCTTGGTGCTGACGTCATGGCGAAACCAGATGCACGGCGGATGGCCATGGTTGGCGCGGGAAAGCAGAGTTTGGCGCAGATCGCGGCGGTCGCGGCGGTCCGTCCACTTGAACGCATCACGGTATGGAGCCCCACACCTGCTAATCGTGAACAGCTCGCACAAAGAGCCGAGGCAGCGCTTGGTATCGAATCAATCGCTGCATCGACGCTCGAAGAGGCGATTGACGGCGCGGAAATCGTGACACTGGCAACACGGGCTACCAGTCCGTTCCTTTCCGCTGACATGTTGCCCAAGGGCGTGCATGTGAATGCTGTCGGGGCAATTACGCCCGAACGCGCTGAGTTTGAATTCGCCTTGTTAGCTCGTGCCAATGTTATTGCTGCGGACAGCGTGCCGCAGGTGCGCAAGCTTTCCCGGGAATTCATGGACGCCTTTGGTTCGGATGAGGAAAAATGGTCTCAGCTCAAGCCATTGTGCGATCTGGTGGCGGCTAACGCTGTTCGTCCGGCCGATGCCGATCTGACAGTCTTTAAAGCGATGGGAATGGGCATTTCGGATCTCTCATTGGGGATCGCCATTCTTGAACGCGCACAAGCAGAAAGAGCTGGGAGACCCCTACCAGCAATCACTCGTCAGGCTCCGCGTCTGACGGACTGATCTTGAACGAAGGATTGAACCGATGAACGACATTCGTACACCATTTGAAGTAGCTTATCCTGCATTTCAGGACATTAGCGGCATTGGATATCCCCAGAATGAACCCTGGGCTCCTGCTATCGTTACAAAGGAAAAAATGGACGAGGAAATCGAACGCCTCGCGGCGATTCCGATGCCGGCGAACGGTCGCCGCTCGTCGCTGATCGTACATCCGCGTGCCAATCCGACTACACCTGGCCTCGCTCCAGGCACTCAGCTAACGCTCAATGTTCTGAAGCCGGGTGAACGCATGCAGCCATTTCGGCACAATGCGACTGAGGTGAACTTCTGCATCATGGGTTCGGGCTTTGCCAATGTCGGCGGGCGCCGCATCGATTTTCAGCAATATGATGTGTATAACGTGCCTTCCTGGACGCCTTATTGGCGGGAAAATGACGGAAAGGACCTGCAGGTCTTCCTTACCTATACAAACGCGGCACTGCTGCAGTTCATGCAGATTCACCAAACCGAGGAAAACCCGCCGTTGGTGGCGCCTGTCATAGAGGCCGACAAGGAGGCGATAAATCCCCGCCGCAATAGCCCCTATGGCACTTTCCAGATCAGTGATGATGGCGCGATGTTGATGCCATATGAAAAGCTCATAAATCCGCCGAACGTGGATTCGCCATGTCTTCACTGGCCTTGGGAACGTGTCGAAGCGGAACTCAGGAAGCTTCAGGACCTGGGTGCCGACTATATTGGTCGTCGTCTCTATCTTCTGTTCAATCCGATGACCGGGCGCACCAACGGCACGACACCGAATTTCTTCGCCACGATTACAATTCGTCCGCCCAAGATTGTCGACCGGCCACACCGGCACACCTCGGCTGCAATCAACTATTATTTCAAGGGCAGCGGGCGCAGCACTGTGGCAGGCAATGTCTATGAATGGAAGGCAGGCGACCTGATGTTGTCAGCCCCTGGCTGGGCGGTTCACAACCACGCATCCTACGACGATTATGTCTACGAACTCACCATTCAGGATCAGCCATTGAATATCGCTATGGAATCGCTGCTCTGGCAGGAAAATCTGAAGGAGCCGCCCGCGCTGCTGGGCGCGCAGATGGGCTTTGATACGAACCGCAAGTCGGCGGCCTGATGGCCTCTCGCGACACGACATTGTTCAGCGGTCCTGCCGGCCTCACTCTTGATGGTGAGGCCGTGCGGGCTGCTGCGCTCGCGTTGGACGGAGCCGAGCGCAGCCAGGTCCAGATTCCTCTGCTGAGCGAAGACAATCCCGGCATGAACATGGACGATGCCTATGCGATCCAGGGTGCATGGGTCCGCATGAAGCGGGACGCGGGCGATCCGGTGGTCGGCTGGAAAATTGGCCTGACGTCCAAGGCGATGCAATATGCCCTGTCCATCGACATTCCGGATTCGGGCGTGCTTCTGAAAAGCATGGTTTTTGATAACGGGTCCGACATCCCGCCAAAGCGCTTCATCCAGCCGCGGATAGAAGCAGAGATTGCCTTTGTTATGAAAGCCCCGCTTGTTGGCGGCCAGCTGAGCGCAAAGGATATTCTGGACGCGACGGATTGTATTGTTCCGGCGCTCGAAATTCTGGATACGCGCATCACACGCATTGACCCGCGCTCAGGCAAGCTTCGTACGGTTTTCGATACCATCGCCGATAATGCCGCCAATGCAGGTATCGTAATGGGCGAACCAATTTACGATTTTTCCAATCTGGATTTGCGATGGGTTGGTGCCATTGTTTCGCGCGACGAAGGGGTCGAGGAAACGGGGCTGGGGGCTGGTGTGCTTAACGATCCGCTGCTGTCGGTATCCTGGCTAGCGGATCGCCTTGCATCCTATGGCGACCGGATCGAGGCTGGCCAGATCGTTCTGTCTGGTTCGTTCATACGTCCCGTTGAAGCGCCTCCAGGCAGTTATATCTCGGCAGATTTCGGGCCTCTTGGTATGGTCAGTTGCCGTTTCGCGTGACGACATAAACCATTCTTCCAGTTGAAAGAGACAGCGATGCAAGTAAACCAGTTCAAGGCAGCAATCGCCAATGGGAAGCCGCAGATTGGCATGTGGCAGGCGCTTGCCTCCCCCTATACAGCAGAGATATGCGCCGGGGCCGGTTTTGACTGGTTATTGCTGGATGCGGAGCACGCCCCCAATGACTTGCCGCTGATATTGTCGCAGCTGCAGGCTGTGGCACCATATCCAGTTGAGCCGGTGGTCAGGGCGCCGATTGGCGACGCTGTTATGATAAAGCAGTTGCTTGATATTGGCGCGCGCAGCCTGTTGATCCCGATGGTGGAAAGCGGCGCGCAGGCGGCTGACCTTGTCCGTGCGACCCGTTATCCGCCCAACGGCATTCGTGGCATAGGTTCTGCGATCAGCCGTGGAAGTCGCTGGAATCGCACCGCCAATTACTTGCACGAGGCAGAGCAGGAAATCTGTCTGTTGTTGCAAGTCGAGTCAGTCGCGGGCCTGGAAGCACTCGACGATATTGCAAACACGCCCGGTGTTGATGGCGTGTTCGTCGGGCCATCAGATCTTTCTGCGGCACTTGGCCATATCGGAAATCCTGCACATATAGAGGTGCAGCAGGCCATTGAGGATGGCATTGATCGCATCCGCGCATCTGGCAAGGCTGCGGGCATATTGATCGCCGACGAGGCATTGGCGCGACGCTATCTTTTACTGGGCGCAAGTTTCGTGGCGGTTGGCACGGACGCCACCATCCTTGCACGGGGAGCGGAAACGCTGGCACGCAAATTCAAGTCCGGGGTCGATACGCAGACGTCTTCCCAATCATCACAGGTATATTGATTTGGCAACATTGTCCGAAATCGCCGATCCCGCGGCCAAGAGGGCCACATATGCTGTCTCCGTCAATCCCGCGACCGGTGAAGAGAGAGCCCGCTATCCTCACGATGATATCGCAGCACAGGATAGAGCTCTGTCGGCGGCGGCAAAGGCGCAGAAAGTCTGGGGGCAATGCCTGTCACGGAGCGCGAGCGCCATCTTGCGAAGCTTGCGGCGGTTTTACGGGAAGAGGTCGTTTTCCTTGCCGCAACGATCACCGCCGAAATGGGCAAGACCATCACGGCGGCTCGCGGTGAGGTAAACAAATGCGCTACGCTGTGCGAATGGTATGCTTCGAACAGTGCTCGATTATTGGCGGACGAAAAGCCGGATGTCGGCGCGGATGGAGACGCACGCATCTCCTATCTGCCGCTGGGCTTGATATTCGCTGTGATGCCGTGGAATTTTCCACTCTGGCAAGTCTTGCGGGCCGCTGTACCGATCATGGCTGGCGGCAACGGTTTTGTCCTCAAACATGCCGACAATGTGCAGGGTTCCGCCCGTGCGTTGGCGGCGGCCATGGCCAAAGCGGGTATGCCCGAGGGCGTGTTCAACGCGCTGACCATAAGTCGCGATGATGTTGCGCGCATCGCAGGTGTTACGGTGACGTCGGGCGTGGCTGCGGGAGCGGCGGTTGCATCCGAAGCCGGGCGGCACCTCAAAAAGTCGTTGCTGGAGCTTGGTGAGAACGACCCTTTCATCGTGCTGGCCGACGCCGATCTCGATCGTGTCGTTCCTGCCGCAATAGAGGCGCGGTTCCAGAATTGTGGCCAGGTTTGCATCGCAGCCAAACGGATTATCGTGGAAGAACCGGCCTTCAAGGAATTTACCCGGCGTTTCGTCGCCGCCGCAAAGGCATTGCCACAGGGTGACCCGGCGCGGGAAGAAACCAGGCTCGGCCCGATGGCGCGGGTCCGGTTGCGGACCGAATTGCACGAGCAGGTCACGCGGAGCGTCGAAATGGGCGCCCAACTATTGATTGGGGAGAAATCCCTGAAGGGCTGGGCGCTTTTTATCCCGCGACCGTGCTCACCGGGATTACGCCTGACATGCCGGTGTTCCGCGAGGAAACCTTTGGCCCGGTCGCAGCCCTCATTTTGGCGAAAGATGCAGATGATGCGGTTCGCATCGCCAATGACAGCGATTTCGGTCTCGCCGGCGCGGTCTGGGGCAATGACGGCGCAAGGGCGGCAAATGTCGCCGAGCGGATCGAGACCGGAGGCGTGTTTATCAATGGCATTGCCGCATCCGATCCGCGTGTGTGATCGGCGGGATCAAACAGAGCGGCTATGGGCGTGAGCTCTCCCATTTCGGTCTGCATGAATTTTGCAATGCAAAGCTGATCTGGAACCGCAGTTGATGCAGACATGCACAGCCATGACGTGGGTCGCGGATAGAGATGCAGACCACGCTTTAAGCTGGAAGAGGTGCAGATATGGCTCGATTCCCTGGCGCTATGGTGACAGGGCTGGTCTGAGCGAACTTTAGAGTCCTCTTGAAGGAGGAACCCCTCCGACTTCAGTCGGATGCTGGCTTCAGCCTTAGACTCGGCCAGTAGCCTGTATCCTCCAGAAAAGTGAGACAGCCCATCGGGCGTGAAGCCTCACTTTTCTGGAGGATACAGACTATGGGATACAGCACCGGCTGCCACACGACTTTTCACCATCGCTATCATTTGGTCTGGGC
>Ga0070726_10003928_pt1 | contig 12177 bp, 10 predicted proteins | sample tdAd471_FD_67275 | JGI IMG/M metagenome (GOLD analysis project Ga0070726, IMG submission 67275) | Marine sediment microbial communities from the Atlantic coast under amendment with organic carbon and nitrate - tdAd47.1 | ecosystem: Environmental > Aquatic > Marine > Coastal > Sediment | place...
TAGCCCTCTTCTTGGTGCTCGGGTCAGTGCTCATGGCCCGCGGACTGGGATCGGAGTTTGTTCCACGGCTATCGGAGGGTGGCGTCGTCGTAAACGTGATCCGCCTCGCAGGCACAGACCTCGACGAGTCAGTCCGCTACGCCACCCAAATGGAGCGAGCAGTTCTGAAGGCGTTCCCTGACGAGATCGAGCACGCGTGGACCCGAATCGGAACAGCTGAAACAGCCACTGATCCGATGGGTGTCGAACTCTCCGACATGTTCATTTCCTTGAAGCCACGCAGCCAATGGAAGCGCGCGAAGACGCAGGGTGAGCTTGAGCGCATGATCCAACGCGAACTCCGCGACATGCCAGGGCAGCGGATCGCAATGACACAGCCAATTGAAATGCGGCTGAACGAGATGATCTCTGGCGTGCGAGCTGACCTCGCAGTGAAGATCTATGGCGACGACTTCGACGTCCTCGTAGAGAAGGGTCGAGAGGTTGAGGCGACGCTGCGCGCGATCCAGGGCGCAGTCGACGTCACCACGGAGCAGGTAACGGGGCAGCCCGTGCTCCAGATCCGCGTCGACCAGGAGCAGCTCGCTCGCTACGGGGTGCAGGCTCGAGCCGTGTTGGATTTGATCGAAGCTATCGGCAGCAAGCCTCTGGGCGAGGTCGTTGAAGGGCAGCTCCGCTTCCCCCTCATTGTGCGCCTCCCCGAAGACCTGAGATCAAGCCCAGAGGCGATTGGTGCGCTCGTCGTCGCAGGGCCTCGGGGGGAGCGAATTCCCCTCAAACGACTCGCGAAGATCGAGGTCACAGAGGGCCCGTCTACGATCACGCGAGAGTGGGGTCAGCGGCGAATCACAGTTCAATGCAACGTCCGCGGCCGCGACGTCGGGAGCTTCGTTGAGGAGGCCCAGCGCGCAGTCGCCACGAAGGTGAAGCTGCCTACCTCTGGGCGTTACCGGACGGAGTGGGGGGGGCAGTTCGAGAACTTGGACCGCGCCCGGACCCGTTTGGCGATTGTGGTCCCGTTGGCGCTCCTGCTGGTGTTCATACTCTTGTATGTGACCTACGGGTCCGTCATTGACGCCATGACGATCTTCACGGCCGTCCCCCTCGCCGCCGTCGGTGGCGTCTTCGCCTTGTGGCTGCGGGGCATGCCCTTCTCCATTTCGGCGGCAGTCGGGTTCATCGCGTTGTCTGGGATCGCTGTCCTCAATGGGCTGGTCCTCATTTCATGCGTCCGCCAGCTGCTCAACCGAGGCTTGCCTCTCGCCGACGCTATTGAAGAAGCCTCGCTCGTCCGGCTGCGCCCTGTGCTCATGACCGCTCTCGTCGCCGCCTTTGGGTTCGTTCCTATGGCATTCAGCACGGGCATGGGCGCAGAAGTCCAGCGCCCCCTCGCGACCGTCGTGATCGGCGGAATCGTCAGTGCAACACTGTTGACCTTGCTCGTGCTGCCAGTCCTCTACTCATGGACTGGTCGCTTCTCTCACCCCCAACCATCCGCGGAGGCTGACTCACCACCCGACCAACCAGCGTTGGTCAGTACTGCCCCCGCAACCGACTAAGGAGACTTCATGAACTCTCGCATTCCCCTCTCTCGCATCATCCAACTGATCGCTCTCCCAGCGCTCTCGCTGGCCCTACTTGGGTGTCCAGACAGCAGCACGTCTCCCCCTGCCCAAGACCCCAGTCCAACTGCGCCTGCCCCCGCACAACCGCTCGTGAACAAGAAGGAGGCCGCTGATTGGTGTGGCGAGCATGGAGTCCCTGAGTCGGTCTGCAGCCGCTGCAATGCGCAAGTGGCCGCAGAGATGAAGGAGAAGGGCGACTGGTGCAATGAGCACGCTGTGGCTGAGTCCCAGTGCTTCGCCTGCAACCCGAAGCTCGAGCAGGAGTTCCTCAAGAAGAAGCCGGGAGGCGCCACGAGCCATTCGGAAGGGGACGGACACGGCCACTAGGGTCGTGTCTGTGTGCTCTCAGAGAGCACTTCCGCTCGCAGCAAGATCGACTCTGTGCCGTGAGCACGCTCGGCCTCCGCGGGAGGCCGAGTGACTCACTCCTTGCCAGCCCTCGTTCTGGTCGGGGTCACTGCAGCCCTAGCCGTGGCCGTTGGCGTTGCTTTGGTTTGGAGATGGTACAGCCGCCGGCGCCAGGCGCCCTGTCCTGCCTGGCTCGGCGGGGCGCTCGAAGCCGGTCCGATCGACTGGATATGGAGTGCGCGGCGAACGATCGAGCGGATGGACTTGCGCCCTGGTCTCCGAGTCCTCGAGATCGGGCCAGGTCCGGGCCGGGTCCTGATTCCTGTGGCGCAACTCGTCGGCACCGCAGGGTCCGCAGTAGGCGTCGACGTCCAACCCGGGATGATTGACCGCTTACGAGCCAATGCAGAGGTTGCAGAGGTCAACAACTTGACCGGGATAGTGGGTGACGGGACAGCGCCCCAAGTCGAGCCAGACACCTTCGACGTGGCCTTCTTGTGCGCGACTCTTGGGGAGATCCCGGATCGAGAAGCTGCCCTTCGCCAGTGTTACTTGGCTTTGAAACCCGAAGGGCAGCTGCATGTAACCGAGCTCTTCCCTGACCCCCACTACCAGACCCCTGGAGTGGTGAAGCGGTTGGCCGCCTCAGCCGGCTTTCGTTTCATTCGGCGCCGTGGTTCTTGGCTGTTCTACACCTCCACGTTCGAGAAACCCAAGGACTCAGCACCCCGTGAATGACACGAGAGACTCAGACCCAATGGTCCAGTACTTGGTGAAAGGTATGGACTGCGCAAACGAAGTCGGGGCCTTGAGGGCAGCCCTCGCTGGTGTCGTCTCACCGGACTCGCTCTCCTTTGACGTTTTGGCGGGCGTCATGGAAGTCCCCAGTGCGGTCGACCCTGAAGCAGTGATCGCGGCGGTCGCGACGACTGGAATGCGCGCGTCGCTCTCCACTGAAGACGGTCCGTCACCGCCGACCTGGTGGGAAGCCCACGGACAAGGTGCCCTCGCCGCTCTCAGCGGCGTTGGCGTGGCAGCCGGCTTCGCCCTCCACGCCGGTCTCAGGGGCTTCGGCGAGGCGATTGGGAGTGAGGGGCTCGCTGAGGGCACTGTGCATTCTGTCCCATGGCCTGCGGTCTCGGCGTACGCGCTGGCTGTGGGCGCAGGTTTGTCTCTGGTGCTCCCCAAAGCCTGGCGCTCTTTGCGCTCTGCGCGACCCGACATGAACCTCCTCATGACCCTCGCGGTCGCGGGCGCCGTCGGCCTCGGTGAATGGTTCGAAGCTGCTGCCGTTTCATCTCTCTTCGCGCTCTCCCTCGCTCTCGAGGCATGGAGCGTCGGCCGTGCCCGGCGAGCGGTCGAGAAACTGCTCGCCCTCGCCCCGCCTAAGGTGCGCGTCAGGCGCGGAGACGAATTCGAGGAGGTTGATCCGGCAGGAGTCCCAGTGGGAACGGTGTTCAACGTGCGGCCAGGAGAGCGTTTTGGGCTCGACGGCGTCGTGGTCGATGGCCGCACTGAGGTCGACCAGGCCCCGATCACTGGCGAGAGCCAACCCGTTTTGAAGGAGCCAGGTAGCGAAGTCTATGCGGGGACGATCAATGGGAATGGGTCGGTAGACGTCGAGGCCACCAAGGTCGCCTCCGACACGACCCTCGCGCAGATCGTCCGCATGGTAGGTGAAGCCCGCAAGGATCGCTCAGATTCTGAACGTTGGGTGGAGCGGTTCTCGAAGATCTACACACCGGTTGTGTTTGCGCTGGCCGCGGCTGTTTGGCTCATTCCCCCGCTCGCTTTCGGTGCGAACTGGCAGGACTGGTTCTACCGGGCGCTCGTGTTGCTGGTGATTGGCTGCCCCTGCGCCCTCGTGATCGCCACACCAGTCGCGGTTGTGTCAGGCCTCGCAGCTGCAGCCAGGAATGGAGTCCTCGTCAAGGGAGGGCAGTTCTTGGAGGTTCCTGCCGAGTTGAAAGTCGTCGCCCTCGACAAGACTGGAACGCTGACCGAAGGGCGTCCTGAAGTGGTGGAGGTGATTCCCAGCGACGGGCACTCTGCGGACCAACTCCTCGCTGTCGCAGCAGCCATTGAGCGGCAAAGCGAGCACCCGCTGGCGCGGGCAATTGTGAACCACGCTCAAGAAGCGGGAGTGGAGGTGGTTGCAGCCGAGGAAGTCTCAATCGTCCCAGGTAAGGGCGCTCAGGGCACAGTGGACGGGCATGAGTACTGGCTCGGGTCCCACCGTTGGCTCGAAGAGCGCGGCCAGGAAACCCCAGCAGTCCACGAGGTGCTCGAGCAGCAAGCAGCAGGCGGCCGCTCTGTCGTCGTCGTGGGAAGGGAGAAGCATGTGTGTGGTTTCCTGACTCTGGCTGACGCAGTGCGGGCAGATGCAGCAAAGTCTGTAGCTGCCCTCAGCGCAGCTGGGATCGCAAGCGTCACCATGCTGACGGGAGACAACCAGGAGACAGCCGCAGCAGTTGCAGCTGCTGTGGGAGTCACCGACGTCCGAGCTGAGCTCCTCCCGGCAGACAAGGTGAACGCCGTCGTTGCCCTAGAAGAGGCATATGGACCCGTCGCCATGATTGGGGACGGCGTGAATGACGCGCCGGCGTTGGCGCGGGCGAGCATTGGAGTCGCCATGGGTGCCATGGGGACAGACGTCGCTGTCGAAACCGCCGACGTCGCGCTCATGACAGACGACCTCTCAAAGCTCGCCTGGCTGATCACCCACAGCCGGAGGACCATCGGAATCATTCGTCAAAACACGGTGTTCGCGCTCGCGATCAAGGCCGTGTTCGTAGTGCTGACGTTTGCAGGACTCGCGTCTCTCTGGGCGGCCATTGCCGCCGACATGGGGGCGTCCTTGCTCGTCGTGTTTAACGCGCTTCGACTCCTCAATGACGGAGGGGCAGCGTGATCGCCGCAGCAGCGGGATCAGCCCCCATGCCCAGTGAGATCAATGCTCAACACAATCTGAATTCGGTGGGACTGACAACTAGTCCAGCCCAATGTGAATGCGCAACCCAACGGCCGAGCTGGGGCTGCATGAAGGAGGAGAAATGAACGTAGTGGATCTCATGTCTGGCGAGGTAGTCACTGTGTCTGAAGAGAGCAGCATCTCCCGTGCGAGACGACTCCTTACTCAAAGGGGGATCTCAGCCCTGCCTGTTGTCAACGGAGCGGCCCAGCTCGTTGGAATCGTGTCCTCGCGAGATTTCCTGGGGGTGCAGCCTGGTGAAGAGCGGGTTCCGGTTAGGAAGCTGATGCACCGGCGGGTGCACACGATCTCGGCTGAAGTGGACGTCGGACAACTTGCTCACGCAATGGGAGAACAGGGGATCCACCATGCGGTCGTTGTGGAGGGTAAGTCGGTTCGGGGGATCGTGAGTTCACTGGATCTCCTGAGAGCTCTTGGCACTCCAACGCCTGCTGGTGAGCAGTTGGAGATGGGCGCTGAGGCATCAGTCGACCTGGAAGAGTCCGGCTTCACGCTGCTGGATTCTTCGCCAGCCAGCGACTCCGCGTCCCATGACGAGTAGGGGCGACGTGCGACCTCAGAGACTCGGGAGCTGATTCGGTGGACCCATTGTCGCTAAGTATGCGGTCGCACTCAGGGTAAGCGGATGCACTTGGGTTCCCCCTATTTCATCGGTTCCCCCTATTTCATCCTGCTCGCGATTGGCTTGGGGCTAGGGTGCACCTACACCGTCCACACAGGTAAGAGACTCGGCCTAGCGCGATTGGCATTGATTGACGTCTGCATCGCTGCGGTGTTGGGTGGCATTGTCGGCGGCAGGCTCCTGCACATTGTTGCCGAGCCCCTTCCCAGCCACGTACTCTCTCCCCAGGAGGTGAATGCCCTCAGCACCAGGGCAAATGAACTCGCTCCTGAGGTCCGCGAAGCCGTTAGCCACGCCACTCAGGAAAGCCGGGTTCCAGCTGTATGGGCTTTCATAGCCAACATGCCACCGGGTCAGGCTCAGGAAGAAGCGATCCGCCGCGCAGGCGCGGACCCAGCCGACGTGCCTGCGTGGCTGTGGTACCGCAGCCAGCCTATGGAAGCCCTTGCCTTCTGGAAGGGCGGCCTGGCATACATGGGCGGCCTCTTCATTGCGGCAATCTTGTGCGCCGCAGTCACGATCCACCACAAGGTGCATATCGGTGACATGGCCGATGCAGCCGCAGGAGGGATCGTCCTGGGACTCGTGTTCGGTCGGATCGGGTGCTTCGTTGGCGGGTGCTGCTACGGAGCAGCCTGCGACCCTGCTTGGTGGTCAACGGCGCCTAGGTGGCACGACGCAGCGCTAGGTGCCACGCATCGCTACCCGACTGCATTGGCCTCCGCATTATTGGCTGCGGTGCTCTTCGCAATGTTGCACTTGGTGATGCGTCGCCGCGCCTGCCGAGGAGAGGTGATGCTGGCGATGGTCGCGACCTACGCGCCCGGTCGATTCTTGATTGAAGCCTATCGCGCGGACCCAAGGGGAGGAGCGTGGGGCCTTTCCACAAGCCAACTCTTCGTACTAGCCGTCGGGATTCCTGCTGGCATAGCTTGGGTCACCCTTCGCTTGCATGCACGAAAACATGAGCCACCTCCAAGCCCAACGGGTCTTGGAGGCGACAGTGACTTCCTCTTTGAAGACTCCGAGACAACGAGCATTCCAGTCGTCGAGGAATCGGGACCGCAGCATGGGTAGAAGGCGCCGAAAGAGCAATCGCCAGTCGGAGGGAGCGAGAAGGCTGAAGGGCTCAAGTGTATGGGACCGGAAGTCTATTCTCATGGTGATAGCCATCGTCTTCGCATTTTTGGGCGTCACTCTTCTGATAGTCGTGCCACGACTCGCGAATGAGAACCGGAGGAAACGCAAGCGCATCCCCAAACACGTCCACAAGCACAGCCACGATTGCCCGCATCACGGCGAACAAGGCAACCCTCCTGACAACCGAAGCGAGGGTGAGTGAGCTGCAGGGAGAGTGAAGTCACCCCCCCCGCTGTTCCTGAGTGGTCCAGCACTGAGGCTGACCCCATAGTTCCGTCCAGGCAGAGTACGCATTGACGCGGTTCCCATGACTGCCTACCCTTCTTATGTGGGATTGGCCATTCGCATCATCCTTGTTGCCTTGATCGTCGTACCATTCGTCCGGTTCGAACAGCCACCGTGCTGCCAGCCGAAGACGGCGTGTTGCGGGGACGATCACAGCGCGCCGTGCTGCGACTACGACATCGTCGTCGAGTTGAACGGCGCCTGGAAGGACGGCCTCCTCCCCCCCCCGCACGACGTACCGGCTCCCGACCTGGCCTTGATCTGGGCAGACACGCCCTCTTGGGAGGCTGTTGCGGTGTGGGAGGTCCCGCCGCTTCCAGCGTGCCCGGGGGCGCCGCGAGCACCACCTCACCTGCGGACCACGGTCCTTCGGCTCTAGCACGACACCTTTCTTGAATCCGGTCATTGCACTCGGCAGTGACCTCAAGGAGGTGTCGTATGTCTATGTACGGGCTGCAGGTCAGATCCGCCTGCCTCGCTCTATCCGCTCTCTCTCTCTCCGGCTGCTTGGTCGGCGATCAACGCAACACGTACGGCCGGCTACGCGGGGACGTCCTCTCGGAGCCGGGGTTCGACCTGGGGCCGGCTCCGGACCGGGCCTCGGGTTGGACACAGGAGGACGAGGCTGCCCTCGCCGCCGGCCCGCTGTCGCTCGAACGTGTGCTCACGCTCGCGCGGGAGCGCAACGCCGAGCTGCGCGCGGCGCTCCACTCCTGGAAGCGGACCGTCGAGCAGATTCCGCAGGAGGCGACCTGGCCAGACCCGCAGCTTCGCTACACGTACATGGCCGCCCCCCTGCACACCCGAGCGGGACCCCAGCGCCAGAACCTCTCCTTCAACCAGAGAATTCCGTTCCCAGGGAAGCTGTCGGCCGCCACCGACGCGGCCGTCTCCGCCGCGGAGGCCGAGGCTGCGAGCTACCTCGCGCGCGTCCTTGTGCTGGAGGAGCGCGTCGCCCAGGCATGGGCGGAGATCTTCCGCCAGGAGCGCATGCTCGAGGTCGTGACGGCCCAGCTCCGGATCGTGAAGCAGGTCGACGGGAGCGTGAACGACGCCTTCGGGGCCGGGCAAGCCGGCGTCACCGGCGCTCACACGGCGCGCGCGCGATTGCGGCGGACGCTGCTGGGGGCCCAAGAGGTCCAGCACCAGCGCGGCCTCGCGATCGCCAGGGCTACGCTCAACGAGCTGATCGGGCGCCCGCCCACCGCGTCGCTCCCTGCCACTCCCGCTCACCTCACCCTGGCCCCGCTGCCTGAGGGGACGCTCGCCGACCTGGTTCAAGAGGGGCTGGCCCGCAGACCCGAGCTGCGCGAGGCCCTGCACCGCGCTGAGCGAGGGCGCGCCCTGACGCGGCGAGCCTGGTACGAGTACTTCCCTGATTTCACGGCCGGGGTGCAGTGGTTCGACATCGGCGGCAGCTCGGTCACGTATCGCAACGCCGGGGACGACGCCTTCGGCGTCACCTTCGGGATCGACCTGCCGATCTTCGTCGAGGGACGCTCCGCCCGCGTCCGACAGGGCGAGGCCGAGACCCGCGAGGCGGAGGCCACGGTGAAGGCGATCCGCGACCGAATCGGCCGCGAGGTCTCGGTGGCGCTCTCACGAGCGCGCGCCGCCGACGACTCCCTGACGATCTTCACCTCCGCGCTCTCACAGGCCACGACGGCGCTCCGCTCCGCGCAGGACGCCTTTGCAGCCACCAACGGCGACTTCACGACCGTGCTCGAGGCCGAGCGCGACCTCGAGGAGACCCGCCACGGAATCCACATGAGCCAAGCCGAGGGAGTCGCCGCGCGCGCCGCGCTGTGGCGCGCCCTGGGACGCCCGCAAACCCCAGCAAGGCAGCGGTAGGAGCGACCATGAGCACCGACCACGACTCCCCCGGCACCGACCCAGGTCAGGACCCCAGTGAGCGCGAGCCCACCGATGACCACGAGGTAGCAGACTGCGAACACGCGGACGCCTCCGAGGCGTCCACGGCACATGACCCCGCTGAAGCGCCGGAGGCTCCTCCAATCCCCTCGGAGCCGCCTTCGGACCAGGTGGCACCCGGTGCACCCGATCCGCCTCGACACCGGAACTGGATCAGGCGAGGCGTCCCCGCCCTTCTGGTCCTCTTGCTCGGGATCGGCGGCTGGATCGCCTATCGATCGAGCCCCGAGTTCCGGCGTACCGTCCGGAGCGCCGGTCGTTCGCTGGCTGCCACGCTTGGCCTCGGCGGCAGCGCGCAGGGAGACGTCACCTACTGGTGCCCCATGCACCCCGACGTCAAGCGCAAGGGGCCAGAGACCTGCCCGATCTGCAACATGGCGCTGGTGCCCCTCGTCGGCGGAGCAGACGAGAGCGACCCCAACCTGCTCACGCTCACGGACCGCCAGGTCCAGCAGGCCGGCGTTCGGCTGGGAGAGGTCCGCCGTCGCGACCTGCAGCGCGAGATCGAGACGGTGGGCACGATCGAACCCGACCAGCAACGGGTGGCCTACGCCACGGCCTACGTAGCGGGCCGGATCGAGCGCTTGCACAAATCGGTCCGCGGTGAGCGGGTAGTCGCTGGTGAGCCGCTGGTCGACCTGTTCAGCCCCGAGCTGATCCGCTCCCAGCGCGACTACCTGCGGGGGCTCGACGAGATCCGGGCGGCGGGCGGCGCGTCGGCGAACTCCCACGGCCGCACCGGCGCCTCGGCGCGCCGTTTCGCGGACGAGGCCAAGCAGCGACTCCTTCGGTTGGGGTTGAGCGCGACGCAGGTGGAGGAGCTCGAGCGCACCCGAAAGGTCCCGGAGCGGATCACCCTCCGCGCGCCCCAGGCGGGCACCCTGCTCATGAAGCACGTGGAAGAGGGGGACTACGTCAAAGAAGGCTCTCGGATCCTCTCGCTCGTCGACCTGTCCCAGGTGTGGTTGCAGGTCGCGATCTACGAGGAGGAGCTGCCCCTCGTGCACGTCGGGGACGCCGTCGAGGTCGAGCTGCGTTCGCAACCCGGTCAGACGTTCCCCGGGACCGTGGCCTTCGTGGAGCCGTTCGTCGATACGAAAACCCGCACGACGAGGGTCCGGATCGAGGTCCCCAACCCTTCGGGCGAGCTGCGGCTCGGCCAGTACGCCAAGGTGCGCCTCCTGCATCGAGCCCCGAGCACTCTGGCCGTCCCCGACCGCGCGGTCCTCCGTACCGGCCGGCGCCAAGTCGTGATCGTGGCTGAAGGGAACGGGCGATTCCGGCCCGTCGAGGTCCGGCTGGGCCTGCAGTGGCTCTACGGGGACGCGACAAAGAAGGAGGACGCGCAGCCGGGGCCGTTCGGCCGCGCCCATGAGCGCTACGACCAGGTCCTGGCCGGCCTCGTCGAGGGGCAGCGGGTGGTCACCAGCGGCGCGTTCCTGGTCAACGCCGAGGCCGAGTTCCAGAGCGTGATGCTCAAGCTGCTCGCCGCGGGAACGGGCCTCGACCAAGACCCCGCGTCGCGGCCGACCTCTCGCCCCACGTCGGCCGCTGCCCCGCCGCTGTCTGCGGCCGAGACGAAGCTGCGGGAGGCCTACCTGGCGCTGGCCGAGGATCTGGCCAAGGACGACCTGACGCCGATGCCGACGCGGGCTGAGGCGCTGGAGTCAGCTGCACGAGCGCTGAAGGCTGACCGCCCAGCGCTGGCAACCGCCGCCGGCGCGGCTGCCGAGGCCGTGCGAAGTGCGGGAGAGGCTGACGACGTCGCCGCGACCCGGCGCGCCTTTGGCGCTCTCAGCGCCGCGGTCGTCGCGCGCGCCCGCACCGCGCCGGGCTGGCTGACCGGCCTCGACGCCTACGAGTGCCCCATGGCCGACTCCTTCGGGTTCAAGGTGTGGTTGCAGCCCAGCGGGGACATGCGCAACCCCTACATGGGTCAGGCCATGCTCCGCTGTGGAAGCCCGACCACGATCGAGACGGCGACCCCACCTGCGCTGCCGGAGCGGCATGCGGACCCGGCGCTGCCTGAGCCGCCGCGTCGCGAGGCGCCTCGAGGCGGGTCCACCCTGGATGCCGTCTTGCAGCTCTACCAACGCCTGTCCCGCGCGCTCGTCGAGGACAACGCACGCGCCCTCGCACCGCTTCCGGACGAGGTCGAAGCGCTCGCAGAGCGTGCGGGCGGGGAGCAGGCTGGCGTGCTCCGCAAGGTCGCCGCGGACCTCCGCGCGGCCGGCGACGACCTCGACCGCGCGCGGAGTGCTTTCGGGAGCCTCAGCAAACTCCTGCTGGAGACCTGGCCGGGCCGCGCTGCGCTGGAGGCCCGCGGGCTGCGCGTGTTCCAGTGCCCCATGGCGGACCGCTTCGGGTTCGAGCTCTGGGCGCAGCCTGGTGATCAGCTCGAAAACCCCTACATGGGCCAGGCGATGCTGCGCTGCGGGGGCCCGGCTCCGCCGCCGGTGCCGACCTCACAGCCGACCTCACAACCGACCTCCCGGCCGACGTCCGGGCCGGGCTCCCGGCCTGCAGCACCAGGGGGTCAGTAGTGGCCGCGCCCGGACCCGTCAACGAAGAGGGCTTCAGCGCGCGCTTGATCGCGTGGTGCGTCCACAACCGCTTCTTCGTCCTGCTGGTCTCCACGCTGGTCGCGATCGCCGGCATATGGTCGCTGGCCACGATCCCGCTCGACGCGATCCCCGACCTCTCGGACGTGCAGGTGATCGTCTCCACCGAGTGGATGGGCCGCGATCCGCAGACGGTCGAGGACCAGGTGACCTACCCGGTCTCCCAGAAGATGCTCTCGCTGCCGAAGGTCAAGGACGTGCGGGGCTACTCCTTCTTCGGGCTCTCGTTCGTCTACGTGATCTTCGAGGACGGCACGGACCTCTACTGGGCCCGGACGCGGGTCCTGGAGAAGCTGAATGAGGTTCAGGGGACGGTCCCACCCGGGGTGACCCCGACCCTCGGGCCCGACGCCACAGGCCTGGGCTGGGTCTACCTCTACACGCTGGAGGCGGGGCACTACTGCCCCGACCACGAGGAGGTCAAGAGCGAGCACCCGGGGACCTGCCCCCTCGATGGGAAGGCCCTGGTCGCGGCTGACGTCGACCTCGGGCAGCTCCGGGCGCTCCAGGACTGGTATGTCCGCTACCAGCTCGAGAGCGTAGCGGGCGTGGCCGAAGTGGCTGCGGTCGGCGGACACGTCCGGCAGTATCAGATCACTGTCGACCCCACCA
>Ga0070726_10003931_pt1 | contig 12174 bp, 10 predicted proteins | sample tdAd471_FD_67275 | JGI IMG/M metagenome (GOLD analysis project Ga0070726, IMG submission 67275) | Marine sediment microbial communities from the Atlantic coast under amendment with organic carbon and nitrate - tdAd47.1 | ecosystem: Environmental > Aquatic > Marine > Coastal > Sediment | place...
CATTTTACGCCAACGGGTTTAAAAGTTTAGGGTTGAAGGTTTATATCAGAGCATTAAACCTTCAACTTTCAACTGATAAACCGTATTTGTCCAGTAGTGTGATGGTCGTATCTAGGTTAGTAAATTACCTTGATCGTCCCATTCTGCCACCTCTTCTCGCTTGGACTGATCCACACATTTGGCTAGCCACTCCTCTTCATAATCCACATCATGCTCCGCTAAAACTTCTGGCGGAACACCATCCCAAATGTTGGCATAATTCCCGGTATAGCCTAAGTCATCGAATCCCATTTTAGTCGTATAATAACCAGTGACCGTGAGGTTGCGAATAAGGTTGAAGAACTTAATACCAGGACCCATCGTCGGCTTTTTATTATCCGGATCGGGGTAGGCGATATCTTCAACAATGGCCATTTGTTGTTCGTTACTACAATCTTTAAAGACGGTATTGAAACGTTGGTTGGCTTCGGTATCCAGCCACATTAAGCCACCGCGCATAGGAAGTTGATTATTGGGCAGATCTTTTACGATAAACTCCACAAATTCCGGTACGCCTGCCTCTCCAGCAGAACCAGCCGTATCAGTAGCCGGTAAGATAATATCGCACAATACAGCAATCGTGGCCAATTCATGCTCATTGAGAAACTCTTCCGCCTTTACCTTTTCATCCCAGGCCAACTCTTCCGGTGTACGCCCATAATAAGCGGTTTCATCTGTGTTGACTGGAGCTTGCTCTTCCGCACCTGCCTTATTATCCGTTTCACAACCTACGGCTGTTCCCAGGGAGGCCCCTGCTAGGGTACCTACCATCAATGTTTTTAATGATTCTCTTCTATCCATGATTAAAGATTCATTTTTTTCAATTCTTCAACAATGTGCTCAGATGTTCTCATAGACAAAGCCATGATCGTCCACGTACAGTTTTTATCTGCTTGGGAAACGAATGGGCCTGCATCCACGATAAAGACATTCTTAGCATCATGCAATTGCTGCATGGAGTTGGTAACTGACGTTTTGGGATTGTCGCCCATACGAGTCGTTCCTACTTCGTGAATGATTTGTCCGGGTTTCGCTAAGCCATAATCTTGATCTGCACCAGGTTTAGTACCCATCACTGTTGCGCCCATGCCAGCAAAAATTTCTTCAAAAGTTTCGTGCATGTGCTTGGCTTGCTTTCTTTCGTAATCCGACCACTTATAATCGAATCGCAAGACGGGAATTCCAAATTGATCCACTACATTGGGATCAATTTCACAACGGTTATCCTTGTGCGCAATGGCTTCTCCTCGACCAGAAATGCCCATTGTTGCCCCATAAAAGCGCTTAACATCCTCTCTAAGTTTTGTACCATAACCCCCAATATCCCCACCGATATATTTATTCATCTCGGAAATATTGTAGCCAAAGCCGTAGGAAGGCATTCCCATACCGCCCCATATTTCGAGGTGATATCCTCTAGGAAAATCGAGTTTCTTATTGTCTAGCCACCATGGAGAATAAATGTGCATTCCCCCTACCCCATCTTCATTGTAATTCTTCTTACGATTCATTAGCTCTGGCACAAAAGCGGAACGGCTAGCACCAGTAGAATCATGCAAATACCGACCTACCACATCGCTGCTATTCCCCAATCCGTTGGGGTGTTGAGCACTTTTAGAATTCATCAAAATCCGAGCCGTGCTACAGGCTGATGCTCCCAGGACAACCACTTTCCCTCTCAGCTGATATTCTCGTCGATCTTTTTTATCGATATAGGATACGCCAGTCGCTTTCCCTTCATCATTAGTAACTACTGTCCGCACCATACTATCGGTATACAGATCAACTTGACCGCCTTTCATCGCCGGAAAAACCAGGCATGAACCGGCCGAGAAATCAGCATACATACTACAGGACCGATTACATTGGCTACAGTAAAAGCAAACCCCTCTTTCTTTATTGATTCGCTTCGTCAGAATAGACAGACGGGAAGGAATCACTTTTACCCCCGCTTTACGCGCACCTTTTATATAATATAGTTCGTGCAATCGAGGCTTGGGAGGCGGGAGAAAGAAACCGTCGGGGTCATTGGGTAAGCCTTCTTTAGAACCGAAGACACCGATCATTTTATCTAGCTTATCATAGTAGGGCTTGACATCATCATAGCCGATGGGCCAATTATCGCCTAACCCATCTACGTCTTTGTGCTTGAAATCTGTAGGCCCAAATCGCAAGGAGATTCGCCCCCAGTGATTGGTTCGTCCCCCTAACATACGAGCACGCCACCAATAAAAATCGGTATCCCCCTTATTGGTATAAGGTTCACCATCCACTTTCCAATCGCCCCACGACATGTCAAAATCGCCAAATGCACGCTTGGTGCTGGCGCCTCGACGGGGAGACTCCCAGGGGAACTTCAACTGTGTTCGTGTTTTTTCATCCTTAGGATCGAAGAAAGAACCGGCTTCAACGAGTGCCACTTTTAAACCGGCATCCGCTAACACTTTGGTTGCCATACCGCCGCCCGCACCGGAGCCCACGATAATGGCATCATACATCTTTGGAGATTCTATTATTTGCATGTGCTAAATTTTCCGTTTTGTAGGGCATTAAGATAGTGTATCTTTGGACAAATCCAGAAAATTAGGCTTCAGAATTTGGAAATTAAAGCTAGATATCTGCACTATCGTAGGGTAGCTTGCCAAGATGCCGAGATCGTCACTTCTGTCCCAATACACTTCTTGGGCCATCAAACAGCACTCTCTTTTCCCACTGTGGCAGCAAGTAAAAAGGAATTTTAGGGCGAAGCTTCATTTCTCGTTCAACCGCCTCAAAACCCGCTATGGTTTTTGCCATCAACTTATCCAAGAGAAGTATCTCGGCTTGTATGGGCGCTCGAATAGAGCCCACTAGCGCATCCCAATGGACTAAATAGACCTTTTGAGGTGCCAATTTATCCACGATTTCTTCAAAATACTGGCCTTGATAATCTGCCGTCTGTGCCCCAAGGCCACCAATGCCCATGATCACTATATCTGCTTTTATGTCGTCCAGACCATTCTCTTTCCATCCCGCACTACTGTGTAATAGAAAACTGCCATAGGGATGCTCAAATAGCAAGGTATATGCTCCACCCATTTTGTAATCCATCGCTGCTACTGGAGGGATCAAAGGCGTATCGATTTCCTGATTCCCGCCAAGGGCTTGTTCCTTCACACGGCTATTGGGAAATTCATAGTGTTTGGATAAAATAGGCGTAACTTTGAATGCGCCTATCTGGATGGGTTTTCGATCTTCAAAAAGTTTGATCTGTTGTTCCTGCAAAGCCAAGCCTCGGCCAATATTAGCCGTAGAAGAAGAACCGTACATCGGAGCCCCCGTCAATTGTGCAACGATGGGAGCATCCATGGCATGATCAAAATGAGAATGGACGACAAATAGGGCATCTAGTGCCGTAATTCCCAATCGTTTTATGCCCCATTTAATATCGTCTGTATGGGGTTCGATTTCACCCGCTATCAATTCTAGGGCGCTAGGGCGTGTAAAGAAGCCATCGGTCATCAGGGTCGTCTCTCCATCACTGAAAACCATCGTACTCACTCCCACAAATTGAACCGTCAAGGCATTAGCGGGAGGAGTGCCTCCCCTCTGGAGTTCATACCATTCTTGGAAACGGCCGATATCCACATGTTTATTAATACTGTAGAAAAATACGAGCGTGACAACTAGCAATAAGGCTAGTACAGAAAGTCCAATTATTTTTATCCATTTCATGAGTAGAAAGTTACTATTACTTAGGGAAGTTGTTTTAGAGAGCCAAGTTTACGAAACCTAGCCATCATTGTGTTCCGAATAATACTTAATTTTTAGCTAAGCGATCAAATCGTCCTTCTGGCATCGTAATTAGCCAACTAGTTAATTCTCCTATCAGGCCGGCAAGGCCGTTTCAGCAATGCTAATTAAGCTTAGGCAACTTATTTTTTCATCGGCTTAGGAGTCGGTTTTTCTATAAAATTTCAGCCCGCTAAACCATCGCCCGGTGTAGCATTCTTCCCGAAAAAAGAAAACCTTTATCCCTCTAGAACTAAAAACTTGCACTATGAATGATGACATCTCAGTGAGTCTTCCACCTCATTTACTTGCGCTAGAAGCCAAATGCTCAGCCATCGGGTTTACCATGCCCTCAGATCGTTATATCGGATCATTACTCAGAACGCTCATTAGTAGCAAACCTAAAGCTAATATCTTGGAATTGGGTACAGGAATAGGTCTTTCCTTATGCTGGATGGTGGATGGCATGGACGCCAATTCCTCTTTGGTATCGATCGATAATGATGAGCAACTTACGACCATTGCCCAACAGTATTTTGGAGAAGATCAGCGAGTGGAAATTGTTTGTATGGATGGCGGAGAATGGATTAAAAACTACCAAGGAGAAGGGTTCGACTTAATTTTTGCCGATGCCTGGCCAGGTAAATATTTTGACTTAGAAGAAACATTGAACCTGATAAAAGTGGGCGGTTTCTATGTTATTGATGATATGACCAAAGCGCCCGATTGGCCAGAAGGGCATGAGGAAAAAGCGAATCGTTTATTGGAATATTTAGATAAACGGGAGGATTTCAACTTGACCAAAATGCACTGGTCGACGGGTGTGCTGATCGCTTCGAGAAAGTATTAGGTAGGTCGGGTAAGGCTTCTGAAGTCTAAGTAGGGCTAAGGATAAGCTGGCAACAGGCCAAACTGCCAAAGGTGATACCTCACGTGCTGATAATTGAATAATTCCAAATCCTCGAAATTCAATTCTCCCATAAACATATTGTAGGAGATGAAATCGGGTTGTGCCTCAAAGTGCGTATAAAAGCGATCAATCGCCACTGGAATATGGGTGATAGCCTCGGCCAAGGTTGCATACTTGTAGGCGGGCAAATCGGCTGCGGTCTTGTTGCTAGGACGATGTTGCAATATCGCTCCTTTCGCGATGAAGCGTTTAAAACCCGCCTGCTTTTCCGCCAAAGCGGGGTCGGGATCGCCATATCGTTTTACACTCGCCTTGATTGATGAAGTCAAATGTTCGATCATGTGTTGTGGCGTCATTAGCCCAAAAGCAGGTACTTGATCAGCAGTCAATGAAGTCAGAAGGGTCGGAACTTCCTGGCTCAAAAATTCTTTCTTGGTACTCATACATTATGCATTATGCCGCTAAGATAGGATTTTCAGCCCTGAAACTAGCAAGCCTCATCTGGATGCTTCAGCTCTCTCTTCAAAAGAAAATCTCCCTACTCTCTTTTTAAAGCTTCGGCTGGGTTGAGGCTAGCCGCGCGAATGGCATGTAAGCCCGTTGTTAGGGTGACTAAGAACAGGGTAAAGACCAATACGGCTAAGAATATTCCATAATTCATGGGAGCTTGGTAGGCGAAATCAGCCAGCCAATTCTTAATCAAAAACCAAGCACTAACGGCTGCAGGAACAGCCGCTAACAACACCAAGAGGATGAAGTCTTTCGTCAATAACTGGACTAGGTCACCTGACTTGGCTCCGACTATTTTCCGCACCGCCAATTCTTTATCCCGTTGTGTAGTGACATAAGAGGCTAAGCCAAATAGCCCCAGAAAAGCAATAAACAAGGTCATCAGAGAAAGTGCAAAAAAGATTTTGCCTCTTACTTGGTCGGTTTCATAAATCGTGGCTAACTCCTCATTCAGGAATTCATAAGTAAAAGGCACCGCGGGGTAATTCTTATTCCAGCTCGTTTCCATATTTGACAAAGCCGTCTGCATATCTCCTTGTACTTTTACGGCTACTTGCAGGCCCGTTCCTCGAAAAAAGACTTGGGATTCGATGGGATCATGCAAACTGCTTTGGTGAAAGTCTTTGACCAAACCTACTATTGTTTCAAAATTAGGATTTCCGCTATCTCCAAATCGGATACGAGCGCCAATAGGATTTTCTAAGCCAAAATTGCGGCAAAAAGCTTCATTTACAATGACAGCAGTCGTATCGTCAGTGGGAAATTCAGGCGAGAAATTACGGCCATCTAGTAGTTCTACTCCCATCGTTTCAAGATAATGATCATCTATTTGCCCAAACCGTACAAATTGAGGTTCCAAACCTGCCGTTCCCTCGGCACTAATAGGCCGGCGGCCCATCTGTCCCATCCCAGGCATAAAACTCGCTGCTCCGACCCCCGTAATACTTGTATGTTGTAACAGCCCTTCTCTAAGTAGGGGATATTTCTGTTCTATATCTGCCCCTTCCAAGCCCAATCTAATGATTTGCTCCTGCTCAAAGCCCAGATCTTTATGGCGCATAAATTGGAGTTGCTCATAAATCATGCCGGTACAAATGAGTACAAAAATAGCCACCATGAATTGGATGCCCACTAAAGCACTTCGTAGCCTAGCTCCCTTCGAGCGCTTGCCTTTCATCACACTAATTGGTGTAAAAGAGGACAAGAAAAAGGCCGGATAACTTCCTCCTAAGATTCCAACTACCAATAAAATTCCAATCCCACCCAAGATAATAGCAGGGCTCAGCAGCTGCCTGGCGCTCAATTGCAAATCCAGCATTTCATTCAATGGGTGGATGAATAAGATCACGAAACCGATGGCCAGACCTAGGGCCAAACTCGTGAGCAGTAGGGATTCCGTCAAGAACTGGAATATTAAATGCTGGCGCAAAGAACCCAAAACCTTCCTGAGTCCAACCTCCAAAGCCCGACGACTCGCCTGTGCGGTCACCATATTGATATAACTAATCATGGCTATCAGCAATAACAGCAGACCTATTCCACTAAAAATATACAGGTAGGTATAACCTCCAGTAGCTGCCATATGAATAGCCGTGATGGGCAATAATCGGTGCTTCGCACTTACCATCACGGGTTCTCGTTCCGGATCCAGATAGCGCTCATAGATACTGGTTAATTTAGGGGAGAAACCAACGGGATCGACACCAGGATGCAGCAGTAAATAAGTCGTTGCATTGAAGCGATTAAAGTAGTGATCGTTCAGGTGTGGATCTGTTTCGGCGGAGAGTAAGGCTTCTGCTGTAAGGTGGGTATTAGCGGGGAGATTTTTGAAGACGCCGGTTATTTCAAGGGTATAATTATTTTCAGTATCAGGAAAAACATGCGTTAATTGAGTGCTAAGCATTTTGCCTAGCACTGCGGTCGTCCCAAACAAGCGTTTAGCTAGATTTTCGGAGACGATCATCTTATTCGGACCGCTTAGGGCCGCTTTGGGGTTGCCAGCTATCAGCTCATAGCCAAGTACCTGCAAAAGATTGGAATCTACCGCATACACGGCGCTTTCGCTGGTCGTTTTTCCTTCGTGCACAAAATTCACTTCCCCTTCTGAAAAGAACTGATGAAAACTGAGCGTAGCCTCGATTTCTGGAAAGTCCTGGCGCGCCAAGGCCGCAAAGTTGCGGGGTACGGTAGACCAGCTGACCTGGATATCGCGAGATTGCATTTTCAACTCATCCGTCTGCACCCTAAATAAGCGATCTTTCTGGCTATGAAATTGATCATACTTGAGTTCAAAATGGAGGTACAATAGGATAAATAGGCTAGCGCTGATTCCAACCGCCAAGCCCATTATATTGAATAAAGCGTAAAGGGGTTGCCGACGGATATTCCGCCAGGCAATCAGCACATAGTTCTGAAGCATAATGGAAGGCTTGAGAGAATTTCGAGATAGGAAAGGTGGCGGGTAGCGACAGAATCAAGGCGTATCCAATCGCTACCCGCAGGATTTATTTATAACATCTAGTTATCAGATGCCAGCAACAAGTCTTTCATGATGAGCATCGTTTCTTCGAGATAGATATCTTTTTGCATTTGCTTTAACCAATCTTCATTCCGAGCAACGCGAGAGTCGTCTTCCTGAATATAAGGCAAATCGATCGCCAGGTTTTCAATCTTCATGCCTTTGATGGGCTCCTTCATGATGTTGCTGTACTTTTTCGCCTCCGTCACTTGTTGATCACGGAAGGCTACAAAATCTTCCAAAGCCAATGGAAATTGACTTTTATCTGCATTGCGTTTTCTTCGCTGGTTGTTTTCCTGAATCAGCGCAAAAGTAGGATCAGCAGCGATACGCTTCGCACTATTCATCTTCAAGGCTTGTAGTTCCGGCAAACGGCAAACTTCCTGTGAATAGGCCACCGGATCTACTTCAGACCAACTCAGGGCATTTTCATATTCTTTCTCCCCTACATCCATATTGGTATATTGATCTGGAAGGATAATATCTGGAATCACTCCTCTCAATTGATTGGATGTTCCATTGATGCGATAGAATTTCTGGAAAGTCAACTTCACCGTCCCTAAGGGTTTGGCTTCCGCTGCCCCCCGAATCACGCGGTCCAAATCGATAAAACGCTGTACCGTAGCTTTGCCATAGGTAGAATTACCGCCGACAATAACCGCTCGCTTGTAATCTTGCAAGGCTGCCGCCAAGATTTCAGAAGCAGAAGCACTCAGTGAATTGACCATAACTATGAGTGGTCCATCATAAGCTACATCAGCATCTTTATCTTTATACACATAGGGCTCTTTGTCACGAGATTTCACCTGGACAATCGGGCCTTTTTCGATGAATAAGCCACTCATATCAATCACATCAGGTAGTGATCCTCCCAGGTTATTTCTCAGGTCAAGAATAATACCATTTACATCTTGCTCTTTGAGCTTTTCAATTTCTGCCTTCACATCAGCCGCACAACTATTTCCACCGTCAAAAGTAGAATAAAATTTAGGCAGCTTAATGTATCCAATATCTGTCACGTCTTCATTCAAATCGAGAATAACAGAACGGGCAAAGGATTCATCGAGGATGACCTCTTCTCGTTCAATCACAATATCTTTTGTACTACCATCTTTCTTGCGAACCGTCAATGTAACGATGGTGCCTTTCTTGCCTCGTACGATTTGCGCCACATCATCTACTCTCATTCCTATGACATCAACCTCATCTTCTCCTTTCTGTGCTACCTGGGTGATGAGGTCATCCACCTCCAATTCTTTTCCTTTCCAGGCCGGTCCACCAGGAATCAAGGAAGAAATCTTCACAAAGTCACCATTTTGCACCAAGCGTGCGCCAATTCCCTCCAGGCGACCGCCCATTTCCATATCGAAATCCTCTTTATCCTTCGGACTTAAATAAGAAGAGTGTGGGTCAAAAATATGCGTATAAGCATTCAGGTAAGCTTCAAATCGGTCTGACCGTCTTAGTCGACCAATACGATCAAACCAATCATCAAATAGTGTTTTTGTTTCTTTTTTCGCTTCCGCTAACAATTCCGCCTCACTTTTGTTAGCTATCCCTTCTTTAAAATCAGCCTGTTCAGCCAATTTGCGTTGGGTTTTTAATACGATTTGATATTTGATATACTTTCGCCAGTAATCTTTCAGGGCTGTCTCATCTTTGGCGAAGCCTCTCTTTTCACCGTCTAATTCTAGGTTTTCAGGTTTATCAAATTCAAAGGATTCCTGAATCAGTTCCTCATAAATTCGCTTGCTTCTTTGCATACCATTTTCGATCAAGTCCATAGACAGGTCAAAAAATGCTAGCGATTTATTTTTAGCCTCATCATCTAATTCATATTCATAGGCCTTCATTTTATCCACTTCGGGCTGAATCAGATAACGACGGGCACCGTCCAAATTATTGACATATCGCTCGAAAGCTTTTTTAGAAAACTCATCATCCAACTCTTTCGGCTCAAAATGGATTTGATCCATTACCGAGAGTAGTATATTGAGTATCAAACTTTCTTTTTCTGCGTTTTCTACGGTGGGATAGACGGCCGCTACCAACAGTACAACAGACAGTAATCCTGAGAATATTACTCCTTTCTTTTTCATTAAGACTCGTTTTTGCATTTATGAATAAATAAAGCGGCTAGAACGGAAACTAGTGATTAAAAAGTGGCTCGGGGATGAAGGATAAATCAACCTGGAGAACGTTCAAAGTGATGAGATATTCCCTTACTATTAAAAGGATTGGGGTGATCATGTACCATTACGATGACATCATCCACCACAATACTAGGTAGACTTGGTAATTCTTTTTGTTTTGATTCCTGTAATATGCTGCGAGAAAGGGGTAAATACTTTTGGCTCATTCGCTGAATGGAAGAAGCAAAATATCCCTGCCAGATGCCTAGGAATAAGGCTTTATCTTTATTAAGATGGGGTGTATTGTTTTCACGGGGCTGTAACTTGATATCAAGCACTTGATTGTGGCCGTAGCTAAGTCCAAAAAAGCAGCAGAAAACCAAGAGTAAACCTAATCTTTTTCCTCTCTGAATGTTTTGCATGAATCGAGTGTTTTCCAAGGAGTTGTAAAAAATGACAACGGATATACGTAAAGCACTAAAAATGTACAAATGATCAAAGTGCAAAATCTATACCTAAAATGCCTCGCTTTGCTTCCTTATTATGTTGAAACTCCTACAAAATCGAAAATAAATAACTAATTCCGTATAAATTTCTTCCTTTCTAAGAACACAACCAACAACATTTTATTTAATTTGCCAATCAAAAAAAGCTAAAAATAAAAACAAACACTTAAAAATCAGTTAGTTAATTAAATATTTGCCAATCAGAATGCACAATAGTCGTTTATTAGAAATATTCCTATGTTTAAACAAAAAAGAACTGCGTGAGTTGCGTAAATTTGTTAATTCACCTTTTCATAACCAAAGGCAGGATGTTATCGAGCTATTTGAATACCTCGTTCGTAGTACCCGAAATGGGGCAAGTGGTAGTTTGAGCAAAGAAAAAGCCTTTCGCGCGCTTTATCCCAAAGAAAGATATGATGAGAAGAAAATACGCTATACCATGTCTTTTCTTTTTAAGTCGATGCTATCTTTTTTAAGCTATCAGGAATTTGCTAGTGATCCCTTGTTGACCCAGCAAGCCAAACTACAGGCCATTCGCAAGAAAAGAACAGAACGTTTATTTGAAAAAGCCTATCTCAATGCGCAAGAGGTCTTGGAGCAGTCCAGCTTCCGGCATCCCTCTTACCACCTCTATGCCTATCAATTGCAGGAAGAACGCTATTTATTCAATAGTACACAAAACCGGCGTACCCCCTTAGGATTGGCAGCAGCATCAAAGCAGCTAGATCGCTTTTTTGTCTCCAATAAGCTCAAGCATACCGCCCTGGCCTTGGCCCACCAACAAGTTAATCAATCTGATTTTTCACCCGATTTTTTAGATATCGTACTGCAAAAAGTAGAGGAGAAAAAAGGAGCTTGGCAGGAGCCTGCCATTGTACTATATTATCACTGTGTAAAAATGCTGACTGCTTCGGATGCCGTCCCTCATTTCACGACTTTACGCTCCCTTCTCCAGCAACACCATCATCAATTTCCCTTACCTGAATTGAGAGAGATTTACACTTTTGCCCTGAATTTTTGCATTAAAAGACTGAATGCCAGAGAAGGTTATTTCAACCGAGAAGCCTTCGAATTGTATCAAGAAGGCCTGGGCCAGGGGGTCTTTTTTGAAAACGGAATGCTCTCCCGCTTCAATTATAAAAATATTGTGGCTTTGGGCTTAGGTTTGGAAGAGTTTGACTGGGTAGCCCATTTTATTGAAACCTATAAACCTAAATTGGACAAGAAGTTCAGGGAAAGTGCCTACTATTTCAACCTGGCCTTGCTTCATTACAAGCAACAGGATTATACCGAAGCCATGACCTTGTTACAAAAAGTAGGCACGGATGATGTCTTAAATAACCTTAATGCCCGCCGCATGCTAGTTCGCATCTATTTTGACCAGGAGCAGTTTGACCCCTTGTATTCTTTATTAGATAGTTTCCAAAACTATATTTATCGCAAAAAGGAGCTGGGTTATCACCGAGAACTCTATCTAAATTTTATCAAATTTACACGGCGACTCCTACAGATTGAACAATATAGTGCAACTCAGTTGACTAAGCTCAAAACTGAAATTGAGGCTACGCAAAATGTAGCGGAGAAAGATTGGCTGTTAGGGCAGCTGCGTGCGAGCTAATAGGCTGCCATTGCTATCCACTAAGACTTCTGAAGTGGGGCGGTCGATAGTTCGGTAAATGGACAATATTCACTTCGCCAAAAATGGATATGGCTTGGTGTTTTTTTAATTTGCCTTCGGCGACCTCTTTGTCATGATACAAAGAGGCAAAAATCTATGCTTTATTCCTT
>Ga0070726_10003934_pt1 | contig 12163 bp, 9 predicted proteins | sample tdAd471_FD_67275 | JGI IMG/M metagenome (GOLD analysis project Ga0070726, IMG submission 67275) | Marine sediment microbial communities from the Atlantic coast under amendment with organic carbon and nitrate - tdAd47.1 | ecosystem: Environmental > Aquatic > Marine > Coastal > Sediment | place...
CCGATCGCCGGGCCTTCCGGCGTCCGCAAAGCACGAGCGGACCTCACCCCCTGAAAACCGCTCCGCACCTCACCCTGCCAGCCATCGAGTACCCGGACAGACTCCTAGGGTGGAACGAGCAGAACGGGCGCATTGGGATTCTGTTCCCCGATCACCTAGCAGATATGCATGTGGCCTTCGAACGTAACGATTCTCTGCCTCAGCAAAGCAACGATGTCTAAGCAGGGTAGCCTCGGTTGCTTGCCAACCGAGGTCGCGGAGCGACACGAGGCTGCCTCTTGCGGCTACGCGGCACAGGTTGGCAAGCAACCTGTGCGACCCGCTACGTCCTCCCCAATTCTCTGAACACCAATTGAACTGTCGGAGACGTCGAACAATGACTGACCCCATCGTTGAGGAAGTCCGCAAGGCACGCGACGAGTACGCGAAACAGTTCAACTACGACCTGGATGCGATCTGCCGCGACCTGCAGCAGAAGCAGGAAGAGCCCGGCAAAAACGTTGTTTCGTTTCCTCCAACGCGGCCAGAGCCAAGTGCTTCCGAGCAAGCAGTCAACGGTTGACATCCGGGTGGCTGGGGTCGAGGAGTGAGGCACGAGCGACGAGCCCCCAGTTGGTGGACGCTGCATTGACGCGGACGCACTGGGGGCTCGCTGCACTCGACCCCAGCCACCCTGGCAATCAGCAAACAGGCCGGAGCAATTAGAGGACCGTTCCGGCAATCTCGATCTCACGGTTCAAAACCTCGACATCGGAACGTTGCCGCTACTCGATCGTCAGCGTGAGTTCCGAGTAGTCGACTGTAAGGCGATGGCCGAGGAGCAGGGTGACTCCGAGGAGTGGCAGCTGGCCGTCGTTGGCGACGACTTCGACCTGGCGGCGTTCGCCGAACCAGTCCAGTTCGCAGGCGTAGGACTCCAGCACGACATCGTTTCCGTCGGCAAGCCGCGCGAGGATACCGCCGGTCTGTTCCAGGCCGGCAGCGTCGATCAGGGTCTGCGGGATGACGAGTTCACCGTTGAAAGCGGTATCGACCCACGCGGAAATCGGGAACGGTTCGCCTGTGGCGCCGGAGCGGATCGTCAGCTCGACCACGGCACGGCCAAACTCGTCGACGTGGCCGTTCACGAAAACATCTCGCCGATGTGCACGGCTGCCGGGTGGCCGACTCTGATGCCGAACGCCAGGCGATCGGGATGAGCGGCTCGGGATGCCTGGATGGCCTCGCTCAACGTCGTGCCGAAAAAGTAATCACCCGAGTCCGGCTCGATCGCGACAAACTCATTCAGGTGAGTCCGTTCTAACTGCTCGCGAAGCGATTCCTCGTACAGCCTGGTGGCCCGGCGAGCCAGATCTTCGGTTTGTGCAGAGGCCATCTCAAAACTCCCAAGGACGGATGCTGCGTTCAGTGTAGCCCGCCATTGTTGAGCGAAACAGGCCGGATCAAGCACAGCGTCACTCCGGCAATCGTATTCGCACAAGACGAGCGGCCACTGATCTCCGGGTGGCTGGGGTCGAGGAGCGAGGTACGAGCGACGAGCCCCCAGTTGGTGGACGCTGGATTGACGCTGACGAACCGGGGGCTCGCTGCACTCGACCCCAGCCACCCTGGCCGACAGATCGTTTTGGCCGGTGTCGGGATTTCGACGGGATCACTGCCGGGGTATGCTCTTTCGGTCACCCTCAAGAACCGCAGGTTGGGACTCCGTCCCGACTCCTGCTTCTTTCTAATCGTCGGGTCAGAGACCCAACCGACTGAGAGCACACATGGCCGAGCAGTTGTTTGAGCGACTGAGTCGACTGCGACAGCGGGTGCGGTACGTGCTGTGGGTTTACGGGTTGTGCTCGCTGACGATTGTTCTGTTCGGCTCGACGCTGCTGGCGGGCGGGCTCGACTGGCTGGTTCGGCTTGAAGATCGCGGCGTCCGCGTGCTGCTGAGCGTCGGCGTGCTGACGGCGATTGGCTGGACGGTGTGGCGGTTTCTCTGGCGACCGCTCTCGCAGCGGTTCAGCAATGTCGAACTCGCGCGGCGGATTGAACGCCGGCATCCCGAGTTCGCCGACAGCCTCTCCAGCACGGTGCAGTTTCTGGAGTCGAATCAGGATCCGCGAGCCGGCTCGCCCGAGCTGCAGCGCGCGGTCATTCGCAGAACACTTGCCAGTCTGCACGCGATTTCGATCGCCGGGATCGTCGAAACGCGCACCGTGCAGCGGCTCGCCATCGGAGCCGTCGCCGCGTGTCTGATCACAGTCGCAGTGATCTCCGCCAACCAGGCCGTGGCGGGCACAGCGATCAACCGGCTGCTGTTTCCACTCTCGCCGGTTCCCTGGCCGCGCGATGTCGAACTGCGCTTTGTCGATCGCGATCTGAAGCCGCTGACCGACTCGCAGATCGGAGCCCTGACCGCCGTGCAGGGCGAGACGCTCGAACTGTTTGTCGAGAACGTGCGTGGCGATCTGCCGAGCGACCTGCGACTGCTGGCTCGGCAGCCAGACGGCAAAGTCAACACTCAGGCGATGCGGCAGGCGACGCTTAGAAACAAAGTCGGCGACGCAGCGGACATCGGCGGCGCGTCTGTCCGAGTCACTGACGGGCCGCTCTTCATCTGGGCGCTGGGCGGTGATGGCGAAACGCTGCCGCTGCAGGTCGATGTCGTCCCTCCGCCGCGAGTCGACTCGTTCCGCCTGACCGTCCTGCCGCCGCCTTACACTGGCAGGTCTCAAACGGAACTCCCGGAAAACGTGGGCGATGTGTCAGGCGTTGTCGGCACGGAGATCCGGTTCAATGGTCGAGTCAACAAGGCGCTCGCCAGCGCGACGTTCCATCAGCATGGAGCCGATCCGCTATCGCTGACCGTGTCCGAAGACGGTCGCAGCCTCTCGGGGGAAGTCACGTTCGAGCGTCCCGGTTCGGGAACCTGGTGGCTCGCCCTGCGAGACCGGCAGGGTTTTGAGAATCCCGAAGCGCCGCGTTACGACCTGCAGATCGCCGCCGACACGGAGCCTAGCGTTCTGATCGAACTGCCCGAAACCGATCTGCTGGTGACCGCGACCGCGAACGTCCCGCTGCGAGCCGTCGCGCGCGACGATCTTGCCGTTCAGAAACTCTGGCTCGAATGGGAAGCGTCGAATCAGTCCCGAGCGGCAACCGTCAACGCGACTGCAGCACCGACTGCCAGCCGCCTCGAAGCCGGCGCAGAAGACGGGCAGCTCGAATTCGTCAAACGGCCGAGTGACTCGGCGCCGCGCGATTCACTGCCGAGCAACGCGCCGCGAGAAAACGACCCTGCAAATACGGCGCTCAAACCGGAAGCCGCCACGCGACCGCTTGTCGACGGCGACCTGACGACCGAACGTCTGACTGGCGAGACGAACTTTGATCTCGCGGAGTTTGACTGGCCAGTCGGCACGCGGATCGTGCTTCGCGCAGCAGCCAGCGACTGGTTCGATCTCGATCCCGGCGGGCACGTCGCACGCAGCAATCCGCGGGCGCTGACGATTGTCTCGCCGGAAGAGAAGCGGTCGGAACTGGCGGACCGGCAGGCGGCGCTGGTGCTCGAACTGGAACGCTCTGAGAACTCGCAGCGGCAGAACCGCGACCTCGTCCGCGAGCTGCAGTTGCAGCTTGAGCAGACCGGACAACTTCGCCTCGAAGACCGCGACCTGCTGAAGCGGATCGAACTCGATCAGCGGCAGATCGCCGACCGGTTGGTTGACGACGTCGACGGTCTGCAGCGGCAGGCGGCGGCGATTCGGACCGAGCGAACGGAGAACGACGTCGAGGACCCCGAGTCCAACACGCTGCTCGGAGAGCTGCTCGACGAGCTGGCGTTCCTCAAGACCGACCCGCTGCCGGAGATTGACCGCAGTCTGATCGACGCGCGAAAGCTCAGCGCAGACAGCGAGCAGCTCAGCCCGGACAAACGCCGCGAGTTCAAATCGGCACTCGACCATGTCGAGCAGAAGCAGGGCGAAACGCAGCGCACACTCGCCGGCATTCTCGATCGCCTTTCGCAGTGGCGCAGCGAGCGGAACCTCAACTCGGAACTGCGATCACTCTCGGGCCGGCAGCGGGAACTCGGCGACGATGCACGCTCGACCGCAGAACAGACACGCGGTCGGACATTCGCCGAACTGACCGATCAGAACCGCGCCGATCTATCGCGACTCGGCAGCCGGCAGCAGCAACTGGCCGAGCAGATTGACGAGTTCCGCGACGAACTTGCCCAGGCGGCAGAAACGCTGAAGGACTCCGACCCCGGGCAGTCGGAACGCTTCGAGTCCGCGCTGCAGGAGATCGAAGAGGCCGGCCTTAGTGCCAAGATGCGGCAGGCGGCGGCGGAGTTTGAGCAGAACCGTGTCGGCGAGGCGACCGCGACGCAACAGCAGGTACTCGAAGCGATGAGCAAGGCGCAGGACGCGCTCGACCAGCGAGAAACGACCGACACCGAATCGCTCGTCAAGCAGTTGCAGGAAGCCGCCGACAACCTCGCCGAAGTGCGGCAGTACGCCGAGGCGCTGCAGAAGAAGCTCGACAATCTGGCCGCTCAGGCCGCCACCGAACGTGATCAGGACGCTCTTGAGAAACTGCAGCGTCAGCAGCAGCGCGTTCGCGAGAAGCTGCAGGAAACCGTCCGGCGACTGCAGCGAGTACAGAGTCCCGCCGGCTCGGCAGCGCAGCGGTCGGCGAATCAGATGGAACGGTCCGAAGCCGCCGTCGATTCTGGCGACCTCGAAGCTGCGGCCGATGCTCAGCAGACGGCGCTCGACGATCTCGAACAGGCACAGCGGGAACTCGCCGCCGACCAGAAGGCCGCTGACGAAGCGCTCGCGCGCGAGCAGCTCGAAAAACTGGCGGACCAGCTCGACGCGTTCATCCTGCGTCAGGAAACGGTCATCGTCGAGACGCGTCGCCTGGAAACTGCTCGCGAAGAAAACAACCGCTGGAGCCGCACGCTGCTGAAGTCGCTCCGCAACCTGGTCGGCGTGCAGACCGGACTGGCCGAAGAAACGCGAGCCGCCGGAGAGACACTCAGCTCGATCGAGGTGTTGAAAATCGCTCTCGCAGGGACAGCGTCGATGATGGACCGCGCGGCCGGACGGCTCGACGAACGCGACACTTCCGCCGACACCGTGCAGCTCGAAGAACGCATCCTTAATCGCTTCACTGATCTCAAAGCCGCGCTCGCTGAGGAAATGAACGACGACGCGCAGCAGACTCCGCCGAACGATCAGCAGCCTGACCAGCAGAACCAGTCTGGCCCCGAGGGCGAGATGGTGCCAATCATCGCCCAGCTGAAAGTCATCCGTTCGCTGCAGGCCGACCTGATCGACCGCGTCACTGCATTGCGAGAACGCGAAGCCGCCGCCGGGACACTCTCAGACAATGACCTCGCAGAACTCGACGAGATCGCCACCCAGCAATCCCAACTCGCCGACCTCGCCCGTGAGATGACCGCCGCCTTCGGCGACCCCGAAATTGAAGAAGAACCGCTGGACCCGCCCCCACCGCAGGCCGTCCCCGACAGTCGCCCGGATCAAGACAGTAGGCCGGATCAAGCTCTGCGCCGCTCCGGCAGCCGCACATCGCGTCGCGTGGCCAGCCTCCTCCACCCTCCCTCTGGGAGGCTCGCGGTCTCAGCCGCGGGGAGGGTTTCGCACAGGTCACTTGCCGGTTGGCAACGGAAGGCCGCGACCTGGAGAAATGACTCTCAACCCGAAGCGGCACGCTGGACATCACACCTGGTGTCCCAGGCGGTCCCCTCTCCGCGGCTGAGACCGCGACTCTCCCGCCAGCGGGAGAGTGAAGTCACGAGTGTCGGACCATGCTCAGGATGTGTAGAGAACAATGCCCAGAGCGAGGGTGAAGTGGAACGCGGAGAGCATCTCACCGCAGGACGGACTTCCCAGTCCGTCACCGTGCTGAAGACGGACTGGGAAGTCCGTCCGGCGGGAATCGCAACCGTCTTCGCCGCCGCCCCGCCATCCGACGCCGATTCCCCTCCAACAACGAAACCAGAACCAAACGCCCCACCCAAAACTAACGACCTCGACCGCGAGCTGCTGGACGACCTGCTCCCGGACCTCGACCTCTCACTGCCCGCCGACGAAGACACACTCGAAGCCGAAGCCGGCCCCCTGCCCGACGAACTCGACCGAGCGGTGCGGAACATGCGCGACATCAGCAGCCGGCTCGACCAGCGGGACGTCTCCGAGGAAACGACGAAGCTGCAAACGTCGGTCCTGTCCGACATCGACGCCCTGATCGAACGCCTGAAGAACCAGCCCCCGCCACAGCAGAACCCGAATCAGAACCCGTCGAGCGACAACAGCAACCAGCAGCAGCAACAACAGAACCGCCAGCAGCAACAGCAGAACCAGCAGGGCACGCAACCGCCAACCACTCAGCAGCAGGCCGGCCAGTCCCCCGGCAAATCCGCCGAATCGGAAACCGAGCAGCAGCGAGAGAAGCGCGACGCCGAATCCGCCCTCAACCTCCGCCGTGCCCTGATCAACGAAGTCTGGGGCCACCTCCCGCCGTCCGTCCGGGAAAAACTCCTCAACGTCCCCAGCGAAAAACTCCTCCCCCAGTACGACACCCTCATCCGCAGGTACTACGAATCGCTGGCGGAGACGCCTTCGGAAAATCCGTCGCCCTGATTCCACCAAACTTGGCGAGATGTTGTCGTTACTGTCGCGATCGTGCCGCGTCGGCGCATTGCAATCCGATTCGACTGACCAAATGCGTTCTGACTGCAGTGAGCAGATGGCGTTTCGACGATCCAAAGATGACTCGGTTACATCCGCCCGATGGCTGAAGAGAAACAAGTCGGCACTCGCTGAATGTGGAGTGCCCTCCGAGATTCTGGACGATCTACTCGCGTGGAATTACGCACTGCTTCACGGTGATGACGAGTTTGGATGCGGTTGGTCCGTTCGCTGGCTCTCGGCAAACCAGGCACGCACACTCCTCAACGTAATTGTGGACGGCTTCCAATCTGATGTCGGCCTTGATCTTGTTCAGCAACTTCGTCTGTTTCTCGCCGAATGCGATGCTGAAGAAGGCGAATAAACATGCGGTCATTCAATGTCGTTGTGGATAAAGATCATGCGACAGGCCTCTTCGTGGGCTACGTTCCAGGTTTCGCGGGAGCGCATTCGCAAGGGGAGACGTTCGATGAACTGCAGCGGAACCTTCAGGAAGTGATCGAGATGCTGCTGGAGGACGAGGCGTTCGATGCCACAGAAACCAACTGATTCCGTGATTGAGGGAGTTCATCAGACGCGTCGGGAGATCTCCGAGCGGTTTGATGGCGACGTGACCGCCATTGCCAGGGATGCTGCGCGGCGGCAGGCGGAGTCAGGACGTCCTGTATGGGAAGCAAAGACACCCGAGAAGCCGGTTGAGGGAAAGGCGGGTTAAACGCCGATCGTCGCTCTGACAAAAGCCAACCCATGGAATACGCACTCCCCTTCGATCATCCGTTGCTGTCGGACTTCTGCGAGTACGTTGTGTTCGACGGGTTTATGCCGCATGAGGTGGAGCGGATTCGGGGGTTGTGGGCGGACGACGAAGCGGAGCGGGCGACTGTCTCCGGGAAGGATGGGTACAACGACGAGTTGCGGCGGTCCGCAGTGATGTTTCTCGAACCGTCCGATTCGACTCGCTGGATTTACGAGCGGATTGCAGGCATCGGGTGCGAGTGCAACGTGCAGCGGTTTCGGTTTGAACTCAACGGGTTCCTGCAGCCGCTGCAGCTCACGAAGTACGGGGCCGGCGAGTACTTCGACTGGCACATGGATTTTCACGCTGGCGAAATTTCGCACCGCAAGCTCAGCGTGACCGTCCAGTTGAGCGACCCCGACGAGTATGAAGGCGGCGACCTGCAGTTCATGGTCAACAACCGGACCGAGACGGCTCCGCGACGCAAAGGCAGCGTGATCGTCTTCCCGTCGTTCATTCTGCACCGCGTGACCGAGGTCACCGTCGGCAAACGGCACTCGATCGTCGGCTGGCTGTCCGGACCGCCTTATCGATAGCCCGGATTATTCCCGTAGGGTGCGTGTAGTCGGCGTTTTTGCCCTGGTGCGTTGCGCAAGCCAGATTGCTCTCAATACAGAGTGTCGCAGACGAATTGTCGTGTTTGCCGACGTAACGCACCGCCCTGAAAAGGCTTGCTCCACGCACTCTACAGACTGTCCGGACCGCCTTATCGATAGGCGACTCGCCGGCAATCGATCCGTCAGCCTGACAGGGCAGTCCTGGACGTCGCAGGCGACTGCGGGCCAAACGAAAGCGGGGGCGCAACGGCAGGTTATTCGTCTTCGTCCTCGCTGAGCGTACCAACGAGGTCGTAGTCCCGGCTTTCGAGGATCTCGACGGGGACCATGCTGCCGATTTCCAGCTCTTCGGCGGTGATGAAAATGTTGCCGTCGATTTCGGGAGCGTCCGCGAAAGTCCGGCCAAGGTAGACGCCTTCTTCGCCCTTCTCGTCAACGATCGCGTCGAGTTCGTAGCCGACGAGTGATTCGCCGAAGCGGAAGGCGATGTCCTGCTGCAGTTCCATCAGCTCGTCGCACCGCGCCTGCTTGACGTCGTCGGGGATGTGATCGCCGAGTTTCTCGGCTGGCGTGCCGGGCTCCAGCGAGTACGGGAAAACACCCATGCGCTGAAACTCGGTCTCGCGCACGAAATCCTTCAGCTCCTCGAACTGCTCGTCTGTTTCACCGGGGAAGCCGGCGATGAACGTCGTGCGGAGAACCAGATTCGGGATGCGTTCGCGAAGTTTGCCAACCAGCTCGACCGTCTGCTCGCGGTTCACTCGACGCTGCATCCGCTTGAGCATCGTGCTGTTGATGTGCTGCAGCGGCATGTCGAGGTAAGGCAGGATCTTCGTCGAACCGGCAATCGTGTCGATCAGTTCGTCATGGAAGAAGATCGGGTACAGGTACATCAGCCGGATCCAGTCGAGCCCGTCGACTTTCTCCAGTTCGCGGAGCAGTTCCGTCAGTCGCGTCTCGCCGTACAGATCGAGTCCGTAATACGTCGTGTCCTGGGCGACGATGATCAGTTCTTTCACGCCGTCGGCGACCAGTTCCTGAGCTTCCCTGACGACCATCTCGATCGGCTTGGTGATGTGCTTGCCGCGCATTTTCGGGATCGCACAGAAAGTACAGGTGCGGTCGCAGCCTTCAGAGATCTTCAGATAGGCGAAGTGCCGCGGCGTGATCCGCAGGCGGGCCGTGTCGTCCATCGCGCGGATGGGCGCCGGGCGGAACAGCTCCCGCTGCTCATGGGCTCCGCCGAGCAGACGGTCGGCCACGCGAGTGATCTCGTCCCTGCCGAACACTCCAACAATGTGGTCGACTTCGGGCATCTCTTCGAGCAGGCTGCCGCCGACGCGCTCGGGCAGACAACCAGCGACGATGACGCCCTTCGTCCGCCCGGCCCGCTTCAGGTCGAGCATTTCCTCGATGACGGACTTCGATTCCTGCCGCGAACTCTCAATAAACCCGCAGGTATTGACGATGACAAAGTCGGCCCCGTCGGGATTGGAAACCAGCGAGTAGCCGTCCAAAGCCAGCGTCCCCAGCATCTTCTCGCTGTCGACCAGATTTTTGGGACAGCCAAGACTGACAAATGCGTACGAGCCCTTACTGAAACCGTCGCCGTCGGCGGGCAGTTCAGGGGTCGGCGAGATGAAGTCGATGTCCTGCTGGAAGATGGCCATTTGGCGGGAATTCCGGCTGTGTGAGGGCGATTCTGGCGGGAAGCGCGGCATCCTAACGGGACATTCGGTCGAAATCTTCCGTTGATTTCCGATTCGCGTGGGTGGCCGGGGCGGGACCGAGCTTGCGCAGGAGTCCCCGGCGCGCCGCTTATCGCCCAGCTCGACCGATACCGGGGGTTCGCTCGTGCCTCACACCAACCCCGGCCACACAGAAATTCCAGTCCAGTTGCGGTTCTGTCGGCAACGGCTTATCCTTCCGGGCTTCGTCAAACTCAGCTGGGCGTGTGTTCGTCCAGATCGAACAATACCTCTCGGTCGAATTCAGAGAGAGAGGGTCCTCAACCATGGTCACAGCCAGTTAAGTCAAAGGAGCGTTTTGGTGGTCAAACTTCGTCTGCGAGATGGGGAGAAGATTCAGGATGCGGTGAAGCGGTTTCGGAAGCTGGTTGAGCATGCCGGAATCAAGAAGGAGATGCGTCGTCGCGAGTACTACGAAAAGCCGAGCGATACTGATCGCCGCAATCGACGCCGCGCCGAACGCCGCGCCCGCCTGGCTCGCCTGATCGCTCGCTGAGCAGACGACCGCCGCTCTGACCGTGCCGGAAAACGGTCACTCGTCAGGGCAGACGCGATGAATCATTCCGGCACCCTCCCCAGAGGGTGCCTTTTTTTTGGTACAGGTGCCGTCCAGGTACAGGCGCGTCGCGACTTCCGCCTGGCGGGTCGCTTCAGCGAAGACAGAACCGAGTCCTCTTTTGACGTCGTTATCAGAAATGCAGCAGCTTCAGGATCTCCATATCCGCGGCACCGAACCACTGATCTCTCCGCAGCAGCTCAAGGACGAGTTTCCGCCGACCGAAGCATCGGCATCGACGGTGTCGGAATCGCGCGCAGCGCTGAACCGCATCCTCAACGGTGAGGACGACCGGCTGGTCGTGGTCGTCGGCCCGTGCTCGATTCACAACATCGACTCGGCCCTCGAATACGCCGGCAAGCTGAAGTCCGTCGCGGATGACGTCAGCGAGACGATGCTGATCATCATGCGAGTCTACTTCGAAAAGCCGCGGACGACGGTCGGCTGGAAGGGGCTCATCAACGACCCGCACATGAACGACACGTTCGACATTGCGACGGGTCTGCGGCGCGCCCGCAAACTGCTGCTCGACGTCACCGGCCTCGGCCTGCCGGCGGCAACGGAACTGCTGGAACCGATCACGCCGCAGTACATCGCCGAGCTGATCACGTTGACGGCGATCGGCGCTCGGACGACCGAATCTCCGACGCACCGCCAGATGGCCAGTGGCCTGTCGATGCCGGTCGGCTACAAGAACAGCACCGAGGGCGAACTGCAGGTCGCGATCGATGCGATGATCGCCGCCCGGTCGCCGCATAGTTTTCTGGGCATCGATCAGCAGGGCGGAACGTGCATCGTCAACACGACGGGCAACTCAGCTGGCCACATCGTTCTGCGTGGCGGTCGCACGGGGCCGAACTACGACGCGGAGTCGATCGCCAGCGCGGCGGAACGGCTCGCGGCGGCGCACCTGCTGCCGAAAGTGATGATCGACTGCAGCCACGCAAACTCGAACAAGGACTACCGGCAGCAGCACGTTGTCTGGGACGACGTCATTGATCAGCGAGTCGGGGGTAACGCGGCGATTATGGGAATGATGCTGGAAAGCAATCTCAACCCCGGCCAGCAGAAGCTCGATGACCCCGGTCAGCTGGAATATGGCGTCTCAATCACTGACGGCTGCATTGGCTGGGACGAAACTGAGAAGCTGCTCCGCGATGCACACGCGAAGCTGTCGTGAGTTCAGACAACTGACTGACTAGTAACCGGCAAGATTGTTGCCGTAGCCGCGTTCGCGCAGAACGCGGGCCGGTGCATTCCGAAGCGAACCCGCATTCTGCCCGAACGCGACTACGGGATCTGGTCAAGGCGTTAACGAATCGCCCCGACGTCCGGCGCCTGACGGTTCGCGATTTGACGAGCGTGCTCCTGGATGGCGTCGGTCGCCGGTCGCTCGATTCTGCCTTCCCTCAAGGCGGCGAACAGGCAGGCCGTGACCAGATCGGCCGTCGTTCCGGGATTTCGCAGTGACCGGCGGGCTCGCAGCCAGCGGTCAAACTCCCGGAATCGCGAACGACCTTCGAGGGATTGTGGCCAGCGGGCACCCAGTACCGCTTTGGCTCGCCGTGCAGACTCGTCCGCGTCGATCGCCCCGCACTTGCGCTGAATATCGGTGTCGGGATGGCGGCTCATCAGTTCCAGCTGCAACCGGACAATCACCTCTTCCCATCGAGACTGGAAGTCAGGACTGCGTTCGAGCAGCAGCGCGCCGTACCACAAAACCAGTCGGAAATCCGTGACGAATTGAGCGGCGATCTGATCGCGGCCGGCGGCCAGTTTCATCACATCAAGCAGCGAGC
>Ga0070726_10003937_pt1 | contig 12162 bp, 11 predicted proteins | sample tdAd471_FD_67275 | JGI IMG/M metagenome (GOLD analysis project Ga0070726, IMG submission 67275) | Marine sediment microbial communities from the Atlantic coast under amendment with organic carbon and nitrate - tdAd47.1 | ecosystem: Environmental > Aquatic > Marine > Coastal > Sediment | place...
TCAAGATCGAGCGGTGCCTGATCCACGCCAACTGGGGGACGTCAACGGACCTCGTCTACGAATTCAGCCGGCGGAGTGCGCACTCGGGTGTGCTGATGCCCGGGCACGGGCGGTACGTGGGCGCGTCGAGTCTGCCGATGACCGAGGGCAAGCGCAAGCCCGGCGAGCGTGTGGGCCTGAACTGGCGCGTGCCGCCCTTGACGGGCAGGCGCGAGGTGCGTCACGTCCGCTACGACACGAACTTCTGGAAGAGCTTCACGCACGCCCGGCTGGCGCGATGACAGGTGACCCGGGGAGCCTTTCGCTCTTTGGGCACAAGCCAGAGCGTCACCGCATGATCGCCGACCACCTGACGAGCGAGTACCGGGTGACGACGCAGGGGCGAGGCCGCAGCGTCGACGAGTGGAAGATCAGGGCCGAGGCCTCTGACAATCACAGGCTGGACTGTCTGGTGGCGTCGGCGGTGGCTGGGTCGATGCAGGGGGTCACGCTGGCAGGATACGAGAGAGTACCCGAGGTCAAGAGGGAAAGGGTGAGCTTCGCCGAGATGCAGATGAAGGCGAGGATGGGGAGGTAGGCATATTGCACGGGCAGAAGGGTGCAGCGCCAAGGCGGATCGCGTTTAGCAAGCCGCCCGATCTGAGGTTGACGGATTTGGATGAATAAGGTGGAGTTTGTGTTCGGATCGGTGGGTAGCCGGGCCACCCTCCGGATTGGAACCTGGAGAATTTGGGAAACGCAATGTGTGTTTGGAGTTTGGTGCGATCGAACGGGGGAGTGCCTCTCAGGTTCTTCGCGATGTCACGAACAGTATTGTCCATGGAGAGTTAATTTAATAGAGCATGATTCGGGTTGGCTTAACTTGATTTTAATTGAACTGGCTTGAAATGGATTAGGTGCTCGGTACTCAGTGGTCCCGGTAGCATCTACGCGTAATCGGTTGCTCATCTGTACACGCACCTTCCCTTGAACCGCTCGTTCGGGGGAAGGTGCGAGTGTAGTCTTTCTGTGTGGAGACGAGATCGGAGCAATCAGAAGGTTTTGTTGCTCGCCATTTGTCGCGTCGGACGTCAGGGCGCAAGGTGATCCCTGAGGTCGACGGCTTGCGATCGGTTGCCATCGTGAGTGTTGTGCTATTTCACGCTGCGTGGACATTTCGCGAGAATGTGGTCAGGCATGCGGACAGTTCGATGTCCGGTCTCGGTAGCGCAATCGATGCGGTGCTCGATACTGGTGAGTACGGCGTGCCAGTATTTTTTGTGATCTCAGGATTTATTCTGGCGGTGCCATTTGCAAACTCGATGACTGGCGGAGCGCCGGTCTCGCTCATGCGATACTTAAAGCGACGAGTGACGAGGCTTGAGCCGCCGTACTTCGTGGCACTGCTCGCGGCGTTCGCAGTGCTGGTCATCCAGGCCGGTACGTTTGAGAAATTCCCAAATCTCTTTGCGTCTGCGTTTTATTTGCACAGCTTTGTGTACGGTGAACGCAGTCACGTTCTGCCGGTGTCGTGGTCGCTCGAGGTTGAGATGCAGTTCTACTTGCTCATGCCAGCGCTCGCGTTTGTTTACGCGATCCGGTGCACGGAACTGCGTCGTGGTTTGATGATCGCGGGCATCGTGATGATTTCGTTTGTCTTCGGTCGGGAGACTCCGATTTGGGGGCTTACAGTGGTGCATCAAGGTGGCTACTTCCTCGCGGGGATGTTGCTAGCGGATCTGTATCGCACCGGCTGGCTGGGCTTAGGTGAAGAGATGGAAGAACCGTGGTTTAGCGTGAACACGCTGGCGTGGGATTTACTCGCGGCGATTTGTCTTGTAGGCACATTCGCTGTGAAAGGCTTGGATTGGATGCCCGCGCAGACGGCACCGTGGCTGATCCTGGTCGGGTTCATCGCGGTGTTTCGCGGCGGTTTCGTGCGCCGGTTCTTTCGGTGGACACCGATTGTTACACTCGGTGGCATGTGCTACAGCATATACTTGTGGCACTTTTTCGTGATGCGTGCGGCGTGGCCGGTGTGGGTTGAGATTGCTGCCCCCGAAGCGACTGCTGGGCATCTTGTTCTGTTCGTGTCGCTAGCTTCGGCAGGAACGCTCGCGTTATCTGTCGTGATGTTTGTCCTCGTTGAGCGACCGACTATGGAGGCTCAATGGCCTCGCAGATTTGCGGCGGCGATCAAGCGTGCGATGGGAGTTGCCAAGCGATGCGACGCGGCGTCAGTCGCTTCGTAAAGTCTCTGTGTGTTTATGCCGTGCTCTTACAGTTCGGTTTGATCCCATACTGATTAGAGCGGACCTGTACGAGCGGACACCCGCCCAGCTCCGCGAGGCGTGGGGGAGCATCGACGGCGTCCGGTGGTGGCACTGGATTCGAGGGGACCACCTGACAGGCCCCAAGACCCGAAGGCGCACTGTGGGGCACCTGCACGTCCTCGCGCCCGAGTACCGCGCCCACGATCGGACGTGGGGTGTGGCGGTGCGATTGTTCAGTATGACGGCCCGGCGGATGCGCTCGACGGACTACGTGGCGGGCAAGCGGCTCTGTCGGTCCGCTACACCGACGGGCGGGGGCTTTGGGGATTGGTCGCCATTGGGTGGGACGGGTGACACGGTGGTCATGAACAACGTCCTGCGGACAATGTGGGCTGAAGCGCCGGTTTGTGATGTGCTCTCGATCGGGGTGACGTTGCTGGATCTGGAGCTCAAGGGGGCCCAGATGCCGCTCTTTGAGCGTGAGCGGGCGATGCAGGATCTTTGGGGGTCATCGACTGGATCAACACCAAGTGCGGCGTAGACACGGTTTACATGGCCCCGAAGCACGGTGAGCGTGGGTCAGCGCCAAGGCGGATCCCGTTTGGGAAGCTGCCGGATCTGAGGCTGGCGGATTTGGATGAGTGAGCAGCAGGAGTTGTAAGATAGGATCGAAGAGGAGAATGCCCTTGTCCTCATCGATGATTTGAATTCCGTGTGTTTCGCAGCGTTACGCGATTTGCATGGTATCAAGGCGCATGAAAACACAAACCATGCTCGCGATGGATTCGGGTTCGTTCATTGGCGGCTGTACTGAGAGGCTCGCGATCTTCCGGCTATGCACCGTTTTTACCGGTATATTGATCTTCGCGTTATCTCCGAACACCCTCGCGCAGACCGAGCCGTTGAACATCAGCGAATGGGCGCGTGAAACCATCGAGCTTCCACCAGGCTTCGCCCCCGATATGCCCTCTGGCGTAGAAGAACTCCGCTTTCCTCCCGGCTGGAGAGATCCCGAATCCGACAACTTCTGGTCCTACGCGATCGTCATGCGAATTGACGAACCCACGCCCACAACCGCGCGACTCGAAGAAATCACCGACATCTACTACACCGGGCTCATGAGCGCCTTCGGAGTTGGTGGGAGTCCTGAATCCACGACCAATGAAGTCGATGTCGATTTCGAGCAAACCGCAGGCCATCAGCATCGGGGTACCATGCGGCTCGTCGACGGCTTTGCGACGTTCAAGCCAATTCTCATCAATATTCAGGTCAACACCCGTGCAAACTCCGACACAGGTTCGATAGTTGAGCTACGCGCCAGCCCACAACCCGAAGGCCACGAGATATGGTCCGACCTCCAGGCTGCGATCGACCACATCCATGCTGAACAACTCAACCCGCAACTCACCCCAATCGCTCATTTTCCACAAGGCGAATGGCGCACCACCCCGGCCAATGGCACTCAGCAACGCGACGTCTGGACCTGGGGACCATCAAAGCACGCGATGACTTCTATTACATCCAACAGTAAAGGCACAAGCCAAGCCATCTTCGGGTCGTTCCGAGTCATCTATCACCACCCTCAGCGCGACGAACTCACAGTGCTTGCCCTTTCTGCACCCGAGCTCATCCAGATCGGAACCCTTACCCCACTCGAGGATCACAACCTCCGTTTCGACATGAGTCTTTCTTACGATACGGACCGGATTTCGTGGGCTACCGAACCCACGCGAAGGATCTCATCAGTCTGGACTTTCGACACCCCAACTAGCTACACCAATCACTGGATCGAAGATCAGGGACAGCCCGTCGATCCCTCCGTCACGAATTGGGCCTATACCCAGCACGAGGATATCAGCCGCCTCCCGGCAAGCGCTGCCGAACCGCCCGAACACATCAGACACCTCGCTGCATTTCTCCCCTTCTTTGAGTCTGAGTGGGTAACCGAGACCACGCGCACGAGATTCGCGTGGGTCCCCTACAACGAAGCGATCGTCATGCGCACCATCGACACGCGCATCAATAAACCTATCGCCGAGACGATTTTCTATCCGCATCCTCATACCAAGATCATTCATACTCTCACCATCCACAGCTCTGGCGCGATTGATGAAGGAACCGCCAGCATCGACGACAACGCGATCGTGATACAGGCGAAGCGAGCCGATCACTCGACCACCACGCACATCGAACAGCGCATCGAGCACGCCAGCGATGAGACCATCCGCATCCAGACCTGGTCGATCATGGGCACCGAACGCAAGCAGCTCCACGATGCGACACACCAAGCCGCCGACTGACTCTCGGATCCGACTCGAATCTCTTGAGGGGGCTCCTGCGTAAGCTCTTGGAATTGGAACTCATGACTGCTCAGTCGTCCCTGTTTGAATGTGAGCGGGCGATGCAAGACCTCTGGGGGGTCATCGCCCGGATCAACGCCAAGTGCGGCGTGGACACGGTGTACATGGCACCGATGCACGGGGAGCGGGGGGCAGCGCCAAGGCGGATCCCGTTTGGGAAGCCGCCGGATCTGAGGCTGGCGGATTTGGAAGATTTGTCCACTAGTTACAGCCGGCATTGTAATTGGCGACCCACGCGCTGAAGTCAGCTGGCGTGCATGAGCCATCGCTATTCTGGTCGCACTCTGGGGCCTGGGCGTTGAACGCCGCGACCCATGCGCTGAAGTCGGCGGGGGAAAGCATGCCGTCGTGGTTGGTGTCGGGGAGGCAGTCTGCGGAGGTACATTCGAATGTGGCGAAGTAAGCCGAAACCGAGTTGTCTACGGTTGTAAACGAACCTCCAAGTGCAATGCGGCCGTCTGAACGAACGGAAATACTTCGGACAGTGCCGTTCACACCTGTTCCGATGGGAAGCCACGACGAGCCATCCCACTTTGCGAGTCCCGGAGATGATTCGCGAGGTAGTGCAAAGGTACAGCCAGCGACAATATCGTCGTTGGGCAATACTGCGACGGCGTAGCAGGTACTGATCCGGCCGGGTGTTTGCATACCCAACCATTCAGAACCATTCCACTTTGCAATACGATTCATCCCATTGCCTGCGACAGAGCCAAAATCGCCGCCAGCGATTATTGATCCATCACTCAATTCAGCGAGTGCAAAGACTGTATAGTCAAATCCCCCGCCAACTGGTGACCATGTATCGCCATCCCATGTTGCGATCTTGTGCGCTGAAGTACCTCCGGCGATATGAAACTCACCGCTCGCAAGTAAAAGACCGTTAGTAAGTGTGTATAGCGCATGAACGTTGTAATTCATTCCGCTACTCAATGCTGTCCATGCGGTGCCGTCCCACTTTGCGATGTGGTTGAGTTCGGTAGAACCCGAAAAATGGAATTCGCCTGCTGCGACGATTGTTCCATCGTGAAGCTCGGCCAGTGCGAAGACTGCTCCATCAAGGCCTTGACCGAATGCGTACCAGTTCTTTCCGTCCCAGCCGGCGATGCGTGATGCGGGTGTGCCGCTGGCATTGTCGAATGTACCTCCGGCGATGACGTGTCCGTTTGAGTGTGCGAGAACAGCATGGACCGAGTCATCCACTCCGTTTCCAAGTGCATGCCATTGTTTGCCGTCCCAACGTGCAATGTGATTTGCATTTTGATTCTCAGCAGTCAGAAATGTCCCGCCAACGATGAAGTCGCCGTTTGGGAGTACGGCGGTGGTGAGCACGCCATCATTCAACCCAGAATCCAGTGTTGCCCACTCAGAGCCAGTCCATTGCATGACACCACGGGCACCAACCTTGTTTGAGATGAGCGGCGGCCCACCTGCGATGATGTCTCCGTTTGGGAGTACGCAGAGCGAGTAGACAGCCGCTTGAGAATTGATGCCTAGCGGGTTCCAGGACGATCCATTCCACGTGATCACATCCGGATAATTCTGCCCACCAGCAGTGACATAGGAACTTCCGGCAATGATTCCGCCGGTAGGCATACACGCTATAGCCGTGACAGGTTGGGTATTGCCTTGCCCCATGGTGTGCCAGTCGGTCCCATCCCAGCGGGCTATATTCGTGGCTTGGAGACCTCCGGCAACAGTAAAGTCTCCTCCAACAATGAGTGACCCGTCTGAACTGATCGCGAGTTCAAATGGGTATCCGTCCAGCCCGGACCCAAGGGGGGTCCATTGTGTTCCATTCCAAGCGGCGATATGGTCGGCAGGTTGCCCATCGAGCAAATCGAATTGGCCGCCGGCGATAATCGTGCCGTCTGGCATGGATGCTACAGAATAAACAAGTTTGTTCAGTCCGTCTCCGAACGGGGACCACTGTGCCCCGTCCCACCTCGCAATCCGAAGTGCTCCAACGCCATCCATGTTGGTGAAGTTGCCAGCCGCCACAATATCTCCATTTGGGAGTGCTATGACGTCGCGGATCGCTTGGCTCGTGCCTGTGCCGAGTAGTTGCCAGGTCTGTCCGTCATATATGGCTACATTGTTCGATCTATCGCCTTTCTCGTCACGGAATTCCGCAGCAGCAATCAACTCACCGTTCGGGTTGACCGCGAGTGCGTACACAAGATTGAATTCGGGATGGCCTATCGAAGTCCATGTCTGAGTTGAGAGGTTGTACGTCACCAATTTGTCAGCATAGATCCCGCCGGCGATTGTGATATCGCCCCCGAGTACAAGCTGAGCCTCAAGCGGTCCATTCCCGTCGGGATCCCACAGGACGGCGTCACGTACAGTCGAGTCAATGCCTGGAACGTGCAGGCTCGTCATCACTCCGGGTGAGGAGCAGTCCATTTGTGCAACAGCCGATTCAACCCGTGAGCCGAGCGGGGCAATAACAAATGCAAAGAAAGACCAAAAAAATGCACGAGATTGAATCACGCTGATCTCCAGAAGTACCAGGTTGGCAGTGCATGCTATAGGTCCATATTAACCGCGACAGCCTTGAGTGAGAAGAGAAATCTATTTCGAACCAGGACCTTCCTTTACGAGTATTCCGTCGTATGAGTAGGCCAGCAGGCCCTTGGTCCATACATCACCCCGCCACCCTCTCGTAGCTTCTGATTGCCACTCCCAACCGCGTCCTGCACCAGACCTCGCCAATACCATTACGGCCCGGGAGTCTGAGCGGCCGGTTCTCCCTGTCTGGCACCCATTGCCCGATCCTCGAGTACGGCCTCTCGGTGTTGTAATGCTCGAGGTATTCACTTGTGAGATGATCGAGGTGCCCAGTCCCCATCACGATGAACCGGTCCAGGCACTCGTTATCCATTTACGATCTACGGTCAATTCGATGTGCGGTCATTGTGCTGGTGCCGAGCCCAGCCTTCGTAAGCACCGAGCGAGACGATGCAGTCGATGTTCTCGGTGCGCCACGTCTCTGAGAACTCGTAAGTTTTATCGACTGGAATCCCGCTGGCGAAGTGCTCGACAAAAGTTTGCAGGAATGGCGTGGATTCCGCGACGAACGATTCGCATGAGGTGGGCATGGGCATGCCCTCGAGTCGCAACCTGCTCAGCTCTTTGAAGAACGCATCATACAACGCGCCCTCATCCTCATACTCAGCGTCACTGCACAGCGAGGCCACGACATGCATGAGTGGCGTACAGCCATCCGCATCCTTCGCGAGCGGGTCAGCCCCAGCCATGAGCAGGGCTTTGGTCTTGATGTGCTTGTCCACTCCGGTTCCGTTGGCCGCGTGGAAAAGTAGAGGGAGATCGATGCTTGAGCAGGAATCGCCGCTGCACTCGTGTTTCGTGCATAAGGCGTTTGGATCGGCTCCTAGATCGCACAGGACCCGGACTTCGAGCCCAGTGCCTTCAGCGATCGCGTGTGCGAGCGGCGTCCGGTTGTTCTGGTTCCTGTGTTCGATATTGACACCGAGTTCTTTCAAATAGCCGAGCGTGTCGCGTACGGACTCTTCCGCGTTTGCCGAGAAGTTGACATCAATTGCGGCATGGAAGGCGTTGTAGCCGAGTTCTGTCACCGCGTGTGGGTCAGCTCCCGACTCGATGAGCAGCCGAAGCAAAGCCGGATATCGAGCCGAGCCTACGGCGGACATAAAGACTGTATAGCCGCGATCGTGCGTAGCGTTGATGTTCGCACCGGCTTCGATGAGCGATTGGATGCGGGGTAGTTCAGATTCGCCTTCTAGGACGGCGTTGCAGAGCGGGGAGTAACCGTATTCATCGGTATCCTCCAGTGACAGTCCGGCCTTTATCAGTGCGTTCACGGCCTGGACGGTAGACGCGTAGTACATGGCCGTCTGCTGAGAGTTGTCCTTTGCATATGGATCGGCTCCAGCTTCCAGAAGCATGCGGACGCACTGGGCGTTGCCAGACTCGGCAGCGCAGAAAAGCGGGATCTCGTAGCCTGATGGAGCCGAGCAAAGCTGCTCAAACATCTGCTCTTCGATCTCTTTCTTCGACTCTGTAATAGAACTGCGGACCACGCCCGGCATGGTTGCGAACATGTCGGGCTGGCTATCGCGGCACTTTGTGAAGCACTCCACGGCGCGTCGTCCTCTTTGGTGGGCTGCAGCTGGGTCCCAATGCCCATTCGCGTCAAAGCCGCGTTCGAGGAGGATGCACAATCGTTCTTCGTCGCCCATCTCTGCTGTGCTGCATAGCAAATTGTTTGCTCGCTCTGGTTGCCTTGGCAAAGGGCTGCCGGCATCAAGAACCAATCTAGCGCGTGCCGCATCGCCTCCTGGCTTGTAGTTCCAGCCCAGTCCCTCAAACGCGAATGTCGCAGCTGAAGAGCCTTCGATAATGATGTTCGAGCCCGCGCCGAGTTCAAGCAGCAGTTTGACAGTCGCTTTAGTGGCTCCATCCCCTGAGCCCGCCGCGACCATGAGTGGTGTCGCGAGTCTTGGCCCGGCGTCTGGATCCAGGCCGATGTCGAAAGCCGCATCAAGGTCTGTCCCGGCGTCTGCTAGAGCACTGATGGCCGCATGGTCACCTTCTCTCGCCGCACGGTGCAATGGGGGCTCCCCCGCCTTGGGCGGGGCATATTCAGTGTTAGGCAGCGTGAAGTCCTGCATTCCGGATCATAGATTGCTTCGGTATAGCTGCGGATTCGCACTGTGGGAGGTTGTGATTGGATTGAGTGGCCCAAGATTGTTTCCAGGGCGTCGGACTGGCCCTTGGACCCTGGCGCGCAACACCTCGTTCTCGGCCTTGAGAAACTGGATCTGCTGGTACAACTCGCTCGGGCTTGAGCCAGTCAGGACGCGGAGCAGCCTTCGGTAAGGTGGGCTCTTCATCGCGCCAGTATGCTTGGTGCTGCTGTCCGCCGCGAGACCCTTTACGGGGTGGAGTGTGGACTCGGGCGGACGGCTCTGCCAGGGGTACGGGGTATTTGCACCCCGCTAGAGCCCTCAGATGTGACGGGCAGCGGGTGCCCGTCATAGCTCAGGAACAGTGTTTCGGTGAATCTGTGAACAGCAAAAGAGCGCCCTCTGTTTACCGAGAACGCTCTCTGCGCAGGTTTGAAACCGTTGTGATCGGGGTGTTGAGTAAATGACCCCGCCGAGTGGCGGGGTAGTTTGTTTACTTGGGGGTGAGAGCGCTATTGGCCTGCTTGCGGTGACGTGGGAGGACCTAGGCGCGTTTGGTTGTAAATACGGACGATACGTCCGGGCGGACGATTCGGGGCGAGGCTCTCTTGGTCTCAGAGAATTGGTTCACAGTGGGGGTGTGATCTGGGAGAGGCGTGTATCAACCACCGATGAGTCCTGAGAATGTCCTCGCCAGTTCGGTGTACGCGTTCCCCCAGGCGCCCTGGCGAAAGAAGGTTGTCGGTGTTTCGGCGTTGCCAACAAATGGGCGCAGCACCCAGGCCATCTGCACACCAACGAAACCGTAGATCGTGAGCCAGATCCACATCATCAGGCGGTGGCGGTGATTTGCTTCAATAAGCGGGTGGTAAAGGCTTCGCAGGAGATGTTGAGCTACAAGTGAAGACGTAGCAAACAAGACGAGATTGAATACGATAGCGGCTTGGTAATCATTGAATGAGATGTACCAGAGAAGAGTAAATGGAGCCATTGAGCAAAGCACAGCAGATAGGCCCGCTTGTGTTGCAATGATTGCCCGGGTCGAAGCCGCAATGTCGTTGCGCAAACCAATGAGCGTTGAGATGACAAAGTAGCTCGGTAGGCTGATCGCGAATGTTGCTATAAGCAGAAGTGGGACTTTGACTGCTGAGTACAACATCTGAAGCGGACGGGCACCTCCGAAGCTACCCATGATGCAGCCGTAGACTGATCCGAAGACGATGATCTGTAATGCGATAGGCAGAATCCAGGTGGCATTGTCCGTGCTGCCAATAGGGCGAAGCCGAGCTCGCAGTACATCGTCTGTATGTAGCATGGCTTTCATGGATTGTTAGAGTCCAATGAGGCTGGAGATCGCTCGTGACACATCGAGAAAGAAGTTGCTGTCTCGCTCACGGAACCACGTGAACGGCATGTCCGGGCTTCCGATGAAGGGTCGGAGAACCCAGCTCATCTGCGCACCCACGATCGAGAAGACAAAGACCCAGATACGGAACACGATCGCGGCTTTCTGATCGGTTTCCTGTTGATGAGAGTCGAGTGTGATACCGCTGTCGTGAGAATCTGCTGTGCCGGGTTCGGCTGAAGCCTCTTCGGTAGCCGCTGCTCGTCGTGTAGGTGGCGGCGTCTGAGCAAATACAAGCCTGCTGAGTGTTCGGAGAAGAAATGCCAAACCTAGAATGCCTGCGACAGCCGCTATCACTACATTCAGAATCTTCATAAATGGGTAGCTTGTTGTACTCGCCGAGAAAAACACAAGAATCGGTCCCATTGATGCGAGCACGGCCATCATGACTGCGATCATCGAAACCAATAATCGTGCAACAGAAACGAGTGAGAGTCTCGAACCAACAATCGCGTTGAAAACATAGAGCGAGGGGAACGTAATCAGGAACGTAAGGCCAAAGAGCAAGGGCATCTTGATCGCGCTTGCGAAGAGCTGCATGTATGCATCGCTTGTGACGCCGGTTTCAGACCAAGCCGTGCGGACAATCGCATAGGACCCGACGCATGCGCCATACGCTGCGGCAAGCAGGAATGAGATGACTAGGACTCCGCCTGCCGGTGTCTCGATGCTGCCTGATTTCAGCGTTGAGCCGTGTGTGGCATCTCCTCTGAGGATCTCATCGAGCTGCCCGAACCACTGTCGCATACCCGATTCTCCACTGCGCGAGCCTGAACAAAGACCCGCGTCATCACGTGATGATCTACGCCTGATGACAGGTCGAGTGTTCGCGGTGATATGAAAATTCTTGTGATGTGAAGCGGCTGAGCTTCTTCGTTGTGCATTCCTAGGACCACAATTCCAGTGCGTCGGAATGGCGAGCTATCGATCAACCCACCGGGCGATGTCGTCTTCGCCACAATTGCGGCATGTGCCCATTACGGCTCAGAGACAGCGAATCCAAATCATCTGTGAAGCATTGCTCCGCTCAGTGGGCCAGGACCCAGGCGGAGCGGAAGAGTGGGAGCATCATCGCGATGGCGACGAAGCCGAGGACGCAGCCCATGGTGAGGATCATGAGTGGTTCGATCATCTGGAGAGTTGTGGCGATGGACTTGGTGAAGCGTTGTTCCATGTGCTCGGCGAGGTGGTCGAGGGCTTTGGCGAGATTGCCCGAGCGGTCGCCGTTGTCGATCATCTGTGCGGTGGCGTCTTCGATGAATGGGGCTTCGTAGAGGGGTGAGGCGAGTTTGGCGCCGACCTTGACCTGTTCTTCGATGTCTTTGAAGAGCGAGCTGTATTTGGTGTTTGGGACGATTTCGCGGGCGACGGTGATAGCGTCGATGAGCGGGGCCCGCGCGGTCAGGAGCATGGCCAGTGTGCGGAAGGCGCGGGCCTGATGGAGCGTGTTGTACAGGGGCGAGAGGAGTGGCAGCGAA
>Ga0070726_10003943_pt1 | contig 12147 bp, 10 predicted proteins | sample tdAd471_FD_67275 | JGI IMG/M metagenome (GOLD analysis project Ga0070726, IMG submission 67275) | Marine sediment microbial communities from the Atlantic coast under amendment with organic carbon and nitrate - tdAd47.1 | ecosystem: Environmental > Aquatic > Marine > Coastal > Sediment | place...
CGTCGGGGCTCGCTTTCACCAGGCGCTGCATGGGCATGCTCTGTCGGGCGAGATCTGCGTAATGGCGAGTGACCTTTACGGGCATTCGTTTCTCCACATCTCGTTCGCTGCCCTTCAGCCCACCGAGTTGGACGAGTTCCTGTTCGCCGTAAAACCCTTGGAGTTCTTCGGGCGCTTTACCATTGAGAAACGGCGCGATCCCGTTGATGATTTCGCGCTGGTACGAGGGGCTCTCAACCTTCTCAAGGAAAGCCTGCTCTTTCGCGGTTGGGGTGTATGCGTCAGACATGCGGGTTGCTCCTGCACAAATAGGACAAAGGGGATTGGCGAACTCTGTAACCGAGTGTACACTCGCAGGAAACAAGTGTAACACACGGTTCAGGGGAAGGGCAACATGCCGATCCAGGAATTCATCGCGAAAGTGAACGACAAACTGACGCCAACAGAGCGTCGAATCGCAGAGATCGTGCTTGCCGACCCGACCCAGCTCGCGTTTGGCACGGTTTCGGACCTCGCGGAGCGTGCGGAAACGAGCAAACCTTCCATCGTCCGTTTCGCGAACAAACTCGGGTTTGATGGGTACAGCGAGCTCCAAAGAACGATCAGAGATGGGTTATCGAACCAACTCAACAATCCCAGCCATCGGATCCGACATCGTGAGAGTTCATTGGCGCCGGTGCGTGCAGGGGTCTTCAACGCTCTGGATACCCTCTTCGAGTTCGCGGATACGAATCGTTTTCGTCAAATCGCCCAATCCATCGCAAATGCTGGGCAAGTCTGGATCCTGACTGGGGAAACTTCCAAGGCGGGCGCTCTGGTCTTGCAGAGTGGTCTGTCAATGCTGCGTTCAGGAGTACACCTTGTGGGCGAGCACTCAACAGGACGCGACCTCAGCAGTGCAAGCAAATCCGACATCGTCGTCGTATATGACTTTGCTCGTTATCGGCACAACTCCATCACCTCCGCTCGGACCATGTCTGAGCTCGGAGTTCCCCTCATCGCGGTCACAGATGGACCGCTTTCGCCGCTCGCGTCCCTGACCAAGAACTGGGTCGAGCTCCGGATCCCAGCCGTTGGCCCGTTCGACAGCTCAGTCAGTTCAGTGCTCATGAGTGAGTTGATCGTCGCTCAGATCGCTCACGAACTCGGAAGCAAAGCCGAGCAGCATATCGACCAACTCGAGACAATCTGGCGCGCGACGGGGACATACCTTGAATACTCCCCACGGCCTGGTCGCAGCCCCCAGACTTAACCAAACCCATATTATTCATATCATCGATTTCAAAGCTGATTCAGCCATGTCCCTGTATCGCACGATAAATACTGGAGAATACCCCTCGCCAGGCCCATTTCATGAATGATCTCGGCACCATTCAAATGGCGCACGAACCGCACCTGATTGCATGCCTACAAAAGACTATATTTATTATATATCTACGAATTCTAGCTTCTCTAAAACTTCATGCACAAGAAAATGAGACCATTCCGGCTTGACAATCACGCTCGCTGCTGTAAGCTCTGAGCACTTGCATCAAGAGTCCCGGGATGTCTCAAAAGGTCCCGGGCGGCAACCGAGCTGCTACAAGCCACGGTGCCGAGACCAGCCCCGGCATGGGGAACGATGTGGGCACCCGAGCACTCGGGTTGCCAAAGCTCGCAGCGATGTCCGCTGCAAACCATGCCAACACTGGAAGCTCTCGATGCTGTGAAGGAGTTCACAGCATGGGATCACTGACAGAAAATGTATCAACCGCACGACTCTCTGCGGACTCGATCTGCTTGAATCGAGGAAACGCGAGCGTAGACGGCTCGCCGCTCGTTCCACCAATCGCTCAATCCACGACATTTCAGCGTTCCGGGGTGGGATCAGACCCGAAGCACCAGTATTCACGCGTCTCGAACCCAAGCGTAACAACACTTGAACAAACGCTGGGGGCACTCGAAGACGCCCCGCCGGCTGTCTGCTTCGGCACCGGGCTTGCCGCAGAAACCGCCCTATTCCTCAGCATTCTTCGTGCTGGAGATCATGTCGTATGCGGGAGGGGCGTGTATGGGGGCACGACGCGACTCCTTCAGCAACTTCTCTCCGACCTAGACATTTCGACTACATTTGTCGATTCTACAAACCTCGAGGAAATCCGGAGTTCAATCCGCCCCAACACCGAACTGCTCTTCATCGAGACCCCCGCGAACCCAACTCTCGCGCTCACTGACATCCAAGCGTGTGCGAGAATCGCAAGCGATCATGGGGTGATACTCGCTGTAGACAACACTTTCCTCACACCCATACTGCAACGCCCACTTGATCACGGCGCGGATATCTCCGTGTATTCAACCACAAAGTTCATCGACGGGCACTCGGTTGCGCTGGGTGGATCACTCGTTTCCAAGCACACTCAAATTCTCGAACGAATCCGCTTCATACGCAAATGTACGGGCGCAATCCAATCTCCGTTCAACGGCTGGCTCACGACAAACGGGGTGAAGACGCTCCCGCTGCGTATCCGTGCACAATCAGCGAGCGCCGAACTGATCGCTCAACGACTCTCAGAACTCTCAAGCATTTCGCGCGTTTTCCATCCCTCACTCGCAGAAGGAAACGACGCGGCCATCGCGCAACGACAGCACCTGGACGGGCACGGTGCGGTGGTCTCATTCGAGATCGCGGGCGGATACGATGCCGCGTGCACATTCGTTGAGTCGCTACAACTTTGCACACTCGTCGAGCATGTCGGCTCTGTCGAGACACTCATCACACACCCCGCTTCGATGACGCATGCGGATGTCCCACCCGCTCAGCGAGAGAGCGCAGGGATCACGGACGGCCTGCTTCGCCTATCAGTTGGACTGGAGCCGACGCATGAGCTTCTTAACGACATCGAACATGCGCTCGCACTGGCTTCTCAGTCGCCGTGTCCCCAGACAGAGGAAGCAGTCCATGCCTGATCAGAACACAAAGCGCATCGTTCTCAAGTTCGGGGGATCGGTGCTGCTTGATGAAGATAAACTCCGCATAGCTGTGCATGAGATCTACCGCTGGAGGCGCGACGGATGGCAAGTCATCGCGGTTGTTTCAGCACTCGCCGGAAGAACTGAAGAGCTCATCACTCGCTGCAATCGACTCCACCCCACGACCTCCCCCACGGCGAAGGCTACCCTCATCGGGCAGGGCGAGCGAGAGTCCGCAGCACTGCTTGGCGTGCACCTCGATCGCGCGGGCATTCCAGCGCAAGTTCTTATGCCCGAATCCTTGTCACTCATTGCGACAGGCGACCCACTCGATGCGGTACCAATCAGTCTCGATAGAAACATCATAGAGAAGGCACTGGCATCCAACGGCCTAGTTGTCATCCCAGGTTTCGTCGCGATCAATCAATCTGGCGAAACCATCACACTCGGTCGTGGCGGTTCCGACCTGACAGCCGTATTCATCAAGGGAGAGACCGGAGCGACGAGGTGCCGCCTGATCAAGGATGTCGATGCGCTCTACGCGTCCGATCCGGCATCGTGCGATATCCTGCCCCCGCGTTATGCGTATGCCTCCTACGAAGCCGCTCTTGATACCGACGGCTCAATCATTCAGCACAAGGCCGTTCGATATGCGGAGAGATTTGGTATTGAGTTTGAGCTCGGGCGATTCAACGCGACACGCCCCACCACCATTGGATCTGGCCCAACCCTATGCGACAGCAACCCAGACATACCCTCTCCTATAACCGTCGCACTCTGCGTCCTCGGCGCAGTCGTCGAGGGTGTCGCGGAACTGCTGTGTCAACTCCCAGATCATTTCAGGCTTACCGGCGCAGCACGCAAGCATCTCACTGACAAAGATCTGGACCGCCCATTCATCGTAGTTGACGATGCGGTCCAGATTGCATCCACTGGAGCTGATGTCGTTATCGAGCTGATCGGCGGCACTGAGATTGCAAAGGATGTATCGCTCAGTGCGATCAAGAACGGCTCTCACCTGGTGAGCGCCAACAAAGCACTCCTTGCACAAGATCGCCATGAGCTCGAGCGTCTCGCGAAACTCCATAACACATCGATACGAGCTTCAGCAAGCGTCGGCGGCGCAGCCCCAGTGCTTGAGGCACTGCGAACGACCCCTGTGACCGCAGTCGAAGGAATCCTCAACGGCACCGGTAACTATGTTCTTGATCAACTCGAGAAAGGCCATCCGCTCGATGGGGCAATCAACAGCGCCAAGCTGAATGGGTTCGCCGAAGCCGACCCATCGCGTGATCTTGATGGTCGGGACGCGCTCGACAAGCTCATTGTGATCGCCCAAGAACTGGGATGGCAAATCTCTGATAATGCAATACATCGAAGCTCGATCGTGAACTGGGCATCGAGTACCAAATCCACCTATCCGGCCCGCCATATCGCGTTCATCGATTCTCAAAACGCCCGCGTTATCGTCGAGCCCGTGGAACAAACATCACAACTTGCTCAGACAAAGGACGAGTGGAACATCGCAATCCTACATCACCCGGATGGCTCGACCACGAGCGTGCGAGGCAAGGGTGCCGGACGCTGGCCTACCAGTGAAGCTGTACTCGCGGACCTGCTCGAAATCTCACGGCAGAAGAATCACAACGCCGCAAAGGAACTCTGTCATGCCCAGTAATACGCCACGCATTGGTATCGTGGGAGCTCGCGGTGCGGTTGGAACCGAAGCACGATCCATCCTTGCCCAGCGCGGGCTACCTGCTGATTCAGTCGTTTGTTTCGGCTCTGCACGCTCCGAAGGCACGAGAGTCCAGTACGGTGCCGAGTCACTCACGCTCCAACCGAGTGACTCTATCGCCAACCATGAGCTCGATTACATACTGTGCTGCGCTGATGCTCAGGCAGCACGCAATGTTACAGATTCGCTTCATGGGTCTTCGACAACCATCATCGACAACTCATCCGCATTTCGCGCTGACCCCGATGTGCCATTAGTCATTCCCGAGATCAACGCTGACTTGCTCACTGCAGACACGCGACTCGTCGCAAACCCGAACTGCTCCACGATCATGATGCTTAGAGCGCTCGACCCCATCCGACAAACCTTCGGCATCCAACGCGTGTGCACAACAACCTATCAGGCCGTCTCCGGTGCTGGTCGGGCAGGAATCGAAGAACTTCACAATCTCACGCGGGCGTATTTGGACCAGCAACCTGCGAAGAGTTCAGTGTTTCCCGTCTCCTGCGCATTCAATGTCTTTGAACACGAATCGGCGCTCGATCCCCAGACGGGCTTCAATGGCGAAGAGTCAAAGATGATCAGTGAGACGCGAAAGATATGGGGGATCCCTAATCTTTCGATCCTACCCACATGCGTTCGCGTACCCGTCGAGCGAGCTCACGCCCAGTCGATCATCGTGGATCTCAAGAACCCAGCCACTCTACCTTCGATCTGCGAAGTTCTTCGTACTCAATCGATCAGAGTCCTTGAGCCCGGGATGCCGCTCACTCCTCATGATGCCGCTGGTGGAGACGATGTAGTTGTCGGTCGCATTCGTATTGATCCGCAATCCCAATCCCGACGAATATCTCTCTGGATCTGTTGCGATCAAATCAGGAAAGGGGCCGCTCTGAACGCAATCCAGATTATGGACCGTCTGGTTGCATTGCGTCATCATGCAAAAAAAGAGCACACGCCTGGGGTGGCGTGTGCTGAGGAACAGAACCGTAAGGTTCTTGCATGAACTTGGTTTAGCAGCCCTGGTTGTAAGCCGTCAGGAATGCGGAAACATCAAAGAAGTTGAGCTCCCCGTCCCCGTTCAGATCTGCGGGGTTACTGCAGGGAGCATCGCCGGCCGTGAGGGAGATGTTGTCCCAGAATGATGCGCCGCCGCCCTGTGTGGGGAAGCCAGCATCGGCACCGAGCTGGATGTGCAGCAGGAAGACATCTACATTGGTCGTGCCGACGGGCGCGACAGCACTGAGTTCCTTCATGACCCATGTATCGAGCGGATCGGTTGCGACATCGATCGCATCCACTTCGACTGTCTCAAGAGCGCTGCCCCCGGAATCGCGGAAGACCATCTGAGCGAGGATGACATTCTCATCACCCAAGGCATCCGAAGACAGATTCTGACAGTAAGTCGTCAGGGTGTACAACTCACCCTCATTGGCGGGAACATTCTGCGTAAGCACTTGGTCGCTTTGGGCGCCATTGCTTGCACCAAACATCTTCGCTGAAACAACGCCATCAATGGCAACAACCTCTCCGCTGTCTGCGGCGAAAATGTTGCCGAAGTTCATCCAGCTGGCAAACTCAATGAATCCCGGACCGGGTGTTTCAAAGCTGCCGTTGTCAAGCAGGTTTTGAGCTTGGACCGAGCTGCAGACGCAAGCCAAGGCACTGACGATCAAACACTTCATACGCATGGTTCTCTCCTCTATATCTCAGGACGGGCCAATAAGCCCGGTGACGTAACAGTTACATCAATGTACACGAAAGACAGGATTCTCCAAGACCGAATCGCGGAAAATCTACAAGAAAATCTCACTTAATCAGTTTCTGTGTGCCTTAACGCAGTGGCTGCAAAGACTTCGGTAGATTCTCTCCATTGGATGCAATCAGCGACGCATACCAATGATACGAGTCCTTGGGAATACGCTCGAGGGTCTCGTAATCCAGATAAACAAGTCCGAATCTGAGCGCGTAGCCTTCGGCCCACTCAAAGTTATCCATGATCGACCACTGGAAATATCCCCGCACATCAACGCCATCGGCGCATGCACGCCTGAGTTGACACAAGTAGCGGGTCAGGTAGTCGACTCGACCCGCATCGTGGACTTTTCCGTCCGCGTGGACCCAGTCCATTGATGCGAGACCGTTCTCAGTGATCACCACTGGAAGCTTGTACCGCTCAGAGAGAAACTTGGGCCCCCAGTAGAGCGATTCTGGGTTGATGGTCCAGCGGAACATCGTTGTCGGATATCCACGAACGCTTGGGACTTCGACTGGTTCGCCCTGATCTCCTGCACGAACAACACCAGCGGAGTAGATATTCACCCCGAACATATCGAGGGGCTGGTGCATTGTTTCCAGATCCGTATCCGTGAATGCGGGAGCATCCTCCCCGAAGAACTCAAGCCCCTGCTCAGGATACTGCCCGAGCATGACTGGATCGCAATACCAGCTGTAGTTGTAGGTCCAGCCCTCGTCTGGAACAGTAAAAGTCGCTTTACGGGCAGCTTCGATATCCGCCTCAGATTCTGTAGCGGGCGTATGGAGATTCCCCACAGGTGCAAACCCAATAATGGGTGCTTGTTTCGCGTTCGCACGGATCACCTGCACTGCACGCCCATGCGCGAGAAGGGCGTGATGCGTCGCGAGCAACACATCCTTGCGTGGCAGTTTCAGCCCTGGGGCATGGGTTCCCTCGTTGTAGCCGAGCCCAAGGAAAATCGCTGGCTCATTGAGCGTGAACCAGTGCGAAACTCGATCGGAGTAACGATCGACGACTGCCCTCGTGTAGTTCTCAAACCACTCCGGGCTGCGGGGATCTAGCCAGCCACCCTGCTTGTGCAGCGCGCTGGGCAGATCCCAATGGTAAAGCGTGATCCACGGCTGAACGCCACGTTCCAGCAGGGCATCGATCAGCTGGTCGTAATAACTGAATCCGGCCTCGTTTCGCTGGCCGATACCTTCTGGAAAGAGCCGGGACCAGGAGATCGAGAACCGGTACCCAGTGACGCCCAGATCACCAATCAGATTGGCATCTTCCGAAGCACGATGGTACGAGTCGCACGCGATTTCACCAGTATGCCCATCAAACACCTTCCCGGGGGTCGCGGAAAAATCGTCCCATACGCTCGGACCGCGCCCATCGACACCGGCGCCACCCTCTACTTGGTAGGCTGCGGAGGCAACACCCCAAGTGAACTTCTTCGGAAATGCGTTCACGAACTCGCTCCATCAGATAAACAGTTTCAATCAGAGGCCAATCATACCCTCTCAGGGGCATATTCCCAGAGCATCCCCATGATCTTGGTGTGACACCCCCTAAAACTCGCCAAAATTTGATTATCGGCACCTTGAAGAATGTCTCAATAGCTCTCCGTGCGTTCCCGTATGGAGTTGTCCCCCCAAAAAGGATGCAGGATTCCGGTCCTTTTCTCTTGATCGGGAACATGGGGTCCGTCATACTGTAACTGTTACGCATCCGGTACTGGCAACGCAAACAGCCGGACTTCGTGGGACTTTGATCCAACACATACGAGGAGAATGAGATGAACTCTGTGAAGACAGCCATCGCGGCAACCGCCTTTTTTGGCACGACGGCACTGGCGGGTACTGTAAATGTGGGAATCGATCAATCGGACGCACCATGGCTCGCGTTCATGAATGTGTTCGAACTTCCTGAGAACGGCGGAGGCTTTGTCTTCGGCTCAGGGTGGGGCATCGCGGATCTCACAGCATCCTTCGATGATGGTGCCAGCACCCTCACCATGGGCCCAAACACGGTGGGCGACCCCGACCCGTTCTGGTATCAGGGCGGCGGTGGCCCCGGTGCACCAGGGAACAAGTTCATGGAAGCCAATCTCTACCAGCAGGTGGATGGCGGCCTCGCTGGGCAAACCGTCACCTTTGAAGGAACTGTACTGAGCAACACATTTACTGATGCGCACGATGCGCGTGTGTTTATCCGTGACTTTGCAGCGGATTTCAGTTCGTCTGTGGATGTATTCGCTGATGTTGATGCCGCTGGAAACTTCAGCATCTCACTCGACACCATCGACGACGCATCCCGTCATGTCCAGTGGGGCATCCAGGTCTCTGGCGAAAATGTTTGGATCACCGATGTTGATCCGTTCGGCACGGTCGTGTTTGGCACGGTCCCGACACCAGGATCACTCGCCATGCTCGGCCTTGGCGGGCTGATCGCGACTCGTCGCAAGCGATAATACACACCGACGATCACCCCTTAAACACACTCGCCCGTTCATTGAGAACGGGCGAGTGTTCTTTTGTGATCAGCGCGATATCAGCCTTTCACGGCCCCGCTGGTGAGTCCGGAGATGAACTGCTTCTGCAGGAAGAGGAAGAGAGCCGCTACGGGTAGAACCGAGACTACGGTTGCTGCTGTCAACAGGCCATAGTCCGTTTTGTACACGCCGCGCAGCTGTGCGATTGCTACTGAGAGGGGTTGCTTGTCAGCGGTTTGGAGCACAATCTGTGGAGAGATGAAGTTGTTCCACATACCAAGAAATGTGATCAGCATAAAAGCGCCGATCATGGGGCGTACGAGCGGCAGCACGACGATAAAGAAGACTGACCACTCAGAGCAACCATCAATTCGCGCCGCCTCAAGAAGTTCATCGGGAACGGACTGAATAACGGCCTGCCTGAATAGGAAAACACCGAATGCTGGCGCGACCAGCGGAAGCAGCAACCCCCAGGATGTGTCAAGCAGATTCAGGTCATATAGAAGTTCATAGCCTGGCGCCAGAAGCAATGTCGGCGGGACAATCAGCGCCCCAAGCACGACAAGTGTGATCAGGTTGCGTCCTCGGAACTGATGCTTCGCAAGCACAAAGCCCGTAGCGGCACAGATGAGCGTGGCAAACAGTGCTGTGGTTGCGGAGTAGAAAACCGAGTTAATCAGATTCACTTCGAAGCCTAGATCGAAAAGAGCCCGGTAGTTATCGAGTGAGAGTTTGTCCCAACCGATCCCGAAAGCACCATCGCCAGGCGGTAGGAAGATCGCGCTGAAGAAATCATCCTGCCCTTTAAGCGATGCGATGATCAGCCAGACATATGGCACAAGTGTTACGATCGCAAGGAGCACAAGAATCGCGTGAAGGATCCACTTGTTGATCTTTCGTTGCCCCGCGCTCATGCGTTCACCTCTTGAGCACGAGTAAGCTTCACCTGTACCAACGCGAGCCCGATCAGGATCAACGCGAGTACCCACCCGATCGCCGAAGCAAAACCCAAATCTCCAAGATCAAATCCGTTCTGGTAGAGGTACATCACGATCGTCAAGCCCTTGTTATCCGGCCCCCCGCTGCTTTCAAGAAGAATGTATGGGAGTTCAAACAACTGGAGAGATCCGATCATCGAGAGCAGGATCACAAAAGTAGCGACGGGCTTGACACTGGGGAAAATCACATGCCGGAGTTTGCCCCATGGGCCGGCCCCATCGATCTCCGCGGCTTCCAAGAGTGACTTATCAACACTCTGGAGTGCCGCGAGAAAGTAGATCATGTTGAAACCGACATACAACCAGAGCGAAATCAGGATGAGGGTTGCCATGACATGCTGCTGAAGCCAATCGGGTTCGAGCCACGCGTCATTACCGGTGATCCAGACGAGCAGGTCATTGATACCTGCCGCGTCGAGTGCCTGGTTTATCAGTCCCGCTCGTTTCTCGAACGCGAGAGCCCCAAGAATCGAGACGAAGACGAGCCCCATGAGTTGGGGACTGAAGAAGATCAAGCGATAGATGCCGCGACCGCGGAGCTTGGGTGAGTTCAGTGCGAGCGAGAGAAGAAACGCGATCGGGAGTTGCACAAACAACGATCCCAACGCGTAAATGAATGTGTTGCGGATGGCCTTCCAGAAAACCGGGTCGGAAATGAGCAGTTCGAAGTTTTTGGTGCCAACAAAGGTGCGGGTGCCGGGCCCAAATGTCTGGTTCGCGGCGAGAAACGCGGACTGTATCAATGGGTACACGACGAAGACGAGAAAGAGCACCATAAATGGTGCGAGCATGACCCAGGAAAAGACGACTCGCCTGCTATCAACACCCCCGGTGCTCATTGTGCCCCCCCATCGCCAGCGGCCAGATCTTCAGCAGCGAATGCATTGCGGCTCATTCGCTGCTCGACCCGTGCCTGCACCCGGTCGAGGAGGCGGGTTGCTTCGGGGATCAGATCCGCTGCGTTGTAAACGCTGTTCCGATTCGCGTACTCCGCGAGATTCAGAGCCGCATCACGCACATCGATCGCGGCCTGCTTGTTGTACGGAGACGAAGGACGCAAAGGGATCTCCGGTGCGAGTTCGATGTACATCCGCCCCTTGCGTTGATTCATAAAGAATGGATCGGGTTCGTTGTAGACCGGGTCGTCCCAGAGTGATCGCACGGGCGAGATAATGTCGACCTCGCGGTACAACTGGCGTGCAACCTCAGGGGATGTGTAGAGCAGTTTCGCGTAGTCCCAAGCACGATCAAACTGTTGAGTCGTCTTTGGGATCCCGAGCATTGTCCCCCCACGCACGCTCGTGCGTCGTCCGCCGGATTCGAATGCGGGGAGAGGCATGAGCTTGAGCTTGCCCTCCAGACCGGGGACATGCATCTTCCAGATTGAACACATCCAGTCGGGTGCGATATACCCAATCGCCAGCCCATCGACTTTCTCCTGATGTCCGGATGCGCTCCATTCATTGATATCGATCGCGACTCGATCCGGACCGACGCACCAGGATACAAGTGTGGCGAGGAGAACTGCGTTCCGTTCACTCGCAATGACCGGTTGCCCCGAGGGCGTAAACAGCTGCCCATCTCCTTGGAGCATCAGTGTTTCAATAAGGTCCTGATTTGTGTACCAGAAGGAGAGCGGTGTGTGGTCCGGCCTTGCATCGTTGTCTTTGTCTTTCATCAGCGGGCGCAACATTCGGAAATACTCTTCCCAAGTCTCCGCCCTCGACAGATCTATCCCCGCGGCCTCAGTAATATCCGCGCGATAGGCCAACATCACCGGGTGCACATCGTGCGGTAGACCAAACACGCGACCGTCAACACTCCAAGGGCTTAATGAAGGCTCGTTGAGCTGATTGAGAAGCCCCTCTTCGATAAGCAGATCCGTGAGGTCATGGAATCCGATCGCATCCACTGGCCCCATGAATGCCTGTGGCGCGACGGCTTTTTCTACTTCGATCAGATCCGCGGTAGGAAGCCCACCGAAAAACCCACTCATCATGCGGCTTTGGATCGCCGCGATGCTCATCACGGTCATGTCGAGCTTGATACCATTGGATGCATCATGCTCTTCGATTAGTGGTGCATACATCTCTGCATGCTCTGGTGAGAACACCCAAAACTGCAGATCACCCTCCTGCTCGGGTTGGCGTACGAGCACGAGGATGAGACTGATGACAAAGAGCGTCGCGATCACCCAGACCCCGGAAGAGAGCCCACGGAGCGC